>OFEK01002080.1_pt1 | contig 11565 bp, 9 predicted proteins | sample 1521131 | NCBI WGS metagenome assembly OFEK01 (sample SAMN05720209, study PRJEB24109) | activated sludge metagenome | isolation source: Anaerobic digester | place: China | collected 2015-12-16
TAATGCTTCCCGCAATACCACCAGCGTCATGGTTATAACGAGAATCAAAATTATTTCAGGAGCACGGACTGCTGCTACCAAACTTACTCCTGCAGCCATTGTCAGGCCTAAGAGTAACGAAACAATAAACTCTTTTCCCAACAGTTTTATCCAATCCCTTGTCTGAACATCGCCCATGGCCAATGCACGGATCATAAGTGTTGCGGATTGAGAGCCGGCATTCCCGCCACTGTCGATAAGCAAAGGAAGAAAAAAAACAAGGGATATGGTGGAAGCCAGCACGTTTTCAAAGCCGGCTATGACTGCTCCTGAAAAGATATTTACGAAAACCAGTGTTGTAAGCCAGAATACCCGTTTCTTGTACAAAAAAGTAACGGTTGCCTGTAACGGACTGATAATGGCGTTTTGTACGGCGCCGAACTTGTGAAAGTCCTCGGTTTGTTCTTCTTCGGCTACATCAAAAATATCATCAACGGTTACAATGCCCAGAAGCGTTCCGGCACTATCGATCACGGGAAGTGCTACCCGGTCGTGGTCCTTGAACATGCTTACACCGGTCTCCTGGTCGTCGAATGCGCTCAGTGCCGAAAATTTATAATCGATAAGTTCTCCGATCATCTGTTCGGGCGAGGCCAGGATTATTTCACGTATGCGAATATCGTCGATAAGGCGCCAGTTGTTGTCCACTACGTAAATTACGTTCAGTGTTTCGGAGTCTTGTCCGTATTGGCGAATATGCGCCAGCGTTTGTTCAACCGTGAAGTGGGGTTTAACGGCTACGTATTCCGGTGTCATCAGCCTACCTATGCTGTCTTCGGGATATCCAAGAAGTCTGGTTGCCATCTCCCTGTTTTCGGGAGTAAGCAACTGCATAAGACGTTGTGTTACCTTTCCGGGAAGTTCCTCTAGAAAAGCTGTGCGATCGTCTGGCTCCATATCGTTGAGCAGATCGGCTACTTTTAAAGCATGTTGCGCCAGTCTCTCTATAATCTTTTCCTGCTTGTCGTGCGAAAGCTCCTGAAAAACATTTTTTGCTTGCTCACGCGTCAGAAAACGGAACAATATCACTGATTCAAACTCGCTACTTCGGTCGATAATGCCGGCAAGTTCAAGGTGATCAAATTCGTGTATGGCGTTTCGCAACGTTGTCCATTCTTTCCTTTTGATTAGTTTAAGCAGGTCTTTTTCGTTACATATAGTCATAATAGTTTTCTTTGTGTCTTTCCTGTCTGGAGGTCCTGCTCTTACAGGAAAGGGCGGTGAGAATCACTGCCTTGTTTGAAAAGACAAAGGTAATCAAATTAAATCAAAATGACGCGATGTTTCAGGATGTTGGGTTGCGCAACAGGATTTACTGTGTCAATTTGAAATCCAAAGTGATGTTTTAGATTCCTTTCGGCATTTAGGTTAACGACAATATGGAGCGATGTAAGATTATTACTCAAAAAATGAAAAATGCACATTCCCGTATTTTCTCTCCGATACAAAATGAGGATGAGCGGAAAAGTTTTGTTTTCTGGAATGCTCCAGAATAAAAACTCCCTCGGGTTTCAGGAGTTCTTTTTTGAAAATAAGGTCGGGAATAGTGTCTATGGACTGTAAATCGTAAGGTGGATCCGCAAAGATAAGGTCGAACTTCTGTTTTACCGATTGGAGGTATTTAAACACATCGGCTTTTACCGGGAATAACTCTTTCGCACCCAGTAACTCCTGTGCTTTGCAAATAAAGTTGTAGTGGTTTTGATTCGTCTCAACGTTTACAACAAACGGACATCCGCGGGATACAAATTCCAGGGCTACGCTGCCTGTTCCAGAAAACAAATCCAGGGCTGTAGTTTCTTCCCAGTCCACCCGGTTATTGAGTACATTAAACAGGCTCTCACGCGCAAAATCAGTTGTGGGCCTTGCTTTAAGGTTTGCAGGAACCGGAATCCGCCTCGACTTATATTTTCCACTGATGATACGCATATTAACAGGCGTCCATATCCAAAAGAATATCGGTTGGAATATAGTTTTCGTTTCCAGGAGGGAGCAAATTGAGCTCTTCCACGTTTTTAATGAGTTTTTTCAATGTGGCAATGCTTTCTTTGTTATCCGGTAAATTTCCCGAAAGGACCAAAAGATCGGAATTTTGATCCAGGGATTGTTTTTCCCATACATTCACAATATTGAATAGCGCATCATATTTGTCCTTATCCGGATAGGTGTTGGCAGACAGTAACGTTGACCCTGAAAAGCAGGTTACGGAAACCATTTCATCGTGAAAATCCACAAAACATCTTTTTCGCCTGTCTACCACCCGATAGTTGGCAAAAAAGGGAAGAAGCCGGGCTTTATGGCTGAAAAAGGAAGGATTCCACAGGTTCCTACATAGAAACGAATAAACCTCTTCGTCCAAATCAAAAAGGATACGGCAGCTACTTTCAGAAATGTAATTATTTAAAACCTTCCCGCTCTCTCCGTGAATATTAAATTCAAAAAGCTCTTTTGCTTTTCTCCATTCAAAATAGGAGTCAGGAACGATCGTGTAACGGGGTGATACAATCGTTACAAAGGTTTTTTTAAAAGGCTGTGAGAAAAAATTGACCTCAAAAAATGTTTTTTCGATGTTTCCTATTAAAGATAAGTTTTTACTGAATGTTTTTTCCTGGTAATGGAACACCGACTTATCGGCTGGTGAAAAGATACAAAAAGAAAATCCATCCGGCATAAGCCGAATGGATAAAGTATACTTTTCAGATTGAGCTAAATCAATATTTTCCGGTAAAAACATAACCCAGTGCAGTGTTTACTGCTGAAATTATTCCCAGTTTCCGGCGTTATTGTTAGCCACTTGAAGGGATCCAACCATCATACCCGGATACCTGTCTCCTGGACGATCCAACACCTCTTGGATTTTCTGGTTCAACAGTTTCTTGTCCAGATCGCCCAAATAAACCGTGTAAGGAGTTTTTGCTTCGAAAACCTGTACCGGATAACCAGAGGCTGTAATCAGAGAATCCACTGCCATTTCAAATTTTGCACCGTTTCCGAAAGGAACGAAGGCCAATGAATCGGGATTGATTCTTCTGTTCGGGAAAAGTACTTCGGCAGCAGGAGCATAGATAGAGTCACGCATAAGCTGAGGAGCATTTTTGCTTTCATCCCACAAGCCTGCAGCACGGATCGCTTTTTCGTCTCCGGTGCGGATAATGCTCATGGCTTTCGCTTCAGTCATTCCGGCTTCTAATTGCTCTTCGGTAAGGTCTCCCGATCTGGCAACAGATGCTACCTTCCCGGTTTTGATGAAATCTGCCAATTCATTGAAATTAGCCGTATATGAACCTTTTTGCGTACGATAAGCAACCTGCGATGTGCGAATGTCAACCAGACGCTGGATGACTGCGTTGTCGCGACGTTTTACCTCTGCATTGAAGTCAATTGGGCCTTGAATACTTTTCCAGCAAAGGAAAGCTAATAGGATGATGGCTGCTACTAAAAGCACTCTTACTACAACTTTCATGGATGTTTGTTTTTAATTTTTTATTGAGTTTTTAAATTATTATTTTTGATTTTAGAGTACAAATTTAGAAAAAGAATAATAAATGTGCTACATTTACCACAAAAATAACTCAAAAAAATGATAAATCGGTATTTTATCGAAAAAATCAACGAAAATTTCGCTTTCGATTTTACTGCCGATCAACGTTCTGCGGTTGCAAAGATAGTTGATTTTCTTTACTCGCAGTCAAATAATCAGGTCTTTTTGCTGAAAGGATATGCGGGGACAGGCAAGTCTTCCCTTATTGGTAGTTTGGTTAAAACGATGTCGCAATTCAATCAAAAAGCCGTTTTGCTGGCTCCGACGGGACGTGCGGCGAAGGTTTTTTCGACATATGCCGGTCAGCCGGCATTCACTGTTCATAAGAAGATTTACCGGATGGACAAGTTTACTGAAGGACCCGGTACTTTTTCACTAGCCGAGAATAAACACAAACATACACTGTTTCTCGTGGATGAAGCATCTATGATCAGCAACGACAACAGAGAGTTCTCCATTTTTGGATCGGGCCGGTTGCTGGATGACCTGATGGAGTATGTTTATTCCGGCGAAGGAAACCGGCTACTACTTATTGGTGATACGGCTCAATTACCACCTGTGCAGCAGGATTTCAGCCCGGCTCTTGACGAAAAAACGATTGAATCTTTTTTTTTCGAAGTCGTTACCTGCACACTCACCGAAATAGTGCGTCAATCAGAAGAATCGGGAGTTCTGGTCAACGCAACGATGTTGCGTAATGCCTTGCGGAAGGGTAATACTGTTGACTTTCCCAAATTCAATGTCGATACATTCAACGACGTGAAAAGAATAACCGGCACGGAGCTTATTGATGAGATCTCGTCGGCTTACAACCGTGACGGTATTGAGGAGACTGTTGTGATTTCGCGTTCCAATAAACGGGTAAACGCTTACAATATGGGTATCCGTAATACGGTACTTTACCGGGAAGAGGAACTTTCGCCGGGTGATTTGCTGATGATTACAAAAAACAATTACTATTGGGCAAGTGATATGGAAAATGTTGACTTCCTGGCCAATGGCGAGTTTGTGGAGGTCGTACGTGTTCGCCGGGAGGAAACAATGTATGGATTCCGTTTTTGTAATGTCCTGCTTCGGCACAAAGATTACGGAGTGGAGTTCGAAGCAAAAATTAATCTTGATAGCTTGCACACCGAGGTGCCCGGCCTAACCCGTGAACAAAACGAACAGCTCTTCGCAGCCATAAACGGAGATTATGCTGATATTTCCCGGAAAAGTGCCCGGTACAAAAAAGTAAAGGAGAACCCCTATTTTAATGCACTTCTTGTGAAGTATGGATACGCCGTTACCTGCCACAAAGCCCAGGGTGGAGAATGGAAAAACGTTTTCCTGGACCTGGGGTACGTGAATGAATCGCATATGGGCGATAATTTCTACCGCTGGCTTTACACTTCAATAACAAGAAGTTCACAAATGTTATATCTTGTGAATTTGACAAACGATTTTATTGAAGGAAACAAATAATGATTACTTTTGTGGTCGAATTTATCCCGTTTTTTAACAAAAAAGCAACTGAAACCGGATAATCATGGAAAAGAAAAACGAATATATCGATAGGCTGCTTCAGAACTTACAAAGCCTTGAAGCAAAGGTTTCCGCCATCAAACAGGATGAGTCTGTTTCTTTCTCTTTCTTTCGCGACGCGTTTCAGAAGGGGCAGGAGGTGATGCGTTTGCTTCATGAACTGGAAATGTTTCAGATAGAAGATATGAAACACCAGATGGAGAAACTGATGTTGTTCTTGTCGGAAAGTAAACTGCGAAAGCCTGAAGAGGAGGTGAAAAGTATTGATCCGCCTGCTGCGCAGGAGGAGAAGTTAGCCCACATCCGGAAAAATGCTTATGCGGAAGGTCTCGCTTTACCCACATACACCAATCCCAGGAATACAGAATCGAAAAAAGAAGAGGCCTCTGAGGAGTTTTCCGGTGTGATCCGTTCGGTAAACGATGTTATTCAGGCACCTCCTCCCAAGTTGGATGTCAAACGCGGGCTGAGCCTGAATGACCGGTTTTATTTTCAGCGAGAATTATTTGATAACGATCGTGAAGCGATGAATGCGATGATGATCCGCCTCAATGCATTCGATAATTATGGAGATACCGAACGGTATTTAAGAGAAAAAACCTCGTGGGATTTTAAGGACGAGAGGGTGAAAAGTTTTTTGGAACTGCTGAAAAAGGGTTTTGAGTAAATTGTAATTGCTCTGCGTTATGAGTCGCTGTGTTGATGTTTTCTCCCAAATGATCGAATAGCGATTGATTTACAGCTAAATAAAAACCGAATAACAATTAAAATGGGAAAGCTGGTAGTTGTACCGACCCCTGTCGGAAATCTGGAAGATATGACGTTGAGGGCGATTAACGTGCTGAAAAGTTGTGATTTAATTCTTGCAGAAGATACACGGACAACCGGTTTCCTATTGAAACATTTCGGCATTGAAACCCGGATGCAATCGCATCACAAGTTTAATGAACATCAAACGTCCATTTATATTGCAGAGCGGATCAAAGGGGGAGAGACCGTTGCGCTCGTATCGGATGCCGGTACTCCGGCGATTTCCGATCCGGGATTCCTGCTTGTCCGTGCCTGTGTAGAGGAAGATGTTGAGGTGGAGTGCTTGCCGGGAGCAACAGCATTTGTTCCGGCTCTGGTAATGTCGGGGCTTCCCAACGACCGGTTTTGCTTCGAGGGGTTTTTACCGCAGAAAAAAGGTAGGCAAACCCGGTTGAAAGAGCTCGCTGAAGAGTCACGAACGATGGTTTTCTACGAGTCACCTTACCGGATAGTAAAAATGATAACGCAACTGGCTGAATTTATGGGCACAGATAGAAAAGCATCCGTTTCGCGGGAAATATCCAAAATATTCGAAGAAACCATTCGTGGAACATTGTCGGAACTTATCGAGCATTTTACGGCTCATGAACCCAAAGGAGAATTTGTGATCGTTGTAGAGGGAAAATCAAAATAAACATTTTTGAACTGAATTCGTTTAATAACAATAAAAGTATTGAATTATGAAAAAAGTATTCATTCTATTGCTCGGCGCAGGAGTTTTGTTTTCTTGTACCAATTTTGGAAAGAAAGTGACCGAATCCGAAGAATATCAAAAGTTGCAGGCAGAACGAGATTCATTGCAGGCGGTTTTGAAAACGTCGGATGCCGAAACCCAGGAAATGATGGCTGTGATCAGTGAAGTTGAAGCGAATTTCGATAAGATCCGTGAAGCGGAAAAGTACATTTCAACTCAATCCGCGCAAAGCGGGGAGATGAGTCAGGATACTAAAAAAAGAGTAAGCGATAACTTCCAGATGATTCAGGAGATTTTGAAACGAAACAAAGCTCAACTGGCGGAACTGAACAGGAAGTACGCTTCCAGCAACAAGCAGGTGGCGTCGATGCAAAGTACGATTGACCGGTTGAACAAGGAAATGCAGGAAAGTTCTGCAAGGCTGGTGGTACTGCAAGGGGAATTGGCTAAACGCGATGCGACCATTGCCCAATTGTCGAGTGACATCAGCGAGCTGGCTCAACATGCGGAAGAACAGTCTTCGACCATCAAAGAACAGGACAAATCGTTACATACGGCTTATTATGTTTTCGGTACTGCCAACGAGTTGAAAGAACAAAAAATTCTTTCGGGAGGTTTCCTGAAATCCACTAAAGTGATGCAGGATACTTTTAACAAGGATTATTTCCTGCAAATCGATGTCCGTGAAGTGACGGAAATTCTTTTGTATGCTCCCAAGGCTAAAATCTGGTCGACGCATCCCGAGGGAACTTACGAGTTCGTAAAGGGAGCCAACGACAACCTCACTTTCCAGATCACCGATACTCAACGGTTTTGGAGCCTCACGAAGTATTTGATTATTGAGGTGAATTAAGAGCGAAGGGGGAAATTATGAAAAAAATAGCATCCTGGGCGTTTATTGCGTTCAGGATGTGTTGTCTAAAGCATTACTGATTTTTGGTCCTCGAAATGAAATATAAAAACCTTTTTATCGATCTGGACGATACCCTGTGGGATATTCACCAAAACGGCAAGGAATGCCTGGAAGAGATTTATTCGGATTACGGTTACAATAGGTTTTATCCTACGTTCGATGATTACTACAACGTTTATATGCCATCCAATCATCATCTGTGGAACTTATACCGTCTGGGTGAAATAAGAAAGGAAGAACTGATTGTGGAACGTTTTCTGGTTCCGGTCAGGAAGTTTGGAATCAATGATCCGGGATATGCCAAATCGTTGAGCGACGACTTTTTGGAGCGTACCACCCGAAAAACAAAGCTGATCGACGGCACCTTGGATCTTCTGGATTACCTGAGGCCGAAATACCGGATGCACATACTCAGCAACGGGTTTCGTGAAGTTCAGTTTAAGAAAATTGAGAACTCGGGTTTGCAGCCCTATTTCGATAAAATTATTCTTTCGGAAGATGCAGGGGTGAATAAACCGCATCCCGGTATTTTCACTTACGCACTGAAAAATACCAACTCCCGCCGGAACGAAACCCTGATGATTGGCGACAGTTGGGATGCAGATATTGCAGGAGCACAAAAGAGCCGTATCGCACAAATCTGGTTTAATCCGGCGAATCTTTCATCCGACGGGTTTGAACCAACCTACACTGTGGAAATGCTGGAAGAGATAAAAGAGTTGTTGTAGTTTTACTGCCTCCTTAGTGGCATGGTCATGCATCTCGGCCCTCCGCCTCCACGCGGAAGTTCGGATCCATCCAGTGTAACCACACATTTCACGGACGTTTCCATATCGAATCTTCCGCTTATCACATCGTCGGCCCGTACAATTTCAAATCCCTTTTTATTTAATTCTTCCAACGTGTTAATGTTTCGGGCATACGAAATTACTTTGCCGGGTGCGATTGCCAGAAAATTGGCTCCGCTGTGCCATTGTTCCCGCTCTTGGTCCCAGTCGTCGGCCCTTCCACCACAAATGACCGGTTCGACCTCCATGCCTAGTTTCTTTAGTGCTGCCGGGATATTGTTCATGGGTGCGATTTTAACTACTTTCCCGTTTTCGATCTGGATGTGTACGGTTTTGTAGGGATTGCTGTTTAATATCAGAGGTTTATAAACCATGGCGGTATTTTTGTCTAGAAAGGTGAAAGCCATGTCCAAATGGATAAACGATTCGGGTGTTTCCGGTAATTGTTGAACAATAACATGTCTTTTGCTGAGCTTTTCCCTGCACAGCTCCTGAATCAATAGATCGATGGCTTGGGGACTGGTGCGTGCTCCGCTTCCGATTAACAGCACATCTTCACGTGCGACCAATACATCGCCCCCCTCTATTTTCACGGAGGGGTTGTTTTGTGAAGCAACATACATGTTAGTGATCTTGCCGTTGAAAAACAACCCGCTATTGAAAATCGCATCCATGATAAACGATTCTCTCATGCGCACCGCATTGGCCATCTTACAAACCAACGAGGTGTTGCCAATGGTTACCGATGTGTCGCGCGTAAAATAAAAATTGTATAAGGGCTGCAACGCATAATACTCTTCTTTCAGAAAGTCGGTCAGGGTCTTTACCTGCATCGGAAGTCCTTCAATCAATATTTTTGTTAACTGGGATGAGGATAATTCCAGGAGATAATCGAAATAATCTTCTACCTGTTCCGTCACACAGATCTTTTGAAGCAACGATAATCGTTGCCCGGGAATTTCCAGCACTTTTTCAAGCAGGTCGGAAACTTTATATACTAAAGAAGTCTTTTCCAGTACACCTTTTAACTGGGCATATTCTTTTTGTGCGATAGAGAGGTTAAGGATGTCGCTGTAGAGTGCCCGCTGAGCATTTTTTGGTGTCATGTTTTCCACTTCAGGACCCGGATAGTGCAACATTACCGCTTCCAACTTTCCGATTTCCGATTGAACGTTTAAGGTGAGTTTGCTCGTAGACATAATACGTAAGATTTGATTTAAAACACAAAAATAGTAAAATTTAAGTTATCCTGTTTTTTAGACACGTGTATTTTTATAATTGAAAGCTTTCAGTATGTCAGACATGAGTTGTCGTTTTGAAAAAAACAAACCGAATAATTATCTTTTTGATAAAAATTATTATACCTTTGTTTCAGAGAATTAACTCATTTAATCTTCATTGTTATGAAAAGAAATGCCATTATCATTGGAGCTGCCGGAAGGGACTTCCATAATTTCAACACATTTTTCAGGAAGAATAAGGATTACCGTGTGGTTGCTTTTACAGCAGCACAGATTCCGTATATTGACGGAAGGGTTTATCCTGCCGTTCTCGCGGGAAAAGAACTTTATCCGGAAGGAATCCCCATTGTGCTGGAATCGGAATTGCCGGCGTTGATCAAAGAGAAAAATATACACGACTGCATTTTTTCATACAGCGACGTGCCTTATCCGAAATTGATGCACTTGAGTGCGGTGGTAAACGCAGCTGGAGCGAACTTTGTTTTGCTGGGGCCGAATGAAACCATGCTTACGAGTACTAAGCCTGTGATAGCTGTTGTTGCTACACGCACGGGGTGTGGTAAGTCTCAGACTTCTAGAGCTGTAGTGGAAAACCTGATAAAGCGTGGGTTAAAAGTGATCGTCGTACGCCATCCGATGCCGTACGGTGACTTGGCGGCCCAGGCTGTGCAACGATTTGCCACGGTGGAAGATTTGAAAAAGCACAAATGCACCGTCGAAGAAATGGAGGAATATGAACCCCATGTGGTCAGGGGTAACGTTATTTACGCAGGCGTCGATTACGAAAGGATTTTGCGGCGGGCTGAGGAAGACCCCGATGGTTGCGACGTGATTTTGTGGGACGGCGGGAACAACGACTTCTCGTTTTTTAAACCCGATCTTACCATCACCGTGGCCGATCCGCATCGTGCCGGAGCCGAAGTGAACTATTACCCCGGGGAAGTGAATTTAAGGCTTGCCGACGCAGTAGTCATCAATAAAATGGATACGGCTTCTCCGGAAGGTGTCCGGACTGTTCGTGAGAACATTGCCAGGGTAAATCCTGCAGCCATAGTGATCGATGCAGCCAGTCCTGTTAAAGCAGATAATCCCGGATTAATCCGAGGAAAGCGTTGCCTGATTGTCGAAGATGGGCCAACATTGACTCACGGCGAAATGAAGATCGGTGCCGGTACCGTTGCGGCACAGAAATACGGATGTGCGGAAGAGGTTGATCCGCGTCCTTTTGTCGTGGGCGAATTAGCAAATACTTTTGCTGCCTATCCCCATATCGGCACTATTCTGCCGGCCATGGGTTATAGCGACCGGCAACTGAAGGACCTGGAAACAACCATTAACCGTGCAGATTGCGATACGGTTGTCATTGGCACACCCATCGACTTGAATCGGTTGATCCACATTCAGAAGCCCGTTGTTCGGGTTCACTACGATTTGCAGGAAATAGGCACTCCTACGTTGAATGAGGTATTGGATGATTTTGTGAAGCGATGTAAGCTGGGATAAAAGGGTTTGCCGGGGGCAGGCCGGTTTAACTGAGGTGCTCCTTCAACGATTCCACCCACTTTTCGATGCGTTCGTCGGTGAGGTCGGCGTCGTTGTCTTCATCCAGCGGTAATCCCACAAAAACGCCGTTTTTTAATGCCCTGGAGTAATCGAATTGGTAGCCGTCGGGAGAAACTTCACCAACTGTTGTTGCTCCTTTTTCCGAAACTGTTTCGTACAAAATACCCATCGCATCCACGAAAGAATCGGGATAAATGAATGAGTCGCCCAACCCGAAAAGAGCAACTGTTTTCCCCGTCAGGTCCATTTTTTCCAGCTTGTGGTAGAAATCAGACCAGTCATCCTGCAAATCCTTTACTCCCCAGGTCGAAATGCCGAGGATAAGTACATCGTTGGAATGAAAAGCTTCTTCATCACCGTCGTAAATGTCGATCAGGGCGGGAGAGTATTCCGATAGTCTTTCAGCGATTTTCTCCGCAGCTCTTTTTGTGTTCTCGGTGCTGGAGCCGTAT
>OFEK01002081.1_pt1 | contig 11563 bp, 12 predicted proteins | sample 1521131 | NCBI WGS metagenome assembly OFEK01 (sample SAMN05720209, study PRJEB24109) | activated sludge metagenome | isolation source: Anaerobic digester | place: China | collected 2015-12-16
CCTGTCGGCAGCGGAACGTCAACGGTCATCATCGGAAGGCCGCCGTCATCCTCGTCTTCCACCTCGGCCTTGCGGGGCGGATTGACCTGATTGCGCGGGCGTGTCTGGCTGCGCTGCGAGTGTGGCCGCTCCGCTATCAACGTGCCGTGGCGGTCCGTGTCGTCCCCTTCGTCAATCTCCTCTCTGTTCTCATCGTCCAGGGCAGCAATACTCTCTTGCCCGTTGTCCGGCACTGTCGGGGACGAGTCGTTTCCCGAGAACATGACGACGGCCAGCAGGACGAGAGCGGTCACAGCGACAAGCATGCCCGTGACGACCTGCGGATTGTTGATCTTCAGTGCAGACCAGAACGGCTCATCTTCTTCCTCGTCCTCGTCCTCGAATACCTCCAGCGGCGGACCGGCCTCCAGCAGATGCAGGTCTTCGGCCCCAGGCAGCATGTCTTCGTGCTGTGTCTTCTCGCGAAGCACTGGAACAATCAGTTTCTGATTGCACGACGGGCAGCGTCCTCTCTTGCCCGCATGGATATCGTCGCACTCCACCTTCTTCCTGCAGCGAGGACATCGGAACGTGAGCATGGAGTGCCTCTTTCTCGTTGATGCAACAGACAGTGATGGGGCGTCGTTGTCCGAAACTGATGCCTTGGGGTTCCGCTTCGGCCGAACCATGGAAGCAGAAGAAAGGGAGTATATGATCGCACATTTCTCACATCAAGGGAAATTGGCCGAGTCGATGGAGCAAGGGTGCATCCCGTTTGAGTAGGTAGTTTTCATGCGGCCAGGGGGTTGGACTGCCAGAGTCGTTGCCAGTGGCCGTTGAGCCAGGTGGTTCTCAGAGCCAGGAGGGCGTCGGTGCCGCCCCGCAACGGGCAGGGGTTGAACAAGGCTGACGCCAAACTGACACTTCTGGGGGTTGTTAGGGTTTTGGCAGGGTGCCCAACGACAGGCGGCGGCTGACCTAAAGTCAGTCGCCGCCTTAAGTTAGCAATGGTGGGCGATACAGGACTTGAACCTGTGACCCCTTGCTTGTCGAGCCGGCGAGTCAGCCGCAACCACTTATTCTACAACAACTTATGGTGCCTTTCCTGGGTCCGCAGCACACTATGTGCCGGCTGCTGACTGACTATTGACCAGGTGCAGACCTGCAACTCGGTGAAGAGTGACGCCAGAATGACACCGCACCTGAAGCCCGGCCATTTGCGGGGCAGACCTGAGAGTGCAGCAGATGGTACAGAAGGCGTTGGATGGACTTCGTGGACAATCAGAAGTGCAAGAAGGAGGATCGATCATGAATGATGGCTGTTGGGGTGCTTACGATTCTGATGGTGAACTGCGGGCGGTCTTTGACAGTAAATCGGAGGCGAAGCGCTACATTCGGAGCCGGAGCCCCCTGCATGGCGGGGAGTGCCGGAAACTGGACGACGTGATGCAGGCAGTAGCGGAACTGCTGTCGGCGTGTGAGGTCCTGGACCGTCAGGATGAGCGGCTGCAGATTGCCAGCGACGAGGTCTGGCTGGCTGTGCAGTCGCGTCTGAGCGGCAGGAGCAAGGGCGGGGGTGGGAGCCCCGCCGTGAAACCGCTGATGCGGCTTGTCTACTGCCCGGACTGCGGGGGTCCGATGGACACCAGCATGTCCGGGATGAAGAAAGGGGCTCGACGCAGTGACCTGGCCAGCGGGACCCCATGCAACACAGGTGGCCGCGGGCGCTCCAATGACACCCGGGTACGCGAGGACGCCGTGCTGGGGGCACTGCTCCAGGCGATGCGGACCCTGATCGGGGATGTCGACGACGTGGTTGAGGAGGTCACTCGTGAGGCCAGGGCCGAGATCGGACAGCAACGTAGGAACGTGTCGGAACTGCGGCGCAGGCTGGCCGCCCTTAAGGTTGAGGCCGACAACGAGACCGACCAGCTTCTGCGGCTCATGGCCGACCCGGACATGACGCCGGAGGCCAAACGTGCCCTGGTGGAACGTCTGGGCGGAATTCAGATAGAGGTGGATTCCCTGCGGTCTCGGGTGGTCGAGGCCGCCGAGATCGCAGTCGGTCGCGGGAAGGAGATCGCAGACATGGTTCACGAAGTCGTGCGGGGGATTCGCAATGGCCTGGAGAATGCGGCCCCGGAGTCGCTGCGGGAGCTGATTGCCGAGGCTGCCGGGCAGATGATGCTGCGCCACGATGGCTGCCTGCAGCCGCGAGAACTGACCGGCGCAGAGGGAAACGCCGACCCTGCCGGGCCGGCGCGTCCGAAACTGGTGGCGGAAGGACGATCGCTCCCGCTTCCCCTTCGTGAAGCCTTCTGGCGCGAGTTCCGGCCGGGTAAGACGTAAGCCCCGGCATAACCGATGATTCACGCGTCGCTCTGGATGACCGCCGCCCCGTTCGCCCACCGGTTGGTGATCTGCGTCTTGACGTCACGGAGCCGGCGGGCGATCTTGCACACGGACACACCCCTCATCGGGAGCGCCCACGGAACCTGTGCGAACAGGCGGAGGCCAGGGTTGGCCGCACCTGTGCGGTGACGGTGCACCCGCAGTAACGAGTCAAGTTCTCTGGAGCGTCGCCCTGGAGCGCTTCTAAAAAGTGTGTGCACGAGGCGGGAATATCCGGCGGGAGCTAAAAAGTTGCAGGTCGACAAAATCTCCCGCCGGATTTCTTGCCGGTCCTTGCCACAAATCGTAAGAAGGACGTTTACAAGTACTTACGAGAATTCCTGAGGAGAATCGGGAGGCACTTGACTTTGGTGGCCAGGATTTGACAAAACAGCGTCCAGCACGAGGCATTTTCGTAAGAAGGACGTTTACAAGTACTTACAGTAGTTCGGGCGGGAAGGGCAGGAGAAACGCGGTGGAGACGAAAGCAACCAATCCGAAGACGTCGGTGGGGACACGCAAGACGCCGATGAGCGTGGCGCCCATGAACGTGATGATGGAGACCGGGGTGGCGATGCTGGAGGGCGCCTGCAAGCACGGGCGGCACAACTACCGGGAGTGCGGTGCCCGGGCCAGCGTGTACCTGGACGGCACGATGCGTCATCTGGCGGCCTGGTGGGAGGGCAAGGACATTGATCCGGACAGCGGGCTGTCGCATGTCACCAAGGCCATTGCCAGCCTGGTGGTGCTGCGTGACGCCATGGTGCAGGAGGTGCTGGTGGACGACAGGCCGCCTGCTGGGTCGCCATTCATGGCCGAGCTGAACCGCCTGGCGTGTGAGATTCTGGACCGCTACGGGGACAGGGAGGTCAAGCACTACACGAGGGAGGGCCGGCAGGAGGCGGTGTTGGCCGGCGCGGACGGCCGAGAGTCTTTTCTTAGCTATCAGGAAGCCACCATCAACTTCGCCACCACGTTCTTCCAGCTCAAGAAGACGGCCGTCCGCGTCCTGGAGAAGGCCGACGAGGATGCCCAGTGGACCGACGTGGTTTCCCTGACCGAGTGCGACGATACCTGATCCCGGCCGCCGTCGCCCTGGCGGCTCTTTGGAGTCACCCCGTGCCCGTCGATGCGCCGCTCTACAGCAAGACGACCGGCCTGCCCATCTTCGGCAACCCGGCCAACTGTGGGTGCTGCGGCGGGGGCGGCGGGCCGGAGTTCGACAGCGCCTGTGGCAATTGCGCCGCCGACACGACGCCGCTCCAGGTCGAGGTCGTCCTCAGCGGCATCAGAGCGACACCTGCTGACAACGCGCCCTTCCTGCATCGAGTGTGTGCAGAAGGTGCGCCCGAGGAAACCTCCTTAGCAACCGGTCGGTTGCAGGGAGGTCACCTTGTCGGCAATGTTCGAAAGAACCGTAGCTGAATGGCAGGCTACCGTACCTACGGGGTAAGTTGACGGGGCGTGCGAACCCGTCGGCGAGACAGCTCCCCGGACAAAGCGGAACACAGGCGAGGCTCCAGTAGCCGTGGGAGTTCCGTGAGGTAGAGTCTCCGCAGGACCACGAATGAGGAATCGGCCAATACCTTCGGGAAACGCAGCCCCCGTTCCCGCCAACACAGGAGCCGTCCGGGCGTTGTGACCCCGGACTAGGGAACGGCCCATACGGGCGAACGCCATGCTTTTCGGCGAACGCTCCAAGGCCCCGCAGGGGGCGAGGTCGGCGGCACGGCCATGGTGTGGCCGCCGGTGTCTGGGGGAGCAGCAGTCCGCTGTCGGGTACAGAAAGGCCGGGGTCTACACGGAGGCGATTGAGTGCCGGCAGGGAAACCGGGGAAGCCCGGCCGCGTAGGGAGGTCGCGCGGATAGGCCGCCGCAGGCGGCGGCTGAATCCCCTCCGATGAGGCGGTCGGGTGGCGGAGCGCCCGTAGTAGTCCGGGGACGGGAAAGCCGTCCGCATGGCGAAGGGGCGCAGGATGGTTCGTGTTGGACGACGGAAGGGTTCGCCACATTAAGAGGGCTCTTGATGAACGTGGAAGAAGTCCAACGAAGGCTGTGGGAACGGTCGAGCGATCACCGGCGCAGCCGGGAGACGGTCGGCACGCTGTTCGCCGAGAATCCGCGGCGGCGGCGTGCGCGGAACCTGTACGACCTGCTGCACCACCCGCGCTGGTTGCGGGCGGCGTGTGACCGCGTGTTGGTCCGTTCCCGTGGCAAAGCGCCGGGCGTGGATGGAGAGACGGCCAGTCGCTTTGCATCGGCGCTGGTCGGCAAACTCGAAACTCTGCGTCTGGAACTGAAGCGTGGAACCTACCGGCCGCAACCCGTTCGGCGGGTGATGATCCCGAAGGCCAACGGCAAGATGCGGGCCTTGGACATTCCCTGCCTGCGGGACAAGATCGTCCAGGAGGCCATGCGTATGGCCTTGGAGCCGATCTACGAGCCGGAGTTCCACGACAGTTCGTACGGGTTCCGGCCTCATCGCAGCACGCACCACGCGATCTTCCGGTGTCACCGGCTCATGCAGCGAGGCTTCGCATGGGTCATCGAGGGAGACGTGAAAGCCTGCTTCGATGAAATCTCGCATAAGTCCATCTTGCGCTCCCTGCGGGAGAAGGTCTGCGACAACAAGTTCCTCCGGCTGGTCGGCCTGTTGCTGAAGGCCGGGGTCGAGGTGGACGGTGTTGTCCAGCCGACGACGAAGGGCGTGCCCCAAGGGGGTGTGCTGTCGCCGCTTCTGGCGAACGTGGTCCTGAACCGTCTGGACTGGTTCCTGCACGGCAAGGGCCTCTACGAAAACGCCATGAAGTATGCGAACGCCAGCGGGCGGCCGAACGTCCGCTTCGCTCGCTACGCCGACGACTGGTGCGTGTTCATCACGCGGGCCGACAAGCGGTATGCCGCCTGTCTCCGCGATGAGATCCGCGACTTCCTGGCTCGCGAGTGCGGGCTGAAACTGTCGGAGGAAAAGACACGCATCACGCACGTTCGCGACGGGTTCGACTTCCTCGGCTTCCGCTTGGAACTGGGGACCGGACGACGCGAGATGCCGGTGCCAAAGGTCAAGGTCGGCCCGCACGCTGTCACGCGGGCACAGCGGCGGTTGGATGAGGCGATGCGCTACCGGCCTCACCAGGAGAGCGTGGCCTGTCGGCTCCTGCGCGGCTCGATGGTCGTGCGGGGTTGGGCCGAGTACTACCGGATCGCCCATGACTTCTACAAGGCGACCGGGACACTCGACCACTACGCCTTCTGGTCGGCGGTCAAGGCTATCTGCAGGAAGTTGAACATCTCGACCGCCAAGTGCATGCGGCGGTATAAGCTCGGCAGTACGGTCGGCCTGCACCCGAAATGCAGGCTCGCCAAGTTCAGTGCCACGGACATGGTGCTGTACGGACGGCGACCACGAGCGTACGAGCCCGGCCCCGCCGCATACGACACCGATCCTGAACTGGAGGCAGGCGTTCCCTACCAGGAACGCAAGCGGTATGGAACCGCTGATGGCAAGTGGGCGGCACTGGTGCGAGATGGCTTCCGCTGTCGTCAATGCGGCAGGCCGGTGACGCCGGACCGCTCCTATGCGGACCATATCCGACCCGTGAAGCGCTTTGCCAGCTTCCGCCAGGCCCACACGCCGGCCAATGTGCAGACGCTCTGCACGGCCTGCCATCGAGCCAAGACTCGGCGGGAGCGAATGGCGTAGAACCGTCTGGAGAGCCGGATGCTTGGAAACTTGCACGTCCGGTTCGGGGTTGGGGCCGGGGCGGCAGTGCCCCGGCCTACACCACCACGTGGGCGCGGCGTGGGTTCTGCTCACCGAAGCTCGCGGCGGTTACGCTCACCAACTGCTGGCCATCGGACACCTGCACGAAGCCGAGGATGAGTCGCAGGAATGGCCGGAACTGCACGAAGCCATCCACGATGCCCGCAAGGCCTACCAGTCGACTGGACAGATGCCGGAGTTCGATCTTCTGTCACTACTCGTCGAGCGAGCGCGGCGCACTTAGAATCCCGCCAGAGCCCCATCATGTCTTTCTGTCGCACACATGCTCCGCCTGATCAACCTCGCACCCGACATCATCGAGGCGCTCCTGTGCGGCGATGAGCCCCATGGCCTGAGTCTGGAGAAGCTGCGGAAGAACCTGCCGGTGCGGTGGCAAGAGCAAAGGATGAGTCTAGGCTAACGCCCCGGCGTAGCAACGGCGCGAAGCGACGTATGGCGCGGCCAGTTGTTGGCTGATCACTCGTCCGCCCCATCCGCGTCATCCTCGTTTTCTTCCACCGGTTGCTCCCTCTCCACCTTGGCGATGCGGACGACCACTTCCCTGAGCCCGGCTTGCGGAACTTCGATATGGATCGCCTTCGTCCGTGTTCGCTTGCCAAGGCACCCGCGCACATAGAGAGAGTTGATGCGTAAGACAAAAAAGGAGAACTGCCCCTGATCGCCGACCGGCACACCGAACAAATCGTTCCCAGAGAACTCCTGTTTGCGGGGGCTGCCCGCCAATTCGACCCAGGCGTCCGGAGCGGGTGTGCTATTGCCGAGCACTACCGTCCCCGAGACTGATTTCAGCCCTTTGATTTCCCAGTCGACTTCGACTGTTTGGTTGCCTCTGACTTCAACCCTTCGCTCCATCTTCTCAAGGGCATTAATGTAGAGCTCCAGATCATACTCGCCCGGCGGCAAACACCGCAGCCGGAAACGGCGGTCTTGGGAGACGCGAACCCGCCCATAGCACTTGCCATTGTGCTGCGCGGTTACGTACAGGGCCGAGTCGTGATCCGCCCCACACCCCTTCACCGTGCCTTCGATGGAGCCCGATTGTGCGGGGGCAGCGCTTCCGACACGCACAAAAGGATTGCCGAGCATGATCAGGCTGTAGGGATTCTTCAGACGCATGTCATAGAAGTACTGATACATTATGCCCGCATGAGGACAGACACGAAGCAAGTCATTGTAAGTACGCCACGCGACGTTCTTGAATGCCCCGCCCTGAGGGGTAGTGTGCGTGATCACCACTTGTGTCACTGGCCGCCCCACCAAAAACCCTTCGGCAGGCGTCAAGTGGGGCCGGGCAATATTCCCCGCGCTGCAGCCGTACAGCTTGAGCATCAACGGACCAGGATATGCTTCCGCACTCTCGTTGGGCGTGACGCTGTTATGCGGTCCTTGGCCGTGAAAACTCGTCCCTCCGTGAGCATTGAAATACATTAGATCCGCTTGCCCCCAAATCAGATCGTAGAGTGCAAGCCCACAATGGGGCACCGCGAAGGGATTCCCGTCCGGATCGGGCGCGATGATGCCTGTATTCGGAAAGCACAGCTTCCCTTGAAAGTAGGCTAGTGCCTTCCGGAGGACACTCTCCACGGAGTTGGTCTTGTCGGGAATGGTTCTGATCCACGCCGTCCAGACATCCATCTCTTCGTGAAACGGATTGGCTTTGACCGGCAGTTCACCTTCCTTCCGCAGAGCTTCACAATACCGCGGCCACGCCTTGGGTTCCACTGGCGATGGTACGGTCGGCAGGGCATGATCGCCAATCAATACGACGCCCCCGATGGCCTCCTCGTGCCACACTTTCCTGATGTAGGTCCGCAAGGCAGCGGGTGACGAAGGGGATGCCTCGCGAATCAACGCGTGGATCGGGAATCGTTTCTCGACCTCAACCGCGTAATGTCGCGCTAAGGACTGAGTATGTGGGTCAAGGCGTGTCGATATCAGAAACAGGATCTGCTCGCGCGCGGGGGGAGCATACAACCATGCCCCCGTATTGGGAGGAACCGGCCATCGTCGCACACGAATTGAGATCGTGTTCTTGTCGCCGATACGTAATAGAGAGCCGACCTCACAGAACCACAGGGGGGCGGAAGGTGACGATGTGCCGCCTTGGTTTTGCGCCGGCATAATGGGCGAATTGCTCTTGGTGGATTCGCGAGACAGCGCAATTGGAACCAGACCTCCGTTTACACGGATTTCCTCAACTACGCTGGGGGCAAGATTGCGTACGTCGTACGTCAACCACACGGCCGGTCCAGTCTGGTGGCACGCGAAAGGACTGCCATAGAACCCGGTCGCAATCCGTCATCTCCTTCTCTCTGTATCGCTTTCGTCCTTCCTGGTCTGCCGACTCGTGGGAGATGGTGCCCTCCGTGACCAGACCTTTTCCATTCTCGCACCAATTCCATTCCCCCTGAACATGCAGGACCCCGGAGTTGTTCGCATGCGTTTCGGCGGCAGCGGCAGACCCGACTCCAGCCAACAACGCTGCTGCCAGGACTCCCACGATCCGTAGCGCTCTTATCATCTTCATATTGCATCCTCCGGCCAGCAATTCAGCTCCCAATATCGCCTGCTCCAGTGCCCGAGCGCTTCTCATCGCACCTTTTCCTTCTCCTGCAACGACGTTCCCAGCAGCCTTGCCGGAGTGGGTTCGTAAGGCTGCAAAGGTGCGTTACGGTTGCTTGCTGCCATCCGCTCGCTGCGTAGAGGCCTGTTCCTTTCGTTCAGCGTTTTTCAGGATCTGATCCGCAGCTTGGCGGATGCCGTCGTTGGTTTTCGGCAACTTGAGGTCGCCCACGGTCGTCCCGTGCATGCGGAAGAAGTCCGTAAGGTCTTCGCCTGCTGCTAGGCTCAGCTCCTTCACCCATGTGTCGAAATCGGGAGTCCGAGGCGTGTCGAACGTGGCAAAGTGGATGCGGAAGAAGCGGCGGATAAACTCGACGCCGTGCTTGTCATGCAACTCCTTCAGCAGGAGGGCGCATTTCTTCTTGCGGAACTGGACCCAGTTCCCCTGGCCCTTCGGCGAGCCCGGCAGCGGGTTGGCGCGCATGTCCACGGATATGTCGAACTTGTCAAGTTTCGGGTCGTCCGGAAGAACCTGCTCCCTGATCTTCTCCCAGGGGTCTTCCTCATCCGCAGCGGTCGTTCCCAATTTCGGGCCGAGAACGCGACCGATGAACACCGCCCAGGCTTCGCCCAGCCCCGTCGGGGCAGGCGTCGGCGTACTGTTGACGGTCTCAAACAACAGAAGCCCGCGACGCTCTTGTTCGGATAGGTCACATACCCCTATTCCCACGTAACTCCGATCAGTGAATCCTCCGCCAGTCACAGTGATCACCTTGATCGGTTCCGAGCGCTGCCACTGGAAGAAATCATTGACCGCCTTGCGAATCTTGGGGGATTCCTTCACCAGCAGGGCAGCTTCGTCCTTGAGATAAGCGGTATGGAGCACCTCGATCCCGTCCTGTTTGAGGACCAGTTCGGGATTCCTCCGTCGATACCCCGCTTTCTTGAGCTTCATTCGAGGTGCGGCCGACGGGTCGTCCGACCGGCTGACCCATCGGATGATCTTGACCATCAAGTCGCGTTGCGCCTCTCGCTCAGTGTCGGCCGCAAACGCCAACTCCGTCGTGAGAAAGATTCTGCCCTTTCCAAACTCGCCGACGACGGCCACGGGCTCGCCGCCGGCTTCCCGCGCAAGGACCTGCACGTTACCCAACACGGATTCCTTGCGGTCCCTGACTGCCAGGACGCAGAACTTCTTCTTGGGCTGATCCAGCACAAAAGACTCTCGACAGAAATCTCCAGCCTCCGTCTTGACTGGCCCCTTGCCGGCGACCTTCAGGTCGCATCCGAAGCGAGCCGCCACAGCCGCAACCGGGCACGGGCGGCGGTCCTTCTCAAACTCCACAGAGTTGGCCACAACATACAGCCCGCCGCCTTTCTCGACGTACTCGGCAATCGCTTTCACTGCAGCTTCATCGAACGGTATGGGTTTGTGCCACTGATGAAGGACGACCGCATCAAACTCCTGAATATCCTTGGGCGGGAATGTTGTGAGCGAGATCGTGATGTCCGCGCCCGCATGCCGCTGGAACATCTGGCCTAGATGAGTCAGTTCGAACAGGAAATCATGCGACTGATCCACATAGACGCGGCGTATGGGGCCACTCGGTCCTGCTTCCTCTGCGAAGAGACTGAGGGCGGCGAACGACGCGCCAAGAAAACCCACAAGCAGGAATAACCGGTTCATTGGCCTACCCCCGTTTTCTGGTCCAAGAGAAGAGTCAGGACCGTTGTCTGGCCGTGTGCTACGGAAAGCGAGGCGATGCCGAGTCCGCAGCGGCACACGGCTCCCGGCGGTCGCGCCCGCGGCACCGGTGCCGCGAACTCCGCCGGGGTCAGCCACGAGAGCATGCTGTGCGGCCGGTGGTGATTATAATCCATCCCCCAGCGGTCCACAACGTATCTCGTCTCCGTCAGGTTCAGGAACAATTCCCCGTTCAGGCACTCGTCCTTCAGCTTCCCGTTGAAGCTCTCCACGTAGCCGTTCTCCCACGGACTACCCGGCTCGATGAACAGCGTCCCGACGCCCAGCCGCCCGCCGCGTCTGCACAGAGAGAGGCGAAGACGGGCGTGCATACACCCTGATTACCGGAACCGGCTTCTGGAGTCGCGGGACCGGACGGGGCTGAAGCTGGGAAGTTACCGGAGCAGGCCCGTTTGCCAGGACCGACCCGGAGAACAGACACACGCATATGGACGCCAGAGATACAACACATGCTGACTTCGCTGCGAGGATTCTCCTTTCCCTTTCTGTGGTCACTGGCCCCCTCCCACTGAGACTTCGTAGGCGTCGCCTCAATTACCTCAACAACGACCTCCTTGAGCTCCCGCTTGGCCCGGCCCCCAGAGGCTCTCGCGGGGATCCGCAGAAGGCAGCCTCGGTCTCTCTGGCAGCACCCGCACGCTGTCGTTGTCGGGCCGGGCCGAGTCCATCGTGTCGCCGGCCAGGATCAGGTCAGCCTTCCTCTCCAGACACATCGCCGCAACCTGCGTCATCGCAAATGCGGCATCGTGAGAGATCTCTGGGCGCCCCACCCAGGTATACCTTCTCAGATGCAAGTCGGCAGAAATGAAACAACTCATGGTAAGCCTCCAATGCTGTCGGGGGTTCGTAACTCGGATGGTTGCGATTCAGCTCGTTGACGTGCGCCACGATCTGTTCGTCCGTCATGTTGCGGTACTTCAGTGCCCACCTGGGCTTCTCGCCCATCTGGACCAGGAAGTCCCTCGCCGCCTCTGCCCGCTCCGGTCCCGGCCGGAACGACCTCAGGTCGTACGGCCCCCGTGCATCGTCACCGAGGGGGTCGATGTCGGGGTCGTACTCGTCCTCAGGGCGTACCAGACCCT
>OFEK01002085.1_pt1 | contig 11543 bp, 13 predicted proteins | sample 1521131 | NCBI WGS metagenome assembly OFEK01 (sample SAMN05720209, study PRJEB24109) | activated sludge metagenome | isolation source: Anaerobic digester | place: China | collected 2015-12-16
AATAATAATATCAACACCAGTTGGATCACAAGAGGATTTTAATCGTGAATGGCTTCTTTCAACTGGCGGAGGAGTTGATAGTTATGATCCAGAATTTGTTAATGAATGGTTGTTTGATTTGCTCAATTCTGGTCGTTTAGCACGAGCAGCAATTGATGGTTTTTTAAATGCCGAAAAAATGGGAACTTATAATATTAGAAATATTTTTAATAAAAAATAATTTGTTATAACGCTTTATTTGTGGTAAATTTCAGTTTAAGAGAATATGAATCCGTTAAAATATTTAAATCATTAATTTTCTTGTTTAAATCATTTATTCTCTGGCAGTATACCAACAAATTTCTTAATCCGCTCAATAACTCCCTCTTTATCTGGTTGAACAGGTTTATATGTTTTTCCAACCAGGTCTGCGGCCAGTTGCATGATTTCATTGCTTATTGGGGAAGAGGGGTTTAGTTCCATCACTGAACTACCTAATGCTATGGAACGTTCCATTTCACGGTCATATGAAATAACCGAAATCATAGGCACTTCTAGTATGGATTCTATTTCACTAACAGAAAGAAGGAAAGTATCATCATACCACATATTCAAAATAAATCCAAGAATTTCTATATTAAGCTCATTTAGGAGTATTCTAATTTTTAAAGCATCAGCAACTGCGGGCATGGTTGAATTAGTGACAAGTATAGCCTCAGTGTCCTCTGGAAGAGCTTCGAATATATTTGAATTTATTCCGGAAGGAAGATCCATTAGGAATATGTTTCCATAGGATGAAATTTCTTCCATTATCCTTTTCCAGGAAACATAGTTGGGATTTATGGTTTTCAGGGTTTCGAAATGCATTCCAGTAGGAATTACAAGGGCCCCTTGATTGACCTGATATACACAGTCCTGGATGGCTTTATCACGCATCAATACATCATGAAGGGTTACTTCAGGGTTTAAAAGTCCAGTTATAACATCCATATTAGACATCATCAAATCCATGTCCAACATGACAACTTCTTCACCAAAAAGGCTTAAAGCCACACCTAAGTTAAAAGTAAGTGATGTTCGGCCTACTCCACCTTTTCCTGAGGCTAAAGCTATGAATCTCGACATATTACTCCCTGCAGTGAATAACTAAAAATTTTATCTCCTTCCCAAGAGACCTTCGACCAATTTGGATATAACACCTTTCTTGTCTGGTTCGATTGGTTGGTATTCTTCACCTATTAGATCCGCTCCCAGTTGCATGATTGCATTACTGGTTGGTGACTTGGGATTTTTCACAACTAGAGGCTCTCCGAAAGCAGCTGCACGGCTTACTTCTGTGTCTTCAGGAACCACAGCAATTACCGGCACTTCTAGAATGGTTTCTATCTCACTAATGGTTAGGAATGTTTTATCGTGCTGTTCTCGGTTGATAACCACACCTAAAATGTCCACACCAAGACGGTTGGCTATGATTTTAGTTTTAAGTGCGTCACTGATAGATGGTACCTCGGGAGTTGTTACCAGGATCATTTCCTGGGCTGCGGCAATAGCAGCCAAGGCATCTTTTTCCAATCCCGCAGGGGCATCAATTAACAGTATATCAGCACTTTCAATGAGTATTTCCAGAGCATTCTCCAGACGGTCCATTTTTATCTTCCTTAGACCTTCCAGTGATATACCTGCTGGAACAACTTTTACCCCACCAGGTCCCTCATAAATAGCATCTTCAATATCTGCATCTCCTGAAAGAACATCATGTAGAGTAACAGATTTCCCTTCCATACCCAGTATCAATTCCAGGTTAGCCATGGCCACATCTGCATCAAGAACAATTACTTCTTCTCCGTAAGTAGCCAGTGAAACCCCTAAATTCGCCGTGATCGTTGTTTTTCCAACTCCTCCTTTCCCTGATGCAACTGTTATCACTCTTGTCATCAAATTCCTCCTACAAGTATTATATTTTCCTAACCGTTTTTATCTTTAACTAAATTCTACATTAATGTCAAATTTTTCCACTACTTCAGGATATTGTCTAAAACTTTTTTTAATGGCAATTTCCGCAATATTTATAATTTGTCTTGTTAGATTGTTGGCGGTTCTTGACTGCCCCATAAGTCTGTTAATAAAACCTTCTGATTCATACTCTGCGATGATGTTTATAGTTCCAGATAAATCCTTGTAATTGTCAAGGAATACCATAACCTCAGTTCCCTTGATTTTTGGAACTCCAAGTACTGATTTTTTGATTGTGTTCATGAGAACTAGTTCTACCTTTTCCACATCATCATCATCAATAATACCGCCTTTATAGGTTTGCAGGAGACCCTCTACTTGTTCTTCTTCTACATCTTTAATACCATATTTTTTAAGAAGTTCTGAACGGTCTGCCGGTAATTCTTCTTCAGTTTCTCCAGTCTCAGCTGATTCTGAAGATTCTGCCCCACCCACAGATTCAGATGTTGCTGGAGTTTCAGTTGTCTTCTCTTCAACAACAGGCTCTTCAGACATAAGTGAGGCTTCAAGAGATTCTGATTGTTTAGAAGGTTTTTCACTGACTGATGGCTTTTTTTCTGCCTCATTAATAGGTTCTGAAACCTCTGGTTCCTTGATTTCTGCTTCTTGAACCTCGAGCTCTGGTGATGGCTCAGACTCAGGCTCAGTCACTGGCTCAGACTCAAGTTCAAGTTCAAGTTCAGGCTCCGGTTCAGGCTCCGGTTCAGGTTCAGGCTCCGGTTCAGGTTCAGGTTCAGGTTCAGGTTCAGGTTCAGGTTCAGGTTCAGGTTCAGGTTCAGGTTCAGGTTCAGGTTCAGGAATTTCTTCAGAAGTTTCCTTTAATTCACCGATTATATCATAAACATTAGTACCTTCTTCGATTTTGTAAGGTTTGTTAAGATCCAAAAGATAATCAACCTGGGCCGGCCCAATATCAAAAACCTCAATCACGGTTTTAGAACTCTCAATTGCAGAATATATCTTTTCTAGAGCTTCTAACTTAGAATTTTCATCATATGAAGCCGCTATTTGTTTTCCATTCTTAAATAGAATATATCCTTCCTCAGGACCGGAAGTAACTCTGATGAATCCGTTTTTTCCTTCCTTGTCTAAATCTTCCATTAATTTCTGAAAATCTAGCTCATCAGCGTACGAAACCATTGAAGGTTTGGTTATGGGCATCTCCATTTATATCTCTCCCCATATCCATTCACTATTATCAATAATAATTTTTACTAATAATAATTCGAAATATTATCAATAATAATTCCGGATAATATAATATATAACTGTTGCAAGTTTTTGTTATTATACTTACTTTCGGATAAGCTTTATTTCTGCAGGAGTAATGATTATAATATTTCGGCCATTTTTACATAATAGAATGGCTTCTCCCCCATCATTATCACGGAATGACTTTAATTTCTCTCCCGCCAGCTTAAAATCATTGGGAGAATCTTTTTCGAGAATACTCATATCCATAATAATGGGATTTTTTTCATCTAAAACTTGTCTGAGGGCATAATCGAATTCATCAATGTTTTGAACCTTCATTAATACTATTTCATAGAATGAATGTTCCGGAACTATTATTGTTTCCTGAACATCCTTCCCTTCCTCTTCTTCCAAGCCAAGATTCTTCTTTAAATAATCCATTATGTCCTTCATTTTTCAACGTCCCCTATACCTATATATTCGGTTATTGCTTTTAATAAGATTGACGCTCCACCCTGAAAAATATCTGCAGCAGGAAGCATATATTTTTCCTCACATTGGGAAAAAATATCTCCCTTTGGCGTATCTTCTGCAAAATTCCTTAAATTTAGAGAAATTCCCACAACTTTAGTGGGTTCCATAGCTTCAATAGCCTTTATCTCTTGCTCGATTCCCATTGGTTGGCGGTAGGGATGGTTGAAACGGTGACAAAGAATTGTGGCGTCGGGTTGAGCACCTACCAAAATTGCGGCAGATAAACCTCGTGGATGTGGGTTTCCCCTCTCAGTTAGACTAGACTGACCCTCTACAAATATTATGTCGGGACTCTTCTCTTCTTCAAGATATTGTACACTTCCCATTACTGCTGAAGCAACATCCATAACTGATAAACTACCTGCCCTGAAATTCAGGTCCACCGGTTGCTCTAATCCCATTTCATCAGTAGAAATAACACCTGGATTTAATCCAATTTTCTGTGCCGTTTGTCCCAATATACGAGTAGTGGTTCGTTTACCACACTCTTGAGAGGTTCCGCCCACAAAAACAATGGGAGTCTTAGGTTTATAATCAAGTTTAGGGAGGACCTCAGTGCAAGTGGCGGGCGCTGTCCCAAATAATGATTTTACCACATCAAGCCGGGGACTTATTTCCTTTAACTGGACATTTTTAGACTTGGCAAATGCCAATAAAGACTGATTTCGATGCAATGGAAGAGATCGGAAAGAACTAACCACATTCAGACCAAGATCAATTGCTTGAACTGCATATTTAATTGCTGATCCTTCCGCTCCAATTGGTAGCATAATGGCCACACTGCGAGCATCAGTGGTCTTGGCGAGGGTAGGCAAATCAGATGAAATAATATTATCGCAAAAACTTTGACCTTGTTTTTGTTTATTATCATCTATAAAACCAACAGCTTTAATTCCGGTAAAATTAGCGAATTTCTCACCACCACCACCGCATCCGATAATTATAAATGGATTAAATTCTTGTAATTCCTGAACAGAGGCCACAAAATACAAAAGATCACTCCTGATAAATTTACTGAATAAGTGAAATATTACATTACTTATTTATTTAATAAATGTCAAACCAAGATATATACTTTAGGTAGCATGTAAATTCTATTGTGGAGGCATGATTATGATAGAAAGAATACTTAAAGATTTAGGCCGAATAAATGGGGTAAGTGGATCTCTTGTGGTTGGTAAAGATGGTTTGATCATTGAAAGCGAAGTTCCAACCGACATAGATTCCGAACTGGTAGCTGCAATGGCTTCTGCTGTTTTTGGTACTGCAGAACGTTCCGCAGAGGAAATGAAACACCAACCTCTCCAGCAGGTGATGATCGAAGGTAGTAAAGGTAAAACCCTGATGATCGATGCTGGCGAAGGTATACTAGTTGTGATTGCAGATATAGATATTAATCTTGGTCTCATAAGGATTGAAATGCGTCGAAGTGCTGAACGAGTTGTGGAATTCCTGACTTAATCTTGTTAGGAATTTCAAAGCAACTTTTATTTAGCTATTTATCGTCGTGGATTTGATTTTTATCCATTGAAATCAATAATAAAATATGTTTTTGATAAGCAATCACTCTCCACCCCTTAAAAATATAATTGGAAAGATTTGCACCAGGAGGTAGCACTCTGAGAAAACCTTATGTTATACTCATTGGAAGTGCTTCTGGAATTGGAAAATCAACCATCGCTTCTGAGTTAGCTAGAGAGCTGGGTATTAAACATCTTATTGAAACTGATTTCATTCGTGAAATAGTGCGAGGCATAATTGGCCCGGATTATGCACCTGCTTTGCATAAATCATCATACAATGCATATGTTACTTTAAGAGATCAGAAACGTTATGATGGCAATACTGAAAGTTTGATTGGTGCTGGTTTTGAGGAACATGCTTCTTTTGTTTTACCTGCCGTTGAAAAAGTTATTAAAAGGGCGGTGGATGACTATGATGACCTGGTAATTGAAGGAGTGCATCTTGTTCCCGGATTTTTAGATATAGAAAAATTCAAGAAAGATGCATCAATCCACTTTTTCGTGCTTACTGCTGATGAGGAAGTGCATAAGGAGAGGTTCGTGAGAAGGGCCATGAAAATTAAGAGAGGAGGAAAACATCTGGAGTATTTCAAAGAAAACCGTATCATCAATAATTATTTGGTTAGACAGGCAGTGGAACATCGTGTTCCAGTAGTAAACAACTTAGATATTAATGATACTAAAAAGAGAATGCTCACTCTGATTAAGGAGATATGTAAAGAGATGATTTTCCGTCATTCTGTTGACGAGTTAGATGTTGAGACTGACATAATTCTTAACAAGTATGGTGGTCGAATAATGGATGTTTCCTATTTCCTTCCTGGTTTCGGAGAGCCTTTAAAGAGGAAAGTCAATGTTTATGACCCTATAGAGGCTAAAAGATTTATTAATCTTCTCGAAGAAAATCCTAAAAGAAAAAAAGACTTAGAAGGACTTTATGAGCTTTCTGGAAATATTCACAGACATAAGATCTGTGCTCCTGATGAAGAAAGTCTCAAAGCCATGGTAAAAGAATTAGATGATAAGGGATTGCTCTATAAACCGGATTAATAAACTATTAATAGAATTAGTTGAGAGTTGAGGGTTAAAGAACCTTTTTTTATGTGAATTAATTTTAATTTTTTTAAAATTTTGGAACAAATAATTTAATATAAATTAAAGATTTCCTAAATAAAGATTTATTCTTAAAATAAATTAGTGGAGTTATGAATTTGAGTAAAATGTTTTCTGACTGCCCCATCTGTAAGGCACCACAACGAATGGAAGTCACCACAAAAACTGAAAAAATCCCCTATTTTGGGGAAATTATGGAATCAACAATTTTATGCCATGAATGCGGCTATAAACATGCTGATACCATATGTATTGAAAAAAAAGACCCGGTGAGATACACGCTCCTCATTGAAAAGGATAATTTAAATGCTAGGGTAGTGAAATCACAGTCAACTACCATTACCATACCTGAATTGGGACTCAAAGTGGAACCCGGACCCCAATCTCAGGGATATGTTTCCAATGTTGAAGGAGTTCTGGATCGTTTCGGGAAGGCTGTCAAAACAGCTTTATCCTGGGCAGAAGATCAGCAAACCCAGAAGAATGCAGTTAAAATATTGGGATGTATTGATGAAGTGAAAAATGGCCAAAAAAAGGTTACTTTAATAGTAGAAGATCCCTTCGGACATAGCATCATCATGGATGATAATGCTCAAAAACATGAATTGACCAACCAAGAGATTAAACGATTAAAAACAGGATTTTTCACCTTTGAAAATGAGGAATTAGATATTAATGGAAATAATAATCCAGAGGAGTGATTTTTTAAATTATTTTTAATTCATTACTCAAAACGTTTCGCAAAAAATATATTAAAAGAAGAAAAAAAGTTTCTTTAATCCATGAAGGCAGGATCTGATTCTTCTTCAGAAACATCTTTCAATTTAAGCGTCTTTTTAACATCCATACTCAAAGCATCACAATCTGCTTTTATGGCATGTAAATGCATTAATATCCGCTTTTTCTCTTCATTTATTCTTTCAATGTTTTGATAAGGATAAATGGACTCTTTAAGCATTTCATACTCGATTGTGGTATATGGATATTCATTTAACTGATCACAAACCTTTACCAGTACTTCACCTAGGAACTTGTTCATTTCAACTTTGACCCTTTCTCGGATCATTTTATCAGAGTCAAGGTTTTGTTTCATTAAACGCACAACTTCGGCTTTGGCGAAAGGCAGATCTTCCCCTTCTTCTTGTGAACCTTCATCTTGTTCATCATCTGATTGGATAATTTCTTCATCCTCTTCCTTCAAAGCTTCTTCGTTAAATTCATCTTCATTTTCGTCGTACATTACAAATTCTCCTAATACTTTCAAAATAGTTCTTCTACTAAGATGCTATGTGGATGGTCGCATATAAAGGTATGGTTAAAATGATAGGTTGCGTGTAAGATTTATGGTTATTTTTACTTGTGTCTTAACAATTATCATAGCCCCAATAAAAAATTTTAGTAGTAGTTTGTGACATTAGTTCTTGGAGTGGTTAAAGAATGTATATGTCTTAATGTATTTTATGTAATTCTAAACTTAAGTCCAATGATCTTGCAGAATGAGTCATGTATCCTGTGGATATAACATCCACTCCTGTCTTTACGAAATCAACTATATTCTCAGGATTAATGCCACCTGAAACTTCGATAATGATATTTCCACGAAGTTTTTCTTTTTCAAGGACTGATAAGACATTCATAACTTCTTCTGGAGTCATATTATCCAGCATTATGATATCTGCACCGGCTCTGGCTGCTTGAAGTGTTTCATCAGTGTTTTCAACTTCGATTTCGATTTTTTTGGTGAAACTGGCATATTTTCTGGCTCTAGACACTGCCTCAGCCACATCTCCCACCAGGGCGAGGTGATTGTCCTTGATTAATATCCCATCATCAAGACGGTATCGGTGTGTATCTCCTCCCCCAGACCGAATAGCATCTTTCTCAAAAAATTGAAGTCCAGGAGTGGTCTTACGGGTTCCGGCCACGATAACGTCAGGATTGACATTCTTAACCAATTCAACCAATTTAGATGTTAAAGTGGCAATCCCACTCATACGCATCATAAGATTGAGCACTGTTCGTTCTAAACTAAGAATATTATGAGGATCTCCAGATAGTTCCATGATCACCTGGTCTTTCTTAATCTTTTCACCATCATTCTTCATGATTTTGGTTTCCACTCCAAATTCAGTGAAAATTTCAACTGCCAGTTTGACTCCAGCCACTATTCCCTCTTCTTTAGATATTATTTGACCTTTTACTTGCATTCCTGCTGGGATCAATGCACGTGTAGTAATATCCTCAAAACCTAAATCATTGAAAACGATCTTCTTAAGGTCATACGTCATGATTACACCTTAACCCTCTAATTATAATCCTTGAAATGAGTTTAATTGAATATTAATTCCTTAAATTAAATGTAAAATGTCTTAAAATTCATGGAAAAATTTTTCCATTAAGAAAAATTTGAATCTAAGATCTAGTTGAATTATTTATAATGTTTTATCAAATTAGGATATAAATTTTCACCCTCAAATTACAGACGAAATTTGATATAGAACCTACTTAAAACTTTTATCTATAAACTAATATAAAAATAAAGGGAATATTAAAAGAATATTCAATAATAAAATAGTCATTAAGTACATTAATCATAATACACAAAAAAATCAATTAGAAAATATTTTTTTACTGATCTTAACGAACTTAAGTGAATTTGGTGAATCGGGATGGAGCTAATATTTTTGGGAACATCATCTGCACTTCCCACCACTAAAAGAAATCACTCGGCAATAGCTTTGAAGGCTTTTGGAGAAGTGATGCTTTTTGATTGTGGAGAAGGCACACAGAGACAGATGGCAGGACTTAAACTGAGCCCGATGAAGATAAACCAAATTTTCATCACTCACCTTCACGGTGACCACTTCTTGGGACTTCCTGGTATGATCCAGTCAATGGCATTTAGAGGAAGAAAGGACCCCTTACACATCTACGGTCCTGAAGGAATTAAAAAAACCGTTGAAAACATTAAAAACTTGGGATACTATTCATTATCATTCCCCATCAATGCACATGAAATCAACAAAATCAATGAAGAAGTGGTTACAGAAACAGATGATTATATAATAAAATGTTGCCCCATGCAACACTCAATTCCTAACCTGGCTTATTCAGTAGAAGAAAAAAGATCTCCCAAATTCCAGAAAGATAAAGCCATAAACTTGGGATTAAAACCAGGTCCTGACTTCGGTAAACTTCAGAGAGGTATCCCGGTAGAGGTTAACGGCAGAATAATAAAACCCGAACAAGTATTAGGTGGGGAAAGGAAGGGACGGAAGATAGTTTACTCCGGAGACACTAAACCATGTGCTGAAATGATTCAATTCGCATTCCAAGCCGATGTTCTGATACACGAATCAACCTTTGAATCGGCTCAGGAAGATAAAGCTCTTAAAACAGGCCATTCAACAACTACTCATGCAGCAATGATTGCCAAAGAAGCTGATGTATGTGAATTAATTCTTTTCCACATGAGCACCCGTTACAGGGATAGTGATATGTTAGAAAAAGAAGCAAAAAATATTTTTGATAAAGTTACAGTAGCCGAGGATTTTATGATGTTCGAGGTGAAAAAACATGACTGATCCTGATCCATTATATTTTAATTTAATCAAAATTGCCATAATTCTTATTTGTTCATTTATTATTATCAAATGGGCCATGTACATTGTGAGAAAAACTGGAGATAGATTAAATCTAGAAGCAACATTGATACAGGTTTTTAATGAGATTATCAAGTATTCAGTTATTGCAGTAGCTATAACCGTTGTTTTAAAGGAAATTGGATGGGACATAAGTGCCATAATTGTCAGTCTGGGTATTGTTGGTGTGGCAGTTGGTTTTGCTGCACGAGACACCCTGTCAAATTTCATCTCAGGGATGTTCATATTGGCAGATAAAAGCTTCAAACTAGGAGACATCATTGAAATCTCAGGGAAAACTGGTACAGTAATGAAACTGGGTTTCAGAGTAACCACCATTAAAACTGTGGATAACAAGAGAATTATCATACCCAACTCCAATTTCTCCAAGAATATCTACCTCAATTATACTGCGGAAGAAAAGAGAAGAGTTGAATTGGATGTTAACATTCCCTACGAGATGGAACTAGATGAAACAGTTGCTTCCCTTGTTGATGCAGCATCGAAATGTAAATGGGCACAAGGAGATCCTAAACCGAATGTTCTTATAAAAGAAATGGGAGATACAGGTATAAGGGCAAGTTTAAATGTTTGGGTGAATGATCCTTGGAAGGTAGCCACATACCGAAGCCAGTTAGCCATGGAAGTGAAAGGGCTTTTGGTTGGGGGAGATTCTGGTGAAAATATCAAAGTATAAAGTTGTTTCAGTGCTGATTGTGCTTTTTTGTGTCTTATTAGCTGCAAGCATTGCAATAGCAGGTTACCAACAAATGAAAAATGTGACCAAAGCTCAGAATGCTGTTAAGGAATATAAGGAAAGAATGAGCAACCCTGTAAACGCCCTTGACCCCAGCGATTTTAGTGGTTCGTATATGAACGCCCAGTTATACATTCCTAAACTGAATGTTGTTGCAGCTATCCGTTCTGACACTGTAAATGGGTATAACATTGTTTATCACTACCCTGAAAGTGTTATGCCTGGTAAACCGGGCGAATGTGGAATTTTAGGCCATAGAACCAAATATTCTGGATTATTTACTAATATAGCATCTTTAAAGCCAGGGGATAAGGCGATTATTAGAGATTTTATCCAGCGGAAAAAATTTGTGTACCAGGTAACCTCAAACGGTGATGATATCCGTTGGGACTACGAAACAAACCCTGTAAGGTTTTCACAGGAAGGAAAAGCACGTTTATTAATATTGACTTGTTATCCACCTGGTAGAAAACAAGCTGCTTGGATTACCCACTTCAAATTGGTATCAAGTAGTGATTTTTAACCTAATTATTAATTTTAACCTAATTATTAATTTTAACCTAATTATTAATTTTTTTGTCTGCCATATAATTAAGGATAAATTATTGAAAATATCTGCTTAAATCATTTAAACTAACAAAAATATCCATAAAAACTTCTAGTTCTGATATAAGATATAAAAATAAAATTAACATCCAATAAAGACTTTGATCATAATTTTTATTGAATAAAACTCGAACTGTTCGATTTACACAATACTTATTAGTGATAAATATTCATAGTAATACT
>OFEK01002089.1_pt1 | contig 11529 bp, 11 predicted proteins | sample 1521131 | NCBI WGS metagenome assembly OFEK01 (sample SAMN05720209, study PRJEB24109) | activated sludge metagenome | isolation source: Anaerobic digester | place: China | collected 2015-12-16
AAATATAGCTAATTGCCTGCATATATCTTTGGATTACCTGATTTTTGGGGAAACTGAATATAATAATTATTGCATTCATGAATCTGATAATAACTATGGCAACTTGGATAGCTTAAATTCAGGCAAATGCGCAGAGATGAATGAATTGACAGGGATGAATGAATTGTTGGAGTTAATAGGAAAGTGTTCTCCAAAAGAGCTGGATTTGATAAAGAAACTAATAAAAACTATCCTCCCTTATATGGTAAGCTAAGCTAAGACATTGTCTTGCATAAAATGCCAATACCAAAAATTAATTTGTATAATATTAAATTTATTATTGCCTTCCGAATATATCCCATTATATTTTATCGTTGATGCCGTTAACTGTTTAACTCATCCTCAAGTGAACAAATTTGCTTTTTCAGCATTTTTATTTGCTGCTTTATATGATCATTTTTCTCTTCATTACTTTCTAATAATGCTTGTTGAGAAACTGCTGTCAAAATCCCTTGTCCTATACTTACGATAAAGTTGCCAAGGGAGTTCTGCTGATTTGCATCCAGATTATCAATCAATAGAATACCAATAAGTGTCGCCAACAGCGAAAATTGTTTTGGTGGGAGAGAAAAAAAACAGGATTTTACCCTATTCTCCATAATATTTGAACTTGAACCATTTTGTGCCTTGCCACAGGAAACACAATTATCACCCATAAACAATTTCACTTCTCCTCTTCCCAAAGAGTATTATACAATTTATTTTTATATATACCCTATTTGCAGGTATACTCCATTTATAAATATTATAGTTCATTATATGGGTTCAAACTATGAATAGTGCAATAAATATGAATCTAATCCGGGAATCTCATTAATTGATCCCTATTAAATCTCCACTCCGGGGTATTAAGGGTTTCACCGAAATTAACAGAGTACCAGGGACTTAATTCCTCATCCTCAGGGTTTTTAAGTACATGAATATCCTGCGCTGGCATGTAGCTTTGAGCAATGACAAATAGTTTTTCCCCTGTTGAATCATTGACAGCCATGTCGACTATAATCACAGTATGCCCGGGATCTTCTCCTTTCAGAAATACATCTCCTATTTGCATGTCATCTAACGGTATTTTCTTCATCTCCACAGAAAGGGACAATGTACCTGCATAAGCAAAAACCATGTCAAGATATTTTCTGAAACTACTATAATCTTTTGAATATGATGTTTTCTTTGCCCAATAAACTTTGTTTCCTTCCACTACAATCCTGTCGCCGCTCATCCATGTAGGATAATCTGCAAGAAACCCATTGGTAAAATTAAAATGTATTTTTTCGTATAGTTTCCTGCCATATAAGTACTCGGCTCTTAATCTAATAACAGCATCAGCGCACTGCTGTAAATCCCTGTCACCCACATCCATATCTACTACTGCTACATGTACATCTTTGTTTTTAGTTTTCCCATCATAATATTTAACTTTTGAGCCATGGGGTTTTAAAGGAAGACTCCTTAGATATTGCTCATAGGAGTCTTCCTCTACCTCTACTCTTTCGAAGCCTTCAGGTACATTTATTCTTTCCTGTATAGTGTCACCATTTTCATTTATTAAACCTAATTTTCCCTTTTCTAAAAGCTTTCCTTTATCTTGCCCCTGATCTTGAACAGACCTGGTAATACCCTTTTGGGAAGTATTATTAGTTTTATTGGTTTTATTAGTTTTATCAGTATTTTGACTTATACAAGAAGTCAAAAGTCCAGATATTATAATGAACACCATTAAGAGCCTTTTCACATCAGTCCACCCTTTATTATTTGTAAATTTGCAAGCTATAGATAACGCACAAAAGAAACTGCATTATAAAAGTTTTGAACGCTTATGTTACCTTAATTAATACGCAAAAATCCAATTTGTTCCTTGTAAAATCATTTTTGCGTTATATATAGTAAGTTTGCACCTGTTCATACCTTTTCAACTTCCCCATAATTCTCACCAAAAGTATCAACTGTAACAATTTTCATACGCTGGTCTTCATTAGGCTTATCGCTGTGGTTTCTTCTTACCGATACTATTCTGTCTACTTCCTCCATACCTTCAATAACCATACCAAAAGAAGCATATTGTCCATCAAGATGCGGAGCCTTCTCAACCATTATAAAGAACTGAGAACCTGCAGAATTTGGATTTGAAGAACGTGCCATGGAAATAACACTTCTGTCATGTTTTAAGTTATTAGTAAATCCATTTCTGGAAAACTCACCTTTTATGGAATATCCCGGGCCGCCCATTCCAGAACCTTCAGGGTCTCCTCCTTGTACCATAAATCCTGGTATAACCCGATGGAAAATAACTCCGTTATAAAAGCCACTTTCAACCAATGAAATAAAGTTTCTAACAGTATTAGGAGCTACCTCAGGATATAGCTCAACTTTTATTTTATTACCATTTTCCATTTCAATTGTTACTAAAGGATTCTTCATTATGAATCTACCTCTCAATCTTTTTAGTATTATAAAACAATTCTACCACAAAAATTGAGATATTAATCCAAAAGGTGGTTAAATCTACTGAAGGTGTATTAAATTTATATGAACAAAATGCACCCATCCACCGAATTTATTATTGACACCTATCAATCAACTTTTTAATATTAAGTCCAAGTATCTTTCTCTTATCTTCCACAGATATCCTTGCATAACAAACCCAGGCAAGCTGAGGTGCAGGATCTCTCATGGGCATATCAGTTCCGAATATAACTTTATCTGCTCCTGCCTCATCAACCATAAATTCAATCATTCCATTAGTAAGAGATGTATATGTAATCTCCAAGTATACATTATCCCTCTTCCTTGCTACTTCAATATTATATCCTGATGTAATATAAGAGCCTCCCGAATGAGCAAGGAGGAATGATATTCCCGGATACATTTTGCTCAAATATTCCACTTTTTCTGCAATATCTTTTGGCCCGGAATGAACAAGCATAATCAAGTTTTTTCTATCACCATATTCAAACCATTTCCGATACTTTTCTCCAAGCAAGTCATACTTGTTAGAACAGTAGTATGGCTTAATTCCTATTTATTTAATAATACCTTTTCTTCAGGTATTTTTAAAGCACTGCAATTTGTGGCAAATGAATTAGCTCCTCGCAGATTCAACCACATAGCTCTCCACCTGTTCTGCCAGGTTCTTAAGCTTCTCCTCCATATTGTCCTCTGTAATAGCATTCTCTCCCCTTGCTATGGAATCAATTATATACTCATTTATCTCTATTGAATAATGGGTCATATCTCTGTAATTATCAAGGTTATGAGTTATGCCTTCTATGTCCTGAAAATCAAATATTTTCACATTTCTGAAATCTTTGCATCTGGCATAAATATATCTTTTCAGCCTTATTTCATCATCAAATAAATTCCTGCTGTCAAGGAACTTATGAGCAAGGATTGAAAAGGGCGGATAGAACAGTATAAACTCAACATCTGGATTTCTTTTTATTACCTCTACCAGGTTTTTATCTGCATTTGCCCTAAGGTATTCCCATTTGAATTCAGCAGGGTCAGCCCTCTTTAAATCATTTTGGGCTAGATTCCAATCTTTCATTGCATTTGCCTTTTCAAATTTCGAGTTGTAATACCATGTGTTCAGCTTCTCCAGATCTTCGCTCATAGTATAATGCATTTTGCCTTTGTAGTTGCGAAGAAGAATATGATAACTTTGCAGAAGGGTTTCAGGGTTGCAAAGATATTTTAAGTCTGACATGAGGCCATTTTTATACATATAGTGGGGAAAGCCTTTCCCTGTCTCGGTTACCCTTCCGGTATCACCTCTGAAAGAAAAATAATTCAGCTCCAGAATAACAGTATTAGCTTTTTTAGCATGTGAAACAACATCTACCATAAGCTTTTCTTCATATATGGAAGCTCCCATCATTGAAAGCTTTACTGTCTTACTGTCCAGCTTATTCTCAACATATGACGGCAGGAAATTATCTGTCATGCTTGTGCCTACAATAGCAAGGCTGTAATCCTGACTCCTGGCAAGCCCGGGATTTTGATACCTTTGGTCGTTGAAATAAACCGGCTTGTACAATACAGGTTTTCTATAAAACTGATATGGATCTATTATATAATTTATAAGTGATAAAGGTAACAATGCAATTAGTGTTATTAGTATTACCTTGAAAATAAACCCTTTTAATCTCATTTAACCCCAACTTCCGTCCTTTCGTATATCTTATACATTTCGCTTATCTTATATATAATTTACATATTAAATATAACGCACAAAAAATCTATATTATTTCGGTTGCTTAATACTACTTTGTTTCTTAACTTCCTGAAATAATTAACTCTCTAGTGCATATTTTATGCTTCATCATCCTTTTTCCCACTCATGAAAGCAAGAATTTCATCCAAACTTTTATCACTGTTTACAAATGCATTCAGCAATTCTTTACCCTGTAATTCCTGTTTCTTTTTTATCAAAATATTGAGTTCATTTACTGCAGCATCATATTTGACTTTAGCTGTTGCAACCACTTCTTTTTGTTTCTTTATCTTTTCATCAATCGATATACTTCGTCTGGCCATTATCATTGTCTCCTTTTATTTGATCTATCATCTGCAGTTTCTGATTGATTCCTATCGCCTGTTCCCGGATATTTCGCTCTGTCATATCAAACGCCTTTAATATCTCCTTCTGGGTGGCTGTCACCGCATGATCAAGGCGATAGTTTCCATCAGTCTGCCTAATCATCTCTATCTTTTCAAGTTCTCTGAGTGCTGCTGGAACAGTCATGAAATTCTCTTTCTTTTCACTCTTGCGCATCTGCTCTTTCAGATATGTGTAGAACCTATTTCGTATAATCAACGCTACAAATTCTATAAAAATCTTATTATTGACTGATTCACTTCCATGCACTCGGAAGCTCTTGTTTCCCAGATATGATTTATCGCCTCTGAAGAGTTTCTCCGAACCATCACGGCTCTTATATAGATCCAGCGCTTCTTCTGCTGACATCTTTTCCGAAGTAATAATAATGAAATATCCGCACAGTTTGATTTCACTGTCAATCACATCTTGCCTCTCTCTTGCAAACATAAAGGTTTTTTCATCCCCTTGTACGTGATAGATTGGATCAAAGTAGTGGCAGAATGCGCTTGGACATTCGTACTGTGTTTTTCCTTCCTGATTTGCCAAGTAAGTTGCCATACGGTCAATTTTCTCTTCAAGCTGTTCCCGTTCCGCTGTGCGTTTACGCTCGTTATAATAAATATGAAAATATCTGTCTTTTTCGTCAGAAGGAAACAATTTTCCTTTCACCGTGGTTCCGCTAACTTTATAATATCGGATACTGTGGCTTCGGCTTTCTTCGAAGCTTCCTTTGTTTTTCATTACAAGATCGCTGGCATACTTCTTCATGCCCTTCATCATGATGACAAAATCATAACCACATTTATCCATATATCGTATATTTTCTTTGCTGAAGTATCCTCTGTCTAAGATAAAACCGACACGTCGGTAACCATATCCTGATGTTTTTTCCAGCATATACTGCAGCTGTGATACATCTACTATGCTACCAGGATACATCTCGTAAAACAAAGGTTCTCTGTTATTTCTGTCGTAGGCTATAGAATAGTTCAATACCGGTTTGTTTTGGTCATCCTTGGCATGGCCTATTTCCACAAAATCAACATCTCCAGCCTGGCAATTCTTATTGGTTGAATCATACGATATGTAGATTTTTTCTCTGTGATCTCTGTTTTTATTCCATTTATTTAGAAATTCTACACTCTGACTTTTCTTGATTGAACCGATAAAATCTGAAACCTTGGAATCACTGTACATCTTCATCTTATCGGTAAACAACGGATGATTGTAGGCATAGTCAGGATAATACTGACCAGCATTATTTTCTGCAATAATGGTATAGACAGCAATATCCAAAAAGAGTCCACTATCTTTACCAATAAGTTCTGACATCAGCTCATCCAGATGGTACTGTGCAATAATTCTTCTTAGTACCATATATGTCCCGACTCTCAGACAAGCACTTCTGTAAGCACTCTTCTTCACATCCGGGAGGTCTGCTTCAGGAAAAAAAGTCAAGTATCTCTCGTTAGGAATCATCATGGAAGGATCATCTTCACAGATCTTTCCAATTGGTGTACTTTTGGGAATGCTGTATTTTTTTTCAGGGTTGTAAACTCTATCAATTTGATAGTAAATGTAGGTGGTCCCGTTAATTTTTTTCCGGGTAACTTTGCCTTTTTCTTCTGGTATTTTAGCTCTCACATTAGCGTACATTATGGCCTCCTTTAGAGAGTTAATTAACTCTCTATTATCGTACCATATTTTGCTGAACAATGCAATGAAAATCGGGTATTTTTGCTGAAAAATGGCACTTTCTAAAATTTCTACATTCGTAGAGAATAACCTTGAGAGTTAATTATTGTGGAAGTCCACATTGTTATGGCCAATGGAAAGCGCTTTCCAAATTGGCATAGCATTGCTAATTTGGTATAGCACCTAAAACTGGAAATAAATAAATTGCTTGTTTTCACTAAATGCCAGCCAGAACGTTGTAATTATTAATATAGAATAAGCTGCCCACCTTATTAAGGCAGGTTTTTCAGAAATCCTGTCAAAAACGCTCCCCTTCCTTTGAAAAAGATGCACCAACTCTATTATAATAATTCCTGCAACTGAAATTATCAACTGGAATTTTGTAAGTGCCATATTTGATATGGAATTTACCAGATATTTTACATCAGTTATTTTCCCAATGCCAGTAAACAGATGTGTTACTATATAAAAAGCATCTTTTATGGAATTTGCCCTGAAAAATATCCATGCAAAGGATATAAGACAAAATGTAAATGCAACCTGCAAGCATTTATGTATTAAGGGCAACTTATTAATCCGGGTTAACTTTACAAGTTTCTGCCTGACAGGGGCCAGCATCCTGCCAAGAACTATATAAGCTCCGTGAAGTGCTCCCCACACTACAAAAGTCCAGTTTGCCCCATGCCATAGACCGCTTGCTAAAAATGTTATAAATAAATTAAAATAATTTCTTGCCTTGCTTACCCTATTTCCTCCCAAAGGAATATAAAGGTAATCTTTAAACCAGCTTGATAATGATATATGCCATCTTCGCCAAAATTCTGCTACAGATTTTGAAAAATAGGGCCTCTTAAAGTTTTCCATTAATTCAAAACCCATTATCCTGGCACTTCCGATTGCTATATCAGAATATCCGGAAAAATCACAAAAAATCTGAAATGTAAAAAATAAAGTAGCAATGATAAATTGTATACTATTGTGTTTTACAGGATTATTATATATTGCGCTTACAGCTATACCCAACCTGTCAGCAACTACCACCTTCTTGAAAAATCCCCAGGCCATAATCTTAAGTCCGCTGGTAACTCTGTCATAATCAAATTTGTTTTTGTTGTAAAACTGGGGCAGCAGTCTGTCGGCCCTCTCAATAGGTCTTGCAACAAGCTGAGGAAAGAAGGATACATACAGGGCAAATATTCCGAAATGTGTTTCCGGTTTCATAGTTCCTCTGTAAACATCTATAGAATAGCTCAATGTCTGGAAGGTATAAAAAGATATACCCATAGGCAGAAGCAGATTAAACCCGGGAACATTATAAGGAAGATTAAGCTGTGTAAATAATGTCCTTAAGGAATCATTAAAGAAGTTGAAATACTTAAATACAATTAACAATCCCAGATTAATTAAAAGACTTAGGTTCAAGTATTTTTTCTTTGTACTCTTATTATTAGCCTGTCCAATTTTAATACCAGTAAAATAGGAAACAAAAGTAGATATCATAATAAGAATAATATACTCCGGTCTCCAGGCCATATAAAAATAATAGCTTCCAGCAAGCAAAAGCACCCACCTTGCACGGTATGGGAGTATAAAATATAGTATGGTTATTATCGGATAGAATATTAAAAACTCAAGTGAGTTAAAAAGCACATTACAGCCCCCTCTTCAAGGTTATCGGCATACCTTCAACGTCCACTTCAACGTCCATATCAAGGAATGTCTCCTTTTGATTCATATCAAGGAATGTCCCATTTTGATTATAGAGTATTTTAGCCGCAAAATGCAATACCTTCCGTAATTATAGTAATTATAGAGAAATGTCCCCTAATATCCCCTAATAAAAGTACAGTGGTAAGGTGGTTTTTACCCACTCATCGCAGTAGTATCCAAAATGGCTTTCAACTTTCCTTTTTTTAAGGTCAAAAATAGATGTACAGCCTTCAATCCTTATCTGTTTGCCATCCTTGCTCCTTGCATTGTTTTCATAATAGGCGGGATATTTGCCGTAGGGTGCCAGAAAGTCAATCAGCTTTTTGGCAGTTGAATAATCAATTAATCCATTTTCCTCCAGGGTATTGAGTATCTGGTTGTTAAGTTCATCGTACCTCCATTGTATGTCATTTATTTTGTTTCCTACCACCCTTGATGTCCATTGATTCATTCCATAAAACCGCATTTCAGGGATGATATAATGATTGGTTGTTATTACAATCTTATCGTGAATCTCCCTTTGAGGTGCAAAGTAAAAAGTAGATGGACAATTCTTATCCCTATGACTTGTATTAATATATCCTTTTTCTTCAAAGGCGTTATTATAGAGCTTTTTCTTAGAAAAGCACCTTTCTCTGTAGCTTTTCCACAGTCTCTCATTAAAACTTAGATACTCTTCAGGGTACTTATAATCATTCCATCGTACCATTAACCCCTTTTCGAATTTTGCAGATTTATGACTATCTATAAACTCCAAATCAGGCAGCCGTTTTGTATACTTTGAAGGGGGAATTTTTGTAAAATCAGGCTTTGCTTCCGAATATCCCGCTTCAACAATACATGCCCTGTCGTTAATACCATCAGCAATTATGTAATTCCAGGATACCCCTCTGGAAGTATTTTTCATAATCTCTACTGCTTTATTAGCATCATAGCCATATTGAGCACACAAACGTGTCAGAAGGATGGAATTGGTTCCTATTTTTGAGGGATTGCAGTTGGCTGCCGGCGACATATCCACCCCGAATCCCACTCCATTTATATTCATAGCAGATATGCTGCCAACCATGCCAGGCGTTGAAACGCTTACAAAAGGCAGGGCATCATAGTCATTGGCATAGTTATTGGCATAGTTGTTGGCATAGTTGTTGGCATAGTTGTTGGCATAGTTGTTAGTATAGCTATTAGTTCTAGTATGGCAGCTATTATTAACATTACAACCAGTTTTGGCACAACAATTATTATTGGCATGGTAGTCATTATTAATATAGTAATTAGCTCCTTTTTCATACCTGTGTTTCTCGGGGTTATATATTATATGGGCAGCTGTATCTTGAAAAACACCCCCTGTGGCAAACATAAAATCTCTTCCCAGGTAATGGCCGTTTCCTGCGGGCCTTCCGAATATTGAAAAGGCGTTACACATAATAGGCAGATTAAAATCGGAGGGTTTTAAACCCGGTATTTCCCTTGCAGCCAATTTTCCCGTGTATACCACCGAGCAAAGAACATCAATACCTGCATTTAGAACAAAAAGGTGCTTTATATCTACTTTAGTTCCGGGGTTGCTTTTTTTGCACCCATCATAAATCCCCTGTATTTCATCTTGTATTTCTATTGGAAGGTTTGAATAGTAGCTTTTGAAAAAACCATACAAAATGGATATGAGGACTTCTTCAAGAAGCCTGCGTTTTTTTTGCTTTTTAACACCTATAAACTCCGATATAATATTAGTTGTAAAATCAGTTGTCATCCGTGATATTTCCTCTTCTGCAAGAAGTCCCATCAAATATCCCATCTGGTAACTGCTGCCTTCCAGATAATATGCCTTCTTTTTCTGTCCTGTATCATAATTTCCGGCAGTTTTGTGTTCCGCCATAATTCCTGTTTTATCAAATGCAGTTATTATTTTTTTTACATTATAGCCATCCCTGTCAAATGCCATTACTAAACTCAAAATACGCCTAATATCGTTACTACATTCCTGCATTTTGATCCCTTCCTATTTCACACTTATACTTCATTTATACTATAGATAACACCCAAAAAAAAATACATTATATAAAGTAAGTAGGAACAACTTTTTTAATGTAAGCTTTTACTTGGGCAGTGTCATTTATATTAATTGTATCCAGCATTTCGATTTGAGTTTTTAAAGTATCCACATCCGGAAAATCAGGCCTTGTTATTAATATTTTGCTGTTTTGTGTCAACTGTAATCCATCATCGGTAAGCAGAGGTTCTTCATATAGTTTCTCACCAGGTCTCAACCCAGTAAATATAATTTTTATATCAATATCAGGAATAAAACCTGAACGTTCTATAAGGTCTCTTGCCAACTTGTAAATGCTAATAGGTTCACCCATATCCAGCACAAATATTTCGCCGCCGCAGGACATATCTCCTGACTGTATTACTAACTGAACGGCTTCACCTACAGTCATAAAATATCTTGTAATATCAGGGTGTGTAACAGTAACAGGCCCTCCCCGTTCTATCTGCATCTGAAAAAGTGGTACAACACTTCCGCTGCTTCCGAGTACATTGCCAAATCTAACCGCTGAAAACTTTGTTTCACTTTGAGTATCATATACCTGTACTATCATTTCTGCAATTTTTTTAGTAGCGCCCATAATACTGGTGGGATTTACTGCTTTATCGGTAGAAACAAGGATAAACTTTTTGACATTATATTTGTGTGAACACTCTACGAGATTTAGAGTGCCAAAAACATTGTTCTTTATTGCTTCTCCAGGGTTTTTTTCCATTAAGGGCACATGCTTGTGTGCTGCTGCATGAAAAACTACATCAGGACATAATTTGTCAAAAATATAATCTATTCTTTCTTTATCCCTTACATTTGCAATTACTATTTCAAGATCAAGGTAAGGATATTTATAAGCCAATTCATCCTGGATATAATAAGCATTATTTTCATAAATGTCTATTATAATCAAGCGGCGAAGGTTATAAGATGCCACTTGTCTGCATAGTTCGGAGCCAATTGATCCACCACCCCCCGTTACAACCACAACCTGATTCTCAAGGTATGATGATAGTTTATTTATATCAAATATAACAGGTTTTCTTGTTAAAAGCTCATCAATATTTACTCTTTTTATTCTGTTTTTAATTATTTGCTCATTAATATTAATAGACTTTTCTAATTGGCTATTAATAGATTTTGCAGGGTTTGTTGTTGCATCTATTCCTTCCATAATCATGTCCCTCCGGATTGTCGCTATTTTTTAATTTAAAAAGCTTCTTCTTACGTATTCTTGCTGAAGAAGCGCAGCTATTTTGTTTGTAATACCTGTATTAATACTTGAAATAATATTTTTAAATGGATAAAGTATATTAACAATTAGTTTAATTTTAAAGCTATATATAATATTAAGTCTGCAATAGGCTTTTCTAAACTTGCATCTAGTGACCAAAAATTCCTGTATAGCAGTTTTATGATATATACTTCTGGCCCCGAAACTTAC
>OFEK01002104.1_pt1 | contig 11459 bp, 8 predicted proteins | sample 1521131 | NCBI WGS metagenome assembly OFEK01 (sample SAMN05720209, study PRJEB24109) | activated sludge metagenome | isolation source: Anaerobic digester | place: China | collected 2015-12-16
CGTGCGGCCGCAGGAGGGAACCCGTGAACCCACTCGCCGACCGTCCCGCCCCGCTGGCTCCCCTGCTGCGCATCGCGCCGATGGTGCGCGGGCGCCTGGCCGAGCCGACCGATCACGAGGACTTTCCCCTGGCGCCGGTGCTGCTGGCCTGTCGCGCCGACGCTGCGGCCGCGGCCGGCGACTACGACGCCCTGGATCTGGCAGCCCTGGATCTGTCGGCCGACGACGACGCCCTGGCCGCGCGGCTGGCCGAGGCCATCGACGCCTTCGCGGCCCGCAACGGAACCCGGCCGCGACGGCTCGTGCTGCCCGGCGTGGGGTCCCTCGTGGTCGAGGCGGCCGCCGAGCCGGCGGACGACCCGCCCTTGCGCAACCGCGTGGCCGTCGTCACCGGCGCCGCTGGGGCCATCGGCTACGCCGTCTGCCGCAAGCTGCTCGACAGCGGGTGCCACGTGGCCGCCACCGACCTGGCCGGCGAGAAGCTGGACCGCCTGGCGGCGGACCTGCGGCGCGAGGCCCCCGACCGCGTCGTCAGCGCCGCCATGGACGTGACCGACGGGGCGTCGATCGCCGCGGCGCTGGACGCCGTCACGGCCGCCTGGGGCGGGTTCGATATCCTCGTGCACAACGCCGGCATCGCCCACGTCTCGACCCTGGCCGAGATGGACCTGGATGCGTTCCGGCGGCTGGAGCGCGTGAACGTGGACGGCACGCTGCTCGTGCTGGCCGAGGCGGGCCGGCGGCTCGCCCGCCAGAACACCGGCGGCGACATCGTCATCATGTCCACCAAGAACGTGCCGTCGCCGAGCGCCGGGTTCGGCGCCTACAGCGCCACCAAGGCCGCCTGCCACCAGCTCGGACGCATCGCCAGCCTGGAGCTGGCGCCCAAGGGCATCCGCGTCAACATGGTGGCCCCGGACGCGGTGTTCGCCGAGGGCGACTATCGCTCGGGATTGTGGGACGAGGTCGGGGCCAACCGCATGAAGGCGCGCGGCCTCGACGAGAAGGGGTTGCACGAGTACTACCGCAGCCGCAACCTGCTCAAGGCCCGCGTGACCGGTCGGCACGTGGCCAACGCGGTGCACTTCTTCGTGTCGCGCCAGACGCCCACCACCGGCGCCACGATCCCGGTCGACGGCGGCCTGCCCGACGCCACGCCGAGATAGCGTCACCCGGCTGACTCAGGCATTGCGCTGCGAATATGCCGCGGATGCGCTGAGGGCCGGACGCCATGGCCGTGGGCGACCATGCTGCAAGTTCCTGCCTCATCGCGGGCGGCTCGCGAGCCGCCCCTACCCCCTGCGGCGGCAGTTGCCCGTTGAACGGATGTGGCACAACTGGGTGCCGTGCCTGCCCCGTCAGGCATGGGAGAATCTCCTTGCCCTTCCGCGTGGCCGCCCCTCGAGGGTGCTCGGGAACTGCGTCAAGCGGCCATGATACCGACTCATTGGCACAGCGCCACCCGGATCACCTGCTGAAACGGGATGCACCCGCTGGCGCTTGACAGGGATGAGACGAGTGTTATATAATACTAACATGACGTCTCACTCTGAACACGGCGGGCTTCCCGCCACCGGCCGGATCCTCGACGCTGCCATGCGGTTGGCGGAACGCAGGGGGGCAACCTTCGGCATGGACGAACTGGCCGCCCTGGTCGGCGTCTCGCGAGCTACGCTCTATCGGGCCGTCTCTTCCAAGGACAAACTCCTGAAACGTCTTGCCGACGAACGCGGCCTTAAGCTGTCGCTGCCGCACAGGGACGCGCGCCAGCGAGTGCTGAACGCGGCCGCGGCTGTTTTTGAACGGCGTGGCATCGAGGGGGCGACGGTTGAGGACATCGCCGGACAGGCCGGGGTTTCAGCCGTCACGGTCTACCGGCGATTCAAGTCGAAGAACGGTCTGCTCAAAGCCCTGCTCGAGGAGCGCAGCCCACGAAGAGCAGCCCGCGCATTGCCCCTGGGCAGCGGCGAGGACCTGGAGAGTGACCTGACGGAGTTTGCCGTTATGGCGCTGGCCTCGGTCTCCGCCAATGCCGGACTGCTCCATATCGCATTGGGGGCCTCGCCGGATCGCTGGCGCGTGCTCAGACGGCTGCGCGATGAACCCCGCGGAACGACCGCGGCGCTGCGGAACTTCTTCGCCGAACAGATCAGGCAGGACCCGCAGCGGCTGGCCGTGGCCTTTACGGGGCTCGGGCTGACCTTTGGCTACATCGCGCCGCGGTTTCAGGATCTGCCACTCGATGATCTGGCGGCGACCGGCCGTTTTGTGGCCAGGCTATTCCTGAATGGCGTGATGGCGACCGGCAAATGATGGAGGATGCCATGACCCCCATGGTTCTCAAACTGCCCGCAGCCCTGGCCGAGAGCGTTCAGCCGCAGACGCTCGGCGGCAAGGGCGCGTCTCTTCAGCGGCTGATCGTCATGGGACTCCCTGTTCCGCCTGCCGTGGTCGTGCCGGCGGAGGTCTACACCCTGCACCTGGCCGGCCTGGGCATACGTTCTGTCGGGGCGACGCCGGATGGCACCATGTCCGAGACCGAGCGGGTCGAGCGGCTGCGCGAGGCCATTGACGCCGCGCCGCTGTCGCAGGAATTGCTGAACGCATTGAATGATGTACCATGCCTCATCGGCCCGGGCCCCTATGCCGTCCGTTCCTCGGCAACGATGGAAGACTCGGCGGCCTGGTCCTGTGCGGGCCAGTTCGAGACGGTCCTCGGCGTTAGTGTGGTCAATCTGCCGGAGGCCGTGCGCCACGTCTGGACCTCGATGTGGAGTCAACGGGCGTGCTCTTACCGCATGAGGCAAGAGGGCGGCGCGGTGTTGCAGGCGATGGCCATCGTGATTCAGCAGCAGGTTGCGGCCGATGTTTCGGGTGTGCTCTTCACCTGTGATCCGGTTCGTGGCGACCGAGATCGGATGGTGATCGAAGCGGTGGCGGGTCTGGGGGAGTCCCTTGTCTCGGGCCGGGTGACGCCGGATCGGTGGACGGTGTCGAAGGAGCCCCTGAGCATCGTCGACTACAGATCAGCCGGCCGTTTTCGCGAACCCCGTGCCTCGGACAGGAGCAAGTCAGGCGGTGCGGAGGATCGCGGCGTTCTTGATGAGGCGATGGTTCTGGAACTGGCTCGACTGGGTCAGCGCATCGAGCGTGAGCAGGGCGGTCCGCAGGACATCGAGTGGGCTATTGCCGGCGGCAAGGTCTATGTCCTCCAAGCTCGCCCCGTGACGACGTTGCCCGCCGCGGCACCGTCCACGGTGGAGGATCGGCAGGTCTGGACGAACGTCAACACTGCCGAAGTCATGCCCGACGTCATGACGCCGATGACGTGGTCCGTGATGGAACCGCTCACCTTGCGGCTGCTGGGCCACTACTTCGACAAACTCGGCATCGACCTGGCCGGGTATCGGCTTCTCGGCCAGATTGCGGGCCGGGCCTACTTCAACCTGAACACACTGATCGCCTGTGCCCGCCGCATTCCCGGCATGGGCGAGAAGGGCATTACTGACATGTTTGGCGGTCAACAGGGGCTCGGGGAGATCAGGATTGCGGAAGACGACCTCCCGCAATTCCGGTTGAGCCTGCTCCGATTGGCGTGTCGAATATCGGGCCTGCTGCTGGAGTTTCTGACCTTCTCGTCCGGGAAGGGGCAAGCCATCCTCGAGCGGGTCAGACATACCGTTGACGCCGAGGCCGCTCTGGACCCAGCCACACTCTCATCGGCCGAGATGGCTTTGCAGGTTTCCCGGACGGCAGCGAGCATGGCCGACGATACCGAGGCCTTCGACCTCTTCGGCATGGGCAAGACCTATGACATGGTTCTCTACAGCAACTGTCGGAAGTGGTTCGGCGACGGCGGCCACAGCCTCGCCAGTCGCATGCTTGTCGGGCTGGGCCGCAATGAGAACGCCCAAGCGGGACTCGACCTCTGGGGACTGGCGACTATGGCAGCGAGCCATGATGCCACCCGGCGAGCGTTACTCGCGGCCGACTCCTTCGCGTCACTTCGATCCGCCCTCTCGCTGGCCGAGGCGGGGAAGGAGTTCCTGGCAGCATGGGACCGTCTTCTGCAACGCCATGGCCATCACTGCCGAGGCGAATTGGAGTTGCTGAATCCGCGCTGGGCGGAGACGCCCGACTACGTGCTGCGGCAAGTGCAGAGCTATCTCCGGGCCATCGGCGAGGCCGATGACAACTTCCTGAAGCGTTACGGCACATTGGCCGAACGTCGGGGACAGGCCGTGACCGAAGCGCGGCGACGATTGCGCAATCCGCTGAAGCGAGCGGCGATGAATTTCCTGCTGCGCAAAGCCCACGGCTGCGCTCCGTTGCGTGAAAGCATCAAGAGCGAGATTGTCCGTCGTGGCGCGGTCGTGCGACGCTGGCTGCTGGAACTCGGGGGCCGGTTGACGGCGGCCGGCCTTCTTGTGGACCGCGAGGACGTGTTCTTTCTGCGGCTCGATGAACTCGAAGAGACTCTGCGGCCGGATTGTGACCGCGAGGAACTGCACCGGCGAGTGGCAGCCCGCCGCCGGGAATACCAAGCCTACCAGGCCGTCACGCCCCCGCCCATCGTGGTGGGGCAATTCGACTTGCGGCAATCGCAGGCGACGCCCTCCGCGGCGGAGTCAACGGAGGTCCTTACGGGCGTGGCCGTGAACCCCGGGGTGGTCGTCGGCCCTGCGCGGGTCATCCTGCGGGCTGGCGAGGACCCTATTCGGCCGGGCGAAATCCTTGTGGCCCCGTTTACCGATCCTGGCTGGACGCCGTATTTCCTCAATGCCGCAGCCATTGTCACGGACCTTGGCGGCATTCTGAGCCACGGCAGCGTCATAGCCCGTGAGTTTGGCATTCCTGCGGTTGTCAACGTTGGCCATGCGACCCAACTCATCCATACCGGTCAAGTGCTTGAAGTCGATGGCGTCAAGGGGACGGTTCGCATTCTCCTTGCACACGGCGATGTGAATCACCAGACAGAACCTGTGGCGTCATGAGAGTGGCTTGACAGCCTGTTCGGCTTGCCCGGCCGGAGTTCTCCGACCTGTCAACGCCGCCGCTGTAGTCCAACAGAGAGCGCGAGAGTCTTGGCTGAGAGCATCGGGGCCCCGTCAGGCATGCCGAATGGCCAGGATCCTCCGCGTGGCTGCCCCTCGACCGGTTCGGGACCTGACGGCCCCTCGATAGGGCTCGGGAACTACGTCAAGCGGCCATGGCACCGGGCACGTTCCTGGCTCATCGCGGGCGGCTCGCGAGCCGTCCCTGCCCACTGCGGCGGCAGTTGCCCGTTGAACGGATGTGGCACAGCCGCCCTCGGCTGTGCGGATGCGGCAGCAACCTTCATTGGCGACCTGTGCCCACGCCCGAGGGCGGGCGTGCCACACGAGTCCTGACCTCTTCCACGGGCTGCCACGTCATCCCGGCGTCACTTCATCGCCGCGATGATTGCGTCGGCCATTTCGCGGGTGCCGACGGCTGTCGGATCGTTCCGGTCGGCCTTCATGTCGTAGGTCACGCGGTGGCCCTCGGCGACGACCTTGGCCACGGCCGTTTCCAGCCGGGCGGCCGCGTCGCGCTCGCCGAGGTGTTGCAGCATCAGCACCGCCGAGAGAATCAGGGCCGTCGGGTTCACCTTGTTCTGTCCCTTGTACTTCGGGGCCGACCCGTGGGTGGCCTCGAACGTCGCGCACGTGTCGCCGATGTTGGCGCCGGGGGCCACGCCCAGGCCGCCGACGAGCCCCGCGCACAGGTCGCTCAGGATGTCGCCGTACAGGTTCGGCAGGACCAGGCAATCGTACAGCTCGGGCTTCTGCACGAGCTGCATGCACATGTTGTCCACGATGCGGTCCTCGAACTCGATGTCGGGGTAGGCGGCCGCCACCTCGCGGGCCACCTCCAGCCACAGACCGTCGGTGAACTTCATGATGTTGGCTTTGTGGACCGTGGTGACCTTCCTGCGGCCGTTGGCGCGGGCGTACTCGAACGCGTACGTGTGAATCCGCCGCGTGGCCTCGGCGCTGATCGGCTTGACCGAGATGCCCGACCCCGAGCGGACCTTCTTCTCGCCGTGCTCGTTGAGCCAGCCGATGAGCGCTTCGGTGTCGTCGGCGCCCTTCTTGAACTCGACGCCGGCATAGAGGTCCTCGGTGTTCTCGCGGAAGAGGACCAGGTCGATGCCGTCGTACTTGCTGCGAACGCCGGGATAGCTCTTGCAGGGGCGCAGGCAGCAGTACAGATCGAACATGTGCCGCAAGGCCACGTTGACGGAGCGGAAGCCCTTGCCGACGGGCGTGGTGATGGGGGCCTTGAGGGCCAGCTTGGTGCGCTTGATGGAGTCCAGGAGCGACGGTGGCAGGGGCGTGCCGGCGGTTTCCATGATGTCGACGCCGGCTTCCTGAACGTCCCATCGGACGGCGACGCCCGTGGCGTCCACGCACCGTCGTGCGGCCTCGGCCAGCTCCGGACCCACACCGTCTCCGCGAACCAAGGTAATGTCGTAAGCCATGTGACGCCCTTTCCGTCTGGGGCCGCGACGGCTGCCCGTGTGCGGCCCGGTCCCTGTGTCGCCTCGCCGCGTGCGACCGATGCGCCCTCGCGCACGGCCGCGCGCCGCCGAGCACGGTATCCTAGGCCCGCCCCCGCGGCCTGTCAAGGAAAACGGAACCGGCCGGACAGGGGTGAGTGTGCGTCACGTTTGCAGGTACGCAGGCTCTCGCGCCGCGGACACGGCGGGGAGCGACGTAGGGGCCGCTCGTTGCAAGTCCCGAGTCTCGTCGAGGGGCGAACTGCTCTTCCAGACGCCCGTCCCCGCGCGTGTCGCTCGTGAGCGCCCCCTGCGTCGCTTCCCGCACCTGCCCACAGGCAGGGCATGCACCCGCTTGCAGCCGCGCGGAGGGTTCAAGACGTTCGGCATGCCTGACGGGGCAGGCATGGCACCCGGCGCATGGGCAGACAGCACGTCCGGCGACGGCTTCTCTGGTGCCACCCAGGTCGCGCGTAGGTGCACGGGGTGGGGGAAAACACAAAATGTAGTGCTTTCCGGGGGCAGTTCTCTTGCATGCGGGCTTTGTGCATCGTATGCTTAGCTTATCTGATGGCTATCACGGCGTCGGGTCCAGGCGCTCGGCGCTCGCAAGGTGTGGGGCCTGTGGAGGTGGACCGCCATGAACGGCTCTACGGTTGTCCGGCATTCCGTTCAGTACGGGTTCAAGCGAACCGACTTCCCTTCGCCGCAAAGTCACGGAGCGTTCGTCATTCTGCCGGAAAAGCCGGCTGACGGGAGCCCGTGGGTCTGGTATGCGCCGACGTTCGTCACGGGCGACCGGCCGCTGCCCAAGCCGCTGCACGAGTGGTACCTGCGTCCGCTGCTGGAGGCGGGTTTCGCCGTGGCCGGCGTTGACGTGGGCGAATCCTGGGGCAGCCCCGCCGGGCGCACCGGGTTCAACGAGTTCTATCACCTTGTGACCCGCCAGTTCGCCCTGTCGTCGAAGGCGTGTCTCCTGCCCCAGAGCCGCGGCGGACTGATGCTCTACAACTGGGCCGCCGAACACGCCGAATGCGTCCGCTGCATCGGCGCCATCTACCCCGTCTGCAACATCCGGCACCCGCAGCGTCTGGAGACCGTGTGCAAGGCGTACGAGCTGACGAGCGAGCAACTGCTCGCCCAGATCGACCGCCACCATCCGCCCGAGCGGCTGGCCCCGCTGGCGGCCGCGGGCGTCCCGATCCTCCACATTCACGGCGACCGGGACGAGATTGTGCTTCTGGAGAACAACTCCGGCGACCTCATCCGGCGGTACCAGGCGCTCGGCGGCCCGGGCGAACTCATCATCGTCCACGACAAGGGACACGAGGAAGTGCCCGAGTACTTCGAGCGGCCTGAGCTGCTGGAGTTCTTCCTCCACCAGGGCGCCTCGGTCGCGTGCGGATCGTAGGGTCGCGGGAGGAGCTGTCATGCCTATCCCGGTGACGTGCATCCAGTGCCACAAGACGTTCAAGGCGTCGGACTCGGCGGCCGGGCGCAAGGCCAAGTGCCCTGCGTGCGGCCACGTGATCGAGATTCCGGCGGCTCCGCCCGGCGCGTCCGAGGGACCTCCCGCGCCGACCGGTCACGCCGCTGCGTCGCCGCATCCGGCCGATGCGCTGGCCGCGGCGCTGGCGGGTGCGGCCGGGCTCTCGACGCCCTCGGTCGTGGGCGAGGAGCCCGAGGCCGTGCGCCCGCAGCCGGTGCGACCCGAGCCGGTCGTCGCGGCGCCGGCAGTTGTATCGCCCCCGGCGGCGGAGGCGGACGTCGTCGCCCCCCATGCCCCCGGCGACGAAGACGAGATGATTACCGTGCCGCCGATCGGCGTCCAGACGCCCAGCGGCCTGGTCGTGGGCCGGCGGGGGCATCTGCGACAGGCCGTCCGACGTCACCGGCAGACGGCCGCCTGGGCACGCATCGTCGGCATGGTCCTCGGCGGCATGTGCCTCGTCATCGGTATCACCGGCATGATCTACCTGGCCATCGTTACGCGCGCCCTGTTGACCGCGCTGGGCGTGTTCCTGCTGATGCTCGTCCTCGCCGCGGCCACGGTCGCCGGCGGCATGCTCGCCCGCCACCTCCTCCTGGCTCTGGCCGACCTCACGGAACAGGCCGCCGTGCACCAGGACCTGCTGGACGAAATCAACGAGCGATTGAGCTAGGAGACGATCTGAGAACAACCCTTTGTGGCACAGCGGGCCTCGGCTGTGCGGCCGTTCTCCCATCCCCCGGCCGAGGGCGGCCGGGCCACGCATTCCGACGTGGTTTCCAAGTGCAAGGCGTCACGCGATGGCCCAACAATCGCAAACGATGAACCGTTTTTCTCGCCCTTTTCACCGCCCACCGACGGTTCCCGAAGATTCGTTCAGAAATCCGCTAGAAGCATAACATGTTGACGCGGAGTCAGTTACGTTGCCACGGGGCCGCCGCGACCAGCCGCCGATTTGGCAGGACCGCGGTCGTCCGTATACTCCTGGGCGGACACGCAGCCGCCGGACGGGCGGCCGCGGTACTCTGGGGATCAACTGCCAATTCCTGGCGGGGGAGAAGTTGCATGAAGACGGTATCTGCCATCATTTTGCTTCTAACGGTCGGCGTCTCGACGGCGGTGGCCGACCTGGTGAACGGCTCGTTCAACGAGCCCATCGTGCAGCAGTCGTCCTGGACCGCCGGCACCGACGCCACGGGCGTCTGGTACGGCCCGGGCTATGTCACCGGCGGCGGCTACGCCTCGCTGGCCGACGCCCAGACGGGCAATCGCACGAAGGACATGAACGACGCCCGGCGCGGCCTCTTCCAGGCCATCGAGCTGACCGAGGCCGGCGACTTCACCTGGTCGCTGGATTGCATGCTGACCGAGTACGACACGCAGTACTGCTACTGGCAGGCGTACCTGATGAAGGACAGGGCCACCATCGACCTGACCGGCGGCCCGGGCTACAAGCAGGGCGTCGAGAAGAGCAAGACCCTTCAGAGCACCGTGGACTTCGCTCCCGCCAACAAGGACGGCGGCACGTGGTACACCTACGAGCAGCACTTCACGATCACCGAGAAGGACGTGAAGAACTACGATTACATCGGCTTCGTGCTGGTCGGATCGCGGCACGGCAACGAGGTGCTGGGCTTCGACAACGTGAGAACCACCTATGGCGGCGCGACGGCGGCCTGCACGCCCGAGGTTCCGGAACCGGCGACCCTGGCCCTGGTGGCGTTGGGCCTGGGCGCCCTGGTGATGAGGAGGAAACGCGCGTTGTGACGCGTCTTGAGGACGCGATGCAGCAACACCCTATCCCATCCCCCTTCACACGCTACTGCCCGGCGGCTGGGCCTTGTGCCCTGTCGTCGGGCAGTAGGCTTTGCGCCCGGTCGCCGCAGCGCCGCCGCCCGGGTCACGCGGCGGGCTGAATCTCGCGGAAAATGAAGAACGCCGCCGCCACGAGGCACAGCCCCGCCCAGAGAAAGTTGGCCGACAGCTTCTCGCCCATGTAGAGCACCGCGAAGGCCGCGAAGACGCTCATCGCGATGATCTCCTGAACGACCTTGAGCTGGCAGAGGGAGTAGGTGCCGAAACCGATCCGGTTGGCCGGCACCTGGAGACAGTACTCGAAGAAGGCCACGCCCCAACTCGCCGCGATGGCCAGTATCAGCGGCCGATGCTTGAAATCCTTCAGGTGACCGTACCAGGCGTAGGTCATGAAGATGTTCGACACCACGAGCAACACCACAGGCAGCAACCGACCGACCATAGAGCCTCCGAACCCAGCGATGTCCGGCCCCCAAGCGGACCGCGGGCCGCCATTATACCAAAGCTGTCTTCTGTGTGCGGATGTACTCGGAGGCGAACAGGGCGGCGGCCACGCCTTCGCCGGCGGCCGTGGCGATCTGCTTCTGCGAGCCGCTGCGGCAATCCCCAGCCGCAAACAGCCCGCGCACGGCAGTCTCCATGCTCGCGTTCGACGCGCGGATGAACCCGCCCTCGTCCAGCTCGACCGTGCCCCGCAGGAACTCCGTGTTCGGCGTCATGCCGATCCAGACGAACACCCCGTCACAGGCCAGCGGCCGCTCGCGGCCCGAGTCCAGCTCCTTCAGCACGACGCCCGTCACGCGCTCGCCCGCCACGCCCTCGATCCGCACCACGGACGTTCGCCCGAGCACCTCCACGCGGTCCCCGTGCTTGCCCAGTTCCTCGACCAGGAACGGCGTCGCCGTCAGATGCTCGCGGTTCTGGACGATCGTGAGCCGCTGGACGAACTTCAACAGGTGCAGCCCCTCGTCCACGGCCGTGTTGCCGCCGCCGACGGCCACCACGTGCTTGTCGCGGTAGAACGGCGCGTCGCACGTGCCGCAATAGCTCACGCCGTACCCGGTGAACTCCTTCTCGCCGGGCACGCCCAGGTGCCGGTACTGGGAGCCCGGCGCGAGGATCACGGTGCGGCCGGCCACGGGCTCGCCCTCGGCGGCATGGACCACGAAGAGGTCGCCCTGCGACTCGATGCGCGTCACCTCGGTGCGTTCGCGCACCTCGGCCCCGAACCGTTTGGCCTGCGTTGCCAGGCGGTCGGTCAGGTCGGCGCCGCTGATGGGTTCGGGGAACCCCGGATAGTTCTCCACCTGGGCTGTCGTGAGAATCTGCCCGCCGACGACCATCTTCTCCAGAACGAGCGTGGTGAACCGTTCGCGCGTGGCATAGATGGCCGCGGCCAGCCCTGTGGGGCCGCCGCCGACGATGATGCAGTCGAACACCTGGCCCTCGCGTCCCGTGGACCGCAGACGCAGACGCCCGCACAGCTCCGCGGCAGGCGGATTGACCAGGACCGTGTCGCCCGAGACCACCACGGGCAGTACGCGTCTGCCCCCGGCCAGCTCGACGGCTCGCTCGGCGGCCGCGGCGTCGGTCTCGATGTTGACGTACCGGAAATCGCGTCCGCAGTCGATCAGT
>OFEK01002107.1_pt1 | contig 11448 bp, 10 predicted proteins | sample 1521131 | NCBI WGS metagenome assembly OFEK01 (sample SAMN05720209, study PRJEB24109) | activated sludge metagenome | isolation source: Anaerobic digester | place: China | collected 2015-12-16
GAGCACGCCGTTGACGAACTTGCCGGATTTTTCGGTGGAGTACTTCTTGGCCAGCTCTATAGCCTCGTCGATTACGACCGGCGGAGGAGCGTCGCGCAGTATGGCCAGTTCGCAGACGGCCAGCCGCAGGATGCAGCGGTCGATGACCGCCATGCGGTCTATCTCCCAGTTGCGGCTGGTGGAGCGGATTATCGAATCTATCCTGGCGGTGCTGGAGAAGGTGGTGAGGAAGATGTCCTTGTAGAACTCGAAGACCTTTCCTTCGCGGGCGAAATCTCCTTTCTGGAACACGGCGAGCACCTCTTCGGGGGTCATGACCCCGGAATCGGTGAGATAAAGCGACTGAAGGCAGTTTTCCCTGGCCAGGCGTCGTTTGCTCATAAAAGGCGTCCGCGCTCTCCCTGCCCCTAACCTCTGGTAAAGAACCCGTCTGGACCGGCCGGGGCTACGCCTCCGTCGGCCCGTTGCGCATAAATGATAGCAAATAAAGGCAAAATGTTATAAACTTGCGGGACAGGGCCGGGGGACCCTCAGGCCAAAGCCCCGGCGGGACAGGAGGAGAACAATGTACGGATATCTTCCGCTTATAGTCATTCTAGTGGTGGTGCTGATAAGCAGCATCAAGGTCCTCAACGAATACGAACGCGGCGTGATGCTGACGTTCGGCCGTTTCACCGGGGTGAAGGGCCCCGGCATCATCATCGTGATCCCGATGATACAGGAGATCTTCAGGATCAGCACGCGCGTCGTAGTGCTCGACGTGCCGCCGCAGGACGTGATCACCCGCGACAACATCTCGGTCAAGGTCAACGCCGTGGTCTACTTCCGCGTCATCAACCCGCAGTCGGCGGTGCTCAACGTGGAGAACTTCATGTACGCCACCAGCCAGCTCTCGCAGACCACCCTGCGCAGCGTGCTGGGCCAGCAGGAGCTCGACGACCTGCTCGCCAACCGCGACAAGATCAACCAGAACCTCCAGCAGATCCTGGACCAGCACACCGAGCCCTGGGGCATCAAGATCTCCAGCGTCGAGGTGAAGAACGTCGACCTCCCGCAGGAGATGCAGCGCGCGATAGCCCGCCAGGCCGAGGCCGAGCGCGAGCGCCGCGCCAAGATCATCCACGCGGAAGGCGAATTCCAGGCCTCGCAGAAGCTGGCCGACGCGGCCGCCATCATCGGCAGCCAGCCGGCGGCCATACAGCTGCGCTACCTGCAGACGCTGACCGAGGTGGCCACCGAGAGGAATTCCACCACGATATTCCCGATACCGATAGACATGATAAGCCAGTTCCTCAAGAAGAGCCAGAACTGACGGCAAGCGCCGACATGAGAGGGCAGGGAGCCGCGAAGACGCGCCCTGCCCTCCGTTTTTAGGACAATGCCCGGACTCTACATACACGTCCCTTTCTGCCGCTCGAAATGCGGCTACTGCGACTTCTATTCCGTGCCGGGCGCGGGAGAAGGGCTGATAGACCGCTGGCTGGACGCGCTGGAGACCGAGGCATCCTTCTACCGGGGCTTCAGGGCGGACACTCTTTTCGTCGGCGGCGGCACGCCCAGCGTCCTCTCCGCCGCGCAGCTGCGCCGCCTGCTGGAACTGGCCCGTTCCTTCGCCGCCGGCGGAGACTTCGCCGAGGCGACGATAGAGGTCAACCCCGGCGGCCTGGACGCGGCCAGAGCGGCGGCGATGAGGGACGGCGGCCTGAACAGGGTCAGCGTCGGGATGCAGAGCGATTCCCCCCGCGTCCTCGGGGTCCTGCGCAGGGAACCCGGCGACGTGAAGGCCGCCTTCAGGACGCTGAGGGAGGCCGGCTTCGGCAATATAAGCCTGGACCTTATGACCGGCATCCCTTCACAGACGGGCGGGGAACTGCGCTCTTCCCTCGGGGCGGCGCTGGAACTCGGACCGGAACATGTCTCGGTATATCCGCTGGAGATACACGGCGGCACTCCGCTCGGGGAGGCGGGCCTGGCCGAGGAGCCCGACGGCGCCGAGAAGGGCTGGCACCTTATCTCGGCGGAACTGGCGGCGGCCGGTTACGCCCGCTACGAGATCTCCAATTTCGCCAGGCCCGGCCGCGAATGCCTCCACAATCTGAACTACTGGAAAGGGGGCGATTACCTGGGGCTGGGGCCCGCGGGCGCGTCGCATTTCGCCGGGCTGAGATACACGACGGTCCCGGACCTTACCTCCTATTGTTCCTCCCTGGAAGCGGGGAACCAGCCTCCCAGATCGGCGCTGGAACTGCTCTCTCCCCGCCAGCGGGCGGGCGAACGCATAATGCTGGGCCTGCGGCTGGCGGAGGGAATTGAAGCGTCGGACCCTATATTTATAGAATTCAGGGAGGAGCTGGAGGAGCTCCTTTCCGCCGGACGCCTGGAAGCGAGGGGAGGAAGGATAACTCTCCCGGAAAAAGACCTTTATGTCTGCAATTCCGCGCTCGCCCGATTCGTCTGAACGGCCGCGCGGCCTGAAATGAAGATAAAACTGGACAGGGCCCGTTTCTGGATACGCAAGGACAGGGAGACTTACTTCCTGCCCGGCGTCATCCTGGCTTCGGTCATAGGCAGTTTCGTCTCCTCCTACTGGCACTTTACCGATATCATAAGTGTCCGCCCCAAGATAGAAAGATCGGCCACCGCCCCGCCCCCCAGATCGGCCGAACGCATCAAGGACGCCCAGCTCTATACCCCTCCCACGCTCAGCACCACCCGTTACTACCAGGTGGAGGAATACCTGCCCCATATCCCCGACCTCCCCGAGGACGAGTATGAGGACGATTAGCCTTCTGCTCCTCCTCTTCTGCGCCGCAGCCCCCGAAGCGTCGGCCCAGCGCGGACGCCTGGGCGAGGCCCTTCCCAAGGTGGAGGAACTGGAGCCGGAACAGGCCGAGATAGCCGCCAGGCAGATAGAGCTCAGTTACGAGGACGCCGTGATGCTGGAGGACCCGATGCACGGCACCATAATGGTCTCCAAGTACCGCTGGAAAGGCTGGGTCGCGAGATCCGTCTACCTCCTGCTCGTCAGCATAGCCCTTACCGTCATCATCCTTTCCCTGCCCAAGAACGAGGAGCAGAACATCATCATCGCCTATTTCCTGTCCGGCTCCAGTTTTACCCTGGCCATCTGGGTCCTTTTCTGCGCCCTCCTGCTCCTGAAATGGCGCAACACGGCCGCGGCGATGATCTTTCCCCTTTCCCTCACGATGTTCGTCGTTTCCTACGCGGTGCTCATGAGGATAAAGAAGTTCGACATCTCCCTGTCCGAGATCCGTGAGTCCTTCCAGAAAATGGCCAGGTCCAAGAGCGACGACCCGCGTCTGGCCTCCGTCTACGGGAAGCCCGGCGACTGGCCCGACGAGGACTTCATCAGACAGCCCTGAGAAGGCGCTTCCGCCGGATGAAAAGAGCCGCCCGGAGGCGGCTCTTTTTTTCGGCCCCGCCGGCGCCGTCAGAACTTCATGGAGAAGCCGAAGCGGTGTATGTCGCCCAGTTCGCCGACCGGCGCAACTTTCGCATCTGACGGTCAGCGCCCGACGCAGCGCAGGTAGTCCTCTATTTCCTTCCTGCGCTCCTCCGGATAGCGTTCGCGCAGTGAGTCCAGGACGCGGCGGCGCAGTTCGTCGGGAGGGACATAATCCCCCCCGCCCGGGATGCGGGCCCGTCCCCCGGCCGGACCCGCCGGAGAACGGCCCGCGGCGGAGCCGGGCCGGGACAGGGCGGAGGAGGACGCGGAGTAGTCCGAGAGGTCCTGCCCGCCCTTCTCAAGTTCTTTCAGCGCGGCCTCCTGCGCCCGCAGGGCCGCTTCGAACTCCCTCTCCTTCAGCGCGGCGGCCGCGGCCCGCATGTGTCCCGCTGCCGCCGCGAACCTCTCCGCGGGACCGCCGCCCACCGAAGGGAATTCCCGCGCCGCCGCTTCCGCCCTGGCGACCAGGCCGTCCGCGCGGACGGCGAGCCCCTCCTGCCTGGAGGCGGCGGAAGCCAGGAAAGCCTCGTCGTCGGGATCCAGCAGGCTCTGCGCGCCGAGCGCTTTCTCCAGCTCGGCCGCCTGCCGCTCCAGGCTGTCGATGAAAGGCCCCGCCGCGGCCTGGGTGGAGACGGAAAGAAGGCGGGCGGCTTCCTTCAACTTCGTCAGCGCCTCGGCGGGCAGCGCCGAGGACGAGAACGCGACGGCGGCCCGCACTTCCGCCGCGCCCGGGGCCGAAGGCCCCGCCGCGGAAAGCCATTGCGCGCCCAGTTCCGCGGCGAGGGCCAGATGAGGCCCGGCCCCGGCCGCGCGGCGGGAGAGCAGTGAATCGTGCCGGGAGCGGGTGTCCTCCAGGAGGGCGGCCTGGTCGGAGGCCAGTTCCACGGCGGCCGCCGCCAGGGCCCCGGCTTCCGCCGAAGCCCTCCCCTGCGGCGAAGAGGCCGCCAGTTCCTCCATGCGCTCGGCCGCGACCCGGCGCGCCACGGCCAGTTTATCCAGCAGCCTGCCCGCCTTCTCGATGGCGGCGTCCAGGTCGCCGGCGGCCAGGTCCCCCGCCAGCGCCGAGGCCAGTTCCATCGCCGAGCCCAGCGGCAGGCGGTAGACACGTCCTTCCGGCGGCGCCGCGGGGACGCCGTCCAGCGCGGCCAGCAGCGCCGACAGTTCGGCGTTTATCCTCTCCAGCAGATTGTCCAGTTTTTCGCGCTTCAGGCTCCCCCCCTCCCTGGCGGAGAGCAGGTCCCGCTCCAGCTCCCGTGCGGCCGCTTCCGCGTCCGACAGAGAATCTGATAACGAACCGGCGAAGAGCGCGCCGGCCGCTGCGTCCGCCTCCGCCGAAGCCTTCTCGAGGAAAGATCTCAGTTGCGCGCCGAGCGAAGCGGTCCCGGCGGCGTCGCCGGCGGCCGCCGCTTTTTCGCGGGCGGGCACCCTGACGGAGGCCTCCCTTCCGGCGGGGCCGGCGAGCCCCGACAGCACCTTCCCCGCCGCCGCCGCGGCCGGATCGCCGCCGTCCGCCGCGCCGGCTTCGCGCAGTATCCCCGGCAGCTCCCGCCAGGCCGGACCGAGCTCCTCCAGCCCCCCGAAACCGCCGCCCGACTCCAGACGCCCGGCGAACCTCTCTTCCGCCAGACGCAGTTCCTCCAGCGCCGCCCTGGCGCGATAGACTTCTCCGGCCCCGCCGGCCGCCGCGGGCCCCGCCTTCAGTTCCAGCGGGGCGCTCAGGACCCAGCCGGCGGCGGGATTGAAGTCGCGCGCCTTCACGCGGAAAGGAACGGCGGAACCCGGCGCCGCGTCGTGCAGCGACAGGAATTCCTCCGCCATGACGGAGCGCGGCCCCGGTGGAGAGGAGAGGAATACCGTGTACTCTTTTTCCGGGCCCGCGGCCCCGCCGCCCCCGCGCACTATCCTTACCTCCGCCAGGCCGAGATCGTCCGAGACTTCGTAGAGCAGCGCGGCCGAGGCGCCGCCGCGCCCCCCGGCCGCGCCCAGCAGCGTCGGGACAGGGGCGGCGTCGTCTTCCAGCTCCAGGCTGATGATCCCGCCCAGCGGGCTGCGGCGGCCGTCCGCTTCCGTGAAAACAGCCTCGTAGCTGCCCGCCGCCGAAGGACGCAGCTCCAGCTCCCATTCGCCTCCGGGGGACCTGGAGAAGGAAACGCGCACCCCGCCCGGCCCCGAGAGGAAGATACCGGCCGGCTCATAGGAAGGCACTGCTTCGAGCCTGAGCCGGCCGCCCGTCTTGAGCGAAACGGAGGCGGGGCAGTAGTCCGGCGCCGAAGAAGGCAGTCCCGAATAGGGCGGAGGGAAAAATTCGCAGGTCAGGGAGGAGAAGGACGGCCGCGGAACATGCTCGAGGCGGTAGGTCCGCGTCCTGCGGCCCCTGAATTCCAAGCGGTACTCCAGTCCGCCGGGTCCGGTCCTCACCTCCCTGCCGCAGGACCCGCCCGCGCAGACCGACCACCCCCTGCGCCGCCAGCCGGCGCCTTCCCGGACGGACAGGGACGGCTCGCCCGCGGAACCGTCGAGCCAGGAAGCGCGTATCGTCACGCTCTCCCCTTCGCGTACGCGAGCGTCGCCCGGACTGACGGCCAGCGAAAGTTCAAGCGGCCCGTCGGCCGAAGGCAGCGCTACCCTCCTGAGCGAGGACGGGACGAAAGCGGCGGACAAAAGCAGCGCGGCGGCGGCCGCGGCGGCGCGCCGGGAGGAAAACCGGGCCGCGGGCGGCAGCCGGAACCCGTGCGCGGCCAGCAGCGCCGCGGTCTGGCGCAGGTGCTCGGCCCCGAAGGGTCCGGGCCGGCGCGCGCCGCGGGCGGCCAGGTCGGCCGCCGGGCCGATATGCAGCCGCAGCGGCGGCGAGGCGGAGGCTATCTCCGCGGCCAGCCGCGCGCGATCCAGGGCGGCCAGGGGGCGCAGCAGGTCCGCGTAGAGCCGGAACAGCGCCCAGGCCAGGCAGAGCCCCAGGCCGGACAGGCGCAGCCGCCCGTCGAGGAAAAAGACCCGGTCGGCCAGGGCGGCGCCGGAGAGGTAGAAGAGTACCGGCGGGGCGGCGGCGGCCAGCGCCGCGGCGCCGCGCGACGACAGCCAGTCCAGGCGGGCCTTCAGCAGCCCCCTCCTCACGGCGCGCGCGGCTTCCTCCGCGCCGGCAGGAAAGTCTTTTTCCTCTCTCATCGTCCAGGAGGCAAGTATATAAAATACCGGCGGCGCATATTTTGGTAGAATTTCACCTCGCTATGGGAACCGGCATACCCGCGACGGCGGGATCAGTGGCCAGGATAGAGGCCGAACTCGCCCGTATAGCGGGCGGCCTGGACCCGCGCCTGTACGGCGGGGGCGCTCCGCCTTTCGGCGCCCTTGGCAAGGCCTCGCGCAGCCGCTTCGCCCTGCTGCTGTCCGACGCCCTGGGCGGGCCGCGGCGGGGCGCCGAACGCGTCGCGGTCTGCGCCGAGCTGGCCCATTCCGCCTCCCTCATGCACGACGACTGCGTGGACCTGGCGCTGCTGCGCCGGGGCCGGCCCACGCTCAACGAACGGCTGGGCATCAACGCCTCGATCCTGCTGGGCGACCTGGTGGTCTCCCTGGCCTTCGACGAGGCGTGGAAGATCTCGCCCGGTTCCGCCCGCTCCCTCGCGGATTCGGTGCGGCGCATGGTGCAGGGGGCCCTGCTGGAGGAAAGTTACAGGCACCGGCGCGTGAGCCGCGGGGAATTCCTCGAGATGATCTCGCTCAAGACCGGCGAACTTTTCCGCTGGACCGCCGTGGAGACCTGCGGCTCGGCCGGCAGGCCGGAACTGCTGGAAGCCTGCGCCGAAATAGGCCGCCTGGCCGGCGCCTCCTTCCAGCTCGCCGACGACGTGCTCGACCTGGAGTCCGATCCCGCCGTCTCGGGCAAGGACACTCTGAAGGACGTTTCCGAAGGCAAGCTCACCCTGCCCGTCATACTCGCGCTGGAGGACGCCGCCGCCTCGGGGCCGGCGGCCTCGCTGCTGGACGAACTGGCGGCGGCCCCGCCCGGCGACCGGGGACCGGCCATGCGGCTGGCCGCGCTCCTGCGCGAGCGCGGCTTCACCGCCGCGGCGCGGGACGAGGCAGGCGCCCTGGTGAGGCGGGCTTTCCCCCTGACCGCCAAGTTCCCGGTGCGTGAAGCCGTGCCGGCCCTGGACGGCTTCCTGCTCTCCCTGGTGCGGCGCGATGCCTGAGACGCCGGCGCTCCTTTCCGCGGCGCGCAGGGCCGCGATAGTCTTCCGCGCCTACTCCTGGCCCGCCTCGCTGGTCCCCGTCTGCGTCGGCACCGCGGCCGCGGCGCGCGAAGCGCCGGTTTCCCCGGCGCTCTTCGCCCTTACGCTGGCGGCGGCCCTGCTCACCCACTCGGCCGCCAACCTGGCCAACACCTACTTCGACTGGCGCAACGGCGTGGACAGGCCGGATACGGCCGACGACCGCGGCATCCTCGACGGGCTCATCGGCGGCCGCCGCGCCCTCCTTACGGCCCTCGCCCTGTTCGCGGCCGCCGCGCTCCTCGGCTTCTGGCTGGCCTGGAGCAGGCGGGTGCCGGAACTGCTCGCGTTCGGCGCGGCCGGTTTCGCCCTGGCCTGGTTCTACACCGCCGACGGGGCGGCCTACAAGTACAGGGCCCTCGGCGAACTCGGAATCTTCCTGGCCTTCGGACCGCTCATCACCGGCGGCGCGGCCCTGATACAGGCCGGCCGCCTGACGGCCGCGCCTTTCCTGCTCTCCGTTCCCGTCGGCCTGCTGATAACGGCGATACTGCACGCCAACAACATGCGCGACGCGGCCGAGGACCGCGCCGCCGGCATAAAGACCCTGGCGATGAAGTCCGGCCCGGCCGCCGCGCTGACCGTCTACCGGGCGCTAGTCCTCTCCCCTTTCCCCCTGGCCGCGCTCTACGGCCTGGAATTGGCCTTCCTCCTGCCCCTGCTCTCGCTGCCTCTCGCCGTAAAACTCCTGCGGCTGTCCCTGTCGGGCCGTTTCTCCGAACTGGTGCCGGCCACGGCAGCCCTGGTCGCGGTTTTCGGCCTCCTATTTGCCACGGGCCTGTATTTATCTATATAATGGACTTCGCGGAGCGCGTTTTTTACATCCCGCGGCCGCGCAAACTCAGTCAAGGAGACGCAATGACCATGAGGAGAATAACAGCGATCGCAGTATCCTTCGCTTTCCTGGGCGCCCTATCGTCCTGCGCCGGCAAGAAGGTCAAGAGCGACGCCGCCGACAACCCCGAGTTCGTCAGCGACACCGCCACCATACCGTCGATAGACGTCACCGACGCCACCGGCGATGAGGCCAGCACCGAAGGCGGTATCCGCGGCACGCAGTTCGCCTCGCAGCCCGGCCTCAAGACCGTCAACTTCGAATTCGACCGCTACGCGCTCTCGGAAAAGACCCGCGAAACGCTCAAGGCCAACGCGGAGCTCATCAAGTCCCGCAAGGAGTGGGTCGTGGTCGTGGAGGGCCACTGCGACAACCGCGGCACCGTGGAGTACAACCTGGCCCTCGGCCAGAAACGCGCCAAGGAAGTCCGCGACTATTACGTCATGCTCGGCGTCCCGGAAGGCTCGGTCGGCACCATCTCCTACGGAGAGGAACAGCCGGCCTGCCCCGAGGAGACCGAGACCTGCTGGACGGCCAACCGCCGCGCCGAGACCAAGGTGAGGGCCCGCTGAAATGACGCTCTCCCGGCTGACCGTCTTCGCCGCGGCCCTGCTGCTGCAGGGCTGCATAGCCACGCAGCGCGACATGCTGCAGATGCAGAGCCAGATGGACGACCTGAACATGAACCTCTCCACGATGCAGAAGAACCAGGCCGACCTCGCGGTGAAGATAGACAGCCTTTCGCGCGACCTCAACGTCTTTTCGGAGAACATCAAGGGCGTCTCGTCGCAGATGGAGCGCCTCACCGCCCGGCTCGACCAGATGGAGTCCGGCCTGGACAAGCGAGTCAACGCCATAGGCAAGACGATACAGAAGCAGCAGGAGCAGGTCGAGAGCGCGCTGCTGCCGTCCAAGCTCTACAACGACTCCTACGCCGCTTTCTCGGCGAAGAACTACGACAACGCCGCGGCCGGCTTCAAGTCCTACATCTCGAAGTACCCTTCCGGCGAGATGGCCGAGGTCGCCTGCTTCTACCTGGGAGAATCCTACTACCAGAAGGGCGCCTGGCAGGACGCGGCGCTGGCCTACGCCACGCTGCTGGACAAATACCCCTCCTCCAGCAAGGCGCCGGCCGCCAGGCTCAAGTACGCGCAGTCGATACTCAAATTCCCGCAGGACAAAAAGGCCGAAGCCGTAAGCTTCCTGGAATCCGTGGTCAAGGACTTCCCCGGATCGCCCGAGGCTAAAACAGCCGCGGAGCAGCTCTCGAAGCTCAAGCCGGCCCCGAAGCCGGCGGCCAAACCGGCAGCCAAACCCGCCGTCAAAGCCCCGGCCGGCAAATAAGCCGGGGCGCGGCGGGCGGCGCTTTTCAGCAGCGAACCATGCCCCGTTATCTCATCCTCCCCCGTCACCTCCTCCGCTCCGCGGCGGCCGGCCTGTTCCTGTCCGCCGCCCTGGCCGCGCCCGCGGCGGCGGAAACGGAGATCTACATAGGCGTGAGCGGGGCCCCGGAAACGCCCCGTGCGCCGCTGGCCCTCGCCCAGTTCCTGCCCGAGGACCCCTCCAGGCCGCAGGACATCGGGCTCGCCTCCGAGTTCCGCGAAGTGGTAAGGGCCGACCTCCTCTACTCGCGCTATTTCTCGGTGATGGAAGACCAGATGAGCCCCTTCAACCTCAAGGAGGACAAGAAAGCGTTCAAGTTCTGGAGGACGCTCGGGGACGCTCTCGTGACGGCGACGGCGGGCGACCACGACAAGGTCTGGACCTTCAGGGGACGCCTGCGGGACCTGAAGGAGAACGAGCTCCTCCTGGAGAAGTTCTACCAGGGCGAGAAGCGGGGCCTCCGGCGGGCGGCCCATCTTTTCTCCGACGAGATAGTGTTCCGGCTCACCGGCCGCCGCGGCATAGCCCGCTCCAAGATCGCCTTCGCCAACGATTCCACCGGACGGAAGGAGATCTACGTCGCCGATTACGACGGGGGCAATCTCACCCGCCTGACCGATCACGGCAGCATCTCGCTGCTGCCCCGCTGGTCGCGCGACGGCATGCGCATCTACTACACGACCTACAGGTACGGCAACCCCGACATGTTCGAGATAGACCTGCGGGCCGGCAAGATAAAACCCTTCACCACTTTCCAGGGCCTCAACATCGCCGGCGGCGCCTCGCCGGACGGGAACTCGATGGTCATGACCCTCTCCCGCGGCGGGGACCCCAGCGTTTACGCGCTGGACCTGAAGACGAAGGAACTCAGCAAGCTGCTCAAACGTTTCGGCGTCAGTTCGTCGGCCTCGTTCTCCCCCGACGGCAGGGAGGTCACCTTCATCTCCGACCGGGCCGGCAACCCGCAGGTCTACGTGCTCGAGCTGGCGACGGGCCGGACGCGGAAGCTCACGAACATGCTCTGGTGCGACACGCCTTCCTGGTCGCCCGCCGGCGACTGGCTGGTCTTCTCCGGACGCGAGGACCGCAGCGAGCGGATGAACATCTTCCTGGTGGACCCGACCGGCTCCCAGCTGAGGCGCCTGACGAAGGGGGCCGGCGACAACGAGGACCCGTCCTGGTCGCCCGACGGCCGCTTCATCGCTTTCTCCTCCACCCGCCGCGGGCGGCGCGAGATCTTCGTGATGGACGCCGACGGCAGCGCGCCGCACCCGCTGGCCGAACTCCCCGGGAACTCCTTCACGCCCAGCTGGGGGCCCTGAACCATGTATATAAACAACGAGAACACCCCGAGGCTTTTCCCGGATTTCTTCCATCTCGGCACGGAACTCGACCCCGAGAACCGGTGGCTAAGGCTCTCCGCCCTGATCCCCTGGGAGAGTCTGGCCGCGGCCTACGGCGCCTATTTCGCCGAGACGGGCCGGCCCGCCATGGAC
>OFEK01002108.1_pt1 | contig 11443 bp, 7 predicted proteins | sample 1521131 | NCBI WGS metagenome assembly OFEK01 (sample SAMN05720209, study PRJEB24109) | activated sludge metagenome | isolation source: Anaerobic digester | place: China | collected 2015-12-16
CGATCGTAGTTGCAGTCCCATGGCCTGGATAAACCATAATTTTATCATCCAGCTTCATTAACTTCTCTCTAATAGAATTCATCAGATCATCAGAGTCTCCATTTCCCAGATCGGTTCTTCCTATTGACATTCTAAATAATGTATCACCTGTAAAAACCTTATCATCAACTTTTATGCATATTCCTCCCGGTGTGTGCCCCGGAGTATGTATAATCTCAAGCTCCAATCCCCCCACACTAATAATATCACCATCTTTCAATAATACATCTGCGGAATTGAAAGTTTTGACTATACCAAAAAGATTGGATCCGTTCCGCCACAAATCTGAAAGTGAATCTGCATCTTCTTCATGAATAAGTACTTCGACACCAAGCTTGTACCTGATTTCATCCATGGATATAATGTGATCCACATGTGCATGTGTAAGTATTATATACTTTATTTTCAATCCTAATTGCTCAACCACATCCAAAATGTCCTGTGACTTTGCTCCGGGGTCTATGATAATTCCTTCACCATTATCGCCCAGTATATAACAATTAGATGCCAGCATTCCTGTAGGTAATCTTTTAAAAACCATTTTCCCGACTCCTTAATAGTTCCTCTAGTATATATTCAATTATTTATCCCGTTTTTTATCTACTTGTATACTCCTATATTTATACAAGCATTTTCCAAGATCAAAAATCTTTCTTGCTCTCCAGGAGCAATGTTACCGGGCCATCGTTAAGTAATTCTACATTCATTTCAGCCTGGAATTTTCCGGTCTGAACCTTAATATCATAATTATCGCAACAGTATTTCACAAACTTTTCATAGAGGCTCTCAGCTCTTTCGGGCTTCGCAGCCATATCATAACTTGGTCTTCTGCCTTTTCTGCAATCACCATATAAGGTAAATTGGGATACTACCAGAAGTTCTCCTTTAATATCCAACAAAGACAGGTTCATCTTATCATCAATATCATTAAATACCCTCAGGTTAACAATCTTACCGGCCAGATATTCTATATCTTTTTCATCATCTTCATTTCCTATTCCAAGGAAAACAAGTAACCCTTTTTTTATTTCACCAATTAATATATTCTTAACTTTAACATTAGCCTGGGTAACCCTTTGCACAACTGCTCTCACTTAATAAATTCTCCTTTCAGTTCTTATATAATACTGAAAATGTACTATATATTTAATATTTACCTGGCAACAAAGAACTATCCCTACTTGCATTTTACCCGCCGGCAAGCAAGAAGCATCCCCATTTGCTGGGTACACTACCTTGTCACCTCAAATACTCCTTCTATTTTTCTTAGTTTTCGCAATATTTTGTTCAATTGCTCTGTATCAGTTATCTCAAGAGTGAGAGTCATAATTGCGGTCTGATCCCTTGTTGTTCTGGCATTAATACCCTTCAGAGGGATTTTTGCATCACTGATAGTATTAGTTATATCCATTAAAAGGCTCGACCTGTCATTAGCCATAAGATTAATATCTGCCTTATAGGCAGCATTGGAACCCGTATACCAGCTAACCTCTATCAATCTTTCCTCATCGCCGGGATTATTTTTCACATTAATACAATCACTTCTATGGACCGATACTCCCCTTCCTCTTGTTATATAACCGATTATATTATCCCCAGGTACAGGGTTGCAGCATCTGGAGAGTCTTACAAGGCAATTATCTATTCCCTTTACAATAACTCCATTTACAGGTGCATTTTTTTTCTTTCTATCTGATTTTTGCAAAGCTCCTTCTAGAATATTCTGTTCGAATTCCTCTGCCTTTAATGTCTTTTTATATTCTTCCTTTAATCTGGATACTATCCTGTTTGGCGTAATAGCTCCATAGCCTATGGCGGCATATAAGTCATCAGTATTGTTAAATGTATATTTTTTTAGTACCAGCTCCAGCCATTCTGGCTTAAAAAGCTGACTGTGGGTAAGTCCATGCTTTTTCAGTTCTTTTTCTATTAATTCTTTACCACGTACAATATTCTCTTCTCTTTTCTCTTTTTTAAACCATTGTTTTATTTTGCTTTTGGCTTGCGAGCTTTTTACTATTTTAAGCCAATCACGACTTGGCCCGCCAGAGTTTGACGAAGTCAATATTTCAATAATCTCACCATTGTTAAGTTTGTATTCAAGTGGCATGATCCTTCCATTTACTCTTGCTCCCACCATTTTATTGCCAATAGCACTGTGAATTGCATAAGCAAAATCAATTGGTGTAGATCCTTTAGGCAGATTGATAACATCACCCTTTGGTGTAAAAACAAATACTTCGTCGTTAAACAGATCTATCTTGAAGTTCTCCATAAACTCCCTGGCATCCGGCATTTCCTTCTGCCATTCAAGCAGTTGTCTAACCCACGTAAGCTTATCGTCAAGACTGCTTTTATCCTTAACACCCTCCTTATATTTCCAGTGTGCTGCAATCCCAACTTCGGCCACCCTATGCATTTCCCAGGTTCTTATTTGTACTTCAAAGGGCTGCCCCTGAAAACCTATTACTGTAGTATGAAGAGATTGATACATATTAGGTTTAGGCATTGCAATATAGTCTTTAAACCTTCCCGGAATAGGCTTGTACAACTCATGTACCATTCCCAAAACAGCATAACAGTCCTTTACTGAATCAACTATCAAACGTACTGCAAAAAGGTCATAGATTTGATCCAGAGTTCTGTTTTGCTCTTTCATCTTCCTGTAGATACTGTAAAAATGCTTGGGTCTCCCGTCGATTTGAGCTTTAATGCCAAGCTCTTCTGTCTTAATCTTCAAAGTATTAATTATTTGAGTTATAAAGGCTTCTCTTTCTTTCCTTTTCGTTGCTATCTTGTCAACAAGCTCATAATAACCTTTTGGATCAATATACCTAAGGCAGGTATCTTCCAGCTCCCATTTAATTTTGGATATACCAAGCCTATGGGCAATAGGTGAGTAAATTTCAAGGGTTTCTCTGGCTTTCTCTAACTGTTTTTCCGGGGGGAGATACTTTAGAGTACGCATATTATGAAGCCTGTCAGCCAGCTTTATCATAATAACACGGATATCATTAGCCATGGCCAGAAACATTTTCCTTAGGTTCTCAACCTGCTGCTCTTCTTTTGTACTATACGGAATCTTGCCCAACTTTGTAACTCCATCAACAAGAGCAGCAACTTCCTTCCCGAAATCAACTTTCAACTGTTCCAGTGTGTAGGTAGTATCTTCAGCAGTATCATGTAAAAGTGCCGCTATTATCGATGTACAGTCTAACTCCAGCTCGGCCAGGATAAAAGCAACTTCAACGGGGTGTGTAATATAAGGCTCTCCAGATACCCTTTGCTGTCCTTTATGAGCATTTCGGGAAAGAATATACGCTTTCCTTAATGTCTGTATGTCACAGTTTGTATCATATAGCTTTATTCTCTCAACCAAGCGGTTAAAACTAATGGACATCAATATTCCCCCATACGTATTGGGTTTGCTTATTATTATTTTACTAGTATTCTTTTCTGCAGTTTCATTTGCAATTTCATCCATATATTATTACCCATTATCATGTATTACTCAATCTGGTACATTAACTTGTGCTTGCTTTGGGGAAGCCCATTCAGAAATTTATCAATTTCTTTTAACCTATTTTCACCAATGATTCAACTTTATAATTTTTTAATCTATCCCTGCCATTTAAGAATGACAACTCTATAAAATAAACCAAGCCTACAACTTCTCCACCCAACTTCTCAACAAGTTTAATATTTGATTCTGCTGTACCTCCGGTTGCCAGCAAATCATCCACTATAACAACCTTATCCCCGGGTTTTACAGCATCTTCATGCATCTCCAGTATATCAGTACCATACTCCAACTCATATTCAACACTTATAGTTTTATAAGGTAATTTGCCTTTTTTCCGTATTGGCACAAATCCTTTATCCAGCATATATGCTAAAGGTGCTCCAAAAATAAATCCTCTGGATTCCGGGCCTATTATTAAGTCGACCTCACCTAATTCAAGTATTTTCGCCCTCATTTCCTCCAAACACTGCCTCAATGCATCAGCATCCTGCAGAACAGGTGTAATATCAATAAAATCAATACCCGGTTTCGGGAAATCCATAACATGCCTGAGTTTAGATTCTAAATCCATATTAATTGTCCTCCTGTTTATTTTTTCAGTTTCATAAATACCATAAATAAATTATATACCTCAATAAAGAATGAAGCAAACAAAATAAAATTTATATCTATCTGTAGTATTGCATTATCAGTTGCGCTGTTCTATTCCCATTATACTCATTAATCTCAATATTAAATATCAAGTCCAATTTTATGCTGTTGCTGATACCACTGTACATTTTATCCAGCTCATTCTGTCCAAACCTGCTGATAATATAATTATCAAAAGCTTTTATATCACCAAAGTAAATACAATCAAGACAGTTGTTATTCTTTGTTGCAAGTCTTAGTTTCAGTACATTCTTATTTGCTCCGAGAACCATACCTCTGAATATTCGGATATCCTTCTCTGCAAACAGAGGTTTTGGGTTCCCCTTACCATATGGTTCAAGTATTGTTAAGTCCTCTGCTAAAGAAAGATTAATATACTCAAGAGGTATATGAGCATCAATGTATATCTTTGGAATCAAGTCATCGTCTGTAAGTGCAGTCAGCTTGTTCACCCGTTCTCTAAGAATATCCACATTTTCAACATCCAATGATAACCCGGCAGCCATGGGATGCCCTCCGAATTTTTCTAGTAAATCCTTACATTTTAGCAGTTCTTCAAACATATTATATTCTTCTATGGACCTGCCTGAACCCTTTACACCATGCTCACCATTAGTTAGGATTATGGTAGGTACATTATATCGTTCTCTAATTTTACCAGCTATTATGCCTACGATGCTTTCATGAATATCCGGTTCATATATAACAAAAACTTTATCATTTTTAATATTGGTATTTTCAATAATTTGGGAAACCTCTTCCACACCTTTCATAGTCATGTCTTTTCTTTCTGTATTAAGTTGATGAAGTTCCTCTGCTAAAGCATCAGCTTCTTCAGTATTACTTGTCAGCAGCAGCTTCAAACCCTTCAGTGCACAGTCGAGTCTTCCTGAAGCATTAATACATGGGCCTATTATAAACCCTAGATAATATACATTCAACTTTTTCCCTTCGATTCCTGTATGACGCATTAGTGCTCGAAGACCTATATTCTGTGTATTATTCAACATTTCAAGCCCATTTTTAACAAATATCCTGTTTTCACCAATCAAATCAACTACATCACATACAGTTGCTATTGCTACAAACTCAATCAAAGAATATGCTTCAGATTCCGGAATACCCATTTCACAATATAAAACCTGTATAAACTTAAAAGCAATGCCCGCTCCGCAAAGGTGCTTAAAAGGATAATTACAATCTATCTGTTTAGTATCAATAATAGCATCTGCATCTGGGGTCCTATAGACCCGGCTTCCCTTTTCATCTTCGATAAACGGTATTTCATGATGGTCTGTAATAACAACTGTCAATCCCAGCTCTTTAGCATATTCTATCTGTTCAATAGCTGAAATGCCGTTATCACATGTAATTATAGTATCTACGCCTTCGTTTTTAGCTTTTTCTATAATATTTTTATTAATTCCATATCCATCAAAAATTCGATGAGGTATATCATAATCTACTTTGGCACTACAACGAGATAGAGCTATGTAAAGCAAATATGTGCTTATAACTCCGTCCACATCAAAATCACCGACTATACGAATTTTTCTGTCTTGAGATATTTTATTTTTAATGATTGTTACAGCTTTTTGCATATCCTTCATTAACTTTGGGCTGTGTAATCTTTTAACATCGGACTTTATAAAGCTATTTGCGTTATCCAGGTCTGTAATTTTTCTGTTTACCAATATTTTGCACAATAATTCACTAACGCCCAAAGCTTTGGACATTTCGCAAAAATTGGCTTTTGGATTTTTCAACAGCCACCTTTCATTCTTAAGCATAAAATCACCTGTATCCTTTTTTAGATATAGTCATTCATTTGCAGCATAAATACCATTATAAAGTATTTGCATTTTTTATACAAATTAAATTCTGCGAGAGGGTGCATTTATTAAATATGATGAAATATTTATCAGGTGCTGTTGTTACGGCACCTGATAAATCGTAGAACACCCTTACTTAACTGCAGCTATACCCCACCATATTTGACCATATTCATTGTAAAATTCTATTTACTTACAAAAAGCCCAGTGACCTCATTAAAAATACCCAACCGAAAAGAGTTACCATAGAAAATAAAGTGGAAAAGATTACTATCTGAGCTGCAAGATCGCTGTCACTATCCATATCCTTGGCCATTACATAGCTGGAAACAGCTGTTGGACCGCCAAATAATACAATAAGCGGAGCCAGGTCAGTTCCTCTGTATCCCAAAAGTACCGCAATAAACAAAAATATTGCGGGCATGATTGCCAATCGTCCTACAACAGTTAGGAACAGCTCTTTTCTATTATTTTTTACTGTTTTCAATTGAAACTGTCCTCCAACAGCTAATAGCGCAAGTGGTGTAGCCAATGAAGCCAGGTCAAAAACAGGCTTCAATATAATGGAGGGTAATTCTGCAGGCATCAGTACATAGATAATACCTAACAAAGAACCGATAATAAGTGGATTTGTTGCAATTTTTTTAACAAGACTCCAGGAAAGTGGATTAACCTCTTTTCCATGGGAGAACCAACTCAAAACCATAACTGCCATAAAGTTATAAACAATAATAGAAAATGGTACCAGTGCAGCAGCCGATCCAATTTTATCTTCCCCAAACATGTTAATTACAATTGGAAGACCTAATATAATATAATTGCTGCGGAAAATACCCTGTATTATCGCTCCGCACTTTTTTCTATTATGGACAACTAATGGTATAAATGTCATAAGTACACCTACTGCAAATAAAATAGAAAGAACTACAAAAAGTATATATGGTCCTTTCAGAAAGCCCTGAATACCATATTGGGTAATATTCTTAAACAACAGACAAGGCAATGCCACCCGAAAACAGAATTTGTTGGCTATTGTTAAGAAGTTATCATTAAACAAGCCATAACGCTTAAATAGATAGCCTAGAACAACAATGGCAAAAGTAGGTGCAAGTGCATTAATTGTAAAAAAAAGACTCTCCAACTTTCTATCCCCCCCTTAGTTAAACATTTAATTTAACTTCATGCAATTGTTTCTTATTTTTCTTTCAGACAATTTTATGAGTACAACTTTGCCCGGAGTTGAATTTAAAGCTCTAAGCAGCGTAACGTCAGCTCCTGTTAAATATTTCTGCACTTTAAAAATACACCCATAAGCTTTATTTTATTTGTAATATTCGGATATTAGAGTATCATAATAGTAAAGCATTGTAAAGAAACTTGGGTGCATTTTCTATATTTGAGGGAAAATATGGCAAGAAGCGATTTCCATGTATAATATTCACTTCAGCAACGGATTGTAGCGTTTAAGTCTACAGAAAAATTCTACCCGTCACATTTATCATCCATGTGTCTCGTATGTTGACAGCTTATGCATACGAGACACAACATTAATGTTGTGCATTATTAACACACATATAAATGAGTAATGCAGAGTGAATGTGTTAATAAGCACATGATTCAGGTGACGGTTCACGACATCCGTGTCGTGATTTACGAATTTTCTCTTGCCTTAAACACAACAATCCGTAAACTTTGTTCAAATTTTATACTCGGAAAATCGTTTGCTGCCATATTTTGTATCATAGGAAGAAAATGCACCCAAGAATCTTTGATTTCAATTGACACATAATATTGTAATAATATAAAATATTCTTTGTTGAAAAAAGTCAGTTTCGTTTATTTGAAAATATATTGATTTTAGTAATTTGAGGAAAGAGGATTTTTAATGGAAGCTTTAAGAAATAAAATAAATGATGAAGTATCAAGAAGAAAAACCTTTGCAATTATTTCTCACCCTGATGCCGGCAAAACTACTCTTACAGAAAAACTTCTTCTTTATGGAGGAGCAATAAGGCTGGCAGGTACGGTAAAAGCCAGAAAAGCAAACAAATATGCTGCATCTGATTGGATGGAAATTGAGAAGCAAAGAGGAATTTCAGTAACATCAAGTGTGTTGCAGTTCAAGTATAATAATTCTTGTATCAATTTACTGGATACACCCGGGCACCAGGATTTCAGTGAAGATACCTACAGGACGCTTATGGCTGCAGACAGTGCTGTAATGTTGATAGATGGTGCAAAAGGTGTTGAACCTCAGACAATAAAATTGTTCCATGTATGCAGAATGAGGGGAATACCTATATTCACATTTGTAAATAAAATGGATAGAGCAAGCAAAGACCCTCTTGAGCTTATGGAAGAAATTGAGAATGTACTTGGCATACGTTCTTATCCTATGAATTGGCCTATAGGGATTCACGGAGATTTCAAAGGTGTTTACAATAGACAATTGACTCAGATAGAACTTTTTTCAGGGGGAAAGCATGGTCAGTCAACAGTAGTTTCTACAAAAGGGAAAGTGGATGATCACATTTTTGCTCAACTGCTGGGTGATTACCACTATAACAGGCTTTGTGATGAAATTGCTCTTCTTGATGAAGCAGGTGACAAATTTGATAAAAAGAAGTTTTTAAAAGGTGAGATTACTCCCATGTTTTTTGGAAGTGCTATGACCAATTTTGGTGTACAACCTTTTCTTGAAGACTTCCTCCAATTGGCCCCATCACCTGGTATACGTGCATCAAATTCGGGTGATGTTTTCCCCGAAAACGAAAAGTTTACGGGTTTCATTTTCAAAATACAGGCAAATATGAATCCTGCTCATAGAGATAGAATAGCTTTTTTCAGGATATGTTCGGGACGTTTTTCCCGTGGAATGTCTGTTTTTCATGTACAGGAAGGCAAAGAGGTAAAGCTGGCTCAACCACAACAATTTATGGCCCAGGAACGTACAATTGTTGAAGAAGCATACGCAGGAGATATTATTGGTGTTTTCGATCCTGGTATTTTCAGAATAGGAGATACTCTCTCAGAAGGAGATTCCAAATTGAAATTTGAAGACATACCTATTTTCCCTGCTGAACATTTTGCAAGAGTTATGGCAGCTGATTCCATGAAACGTAAACAGTTTGTAAAGGGAATAAATCAACTTTCAGAAGAAGGTGCTATTCAAGTGTTCAAGCAGCCCGATATTGGTGTTGAAGAATTAATTATAGGTGCTGTAGGGGAACTGCAGTTTGATGTGCTTGAACATAGACTCAGAAATGAATATGGCGTAGATATTAGAATACAGAGACTTTCATTAAAATATGCAAGATGGATTGAAAATAATATAGATGACCCGTATAAGCTTAATCTTACAAGCTCAACGATGGTTGTAGAAGATAAATTAGGAAGGCTTGTACTTCTTTTTGAGAATGAATGGTCTATAAATTGGGCTAAGGAACGTAATAAAAACCTGATACTGAAAGATATTGCGTAAACTGCTGAAATTACCGAAGCTGCCGGGGTTGTGCTGGGTACAGCCCTCGGTAAAGGCAGCGGTGGATGCAACGGGGACAGTCCCCATTGCAACACCGCCATTTCGCCCAGTGCATCGGGAATCGTCCCCGTTTATCTCATATTTATCTCATATTTATCTCATATTTGTCTAGTATTTCTTGACTTACCTGCTTATTGACTTATTAACTTATTAACTTATTAACTGCCTAACTTACTTACTGACTGTCTTGCTTACTCACTTGCTTACTCACTTACTCGCTCACTTAACTGCTTACCGACTTACAATTGTTTTTAAAACCTTAGCATCTTTTAAAAACTGCTCTGGAGTATCATCTTTTACAAATTCGAGCATGCAATACCTGTCACCCTCCAGATTATTTATAACTTGCATATATTTGGACCACTCGTTAATTCCATCTTCCAGGGGTTTTTTACTACCGGATTCCCAATAATAGGCATGGATATTGCTTAACCACGGCAGTATTTTATTCAACCCTTCCAGACGCTGTTCTGCATCCAGGTTTACAGGAGGCTGCCAGTAAGAATACATATTACTGTGGTTGATACTCTTCAATAGTTTAAAAGCGGACTCATTAGTATCAGTAAGGGTATTCGCATGATATTCAAAAGCTACTTTAATACCTTCTTTCAGTGCCATATCAGCTATTCGACGCGCTTCTGCAAATGCCATGTCCAAATAAGCCTGATCAGCATTACTTGATGCCCGATTTCCCGCCCACACCCTTATTACAGGGGCTTTTAGTTCAATGGCAGTTTCCAGCACTCTTTCAAAAGGCAGCTTCTTTTCTTCTTCACAACCTAAATAATAATATGAACCATATGCTGCAACACTTAAACCAGCATCTTGTGTCATTTGGGCTACTTCCTCTGCCTTTTTAGTATCGCCATGGGGAACATGAATATCACCGCCCCATTCAATACCATCCAGAGCTGCTTCAGAAACCAGCTTAATTATGTCCCCAGGAGAAAGCTTTCTAAAAGTAACTGAAACTAATCCTGTTTTTACCATAGTTATCCTCCTTCTACTCATTCTAATTATAATATCACAAATCGCTAATTACTGATTTAATATATGCAATATCCTGTTTTGCATACCATTCTCTGTCACCGCCTCTTGGTGCTTCGATACATACAGGGCCCTTATAACCAGTTGTTTTAAGAAGCTTTATATATTCTCTATGGTTGATCTCTCCTTCTCCCAATCCTGTAGGGAACCTGCTTCCGTCTCTAAGTCCTACAGAATTTTTTAGATGTACGTAATAAAGCTTGTCGCCAACCTGATTAATAGCTTCTTTCAAAGACGGTATATTCTTGAAATATACTGTGTTGCCGTAATCCAGGTTAACTCCTACAGCCGGGCTTCCAATCATATCAACCAGTTTCCTTGCAGCAGCAGGCAGATCATGTACGTAGTTCATATGAGCTTCAAATGCAAATCTGAAACCTAATTCTTCTGCAAGTTTGCCAAGCACTTTAAATCCTTCTGCAGCCCATTTCCACTGTTCTTCTGCAGCTGCAAAAGAACCATGTTTATCGTATTCGCTATAGGGTATACTTTTATCAGAGTTAAATAATCCCCCTGCCATTGTATTGCATACAGATAAGTTAAACCGGCGGGAAGCAAGCTTAAAGAAATTTGTCATTTCTTCAATTTCGACTTCTCTTTTATTAGAATCAGGATCTGATAAATTAGCACCAGGGCCTCCAAAAATAACTGCTTTTAATCCTGTTTTTCTTACTCCCTTTTCTATAGAATCAAGATATTCCTCTACACTTTCATTAACTCCAGAACGTTTTCTTCTGAACTCAACACCATCAAAGCCCCAGGCAACAGCCTTCTGACATATTTCTTCAACAGTCTGTCCCTGTTCACAAT
>OFEK01002115.1_pt1 | contig 11418 bp, 8 predicted proteins | sample 1521131 | NCBI WGS metagenome assembly OFEK01 (sample SAMN05720209, study PRJEB24109) | activated sludge metagenome | isolation source: Anaerobic digester | place: China | collected 2015-12-16
AGAGAAAGGCTTCCAAACGAAAGTGAAGTAACCAGCAAAAGGCAAAGTACAAGGACGGCATTCTTCATAGCTTTCACCCCCAACATTCATTGTACGTCCACAACGGAAAAAAACGTTCTGGATTTAAGACTATTTACTAAGTTGCCAAAGAATCACGTGCAGGTCTCATGGAAAGTCAATCTCCACGGGAACTCTTTCTATTTTCCAGAGAGGATTCTTGGATCTAAATATCGACTGGTTTTATCCTCGATTCGTGAGTTTAGCCTGCATATCAAAAACATATCTCAAATACGAACTGGGAAAACATTCGCATAAAGATCATCTAATATCTTAATTATAGGATTGTTCGAAGATCGTATTTTTCCCTTACTTGGAGGCTAATATGTTTCTTGCAGTAGTTTCGGCGGTATTTTTCGGATGAGCACTGGGGGCGAACGATGCGGCAAACGTTTACGGTACGGCCGTGGCTTCTGGCCTTGTCAAGTTCAAAGTTGCGGTCGCCTCATCCGTGTTATTTATACTCATAGGCGCGGTCTTCGCCGGCTCTAGAGTTCTTGAGACTATTTCCAGCCTCAGTTCGCAAACCGTCTTTACAGCTGTCACTGGAACTATTGCAGCAGCCTTGACGATGACGTTCATGACTCTTCTGGGTATTCCCGTTTCCTCTTCACAGGCCATGATGGGAGCTATATTCGGTGTCGGAATGTTCCAGGGAACGGCCGACTGGTCTATTTTCCTGAAAATAGCGATTTGCTGGGTGGCCACTCCTGTTGGCGCCACCGTGGGCAGTTCCTTTCTGTACTGAATAATATCTATTGTCTTTGCAAGGATAAAGACCAAACCGACACAGAATTTTGCTTTGAAAATAGGTGCCATCGCCATAGGAGCTTACGGTTCATTCGCACTCGGGGCAAACGATGTGGCAAACGTCATCGGTCCATTTGCGGGGATAATGCCGGTCAAAGTCGCCGTGCTGATGGGAGGCATAAGCATAGGCCTTGGCGTGATCACTTTCGGCAAGCGCGTCATGTACACTGTAGGAAAACAGATAATCACTCTCGATCACTTCGCCGCGGTGATAGCCGTGCTTTCCATGTCGTCGATCGTGTGGATGTTCACACTGCTCGGTTTACCGGCTTCTACCTCTCAGGCGATAGTCGGGGCAGTTGTTGGAGCGGGATTCGCTGGAGGCACGAAAGACATTAATCTGAAGGTTCTGAAGAAAAATAGTTTTGGGGTGGGTGCAGACTCCGCTCGTTGCCGGACTCTTCTCCTTTTTCCTATGTCTTTTACTTGATCTTGTTATCAAGATCTTCTAATGACGGATTAAACTTTCTAACCATCAGGGTTTTTCAAAAGAAAGGACCACTAATTGCTTTGATGCTATTTAGGGACCCTTCTCCTCTGTTGAGTGAATTATGAAGGTTCCCGAAATGGTGTCTTACGAGATCTCGCCGTCGAAATAATTCTTTTGTCGCCATAATTATCCAACCGCCCAGATAAATTTGTGCCACGATATGAAATACAACGCAAGCAAACCCGGTCTTCACAGGGCCATAATGATGAAGAACCTCGCCTAGTGTTCAGTCATTATCTCCCGAACGAATCGCTGGAGGGATCATTCAAGATGCCAGACATTCTTTCTCTCGGTTGACTGTTATAATCTTGCTAGAGGTGATCGATATGACCAAGTTCTCTATCGTGGCTACCGTGAAGGACAGGAAGCTCCTAAAATCCGTAGAAATGATGCAGGCCAGTGCAGTAAGGTTCAACTCTTCCCATTGCGATCTGGGTGAACTCGAATCCTTTCTTGAGTACTACAACCGCAACTGTTCGCTTCCTCTTTATCTAGACCTTCAGGGAGCGAAGTTCAGACTTTCGCGTAATCAGCTGGAATTCGAGATCAAGACGGGCGAACAGGTGATTTTAGGAAGTTCGGGTTTGGAGCTAAAAACAATTTCTATAGACCCTCGAGCTCTGTCGTATCTTTCTGCGGGGATGAGAGTCTCGATAGAAGACGGCAAAATCGAGCTGGAGGTGCTGAAAGCAGAGTCCGAATACGCGAGAGCGCTGGTTCTGAGAGGCGGTACAATCAGGGCTGCCAAGGGAATGAATGTTTCTCCTCATCCAGTCAACCAGATAGAGCTTTCGTCAAGGGATGCAGAGATAGTAGCGCTCAGCAAAAAGTACGGCTTTATAAGGTACGCGTTGTCCTTCGTCTCTTCGTCCTGCGAGGTTACTGAACTCAAAGAACTGTCTCAAAGACCGGTCGCTTCAAAGATAGAGCGCGAGCTCCCTTTCGACAGGATAGAGGATATCGCAAAGGCCAGCGACGAAATCTGGTTCTGCAGGGGTGATCTCGGAGCCCAGCTCGGTACTAGGGGGTTGGTTGACTTCTACAGGTTCTTCACCAGAAATATCGAAAGGCTCAACAGACCGGTCCTGATGGCTGGCGAGGTGCTCGAACACATGGTGGATCACCCCTGTGCCACGCGGAGCGAGATCTGCCACCTCGTAGATATTAAGGAGAATGGTTATGCCGGAGTTGTTCTCTCCAATGAGACCGCTTATGGCTCCTTCCCGATCGAGACAATAAAGACAGTTCTGGAGGTTACTTCCGATGAGTGAAATGGTTCTGGATATAGCACGATCGCTCGGTCTTCCCGCCTGGAAAGTAGAGAATGCTATCGAACTTCTTGAAGACGGGAAGACCATCCCTTTCATAGCCAGATACAGAAAGGAAAAGACGGGCGAACTCAACGAGATACAGTTAAGAGACATAGCCGACACACTGGAGTATATGAAAAAGCTTCAGGCCAGAAAGGAAGAGGTTCTTCGTCTGATAGAGGAGAAGGGAAAGCTCACAGACGAACTCAAAACCAGAATAGTGGAGGCCGGCACTCTCCAGGTCGTCGAAGATCTCTATCTGCCTTACAAGTCCAGGAAAAAAACCAGGGCCGACAAGGCCAGAGAAAAGCAACTCCAGCCACTGGCCGACTTCCTTAAAACTGCCAGGAAGAGAGATGACAACTTCATAATCGGTTTCGTAAACGCCGAACTAGAAGTGGTAACGGTCGAAGGGGCTCTGGAAGGTGCTCGCGATATCCTGGCCGAAGAGTTCGCCCAGGATATCATGATAAGGGAGCGAGTCAGGAACGAGCTGAAAACCAAAGGCATTATTAAGAGCGAGAAGACCGATTCAGAAGACGAACGAGCCGTGTACAGGGATTACTATGACTTCTCCCAGCCGATAAATCGTCTGGCAGCGCACAGGGTTCTGGCACTATTCAGAGGCGAGCGTGAAGAGATTCTCAAAGTGCATCTCGAACTTCCTTTCGACATACTGCCTTCTCTGAAAAGATTGGCGGGATGGACCGACTCTTTGGCTTATTATAGCGAGCTGGAAGAGGCGGCCATCGATTCCTTCTCACGGCTCCTCTTTCCTTCGATAGAGAGAGAAGTAAGAACACAAATACGCGAAGAAGCCGAAACCAGGGCCATACACGTCTTCGCCAGAAACCTCAGAGACCTCTTTCTTCAACCTCCTCTGGGAGAAAAAGTCGTTATGGGAATCGACCCCGGTTACCGCACAGGTTGTAAGCTGGCAGTTATAGGAAGGGATGGGGCACTGCTCTACCACGATGTGATCTTCCCGACTCCGCCACAGAACGATTACGCTGGCTCGGCGATGAAGGTCGTCCAGGCGACCAATCTTCTCGGGGTGGAGCTCATATCAATCGGAAACGGGACGGGTTCAAGAGAGACGGAACAATTTGTGAGCAGACTCATAAAAGAACATCGACTGGCCATAAAATATATGATTACCACAGAATCGGGTGCCTCCGTTTATTCGGCCTCGAAAGTAGCCATCGAAGAATTCCCCGATCAGGACGTAACCACCCGCGGTGCGATATCCATCGCCAGGCGAGTGCAGGACCCGCTTGCCGAATATGTGAAGATACCACCAGAGGCGATAGGGGTCGGTATGTACCAGCACGATGTGAACCAGTCGGAACTCAAGAAAGCCCTGGACAGAGAAGTGGAGTCGATTGTGAATATGGTAGGTGTCAATCTCAACACGGCCTCGGAGCATCTTCTGAAATACATCTCCGGTCTTGGCCCGAAGATCGCTGCGAGCATAGTTAAATACAGATCCGAAAACGGCCCCTTCAGAAACAGGAAGGATCTAATGAAAGTTACCGGTCTCGGTCCTAAAGTCTTCGAACAGGCGGCCGGTTTTTGCCGGATCATAAACGGTGATGAGCCTCTAGACGGAACAACCGTCCACCCCGAAAGTTACGCGATCGCCAGAGAACTATTGGACAAGATCGGTGTCTCTTCAGAAAAGCTTTTCGAGAAGCGCCTTGAATTGCCGGAAAGACTAGCGAGGATAGATGTCGAAGAGTTTTCAAAAGAAAAGAACTTCAATCCGATAACGGTCAGAGAGGTCATCGGCATGCTCAAAAAGCCCGGGCTTGACCCCAGGGAAGAGCTTCCTCAACCTCTGCTGAGAACCGACATACTGACCATGGAAGACCTCACCCCTGGAATGGAGCTAGAGGGAACGGTGAGAAATGTGGTCGATTTTGGAGCCTTCGTCGATATAGGCGTGAAGCAGGACGGTCTCATCCACAAAAGCAGGATGGGTAACAGGGTCAGAGATCCTCTAGAGGTACTCAGTGTCGGCCAGATAGTGAAAGTGAAGATTGTCGAGGTTGACCTGCAGAGAATGCGGATCGGGCTCGAGCTGCTGGTGTAGAAAACAATGCCAATACAATAAAAAAAAGCCGCCTTTCGGCGGCTATCAATCGGGATATTCCAGGGGGTTTCAACATGCCTGTCCGTCTGTTCCAGAATCTGTGGTTAATGTTGGACTGTACATATTGCTGTGCTCAGGTGCTTTGTCTCGTTGTTAATGACCGGTTGAGCTTTGGGGGTTGCAAAGGTTCTTCTTGTCTTCCTGTTCTTCTTGATATAATTCTACCCAATTAACTCGGCTTTGTCAATATACACGAGTAGTTTTATCGGGATTAAATGTAAAGAATCAATTACGAAATTCCAGGGTGAGGAAAATATCCATAGACAGGATTCGCCCTTCAAAAGAGCGGACGGTTCATCCGTTTTTCCGAGGACGGGTATGAGGCTTTGCGTATGTGTTCGGACTGAGTTCAGAACCTCTAAGGGAGCAAAATGAATAGTCCTGCCAGCAGGACAAAAATCATGCTTCCAACCAGTTCCTGGCTCATGTACCAGGGTATCTTTTCAAATGCGATCATCGGTGCTGAATTGGGGAACAAATAACTCTTCGCGCCCTCGGTTTTAAAAGCAACGAGGCTTTTTTCATTCTTTGCTGTCGCAAGGTCATCGTCGATGAAGCAGTATTCTATGCCCTGTATGATAAGATCTCCATTTGGTGACATTTCAGCGGTAATGTCCGGATTCATCCAAGACCTGAGTCTTTCAAAAGGATCAGAGAAGATTCTTCTGTTAGATATGTAATCACCGGTTAGCTTCATCTTATCGAAGTAAGAGACTTCCTTCCTTTCGATTGATCGATCGGCGGGATAGAATCTGTCTATGAAAGCATTGAGCAATGCATCTCTTGCGGAACCTTTTCCATTTGAGTTGAAGGAAACGAATAATCCCCAGTTGTCTTCAGGAGAGAACACCAGGAGAGAGTGAAAGAGACCCGTGTCACCGCCGTGCCCGATCAATCGAAGTCCGTTCATACTCATTTCGTAGAAGCCATAACACATTCCGTTGAGCCTTGGATTATGCCGAAAGTGCACACTTTGCATTAATTCGGCGGTCTCCTCGTTCAGGATACGTTCTCCCTCGAACTCCCCCTTCTGGATATTGGCTATTATGAATTTCGCCATATCGCCGGCGCTCGATGTGATTGATCCGGCGGGCGGGATGGTGATTTTCTCGAAAGGAGTCGGAGACTCGTTCCTTCCATCCACGTAGTAGTAACCCGTGCTCATTCTCGCCCTGAGATCGGGTTCGAGTTCTTGCTTTACGGTTGTGCTGTTCATTCCGAGCTTCTCGATTATATTCATATCCACGTAGTCGGAGAATTCAACGCCAGAGACTTCTTGAACGATATATCCCGCCAGAGCCGTTCCATAATTCGAGTACGCCGCGAATTTCCCCGGTTCAAATGCACGCTCCGGCATTTGTTTTAGAGCTTCCCCGAGTGGTTGCATGGTGTATTCTTCGAACTGAATCGGGTTGTACGACGTTCTTCAAATCCAGGTGTATGCGTCAATAGATTCTCAATTGTGATCGGTTTTGGGAAAGTGTCTGGAATTTTGAACCCGGAAATGTAATCATTGACATTTGCCTCGAGATCTATTTCTCCGAGTTCATATAACTGCATCAGCGAGATCCAAGTGAATAGCTTTGATACAGAACCGATTCGTACCAGTGAATCGGCTTTCATCGGTGTCTTACTCTCAAGATTGGAATAACCGTAACCCCGAACATATAAAACCTCTCCATCGCTTACGAAACTAAGCACGGCACCGGGAATATCAAACTTCTCCAGTATATCGTTCATCGTGATGTCAAAAAACTCAGTAATCCCCTTTTGTTCAAAAGTCATCCCAGAAGCAATAATGACCGGCAATACGAACAATCCTAGCAGCGCTTTTCTCATTATTTTGCCCCCCAAGTAAATAACTAATGATTGTTTCATTCGATTATATCATTAGAAAAACAATATCATTCATCGTTTCGGGACTTTGAGTCATGATTGTTCGTTGCCGGCAAAAACACAGTCATATTCTACCTCTATTTAGGTTTTTGGTTTTAATGGTATATAATAATATACAGGCAGCGGCTAGTTTGACAATTGAAAGGGAATGGTTACTCTGTAAGCGGCTCTGTAGTAAAAACCATTATTTCTTTTCATTCTTATCTTTTTGTCCACACCAATAAAGAAGGAAAGCTCTGGTATATTTACCAGAAAAATCTCTAAACAAAGGGGGCGAAGTACCTTGAGTAAGAGGTTAACGTTAGTCTTACTGTTAGTCTCCATGGTTATGGCATCTTTTGCTTTTGCCGTGGAGAAAGGTCCGATTTCAGACATTGTCTATTTCAATGTGAGAATGAAAGAGGAGATCGCGCTGAAGGACACAGCAGAAGGTATGACAGACATCTTCATGTATGGGGTCCCGGGTCCGGTTATTTTCGGTCTCGACCAGGCGACTAGAGACAAACTAGATCTATACACTGTACCGTCCGGTTCATGGTCGCTTCTGATGAACCCCGTACCCAACCAAGCACCATACACTCTCGAAGTGGCCGGCAAGGAAGTTTTCAACGCCTTTGCTATCAAGGAAGTAAGATTCGCCATGAACTTCCTGATCAACAGGCAGTTCGTCACCGACGAAATCCTTGGCGGAGCAGGCTTCCCGGCCTTCACCATGGCCACTGAAGGTCAACCTGGAACTTACAAGTACAATTTGCTGGCTACCAAGTTCGGATTCACGGCCGAGGGAAACGAGACTCTGGCAATCGAAGAGATAACTAAAGCTATGCAGGCTGCTGCAGAGCTTCCTGCAAACGCGGGCAAACTTGTAAAGAAGGCCGATGGTTTCTGGTACTTCAACAACGAGCCGGTTACCATAAAGTTCATAATCAGAGTAGATGATCCCAACGGTCGTCTGAGACTTGGAGAATACGTTTCCAACCAGCTTGAAAAGGCCGGTCTGAAGGTCGAGAAACTTCTCTGGGACAGAAGCAAGGCTGGAACAACAGTCTATGGCGGAAGCGATCCCAAGGATCTAGTCTGGCAGATGTACACCGAAGGCTGGGGTGCAGGCGCGACGAGAGCATTCTGGGAACACATAGTGGCCCAGATGTACGCTCCATGGTACGGCTACATGCCTGGCAACCAGACCGAAGGTTACTGGAACTACGTTCAGGACGAGATAGACGAGGTTACCATGAAGGCCTACACCGGAAACTTCCTCACCGAAGACGAATACTGGGAACTGGCTCTCAGAGGTCTCGAACTGGGACTTGAAGAGGCGGTGAGGATATACGTTGTCAACCAGCAGGACTTCTTTACTGCAAACGCGGCCAGGCTGGTAGACAGGTTTGCCTATGGCCTCGGCGACGGTTTGAACGGCTGGTCGATAAAAACGGCTAAAACGCAAGACGGAGTTCTATTTGTTACGCTCTTCTCGGCTATGGGTTCGCTGTTCATGGATGCCTGGGATCCGATAGGGACCGACGGTTTCAGCAGTACCTATTCCAGTGCGATCGCAGAGAACCTATACGATCCGGCGATGTTCGAAAGCCCAGCTTCAGCCATACAAACTCCTCTTAGAGCTATTCCAATCGAGGTCGATACTAAGGTCAGAAGGGACGAAGAGGGTAACGTGGTCGGTGACTTCGATGTTCCAGCCAATGCGATCAACTACGACCCTGTTAGTGAAAAATGGGTCGAGGTCGGTGAAGGCCACAAATCAATGTCAATGGCAACCTATGAATTCAAGTTCGGCAATTTCCATCACGGACAGCCAACAACAATAGCAGATTTCCTGTATGCCCAGGGATTTCTCAACGAGTGGGCAAACAAGGAAGGCGATGACGATCCTCTGTACGAACAGGGCTATTCATCGAAGCTCAAAGAACAGCAGGATACATTAATCGGTTGGGTAATCCATCCCGACGATACCATAACCGTGTATTTCAACTACAACTTCCCGGCCAGTAAAGAGAGAGTTGCAGGCTGGGGTGCACCTGGAATCAGCGTATCGGCCTCCGGTCAGCCAGTCGGTTGCGCCTGGGAAATCATAGAGGCACTTGCGCTTATGATAACGGAGGGAAGCCAGTCCGGAACTACCTACGCCATCACCAGGGATCCGGCGGTCACGGAAGTCGATGTCCTTTCTCCGAGCTGTGTTAAGGATATCGCGGCCAAGTTGAAGGAAATGATCGATAGAAAGTACATACCTAACTACATCAAGGGTTTCGTGACCGAGGAAGAAGTGCTCGCCAGATACAACGCTGCGCTTAACTTTATCGACAAGTACGGTCACGCCTATATAAGCAACGGCCAGTACTATCTGGCAAAGTTCGACACAGCCTCTAACTTCGCCGAACTGAGAGCCTTCAGAGATCCAACCTATCCGTATGAGAAGGGGTACTGGAAGGAATACCTCAGGGCGACTAGGTTGAGAATCGACCACCTCGACGTTCCAGCCATATCTACTTTCGGAATGGATATCAATGTGGTCGTAGATGTCTCCGAAGTTTTATATCCGGAAGACACCGCTGTTCCAGCCACAAAGGGATCGGTCGTAGTTACGCTGATAACCGACACAGGCGAGTTCAGTTTCGATGCGACATTTGTCGGTGACGGTTTCTTTGAGGCGGTAATCCCGGCAAGCGCACTCGAGGGCCTTGCGGCGGGTTCCTATAACGTAATGGCCATAGCTTCTCTCGAAGGAGCCGTACCAGCCTCCGCTTCCGCACAAGTCGTGCTTTACTGATAAATACCATTCATGATAGTACCCCGAAAGGGGTACTATCATTCTTCTGAGGTGCAATATGTACTGGAAATATGCTTTGAAGAGAGTTCTGTACGGTCTGCTAATGTATGCTATCCTGGTATTTGTCTTCTCTGCTCTCTTCAACACTGTTATGGAACAAACCCTTAGGGCCCAGATAGAGGAGCAGGTACGAAGCGAAACGATGCGTATGACAAACAGAAGCGCACAGCAAATGCAAGACTATGTAGTGGTTAGAAAGGCCGAGCTTTACTCGCTTTACAGGCTCGATAGACCGGTGAGCGAAAGAGTTTTGTGGCGCACCTGGGATACTCTGACTTTCAATTTCGGCAACTCGACCCTGATAAGATCTGCTGATGGAAGTAGAAGTGTCTGGAGAATAGTTTCTGAAGCGATTCCCAACACTTTGTTGCTCTTTACGGTGTCAATATTCGTTGATATCATAATCGGTGTCTGGTTGGGTCTAAAAAAAGCACAAAAGGCCGGTGGCGTCCTCGACAAGAGTACATCGGTCGGTACAATGGTCGTTTTCGGCATGCCCTCGTGGTGGCTGGGTATGATATTGATCATGTTCTTCGCATATACGGTAAAGATATTCCCCTCGGGCAACTTTCACTCGACACCTCCACCGGAAGGGATCGCATATTTCTTCGATCTCATTTACCACCTAGCGCTTCCCGTCCTCACGCTGGTCGTTCTAGGCTTCTGGGGAAGGGCCTTCCTCACCAGAAACATAGTCCTGGGAGTCCTCCAGGAAGACTACATAATGGCGGCCAGAGCCAGAGGCATACCTGAACGTAAGATCCTCTACGGTCACACGATGAGAACGGCCGCCCCTCCCATAGTCACGATGTCGCTTCTGGCGCTTCTGGCATCGGTTTCCGGAAACATAGTCTTCGAGGGAATCTTCTCATGGCCGGGGATGGGAAACTTATACTGGGTTGCCCTTCAGCAGAACGACGTACCGGTACTCATGGGTAATCTCGCCGTTACTACCGGGCTGTACATAGGCGGGCTGGTCATTCTGGATCTCATATACGGGCTTCTCGATCCCAGGATCAAGGTTGGTGGTAAGGCATGAGGTGGACCGATATAAAGGATTCTATAAAAGACTTCTGGAATGAATTCAGAAAGGTGAAGTCCGGAATAGTCGGCATCGTTTTTCTCGGTATATTTCTATTCATTCTATTTTTCGAGCGTTTCATAGTGCCGTTTCCGCAGGTGAACAACAAGTGGAGAGATATTACCTTCTGGCAGGATCTGCCTTCCAGCGCCGCCCCCGAGTGGACGAACTTATTCACCTCAAAAAAACGTGCGTTATCGGAATCTATAGGAGAATACGCCCTAACTGAAAAAGCCGCCGGTACTGTGAAAATACTCGAGTATGTTTTTGAGTACGACTATAAGGCAGGAGTTGCGCCTTCGGATCTCATTTTCCACGCCGAGGGAACCGGAAAACCAACCGTCATTCTGACGATAGAAAGGCCCGATGGTTTGACGCTGGATCTATTCAGAAAACAAATGGAGATGAACAGCTCTCAGGAGATAAGAGTTGCGATAGACAAATCCAGTCAAAGTGCCGCCTATAACTTCGGGAGAAAGTACGATTCCGTAGAGGGGATCCCTCTTCAAACGGTCAAGACGACAGATGTTATCTTCTCCAAAGCTCAGATAGGGATGTTTAGAGCTCCATCGGCTTTAAACGGTGTTTACAAAGTGAAAGCCACCCTGATGCTCCAGAAGGCCGATGAAAGAGTAGATAAGGTTTATTTGAACGTTGTCGGAAGGGTCTTCGGCATACTGGGTACAGACAACTCGAAGAGGGATATCTGGAGCGGGGTACTGGCCGGAGTGAAATGGGCGCTGCTGATCGGGCTTCTCACGGCGGTCATATCGG
>OFEK01002116.1_pt1 | contig 11407 bp, 9 predicted proteins | sample 1521131 | NCBI WGS metagenome assembly OFEK01 (sample SAMN05720209, study PRJEB24109) | activated sludge metagenome | isolation source: Anaerobic digester | place: China | collected 2015-12-16
CAGACCGTTGATCACCCCGGAGAGCTTTGGCATACGCACCCGGAAGTCGGGTTTGATGGACTGATCGGTGAAGTCGACATCGGCATTTTCGATGGCGGTGCGATCGATGCGCAGCGCCCGCGGCAAGGGCTTGTTTGCACTGTGGCCCACAGCGGCAGGCGGCGGGCTCTGGGTGGGTTTGCGCGTGAGCAGGATGGCCTGCACATTGAGCGTGCGGTCGGGGTTGATGACGATGCGCCCATAGGGCTCCACCGCTTGCAACGCGTTGATGCTGACCGACAGCGGCGCGCTATCGACGCTCAGCCCGGTGGCCGCCAGCTTGCGCCAGCCCAGAAACGGCGTGCGCCCTTCGGGCTCGACCAGCGCGAGGTTGTCGATCTGCGCACGGCCGTCATAGCTCACCTCCGGCACGCTGCCCTGGCCCTTGCCCAGCTTCACCGTGCCGTCGGCCGAGGCGGTTCCGCTGGTGAGCAGCAGCCGCACATTAGGCGCCAGCAGACTGCCGTAGGGGGTGAGCGCAAGCTGCTGAAGTTGCACCTGCAGCGAACCGGCCAGCGGCTGCGGGGCGACCTGGCCGCGGGCGCTGAACTGCCCGCCCTGCTTGAGGGCGAAGCGCACTTGCAGCGCGACGGGTTTGCGCAAATCCAGACTCAGGTTGCGGGCGCTGGCCTGACCCTGCACCACGTCCAGCCGAATGGGCGCGGAAGTCTGGCGATTTTCGACCTGAGCCGAGAAGTCGCGCAGAGCAAGGCTTTTGAGTTGCAGATCGGGCAGCTTGGCAGCCGGGTTTGGTGCGGCAGGCTTGGCGGGTCGCGGCGCTGCGGAGGCGCGAGTAGCGGACGCGGGCACAAAGGCCTGCGCCCAGTTCAGGCCGTTCTGCGCCAGAGTCACCTCGGTATTGAAGCCGTCCACTTGCAGGGCTCCGGCGCGAATATGGGCCACGCCGGACGCGGGCAGACTGATTTCGCTGGAGCCGAGTTGCAGGCTTTTCCACCGCGCCAGCGCTTGGCGGGCGCTGTCGAGCTGCATCGCGCCGAGTTGCAGTTGCAGGTCTTTGGCCTGAACCTGCGCCGGGCTGCCCGCAGGCAGCACCACCTTGGCCGCGGAGTTCATGTTGAGGTCGCTGAGCTGCAGTTGCAGCGGCGCCTTGAAGCTCTGGTCGGTGTAATCCAGCGCCCGCACCCGGGTGGCGACGCGCTGCACTTCCAGAGTCCAGGCGGAGACGGGCTGAACAGCGGGCTGAGCGGCTTGAACGGCTGATGCTGGCACTGAGGCATGCACTGAAGCGGGCAGGCGGGTCGGCTTCGACGCCTTGGAGGCGCCTAAGGCCTGCAACAAATCGATCTGCCCGTTCGCCAGACGCTTGAGCTGAACTCGGGCCGCGTCGAGCTGAACGGCGCCGAGTTGCACGCGGCGCTGGGCCAGATCGGCCTGCACCGCATCGACCTGAAGCAAGGGCAGCGACAGCCAGGGGGTTGCCTGTGCATCTTCTGCGCGCAACTGGCTGTTCTGCAGGGTGATTTGCGGCAGTTGCAGGGTGCGCTGGGCCAGATCGACCGTGCCCGGCTGCGTCTGCAGGCTGCCCGCCTGTAGTGCGGCCTGGCCGATCTGCCCGCTGATGTCTTGCACCCGCAGCGGCCCAAAACCTGAGCGTTGTCGGCCCCAGTCGATCTGCGCACCTTGCAGTTGCGCGGTGTGGAACTGCAGCTGATCGCTGCCCGAAGTGGCGCTCAGCCCATCCAGCGACTAAGACTGCATCGACACGGTGCGTTTGGCGCCATCGATTTTTGCCCCATCCAGTTTCAGGCTTTGCCACTGCACGGCGGCGGCGCCCGCCCGCGCGGCCAAGGTCTGAATTTGCGCGCCGAGGTCATTGATCGCCCACAGCCAGCCTTGCTGCCCCTGCACCGCGCTGTAGGCCGCATGAATCGACACCGTGCCCGAGGTGATCTGCAAGGTGCTCGATAGATTCGGCACGGCCCGCGCCGCGGCTGCCAGGTCGAGCCCGGTGAGTTCCGCCTGCCCGCCGGACACCAGCGGATTGACGCCCACATAGCCCTTCCAGCGCAGCGTGGCCTTCTGCTCGGGCAGCACCAGACTGATGGCGTATTGCCCGCGCGCCTTGGGCAGAGTGGACAGATCGTTGACCTGCACGTTCAAAGGCGTCAACTGCGTGGCATAGGGATGGGGGCGGTTGGCATCGGCGTAGCGCAGCGTGCCGCCTGCGATCTGCAACTGCTCGATCACCACGCGCGGGAGGGTGTCGGAAGGTTTGGCCGGTTTGGGGCCGCGCTGCAGGGCGCGCACCAGAGCGTCCCAGTTCATCGCGCCGCCTTGCGCAATGGCCACATTCACCTGAGGCTGATCGATGCGGATTTGATGAAACGTCCACGCCCAGCGCAGCAGGCTCACCGGGGCGAAATCGACGAACAGCTTGCCAAAACCCGCCAGCGGCGTCCCTTGCGGCGTGCTCAGTTGCAGCTGGTCGACCGTGAGATTCAGGTGCAGGGGGTCGAACGCCACCTTGCCCACCGTGGCCCGGCTGTCGAGCTGCGACTGCGCCAGCTTGGGGATGTAATGCTCGGCCAGCGGCCCGACCGCAAGGTAGCCAAAAGCCACGTAAAACACGAACAGGCCCGCCACAATGAGCACCGGCAGGCTGAGCAGCACGCGGCGCAGTCGCCTCCAGACGGACGAAGCAGTGGCAGACATCAAAACCTCGCGAAAGATTGGATGTACTGCATTATGGCTCCACCCCGCGGCGCGGCGCCGCTTCGGCCGATACCATCAGGGTCTGTTGCGCTTGCCGCCAATCCACCCGAACCCATGACCGACTCGACCCCCGCTTATGTTCAGTACGTAGGCGCCGCCCTGTTTGCCATTGCGGTGATCCATACCTTTTCCACCAAATTCTTCGAGGGCCTGGCGCACCGCCAGCCCGCGCACGCCGGGCTGTGGCATCTGCTCGGCGAGGTCGAGGTGGTGTTTGGTTTCTGGGCCATGGTGCTCATGGTGTTTTTGTTCGCCACGCTGGGGCAGCATGAAGCGGTGGGCTACATCGACTCGCGCGATTTCACCGAGCCGCTGTTCGTCTTCGCCATCATGGTGGTCGCAGGCACCCGGCCCATTCTTCAGGCCGCGGGCGACGTCGTCAACGGGCTGGAGCGCGCCCTTCCCCTGCCGGGCGCGATCATGTTTTACCTGCTTCTGCTGGTGCTCGTACCGCTGCTGGGTTCGTTCATCACCGAACCGGCAGCCATGACCCTGGCCGCCCTGTTACTGCGCGACCGCATTTTTCGCGCCGAAGTGTCGCTGCGGCTCAAATACCTCACCCTGGGGGTGCTGTTCGTCAACGTATCCATCGGCGGTACGCTCACCCATTTCGCCGCGCCGCCGGTGCTCATGGTGGCCTCGACCTGGCAGTGGGATCTGGGCTTCATGTTCACCCATTTCGGCTGGAAAGCCGCCATCGCGGTGGCCATCAACGCCGTGGGCGCTACCCTGATGTTCCGCCGAGAACTGGCCGGTCTAGCGCGACCGGCTGCGGTGGATACGCCCGACCCCGCACAACAACGCGCGCCGCTGAGCGTCATCGGCATCCACCTGTTGTTTCTGGTGGCCGTCGTGGTGTTCGCCCATCACCCGGCGGTGTTCATTCCCCTGCTGCTGTTTTTCGTCGGTTTTGCCACTGCCTACGCGCGCTATCAAGACACCCTGATGCTCAAGGAAGGCATGCTGGTGGGCTTCTTTCTGGGCGGGCTGGTGGTGCTGGGCGGCCTGCAGCAATGGTGGCTGCAACCGCTGCTCACCCGCATGGATGCCACGGCGGTATTTTTCGGCGCCACGGCGCTGACGGCCATCACCGACAACGCGGCGCTGACCTACCTCGGCTCGCTGGTGCAGGGACTGAGCCCCGAATTCAAATACGCGCTGGTGGCGGGGGCGGTCAGCGGCGGCGGCCTCACGGTCATCGCCAACGCCCCCAATCCGGCCGGCATCGCCCTGCTGCGCAGCTGTTTTGACGAAGGAGCGGTGCAGCCGCTGGGCCTGTTGGCCGCCGCCCTGCTGCCCACCGCGGTGGCGATGGGCTGCTTCTGGCTGCTGTGATCCTTTTTTCCAAACGCTTTCATACCCTATGAACACTCCCACCCTCCCTGAATCTGCAACTCACACCGTCGCCTTCCTCGGCCTGGGCGTCATGGGCGACCCGATGGCCGGGCATCTGGCCCGCGTCGGGCACCGCGTGACTGTTTACAACCGCACCGCGAGCAAGGCCCACGACTGGGTGCGCCGCAACGGCGGTCATTCAGCAGCGACACCGCGCGAAGCCGCGGCGGGGGCCGACTTCGTGTTCTCCTGCGTCGGCAACGATGACGACCTGCGCGCCGTGGCCCTCGGCCCGGACGGCGCTTTCGCCGGCATGCAGCCCGGCGCGGTGTTCATCGACCACACCACGACCTCGGCCGATGTCGCGCGCGAGCTGGGCCTTGCGGCACGCGAACGCGGCCTGTTTTTTCTCGACGCCCCCGTCTCGGGCGGGCAGGCCGGTGCGCAGAACGGCACACTCACCGTGATGTGCGGTGGCGAGGCCCAAGCGTTCGAGCGGGCGCAGCCGGTGATTGCCGCGTTCGCCCGCGCCGTCACCCGTCTGGGCGACAACGGCGCCGGGCAGCTTTGCAAGATGGTCAACCAGATCGCCATCGCCGGCGTGGTGCAAAGCCTGGCCGAGGCCATCGCCTTTGGCGAGCACGCCGGGCTGGATCTGTCCACGGTGCTGCAGGTGATCGGCAAAGGCGCGGCGCAGAGCTGGCAGATGGACAACCGCGGCCCGACCATGATCGAAGGCCGCTACGACTTCGGCTTTGCCGTCGATCTGATGCGCAAGGACTTCGGTCTGTGTCTGCAGGAGGCCCGCCACAACGGCGCGCGGCTGCCGGTCCTCGCCTTAGTCGATCAGTTCTATGCCGATGTGCAGGCGGCAGGCGGCGGGCGGCTCGACACCTCGTCGCTGCTCAAGCGGCTGCGTGATAAAAGCAACTGAAACTGCGGCGCCACAAAAGACAAAGACGACAAAGGCCACCCGAGAGTGGCCTTTGTTTTTACTGACGACGATTATTTGGCCGTGTAGCGCGCGGCGCTGGCGGTGATTTCGGCGCGCGCGGCATCAATCCCGGCCCAGCCTTCGGTCTTCACCCACTTGCCCGCTTCGAGGTCTTTGTAGTGGTTGAAAAAATGTTCGATCTGCTTGAGCAGTTCGGGCGGCAGGTCTTCGGGCTTCTGGATGTGGCGGTACTGCGGCAGCAGTTTTTCCACCGGCACGGCGATGAGCTTGGCGTCCACCCCGGCTTCGTCGGTCATTTTCAGCATGCCGATGGGGCGGCAACGCACCACGCAGCCGTGCACCAGCGGAATGGTGGTGACCACGAGCACGTCCACCGGGTCGCCGTCTTCCGACAGGGTCTGCGGAATGTAGCCATAGTTGCACGGGTAGTGCATCGCGGTGGACATGAAGCGATCGACGAACAGCGTCCCGCTGGCCTTGTCCACCTCGTACTTCACCGGCGGCGCGTGCGCGGGAATCTCGATCACTACGTTGAAATCGTCAGGCAGGCTTTTGCCAGCAGGCACGTCGCGCAAACTCATAATCAGTCCTTGGGTTAAGAGAGAGGTAGAAAAAATTTAGGCAGGATTGTTGCCGCGCGGCTCGGGCGGCGGCGCGTTGGTCTTCTGCGGATTTTGCATCTGCTGCAACTGTTGCTCGCTGATGATGTTGAACATGGTCACGACCTTCGACACGCCCGTGGTGTCGCGTGCGATCTGCACGGCGCGATCGGCCTCGCGCTGGGTGACGATGCCCATGAGATAGACCACGCTATTGGACGTGGTCACCTTGAACGCATTGCCGAAAATATCGCGGGCGTCGATCAGGCGGGCGCGCACCTTGGTGGTGATGAGGGTGTCGGTGGCGCTGCGGTTAAGGTCGGCCACGGGCCCGATGTCGATTTCGTTGAGCACGGCCTTGACATTGGGCACGCCCTTGACGATCTCTTCGGCCTTCTGTTTGTCAGCCTCGTTGGGAACCTGGCCGACCAGCAGCACCTGCTGGTTGTAGCTCACGGCGCGCACATTGACACCGGCGCCCAGGGCGGAAGAAATGCGGTTGTCCGCCTTGAGCTCAATGGTGTTGTCTTCGAGGATGGAGCCCGCCGTGCGTCGGTCGGTTGCCACATAGGCGGTGGTGCCCACCGCGCCCAAACCCAGCACGAAGCAGCCCTGCAACTGCGTGGCCGCGAGCACGACGGCCAGCAGACTGGCCGCGCGCCACAAACCGCGCGAACGGCGCACGCCGCTCGCGGCGGAAGCCGATTTAGAACAAATATCCACGTTCATCTGTGTCATGCCAAAGACTCCGGTTCACCCATCAGCACCCAGTCTAAGCCATCGCAAAGGCAATGCAATGTCAACAGATGCACCTCCTGGATGCGGGCGGTACGGTCGTTGGGCACGGCGATATGCACATCCGCTTCGCGCAGCAGGCCGGCCACCCGGCCGCCAGTGCGCCCGGTCAGCGCCAGCACGCTCATCTCTCTGGCCTGCGCGGCCCGCACGGCTTCGACGATGCTCGACGAATTGCCGCTGGTGCTGAACGCCACCAGCACGTCGCCGGGCAGGCCCAGCGCCCGCACCTGCTTGGAGAACACATGATCGAAACCGTAATCGTTCGCCACGGCGGTGAGGGTGGAGGTGTCGGTGGTGAGGGCGATGGCGGCCAGCTCGGGGCGCTCGCGCTCGAAGCGGCCGACCAGTTCCGCGGCCAGATGCTGACTGTCGGCGGCCGATCCGCCGTTGCCGCAGATCAGAATCTTGTGCCCATTCGACACCGCCGTCGCCAGCACATCGACGGCGCGCGCGATCGGCCTGGTCAGCGCCTCGGCCGCCTGGTACTTCAGATCGGCGCTGTCGAAAAAATGCTGCTGGATACGCTGCTCTAGCATGATGTGACTGAGAGACAAAAGGGCGATGTTAGTCGGGGTCGAGTGCCTGCGCGGCCCGCGTGTTGTCCTGCCTGCGTCGTCACTCTTCCGCCGTAAACGCGCCGGGCAGCCACTGCAGCTTGCCGGCTTCCAGCGCAACCACATCGAAACGGCACGTCGGCTCATCGACCAGACGCGCCAGATAGTGACGCGCGGCCAGCACAATACGGCGGCGTTTGTGCGCATCGACACTGCCCGCCGCCCCGCCATACGCCGCTGCGTTGCTGCGGGCGCGTACCTCGACAAAGACCAGCGTGCCGTCGGCCGCGCGCATGATCAGGTCGATCTCGCCGCCCCGCACCCGATAATTGCGCTCGACCAGCCGCAAGCCGCGGGCCTGCAACTCGGCACAGGCCCGCGCTTCTGCCGACTGCCCCAGACGGCGCGCCGCGCGCTGCTTCCACATTTGCATCATGCCCGCCATGTCCACTCCCCTCCAAACCGCGTTGGAATTCTGCGCCCAGCAGGATTTTCCGTCCGCGCTCTACATGGTGGCCGCGCCCATCGGCAACCTGGCCGACATCAGCCTGCGCGCCCTGGCCGCGCTGCACCATGCCGACCGCATCGCGGCCGAAGACACCCGAATGGCGCAGCGTCTGCTCGAAGCCTACGGGCTGCGCAAACCCACGCTGCGCTGCGACCGGCACCGCGAGGCGCAGGCCGCGCAGCACATCGTCGCCGCGGTGGCCGCGGGCGAACGCGTGGCTTTTGTCAGCGACGCGGGCACGCCGGGCATCAGCGATCCGGGCAGCCGCATCGCCGCGGCCGCTCATGCCGCCGGGCTGCGGGTGATGCCCCTGCCGGGCGCCAGCGCGGTGACGACGGCGCTCAGCGCCAGCGGCCTCGATCTGCACTCGGGTTATTGCTTCGCGGGCTTCGCGCCCGAAAAGGCCGTGGCACTGCGCGCCTTTCTGCAGGCGGCGCTACAGGCTTCGCGGGTGACGGTGTTTTTCGAAGCCCCGCACCGGCTGCGCGACTGCCTGCTCACCTTGCTGGAGCTGGACGCGCAAGCGCAGCTCGTCCTCGCCAAGGAGTTGAGCAAACAGTTCGAAACCCTGCTGCCCTGCACGCCGCAAGCCGCGCTCGACTGGCTCGATGCCGATCCCCGGCGGGCGCAGGGCGAATTCGTGCTGCTGCTGCAGCCGCGCGCGGCCGTGGCGGAACTCGACACCCGCGCCATCGCCTTGCTGCAGCGGCTGGCGCAGGAGTTGCCCGCCTCACGCGCGGCGGCGGTGGCGGCCGACCTCACCGGGCTGAAGCGCGATGCGCTGTACCGCTGGCTACTCGATCAAAAACAGGGCTGATAAACGGGCTGATCGGGCGCCCCGCCTCACACCGGCGCCGGGGCTTCACCCGTCCAGATTTCCACCCGGTTGCGTCCGGCTTGTTTGGCGCGGTAGAGCGCCTGGTCGGCGCGGTCGAGCAATTCGTCGGCATCCATCAGGGTGGACGTGGGAAGGAACTCGGCAATGCCGATGCTGGTGGTCAGCGTCAAGCCATCAGGCGCGCTCGAGGGCAGGCAGCTGGCTTCCTGGATGGACAGCCGCAGGCGCTGCGCCACATCGAACGCGACCTGCCGCGTGGTCTGCGGCAGCAGAATGGCGAACTCATCGCCCCCCAGCCGTCCACATAGATCGGGCCCGCGCAACTGCTGCATGCAGGTTTGCGCAAAACAGCGAATGACAGCGTCGCCCACCTGATGGCCGAAGCGGTCGTTGATCTGTTTGAAACGGTCGATGTCCAGCGCCAGCACCACGAACGGGCTGCCCTCACGCTGCGCGCGGCGCAGCTCCAGTGCGGCGCGGGCCAGAAAGTAGCGGCGGTTCGGAATGCCGGTGAGCGTGTCGGTGTAGGCCAGATTGCGCAATTCGCTTTCGCGCGCCTTGGCCTCGGTGATGTCCTTGAAGGCGAAGATCAGCGCGTCGTCGTCGCGGTAACGCCCTCGGGTGACCGACAGCAGCAGCCAGACCTCGGTGCCGTCGAACCGGCGGAATTGGGCCTCCACGCCGCGCACGATGCCGCCTTCGCGCTGCAGCCGAGCCAGCAGTTGATCGCGATCGACCGAGTCGCCCCAAAGAGGCCGCATCGACTGCCCGGCGTGCTCCGCATACGAGCCGCGGAACAGGCTGTCGGCGGCCTTGTTGGAAAACAGCAGCGCCGCGTCGCTGGTGCGGGTGATGACCAGCGGCACCGGCGACTCTTCCGCGAGGAAGCGAAAGCGCTGCTCGTCTTCGCTGAGTTGCTGCTGCAACTGCTTGATGGCGGTGATGTCCTGCATGCTGGTGACCACGCCCACGATCTGGCGGCTGACCGCGTCGCGCACCAGCGCCTTGTTCAAAATCCACACCGTGGGCTCATGATCGGGATGCAGATAAGGCGCTTCGCGCGTGACCTGCAGGCTGCCGGAGAGCAACTCGCTGTCCATGTCTTCCCAGATGCGGCCCAGCGTCGTGCCGAGAATCTGCGTCCCCGTGCGGCCGTGAATTTCCGGGCCGCTGAGCCCGACGAGCAGGTTGAAGGCCACGTTCACCCGGGTGAACCGCCCCTGCGGATCGCTGAACGCCACCGGGTTGGGCAGGGCGTTGAGCAGCGATTCCTGAAACCGCAACTGCGCCTGTGTGGTGGCCTGGCTGATCTGCAGCGCGGCGGTGCGACGGTTGACCTTTTTTTCCAGCGTGGCATTGATGTCGCGCACCTGTTTGAGTGCCACGGTGCGCTCGTTGGCCAGCAATCCAGCGAGCAGCATGGCGCTGGCGAACGCCAGCAGAATGATCTGCATGGACATGAAGCGATCGCTGCCCAGCATGCTGTACATCGGGCCTTGCTGCAGCACGGTCGCCGTCACGATCAGCAGGCTGATGACCGCGCTCAAGGCGGCGGAAACCGCCAGCGGCAGGCGCATCGCCGACCACAGCAGCGGCAACATGACCAGACTCGCCAGCCCGATGGGCAGCGCGCTCTGGCCGACTGGCATGAGATAGACCAGCAGGGTGCCGATCACCGCGAGCGTCGGCAGCCACACCATTTCCCCGTTGAACGCCGCCCGCAAGGTCTGCAGCGACGCCCGGCGCAGCAGTTCGGCGGCGGGGGTGAGCACCACGATGCTGGCCATATCGGTCACCCACCATTGCACGCCCAGATCAGGCGAAACGGGGGTCTGGCCAAAACCGAAGGTGGCCGCGGCAGCGGCCCCCACGGCCGCAGAGACCCCCGCGCCGATTACGCCCATGGCGCCGATGAACCAGAGACCGTCGGCCGTCGTCTCGAAACCCTGCCAGCGCGCGCGTCGCCGCAGCAGCCACAGACCGAGCAGCGGCCCGAGGACGTCACCCGCCGCGATCAAGGCACTGGCCTGCAGTCCCCAGCCCAACAGCATGTAGTCGCTCACCCAGGACGCGAGCGCGATGGCCGGCACCATCGACGGCCCGCGCGCAATCAGGCCGAAGGCCGCCACGGCCGCTGAAGGCCACAGAATGAGCTCGCTCGACCGCACCCCGAGCACCAGCCAGGCCACCAGGATGTAACACGCAGCGAGGCCCACTGACCAGAACAGCCAGCGAATCACGGAGCGGGTGGACACGGAGCACATGAGGGCGTTGCAGCAGGGTCAGTGAGTCAAAGTTTCAGGGCAGAAAACGACATTTCATGAAGAGAAAAACACCCCCAAAAAACGGTCGATGATGGTCAGCAAAGAACCAAACTTGTTGACAATCCAGACAAACTGGAGAAATCAACGAAAGATAAGCATTATTCCTGCACCAGATTCGCTAACGGCTCTGGCTTGACTGGATTCTCTGGAAGTTGCGTCGCCCTGTCCGTGAAATCCGTCACGTTGTCGGCCCGTAGCCTCTCACGCAGCGCTAAGAATTGTTGAAAATTGCGCACTGCTTCACGAACTCAGCACCGTAAGCGCGGCGTTTCTCCGGCTGTTTCTCTTACTGAACCCTCTCCCATGCCTCCACTGCCCGACCCCGAACCGTCCTTCTCGTCGCCTGCAATGCAGCGTCGCTTACTGCTGAAGGCTGCGGCAGGAACGCTTTTGTTCAGCCCGTGGCTGAAAGCCGCCCAGGCGCGAGCCGCAGTCAATCTGGCCGCGACGCCCATCGGCCGCCTGGATCTGCCTTGGTGGCGCAAGCGCTTTGAAGCGTCGCTGCAACAGGTGCGCCGCAGCCAGCCAGAACTCGTCTGGCTGGGCGACTCCATCACCCAGAACTGGGAGCGCAGCAGCCCGCAGCCCTGGGCCGACTACCAGCCCATCTGGCAACGCGAATACGGACGCTACCAGCCGCTCAATCTCGGCTTCATCGGCGATACCACCTCCAGTGTGTTGTGGCGGCTCGATCACGGGCAGGTGCAGGGGCTGTCTCCGAAGG
>OFEK01002121.1_pt1 | contig 11392 bp, 10 predicted proteins | sample 1521131 | NCBI WGS metagenome assembly OFEK01 (sample SAMN05720209, study PRJEB24109) | activated sludge metagenome | isolation source: Anaerobic digester | place: China | collected 2015-12-16
CGCGCCGGCCAGCTCCGGCGAATTCTGCAGATATTCCAGCCGCGCGACATTATCCCGCAAAGAAGCTATATCCCGGGTTTTTTCCGCGTTCACACGGCGGATGGCCAGCCTGCGTTTTGCGATGAGGAACCAGTTTACGATGGCACAGAAGAAACCCGGCTCGGCCAGCAGCGCCGATATCTGCCGCTCCAGCTCCCCGACGGCCGCGGCCGCCTCGGCCGTCTTGCGCTCGATAGACGGCCCCAGCTCCGTTTTCAGCCGTTCAAGCAGCGGCGCGATATCCGCCGGCGAGCCGACCTTGAGCCCCACGCGCAGCAGCCCTTTTCGAATATCGCCCCACGCCCCGCTCTCGCCTATAATCTCAGCCATACTAGAAAACAAAACTCATATTGAGACTGAACGGCGTCCAATTGACATCCGAAAAAGTATCGCTATCTTTGAGCTTAGGGAATTGCGAATATCGCACGCCCACCTCGAATATATACGTCGGATATTCCCAAGCCATACCAACCCCGGCGGACCAGGTTATGCCGCTCCAGCTTTCCGAGGGCGAACCGGAGGAGTAGCCGAAATAGGAGTTTTGGGTCCAGGTGTCCTCTATCTTTCCATGACCGAAACCCCCGCTCAAATCAATAAAAGCATTAGAGTTTTTCTCCAGCGGCGCCACAAATTTATAGCCGCCCACAAAGCGCATGTAAGTCGTCTCTATTTCTTCATCGTAATACCCGGAGCCGTATGTCGAATCGACTATCGATATACTACCCTCGGCCGAAGGGCCTTTTATATAGCTCAGGGCGATGTAACCGGGCGAATCCTTATAGGCCCCGATATTCATACCCACGGTAAGACCATAACCGGGATAAGTTTTCAATTCCCCGTAAGCATAATCGAAATAGTAACCCAGATAGTTCATAACGGCGTCAAAGTTTTCCTCCCATTTTTTGTTAGCGCCGCCTATGGTAAAGATCTCAGGAGTAAGAAAAAAAGTCTGGCCCTTCCCTAAAATCCCATACGATGACCATCTTGGCCGAACAAACGTCGACGAAGGCCAACAAGGCGAGCAGGGCAAATATTTTCTTCATATCCCCTCCGGATCAGGATAGACACGACAAAACCGGGCCGTTGAATACGGTCCCCTCACCCTGTTTTTCATTGTACGACTTTTCGCGGGGTTGGCATACCCGGTAGCCGCGTGACTTTCCGGATAAAACCCGCGCAATCGTTCGAACCCCTTTTGAATATCCCGGCTCCGTATCTCCCTGCCTATATAAAAACACCTATGCCGGTTCTCCACCGGCACCACCCGTTCTATCAGGCTTATCCCGCCCGGACCGCCGCAATGCACCTGGTGGACAAGCTCCTTCCCGTACAGGCCGGCGTCGGCGAAAGCGCAGTAATACAATATCTCCCCGCGCCCCAGCCTGAAAAAATGCGGACTGCCATGCCCCACAAAAAAGACCTCCCTGACGCGCCTGTCCGCCATGATACGCCGGACCTGGTCCGCGCCGGGATGCACATAGAACGAAAAGTCCTTCCCGCGCCGCTCCAGGAACCGCACTATCGCCTCAAGGTCGCTCTTATCATAATCGGCGATAAGCCGCGACCAGGGCTTCCCCCGTCCCAGCACGACGACCGCCTCGGCCGGCGCCCCGCGGCGAAATCCCCTCAGCCATAGCGCCAGCTGGACGTTCACCACGATAAGGCCGATGAACACCGCGACGATAACCCCGATGACGATGGAAGCGCCCATGCCAATAGGATAGACAGGGGGTGCGACAACGTGGTGTCGACCCCCGCGAGCAAGGATCTAAGGAATTAACCCGCGATGAGGGACTTAACTTTCCGCCTCGGCCATCTCGATGTCGTAGAGCGTCTTCATCCGCGAGTAAACCGTTACTTTATCCGCTCGACCAGGTGCTTCCGGTTCTCCGCGGCGGGGAAGGGATCCGGCCAGAACTCGGTGATGCGGGCTATTTTCCCCTTCTCCACCGTAAAGAACGTAATGGCGCGCGCGTGAACAACGCCATCGGTAACACTCACATCGGTCACCGCGCTGTCCGGGCCGGCCACCAGCGAATTTATCCCGAACTTCCACGGCCCGTGCGACGGATACTCGGAGTTGACGTCGGCAAAATTCTCGGGGCCGCGTATGCGCTCCCCCGACTGCGGCCAATCCAGCACAAAATCGGGAGCCAGCACCGCCGAGGCCGAATAAAAATCGTTCGTCCCCATCAACCGCCAGAACTCCCTGACGATCTTTTCAGTTGCGGTCATAAGTCCCCCCAAAAGCCCCGCGGCTCACTACCCTAATCGCACTCCGCGCAGTATTTCTTTATCGTCTCGCTGATGCGGGAAACGGTCTCCGTCTTGGAGCCGCCTACGATGGTCAGCGCCCTCTTCGCCCGCGTCATGGCCACATAGACTATGGAGGCGTTCTCCCGCTCGTTGAGATACTTCATGGGCAGGGAATCCACGTCCATGAAGTAGACCTTCTCGAATTCCAGCCCCTTCGCGGAATGCACGGTGGTCACCACCACGGTATCGGCGGAGGCGTCGAAATTGCGCTTGGCCTCGTTATCGCGGACCAGCCAGTACGACGGGATCTTATAACGCTCCAGGATCTCGTGGAACTTCTGCGTATGCTGCTTCTGCGGGCAGATTATCGCGATATCAGAATATGCCAGCCCCTTCTTGATATCCTCCGTGATGGATTCGGCGATGAACCGCCCCGCCAGCGCGTGCGGCACAATGACGACCTCCGGAGGATTACCGCCGGCCTCTTTGAACAGCGTGTTGAAGTTATCTTCACCGACATACTGCTTGAAGAATTCATCGTGGTCACTGTTCTGAACCAATAAGGTCGCCGGGAAGATTATCTCCCTGGTGCTGCGGTAGGCAACAGGCAGCTTGCGCACTTTGCCGACGATATTTATGCCGGCCTCCTTATAGGTGAAATTGCGCGGATAGATCTTCTGATTGGGATCCTCCGCCAGGATCAGGAAATTCGTGGCCGGATTCATCAGGCAAAGCAGCCCCTTGAGCCAGGCATGATGAAAGTCCTGGCTTTCATCTATCAGTATGGCGTCGTAGCGCGGCGCGCCCGGCAGGGCGGCTATCTTCTCAAGATGGCGCCCCAGAACGGTGCAGCTCTCTTCCTCATCACAGGCCGCGCCGTCATGACCGAAGAGATTGGCAGGCAGGTCCTTGTAACCGAGTTGCCGGCCCAGTTTATAGACAAAACTGTGGAACGAGGCGATCTCCCAGTTGGGCTTGGCGGGCTTTGTGATGAAGATATCGTTGAGGTTCTTCAGGTAATGGTCCAGCTGGCTCCGCAGGCTGTTGTTAAAGCAGACGATCAGCGTTCGCCAGTCGGGATGGGTTTCCGCGATTATTTTGGCTTTGGCGCAAAGGACCAGTGATTTACCGCTGCCGGCGATGCCGCGCACGATGGTATGCCCGGAGTCCACTTTTTTAGCCATCTGCTCCTGGGTTATGTCCAGAATGATGCGCTTGGGGCCGCCCTTGTCCTGCTTGGTGAGGGTGATCTCCGGGTAAAGCGCGCCGCGCATGACCGTCAGCTCGTCCTCGGTCAGGGGCTCGTTGGGCCAGAAAGCCTGCGCAAAGAGATTCCGCAGGACCCTTTCGAGCTCTTTGCCTTTGACGGAATTGCCCAACGGCTCCAGCTCGTCCCGGAACAAAAACTTGGACCCGTCCAGGTGGGCGGACATCTCCGCGGGGACGTCCTTCCTGCGGATATTGGTGAAAGCCACCACATGCGCGATGGGGAGCCTGAAGGTCCCCTTATAGTTGCCGTCCTCCCGCAGGAGTACCCGCTTGCTCCGGAACAGCCCGGCCAGCTCAAAATAATAACTGCGCACCTGCTCCAGCGGCGAGCGCACCTGCTTCCGCTGCCCGTCGCAGACTATGGTCCAGAAATCCGGGCTTATGCCGACTATCGTCTCTTTCTTCCAATCCTTGACCTCGAAGATGACTATCCCGAGGCGCGGGATATACGCCGTCACGTCCGGCTGATAGTGATTGGGCAGGTCGAGATTGTGCCAGACATAAGCATCGTCCGGCAGCGCCTCCTTTAGCTTGTTGAGGAGGTATTTCTCACCGGCGTTGATGCCGTAGGCACGGTCGCCGAGAGCTGAGTCAGGGATTATTATAGCCATAAGATGTAAGAAGTAGCGGTGCCTCCGCTACCCTTTAAGTTGCTTTTCAAACTGCCTCTCGAATTCCGAACTGCGGCAATAACCACGCGTTTCATACCACTGCATTATTTGGCATTGTGTGCGATTGTCGCAATCCTTATCTATGGACTTAGGAGTAAGAACAATTTGACGATAGCCTTTTTCTATGGCCATTTTCTCTATTTGACGAAGAACCTCACTCCCGATTCCTTTATTTCTATGCTCTCGCGCAACAAATAACTCATATAGTGCAAATGGTTTATCAACCGGCCAAAGATCTACTGACACAAAAGCAATCTCGATATTGTCCTCACAGACAATATAGTGTTGAGTATATATTGTATAACCAGAATGCTGAGCACGCTCTTTAAGTTCGGGGGTATGAATAATGCAAGGATTAGAGATTTTATGAAAGCACATCATATTTCTGGGCATTGTAGATGCAGTCCGTCTTCCCAACAAGGCTCTTATCATTCATAGCCTTCACGCCATCTAAGGAATCGCTCTCGCCTTATACCTCCAAACAGTGATCAAAATCCATCTCACACCCATCAAGAAAACCATATGCCCCCTCAAAGGTTTCTTGGAATTTAGACAGATCCACAGAATCAGGGAACCGCTGTGTGGTTTTATTCCCCTTCTTATCGTGAGAATAGCGCAGATTCTCACCGGAAATATCTAAACAATGAAACTCCGCTACTATTTTTTCAGTCTCGTCGAGGTCTTTTGTATTGGCGCCCGGCCAACGAGCAACAGCTATAGACCTAAATTGCCGCCACAGCGTATCGAGATAGTGCCGTCCAAGAGCATTATTAATATCGCTTTCTGACAAATCGATTATCTTTAGTTCCATCCCCTTGCGAATTAACGTTTTCAGCTTCAACTCCAAGGCATGTCGATACAAAAACGCAACAGGCATAAACAGTGGGTCCGGATGCCAGGGGTCGTCCCCTCGGGTCAGCTCAGCCACTATCTTATCCCCAGCCTTTTTAAATGCATCGGCAAAGCAGGAATCGTCAGAAAGTTGGTCTGCAATCCAGTTTAATGAGCACCAGGTGGGTGTTCCATGACCATTCTTAACATCAGGAAACAACTTAGAATTTTTAGCGAATTTATTTTCTAGATTATCATCTGCCGACATTAGGCCCTCATGCACAAACAACTAATTCCGATTAAAAACAGCGAACTTTCCGTTGAAGCCACATTTCAATATCTTGTTTTGATGTCCAGGATGGCTAGCGGGGTCATAATCATCAAAATGCCACACAGAATCTTTTGAAAGTTTTCTACAAATTTCCATCACATAGGTCATGTCCACATCAGAATAGTTAAATCCATAGGAATATACGTCCTTAATCCCGGAGAGACTGTCAAAAAAGCTCTTATGTGTTTTTAGAATCGCGGCAGTATCTTTTCGTAGTTCTTCATGTATCGCATCCAGAGCTTCCTCGGAGTCCTCCGCAGCGCCAGTTTCCTCATCGCGAACTACAGTTCTTTTGCCTGCCCCATGTCCAACAACAATCTCCCTTTTTATTCCCCCATGAATATGACAAACATTTTTCGCATTATAAACTGTCTCTAAAGTTTCTGTGTAGTTAAAGCTCAGAAAGAAATCCCTGTCAGAATCCAGCAGTTTTGCAAACCTGGTCTTCCTCTCTGCTGTAACAGAACATGTTGAGATCCACTCCGCGAAATACTTGCCGGCCCTGGTTATCGGATATAGATCTGCGCACACATCCGCTTTGTTTCGTGCAGTCTTAATAGAATCCACATCCCCCTCGTTGTCGATATACTCCAAATCAGTTAGATGGTGATCCTCGAATACCGCACAGAATTCCCCAAGAGCGTCCTCAAAGTCTGACCAATCCCCCTCCTTGCTCAAGCTGGTGGCTTCGACCAGATTAAACAAAAAAGACGCAACGTCAGAATCGGAGTAATCATAGCCATGATGATCCTCCGTCATCGCTATAGATGGCTGCTCCAAAGAATCGTGTCTAATTTCATATGTGCTTTCCAAATATTTCCGAAAGTCAGAATATTTAGTTGGCAAGCCATGATCAAGATCAAATCCATTCCCGATGATAAAAAGCTTGCACATATCTTTTAGATCAAAAGCAACAGCTTTTTACTCACGACCTAAACGTAGCAGATTTGAGCTGGGGACTTCGCCACAGTGACATGGCCGGAAGGATAGTGAGTTAAATCATAACAGAAATTAGCATCCTGTGAAATTGCGAACCGACGATCAGACAAAAGCACCAAACGGATATGATCCCAGTCTTTTCTATTTGACCTAAACGCTCTTTCCAAACGCTGGGGGAACCGCACCAGTTTTAAATCCGCATTTGATTTCTTATTGAGGCGGCCCGCTTTAGTTTGAATGTCAATAATTGTCAGAATATTTGCAGATTTTTGCCCTCCGCATCCAGCACAATACTCATTTATGATTTTGTTTGAAACAACAAGTGAGCCTTCTTTAATAAGCCAGCTGATAAACTGCTTATAAGCTGCCCCGACAGGGTTTGCCAAATTCTTCACAGTGTCGTTATCAATAAAGATATCGTTGTAAGGCATAATTTTTATGCTGCCATAGCGATATTCATTACATCCATCATGTAGGTTTCGAAGAAATCTTTGGGCGCATTGGTTATTTGCCCATTCTTCTCAAAACCTATCATATGCTTTTCCGCACCTTCGGCCCCATTCCGCAAGTAGTAGGTCTTCACATTGTCTGGATTTAGTTTTCCTTGCGCAATCAGAAGACGAATCCTATTTAAAAAATATTCGCTATGTGTTTCGATAATATAGTTTTTCTTGGTTTTAGACACTTGCTCGGCAATATAATCCCCAAACTGAGCCTGCACTCGAGGGTGTAAATGTATTTCAGGCTGTGAAATCACCAAATTAGAATTATTCCCCAGCTGAAAGTCTGCGACGATTATGGGGAGGAATTGGCTTACCCCAAAGCCGACATCATACAGTTGGCAACTCAACCGCGAATTCGCCTTGACCAAAAAATCAAATCTTCCACCAGATAATTTATGAATACTATAACCCTCTAAAACTCCGATCTTCTTCAATGACTCAATTAGCAACCGATATTTCTCTGGCTTTCGCTCTTTCCAATCCACCATTTGCTGAATATATCCATTGCCATTAACCCCCAACTTTGGTTCTTTTGTAGTCGAATAATAATATGTTCTCTCGGGAGAAACCCTGAATGCTCCAATATAGTTCGCCTGTGTATTCAAACTTTTAAGTGAAGATGAAAGAGTGTTGTAGTTCAATTGAAATAAAAGGTTCCAGGTTTGAGACAATATTTTTTGATCTAATTTCTCCAAATCTGAAACCATAAAACTCTGCTTAAAACTACCGGCCCTCCACTCTGGAATCTTTTTATCTGATGCGACATTGGGAACAAGCCCCTGAAGTATCGTCTTAATTGCATCAGGTATCTTTTCATCTTTCAACGAGTCTTTTTCAACAAAATATTCAATATTCACAAGATACTTATCCTGATGCCTTTCAACCGTAAAGTCAAGACAATTGGAAGTCAGTTTCGCTGAATTGAGTTTTGGCATCCCGTTTCTTTTATCGCGAATCCATTTTGTTAATACTTTTAGATCTTCGGTTTTTCCATTACTCAAAACAGAATCAACACTAAAACTGTTTTCAATTTTGTGATTATGAATCAAATCTCTAAAGTCTCCCATATTTACATATCCCCCATTCACATTAAACGAAAAAGGGAATTCCCGCGATTGCAAAGCACCTAGCAAGCCATAAATGGCAGAGCTTTTGCCACTACTGTTTGCACCAGTAAATATTGTAATTCTTGAAAAATCAAACTCGACATCTTTGAAACACTTAAAATTTTTTAACCCGATCCTTTTTAGATTCATATTTTCTCCTAAGCATTCGTTAAATCACGATACTACTTTTCTATACCAACCCAATAATCCGCCAGGACTTCGGCCTGTTTCATTACGGTGTCTATTGCCTTCTGCTGTTTGTCGGGCGGGTAGCCGTATTTGTTGAGGGTGCGGCGGACGAGGACCATTAGCTTGGCGCGGGCGCTTTCTTTCATGGTCCAGTCTATGGTGGCGTTGGTGCGCACCTTTTCGGCTATCTCGCGGGCTATGAATTTAAGGTTCTCGTCGCCCAGGGCCATTACGGCGCTGTCGTTAAGCTCAAGGGCAGAGTAGAACGCAAACTCGTCCTTGCTCAGCTTCAGTTTCTCTGCCAGACCGTCCACAGCACGGATCTCGCGGGCAATAGCGAGCAATTCCTGAATGATCTCAGCTGTGGTTAGGAGATTGTTCTGATACTTACGAATGGAAGACTCGAGCATTTCCAGCAGATTCTTACCCTTAGTAAGGTTGAACTTCAACCGCCCGTGGACCTCGTTATTGAGAATGCGCTTAAGCAATTCAATAGCGAGGTTCTTGTGCTTCATTCCCTTAACTTCTTCCAGGAATTCCTCGGACAAGAGCAAGATATCCGGCTTCTTTATGCCGGCGGCATCAAAAATGTCCACAACCTCAGTGGAAGCCACAGCCTGATTCACAATCTGACGTATGGCGCTTTCGTATTTGTTAGCGCCGCCCCCGTCGCCGCCATCCCCACCATCAAATTTAACCAGCCGCGCGCGCACGGCCTGGAAGAAAGCCACCTCCTCGCTCAGGTCCAGCGCATCCTCGTGCGGCAGGGCCAGCGCGTACACCTGAGAAAGCGCAGTGCTTTCTTTAACGAAGCGCTCCTTGCCCTTGTCCAGAGCCAGCACAAATTCTTCAGATTGCAAAATCAGCGAAAGCCGCTCGGAGGTTCCCACCTTAAAGAACCGCATATAGTCGAAGCCGTGGAACATCTGGCGCACAACTTCTATCTTTTCAAGAAGTAGCTCTAGAGCCTTCTCTTGTGTTTCGGCAGGGTTGCCCTTGCCTCCGGAACTGGAATAGAAAGCCAACGCCTCTTTAAGCGCATTGCCAATGCCGATGTAGTCCACTACAAGACCGCCGGGCTTGTCCATGAACACGCGGTTAACGCGGGCTATGGCCTGCATAAGCGTGTGACCTTTCATCAGCTTGTCTATGTAAAGCGTGTGCAGGCAGGGCACGTCAAAGCCGGTAAGCCACATGTCGCGCACAATAACCAGCTTAAGCGGGTCCTTGGGGTCCTTCATGCGGTCGGCCAGCGCGCGGCGGCTTTCCTTGTTGGTGCGGTGGCAGGCCGGTATAACAAGGCTGTCCGGATCCTCAGGGTCGAACTGCATTTTATCCGAGGAGGAAGAGGTCATCACCACTTTTAGCGCGCCGGCCTTCTGGTCTTCGCTGTGCCAGGCGGGGCGCAGCTTTATGATCTCTTCGTAAAGCGCAACGGCTATGCGGCGGCTCATGGTGACTATCATTGCCTTGCCGTCGAACACCTCGGAGCGCTTTTCGTAATGCTCGACAATATCGCGCGCCAGGTTCTGCAGGCGCTTGGGGTGGCCGACTATGGCCTCAAGCTTGGTCCACTTGGCTTTGGCCTGCTGGGTTTCGGTGGCGCCGTCGTCGGCCATTTCCTTTTCGAAATCGGCCAGCAGCCGGCGGCCGTCTTCGGTAAGGTTAACCTTGGCGAGGCGGCTTTCGTAATAGATCTTTACCGTGGCGCCGTCGTCCACGGCCTGGGCTATGTCATATTTATCTATGTAATTGCCGAACACCGCCGGGGTGTTCTTGTCCGCGCCCTCCACTGGCGTGCCGGTAAAACCGATAAACGTGGCGTTGGGGATGGCGTCGCGCAGGTACTTGGCAAAACCGTAGGCCTTGCGCTTGCCGGTGATTTTGCCGCCTTCATCCTTTACGTCCAGGAACCTGGCGCCAAAGCCGTACTGCGTGCGATGGGCCTCGTCGGCGATTACGATGATGTTGTGCCTGTCGGAAAGGCGCTCGTAGTCCGCGCTGCCGTCCTCGGGGAAGAATTTGTGGATGGTGGTGAACACTATGCCGCCGGAGGCCACCTTGAGCAGCGTCTTTAACTGCTCGCGCGACTCGGCCTGCACAGGAGCCGGGCCCAGCAGGCCCGCGGATGCGGCGAAGGTGTCGAAAAGCTGCTGGTCCAGGTCGTTGCGGTCGGTAATTACTACAAGCGTGGGGTTGTTGAGCGCGCGTATGAGCTTGCCGGAATAGAACACCATCGACAGGCTTTTGCCCGAGCCCTGCGTATGCCAGATAACACCGGCGCGGCCGTCGCCGGCTTCTTGCGCGGCCTGGCGGGTGCTTTCAAGCGCTTTGTTCACAGCATGGTATTGGTGATAGGCCGCTATTTTCTTTATAGTCTCTATCTGTGTGAGGCCGGTTTGCGGATCAGTCTTTTTGTCTTTCTCGAAAACTATAAAGTTGCGCACCAGGTCCAGGAAGGTGGCCTTGTTAAGCATACCGCCGAGCAGCACTTCGAGCTGGTTTACGTTGTGGCCGCTTTCTTTTTTGCCGTCTATGGTCTTCCACGCCTGAAAGCGGCTGAACGGCGACGACAGCGTGCCGGCGCGGGCCTCGAGCCCGTCCGAGATAACGCAGAAGGCGTTATAGAAGAACAGGCCCGGGATAACGGCCTTGTAGGTTTGTATCTGGTCGAAGGCTTTTCTTATGGTGGCGTTGGCGTCAGCGGGGTTCTTAAGCTCCACCACCACCAGCGGCAGGCCGTTGACGTACAAAATAATGTCCGGCCGCTTGTTCTGGTTGCGCTCTACAATGGTGAACTGGTTTATGGCGAAGAAAACGTTGTTCTGCGGCTGCTGATAGTCCACCAGCCACACGCGCTCGCCGCGGTCCGCGCCGTCTTTGCGCACGCTAACGGGCACGCCCTCGGCCAGCATTTTGTGGAAAGCCTCGTTGGCGGCAATAAGCTGCGGCGAGTAAACCGCGAGCACGGCCTTTAGCGCCTCGGCGCGCGCCGCCGACGGTATTTGCGGATTAAGCCGGGCAATGGCCTCTTCCAGCGTGTCTTTAAGCACCACCTCGCCATAATCCTTGCGCTTGCCCGGCGCCACATAAGCCGGCGCTGGATCCGCCGTAAACAGGCCCTGCTGTGCATCCCCGTCCGGAGCAATAGACGGCCCGGGGATATAGGAATACCCAAGCCCCTTCAGCTCGCTGAGCGAGAAGATCTCAATTTCAGATTCAGTGAAGCGATTCATTCAACTGTATACTAAACACCAC
>OFEK01002125.1_pt1 | contig 11377 bp, 8 predicted proteins | sample 1521131 | NCBI WGS metagenome assembly OFEK01 (sample SAMN05720209, study PRJEB24109) | activated sludge metagenome | isolation source: Anaerobic digester | place: China | collected 2015-12-16
CGCCGAGCGCGATCCCGCCGCCGACGTTCGGCGTCCCGGCCTCGTAGCGCTGGTAACCCTCCGCGGGCACATGCCCCTCTGCCGTCACGCTCGCGACCATGCCCCCGCCGAGGGTCGGCGGCTCGAAGAGCAGGTCCCGCATCCAGAGGACCCCGGTCCCCATCGGCCCGAACATCTTGTGCCCCGCAAAGCAGAGGATGTCGCAGCCGAGCTCCGCGACGTCCAGCGGCATGTGCGGCGCGGATTGTGCGGCGTCCACCAGGAGGAGGGCGCCGTGCTCCCGGCAGAGCCCCGCGATCTCGGGGACCGGTGTCGTCACGCCGAGGACGTTTGAAGCGTGGGTGACGGCGACGAGCCGGACACCGCCCCCGGCCAGGGTCTCCTCGAGTGCGGCAAGGTCGAGCGAATAGTCGGCGTCGATCCCGATCACGTCGAGCGCGACCCCCTGCTTTCCAAGCGCCCTCCAGGGGAGGAGGTTTGAGTGGTGCTCGAGGATGGTGGTCACCACGCGGTCGCCCGGCTTCCAGGAGAGCCCCTGCGCGACCATGTTGATCGCGTCGGTGGCGTTCTTCGTGAAGACCGTCACCCCCGCCTCCCCGCCGACGAACCGGGCCACCTTCTCGTGGGCGTGCCAGTAACGCTGCGTCGCGATCCGGGTCAGGCGGTGCACGCCCCGCCCGACGTTCGCCCGGTAACGGTGCTCGAACTCGACCGCCGCCTCCACCACCGGCTCCGGCGAGAAACTCGTCGCCGCGTTGTCCAGGTAGATGATATCGCCGAGGATCGGGAAGTCTTTCCGGATCGTATCGGGAGTGAACTCAATCTCTGCCGGCCGTGCCGGCTCACGGGTCTTCATCGTCTTCGTCGTTGCCACCTCCACTCTCTTCTTCACGGGAGCTTCCCGCAGGGTGAAGTCCTCGTTCACGCCGATGCCCCGCTCCCGGCAGACCTCGCGCATCTTCGGGGGCAGGGCCCGCCATCGCCAGAGCCCCCACTGGTGGTAGGCGTCCGGCATCCCGGTCTTCTCCGCCCACCTGATAAGGAATTCGTCCCAGCGCTCCGTCAGTTCCGGGTGCATCTCCCGGAGCCCCTCGTACTCGCTCTCGAGCGCCGCCGGGCAGAGGTAGCAGCCTATCCGCTCAAGACCCATCTCGTAGAGCGGGTTCATGGGGACTTCCTGCCACCAGAGGTAGAGGAAGACCTCGAGCGCCCGCCAGTTCCGGATCGGCGAGACGTTCAGTTGCAGGGGGTTCGCCGGGTTCTGGCTCGTCTCCTCAAGGTCGGCCCGATTCCAGGACTCGTACCAGCGGTTCCCCTGGATGGTGACGCAGGGGCCGGTCTCGGCGAGGTAGATCTTTAAGGGGTGGAGTTTTAAGAGTTTGCAGCACCAGCGGTGGTCCTTCCCCGGCGGCCCCGCCTTCTCGACCGCCTGGAAGAAGTCGCCGCCTTTCCGGATGATCTCGACGCCCTGTGACGCCACGAACTCCACGGTCTCGGGGAGTTCGATCCCGGTGTCGATGAAGAACGCCTTCTCCACCCCCGCCTTCCGGGCGAGGTGGCGGACGGCGGTGCTGTCCTTGCCGCCGGAGAACGAGACGTTCGCGCACGGCCGGTCGTTCATGTGCTTCTTGATGGTACGGACGGCGTTGCGCTCAAGGTTCTTTAAGTGGTAGCGGTTCCTCTCGATCACCACCTCCCAGCCCGGGTCGGGCCGGGAGCAGGGCGTGACGGAGACGAGTTCCTTCACCCGGACCTGCCCGTCCTTGACGACGCCGGTGCCGAACCGGTTCTTGTAGGCGACGATGACCGTCCCGTCGGGCACGCCGGCCGCCAGGGGGAACCGTTTCCCGCCGATGCGGCCCTTATGTGCACGCACGGCGGGCTCGGCCTCGAGATCGATGATGCCTCTTGTTGCATACGGGAGGATGTGCGGGAGCGCCTCGGGGGCGATATCGAGGCTGAATTTCCGGGTGACCGGGTCGAACGAGAGCCAGCCGAACCGGTCGCCGTGGACGATCACCAGGTCGGCCCGGTCGGCGCCGCCGGTCTTGTTGAGGAGCACGACATGGGGCAGGGGAATATCGCCGAACTGCTCGGAGAGAAGGCGCCGGATGAGGGCCGTATCCGCCGCGAGGGCCGGGCGGACGTCGTGCGGCTGCAGGAGTTCTATCTCCCGGACCTTCGCTTTGCAGGCGCAGGTGCGCCCGATGAGGGGGACGTTACACTGGTCGCACCAGTAGAGGACTTTTTTTACTGCCGGTTCGCGTATCACTTGAAGAATAGTTGGTTTTCCGCAGACATTAAGGGAACCGGTGAGGGGGGGCGCCGGGGTGCAGGCGGAGAGGAGGTGGTGGAGAAGAGCCGGGCAGCGGCACCGCCTCCCCTCACGGACGCCGCACGAGCAGGCTGAGACCGGCCCCGAGGACGACCAGCAGGACCGCCGCAACCAGGAGAAAGGCGGTGTCGAGGGACCCGGCCAGCCGGGTGCTGGAGAAGTCCGGGCCCGGTTCGGTGACGTTGATCGGGGCGCGGGCTTCGGCGCCGGAGACCGGGTCGGTGGCGACGAGCAGGAGCCTCCCCTCCGGCAACTCCGCGGATGCGATCGCCCCGCGGAAATGCCGGGTGTTGTCATCGGCGGCTGTACGAACGTCTTCCGGGATCGTATACCCTGCAACCGGCGAGCCGGCCCTGTAGACCAGCACGTCGACGCTTCCCGGGGGGCGGTAGAAACTCGCGTCCCGGCTCCAGACGACGAAGATATCAAGGTCTTCGTTCCCGGAGAGGGTGTCGTTCGATAGCGAGAGGGTGAGAGAAGGAAGCAGCGGGGGGGTCGCGCCCGAGATGGAGCAGGGAATGACGAAGAGGGCGGAAACGGCCGCCAGGAGGAGGAGACGAACCCCGGGTGAGCAGCCCGGCATGCCATACGGCTTCATACCGGAGTATCCGCCCGGTATACAATAACCTTTCCCCTCGCCGGGACAGCAACGGCCGTTGACACTCTCCCCGGGCTTTAGCCGGGGGCTTTCTTGCACCCCGGATCTGTAAAGGCCTGCTCTTTCGAGCAGCACCGGCGCGATGCTCTCAAGATATCCGGTTCCTCCCGTGTCGGGCGGCGACCCCGGGATCTGCGAAAGATTTATTCGTGACAATACGAATTATCTATGAATGGCATCGCGCTGCGTAAACAACCTGGGTGGACAGGTGCTTCTCATGGATGTGACGCCTGATCAGGTGAACGATTACGTGCGAAAGCACAGCAAGGAATACTACGAGATGGTGCCGGGCTTTGTCTTCAAGGATATCCGGATACTCTTACAAAAGCCCATGCTCGTAGGGCTCCAGATCCGGAAGAAGAAGGTCCTGCTGCCGTTTACGAAACTCTGCCCCGGTTACGGGACAGTGCTCCTGGAGATCGCGGCAAAGGACGCGGATCTCGAATTTATCCGCAGCAACCTCGTGAAGATCTCGGAGTGAGAGGGCGACGGGAGCGGCTCCGCACCGTTCCCCCATATCGGACGAGTCGTTCCCGGTACCCGGCCGGCGCGCTCACCTGAGAGGCTTGCGGTGCCTCCTCCCCTGTTTCGCCGTATCCCGCCGTTCTTTTCGGGCAGCAGGACCGATCGATATATAGTCCCTGACGGGAGAAACTTATAACGATCATCGTGGGCATTAAGGAGTGGGTAGTCCCTCAGGATAAGGTTTTTTTTGACCTCTTCGATGAGATGGCTAAAACAGTCGTTTCCGCAGCCGATCTGCTCGTTGAGTTCGTTGAAAATTTCAAGGACGTGAAAGAGCAGTGTCACCGGATGAAACAGATCGAGCACCAGGGAGACGATATTTCACACCAGATCTACGAGCAACTGAACCGGACGTTCATCACGCCGCTTGAGCCCGAAGAGATCTCCCGTCTCGCATCGGCGCTGGACGATATTCTCGACTACATCGACGGCACGGCACAGCAGATGTACAGTTACGGCATCACCGAGACCGACGACTCGATGATTGAACTTGCAAAGCTGATCCAGTTGAGCGTCATCGAGATCGAGAAGGCCGTCAGCAGTATACGGTCGATCAAGGACCCGAGCCTGATCGAAGAGCGGTGCATCGAGGTGAACCGCCTGGAGAATGTCGCGGATAACGTCCTCGGTCATGCTATCATGGACCTCTTCAAGACGAATGATGCGATCACCATCATCAAACTCAAGGATATCTACGAAAACCTGGAGATGGCGACCGATAAGTGCGAGGATGTCGCAAACGTCTTGAGCGACATAGCCATCAGACACTCCTGACTGCCATGGATCCGATCATCATCCTCGGCATCGCTCTCGCTCTTCTTTTTAACTTCGCAAACGGCCTGAACGATGCCGCAAACTCGATCGCAACCATCGTCGCGACCAAGGCTTTAACCCCGTTGCAGGCGGTCCTTCTCGCAGGGGTCTTCAACCTCCTCGGCCCCCTCCTCTTCACGACGGCGATTGCGGCGACCATCGGAAGAGGGATCGTCGACCCCTCATTCCTTACGCCGACGCTGATCTTCATGGCCCTGGTCGGCGGGGTGCTCTGGGTTCTTGCGACGTCTCTTCTCGGTATCCCGGTATCGAGCAGCCATGCTCTGATCGGGGGGCTCCTTGGTGCCGGGATTGCAGGTGCCGGGACAGGAGCGGTCATCTGGCCGTCGCTGGTAATGATTGAGCAGACCGCCTTCTATGGGCTTGCCGGTGCCGTCCTCGGTGCTGTCGCCACGGGGGTGTTCGCGCATCGGAGGGGCGAGTTCAAGCCGTGGAACCTCCTCGTTGGGGGACTCATCGGGGTGACGCTGGTCATCCCGCTCGCCATCGCAACAGGGTTTTTGAGTGTCAGCGGCATTCTCGGGGTCATCATCTTCATCGTCGTCTCCCCGATGCTTGGGTTCATCGTCGCGTTCATCTTCGGCATCACCGTAACTTACGTCTTCCGCAACTATGCTCCGCGGCGCCTGACAAACCTCTTTCGAAATCTTCAGATCTTCTCGGGGTCACTCCAGGCGATCGGCCACGGCGGCAACGATGCCCAGAACGCGATGGGCATCATCACCGCCATGCTCCTTGCCGGCGGGCTGATCTCCGAGTTTGCCGTCCCGCTCTGGGTGATACTGGTCTCTTCGCTTGCCATCTCGGTCGGTACCCTCCTCGGGGGCTGGCGGGTCATCGACAAGATGGCCACCAAGATAACGAGGATCCGGCCCTACCAGGGGTTTGCCGCATCGACCTCCGCCGGGGGTGTCCTGTCGCTGATGAATGTCTTTGGCGTCCCGGTCTCGACGACCCATGCGACAACCGGCGCGATCATGGGTGTCGGCGCGACGCGCGGCTACTCGGCGGTCAAGTGGGGCGTGGTCCGCGAGATCCTCATCGCCTGGTTCCTGACCATTCCGGCCGCGGCGATCGTGGCCGGGGTATGTTTCCTCATCGGCCGGGCGCTCTTCGGCCCGATCGTCTGACGGGGCCGGCGGGGTGGTGAACGGCCACACCGGATTTCAGGCACAATGCCCTCTGCCGGGCAAAGCACCAGCGCTATGAGCGCAAAAGGTCTTCCGGCAAAACTTCTTTTTCACTTTCACCATGCGCACGGCTCCCGCTTAAATAACCATCTCCCGACGATCTTTGTATGAGAACGCGACTCCTCATGTCCGACCAGACACTCTTCCGGAGTATCGATGTCTTCGAGATCGATTACGTCCCTGAGTTCTTCAACTACCGCGAGAGCCAGCTCAACGACCTTGCCTACCAGGTCCGTCCCGCACTCGAAGGCGGGCGGGCCCTCTCCGCCATCTGCAGGGGTCTGCCCGGGACCGGGAAGACGACCAGCGTGCTCCGGATCTTTGCCGAGCTCGAGCAGACCACCAAGAAGATCGTGCCGGTCTACGTGAACTGCCAGAACGACCGGACGAAGTACATGGTCTTCTCCCGGATCTACGCAGCGATCGTCGGCCACGCTCCGGCGCGGACCGGGATCTCGATCAAGTCGGTGATGGACGCGATCGGCGGCGCCCTGCAGCGGCAGGAGAAGAGCCTGATCGTCTGCCTGGACGACGCGAACCTGCTCCACTACAACAACACGCTCGGGGATGTCGTCAACTCCCTGCTCCGGCTGCACCAGGACTATCCCGGCGCCCGGGCCGCGGTCTTTGCGACGGTGAGCGACATGAACCTCGACCTTGCCGCCGACCTGAGCAAATGGGTCCTCTCGCCGTTCCGCCCCTCCGACATCTACTTCCCGCCCTACGACGCCGACGAGATCCGGGGCATCCTCCAGGACCGGATCCGGACCGGGCTCTACCCCGGCGTCTTCTCAGTACAGATGCTCGACCGCATCGTCGAGCAGACGATGGAGTCGGGCGACGTGCGGGTGGGGCTGGACCTGGTGAAGCGGGCGGTGCTGAACGCGGAGTGCGCCGCCCGCACCGAGGTCGTCGAGGAGGATATCATGAAGGCCTACGAGCAGGCAAAGCACGTCCACCTCGCTTATACAATCCGGGCGCTCTCGGCGGACGAGCGGCTGCTGCTCCGGCGGATCGCGGAGCTCTCGCAGGAGGAGAGCGGGCCGCTGGTCTCCGGCGCGATCTACGGCCGGGTCGAGGAGACGCCGAAGGTCGGCTACACGGCCTTCTCCCGGCAACTGCGAAAACTTGACTCGCTGCGGCTGGTCGACCTGATCCGGGTGCAGGCCGGCGGGAGGACGAGCGAGGTTGCGTTGCGCTATGAGCCGGAGAAGGTGGTGCAGATCTGCGGGAAGCGGGGGGTCGGCGGGAGGTGAGGGGGGCGGGATCTGTTTGCGATATAAAAGACCCGTTCTGGTGGAGGGTCGGCCGGTAGACTGGTCTGCCGGTGGAGAAAAACCATCTCCTGCCTCTCCTTGACACCAAACTCACCCGGATCATCAACTGTTTTTTCAGTAACACCAGGTCTCGTGGCTGAGTGGGGCCTGATTCAGCACATCCCGGTAATGTCGCCACTGGGGCATGAACTGATCCATCAGCTCCCTGAACCGGTCGGTGTGGTTTCGCTCGAGCAGGTGCACCATCTCGTGCACAACAACGTATTCGAGGCACTGAGCCGGTTTCTTTGCGAGCTCCAGGTTCAGCCAGATCCGCCGGGCTTCGATGTTACAACTGCCCCATTTGGTCTTCATCTTTTTTACTCCCCAGTCGTCCACCGTCACCCCGAGCGTCTCCTGCCACGTATCGATCAGCGGCGGAATCAAGGCTTTGAGTTCTTTTCGGTACCATTTGAGCATGACCTGTTCGCGTCTGACGGCATCGCTTCCTGCCGGAACGTACAGGTCGATCCCTGCCTTACCACGCACCTCGACCCGGGACGGGCCCGGATGCTCGATGACGTTTAACAGGTAGCGTCTGCCGAGGAAGTAGTGCGTCTCGCGGTAGGTGTACTCCCGCGGGCTCTGGCGTTCCTGGGTCCTGAAGCGGGTCTGCTGCCGTTTGATCCACGGCAGTTTCGTGATCACCGCCAGCCGCACCGCTTCATCGTCCACGCGTAACGGCGCCGCCACCCTGACCCGGCCTTCGGGAGGGTATACCCCGAGATGCAGGTTCCGGATGTCCTTACGGACCACGTCGACCTGCATGCCATTCACGGAGATCCGGTGCATTCAGGCATACTCCTGCTGGTTTTTGATCAGTTCAAGGATCTTGTCGAGTTTCTCGTCGTCCTGGACGACCTTCTTGATGGCAATACGGACCATCTTCGTCTTAATGGGGTTGTGCGTCCAGTCGTCCTGTTTGGTCAAGGTTACCGCTTCATGGACCGCGAGCGCGATCGCTTCGTCCTCGCCGAGGTTATCGTAGAGAGCCTGTTTTGCAGGACTGTCCAGGGTCCCGGGATACCGTGCGCCGTCGCCGGGGCGCTTGATCTGTTTTGTCAGTGCGACGATCTTTTTGAGGTATTCCTGGTACCCGAGTGCCTGTGCCCGGCGTTCTCTGATCAGCGCGTCCAGCAGTTCGGACATCTTCTCGTAGTACTTCGGGTTGATCGGTGTCTCGTCGATGATCAGCTTGCGGACGTTGTTCTCGATGGTCTCCGCAACCGCTTCGCGATCACGCCGTATGCCCGGCGGGAGTGTCTCTACGGCATCGGCACCACGCTCGAGGAGGAGCTGGACCAGCGGCATATCGTCGAACGCCGATATCTTAACGCTCTCTTCGGCCCGGATGTAGGTATCGAGGAGATGCCGCATGGCCGGCTCGTAGAGTTTCAGGTCGATATAGTCGCCGCTTGCCCGCATAACCTCTTTACGGACGTTGTCGTAGTGAGTGACCTCGGCCCGGATCTCTGCGGCCTCGGCGTCGGTGTATCCGGCATCGTGCATCTCGTTCGCCAGGCCGGCATACGCCCGGAGGAGGGCGGCGGTCAGTTTGTAGAGGGCAAGCCGTTTGCGCTCATTCTCCTTGAGCGCTTCGGGATCTGCGGTATCGGCCGCACAGAAGAAATGCTGATACGCAAGGGTGTCCCGGGGAGGAACGACCGGCTCGCATAACGTCCTGATCGCCTCAAGGGCATCGCCAAGCCGCTCCCGCCCTGTCTCCAGGCGGTCTTTCAACAGCCCCGATACGTCCTCTCTGTCGAAGCCGCCGAAGGCTTCGCCGGTGTAGTCCTTGATCGACCTCTCAAGCGACCGGAAGAGGTCTTTGTAGTCGATGATGTAGCCGTACTCCTTGTCCTCGCCGTCGAGGCGGTTCACGCGGCAGATCGCCTGGAAGAGACCGTGGTCGCGCATCTGCTTGTCGATGTAGAGGTAGGTCGCCGGCGGGGCGTCAAAGCCGGTCAGAAGTTTGTCGACGACGATCAGGAGTTTCATCTGTCCGGGCTCGTTGATGAACCGCTTCTTCACCTCCTTCTCGAACTGCTCGACTTTGTGCATCGCCGCGTCCTCCGGTTCTTCGAAGTGGTCGGCGAGCATCCTGCGGTAGATGTCGTACTGCCGCAGCCTCTCGGTCAGCCCTTCGCCGGTCTCTTCGCCCTTGATGTCCGAAGGTTGCGGCGCGTAGGAGGTGATGATCGCGCATCTGCCCGCAAGGTCGGTCTTGTTGAACATCTCGAAGAACCGGCAGGCCGAGTAGATGCTGCTGGTGACGAGGAGCGCGTTCCCGCGGCCGCTCCTGAGCCGGTCGCGCAGTTCCATGTCGAGCAGAATGTCGGCGACGATCTTCTCCAGGCGGTCCTGTGCGCTGAGCACCTTCTGCATGGTTCCCCAGCGCTTCTTGAGCTGGGCTCTCGCGGCGTCGGTCAGGCCCCGGGTCTTGATCTCGAACCACTGGTCGATCTTCTCCTGCGAGGTGAGGTTCTGGTCGATGTCGCGGGCCTCATACTGGAGGTCCAGGACGACGCCGTCACGCACGGCCTCGTCGTATTTGTAGGTGTGGATGTAGGGGCCGAAGACCTCGATGCTCTTCCGTTTGTCCTGTTTCAGCAGCGGGGTGCCGGTAAACCCGATCAGCATCGCCCCGGGGAGGAGCGCCTTCATCGCCTGGTGCAGTTTGCCGGACTGGGTGCGGTGGCATTCGTCGACGAAGACGAAGAACTCGCCTTTGGGGGAGAATCCTTTCGGCAGGTTGCGTTTGATCTCTTCGATATAGGTCTCGAGATCGGCGTCGCTGAGGTCGTCGCCGCGGCCGAACTTGTGGACGAGCGAGCAGACCAGCCATTCGGTGTCGGTGTTGAGGACGCGGACGAGGTCGGCGCCGCTCCGGGTGCGGTAGATGTCCTCGCTGACGCCGAGAAAGACCTTCTCGATCTGGTCGTCGAGTTCGGTGCGGTCGGTGACGAGCAGGACGCGGCCGGCCGGCACGTGTTCGCGGATCCATTTGGCGAGCCAGACCATGATCAGGCTCTTGCCGCTGCCCTGGGTGTGCCAGATGATCCCGCCCTCGCGCCGCTTCACGCGCTCCTGTGCCGCTTTGACCCCGAAGTACTGGTTGTGCCGGCAGGTCTTCTTGGTCCCGGCATCGAAGACGATGAAGTCGTGGACGATCTCAAGCAGGCGGTCTTTGCGGCAGAGCTGGAAGAGTTCGCGGAGGAGCGGGCTTTCTCCGGCGTCGGCCTCTTTCCAGCGCAGGTAGTACTTCTCGGGGGTCTCGATCACGCCGTAACGGAGCCCTTCGGTCTCGTTGCCGGCCATCACGAGCTGGACGGTGGAAAAGACGGGGCGGATGAAGATCTTCTTCTGGTTGTCGAGGTTCTGACGGACGCCCTCGGATACGGAGACGATCGACCGCTTGAGTTCGAGGACGCAGAGAGCGATGCCGTTGACGTAGAGCACGATATCCGGCCGCTTGCTGTTCTCGCCGGCGATGGTGACCTCTTCGGCGACGGCGAAGTCGTTCTTCTCCGGGCGGTCCCAGTCGATGAGCCAGACGGTGATGTGCTGCTCGCCGATGTCGGGCCGGACCTTCACGCCGTAGCGGAGCAGCCCGTAGACCTCGCGGTTGGCGTCGTAGAGGCTCTTGTTCCCGCCGACCGCCTTCGCTTTGCCGAGCTCGTAGAGGACTTTGCCGACGATCTTCTCGTTATGGCCCCGGCGCGTGAGCCACGCGGCGAGCAGCGCCTCCTCGACGTTGCTGTTCCCCTCGCGGTGTTCCCAATCACCCAGGTAGCGATACTTGAGGGTGTCGCGGAAGTAGGCGACGACCCGCTCCTGCGTGAGGCGTTCACGCTCGCCGACATTACTCATCTTCGTCTCCGATAATCTCCCAGCGGCCGCCTTTGGCCGGGCCGATGCGTTGCACCTTTCTAGATTTTCTGAGTTTTGCGAGTTGCATCTCTATGGCCCGGGTGCTCTTGCCCGGTGCTCCGGCCATCTCGGGTATGGTGATCTCTGGCTGTCGCCGGATCATGTCAAGGATTAACCCCGAAGTTTTCCCCGAAGGTTCCTCCCCACCCCGAACCCGGCGGATGATCGTCTGGAATCCGTCGCTGGCGAGGTCTTCCCTAGTTTCTTCCCTAGTGCCTTCCCTGGTTTCGCCAGCACCTCTACCCGGAACCCCACTTAGTCCCAACTTGGTCCCCACAAGGTCCCTTGTTGTAGCGGCAATCACTTGATCTCGCTCAGGACGCCACAGAGCCTGGACCAATTGCTCGCCACTCTGCCGGAACTCCGGCGGCGGCAGGTCAGTCCGAGCACACTGCACGCTGCTGACGAAGATGCGGACGGAGGTCATGCCGCCGGCTCCGGCGGCTCGACGAGGGGGATGCGCCCGGTGAGGAGCTGCTGCATCATGCCCTGCTTGATCTGCTCCGCCTTCTCCCGGCGGCGTTCGAGGGCGGCGATCCCGGCGTCCATGTCGGAGAGGATTGAGACTATGGCGCCCTGCTCGGGAACT
>OFEK01002126.1_pt1 | contig 11377 bp, 10 predicted proteins | sample 1521131 | NCBI WGS metagenome assembly OFEK01 (sample SAMN05720209, study PRJEB24109) | activated sludge metagenome | isolation source: Anaerobic digester | place: China | collected 2015-12-16
GACAGTGCAAATTTGATGGAAATTTATTTTGTTTTTTTCTTCCCCCCGCAAAAAAAGAAAGAAACCCCACCCACATTGCACACATTGCCAAAGCCACACAAGCCAACGCTACAACCAAAGCTTTGGCAAAGAGTGCAATCTTGCCAACGCACACAGAAACCGTTCAATTACAAATTATATAAGACATGAGAAAAATACTTTTACTTTTCTTGGCTTTGCCCATATTATTGAGTTGTAACTCAAATAAATGCCGTCAATTATGTGCTGAAAAAGGATTAGACGAGGAGTGTTGTCCTAAAATTGACAGTACAACTCTTTTGACAGCAAATGCAACAGTTGATAAAATCAATATTTTTATAGAAACATCAGGGAGTATGGCTGGTTATATGCCTGCATCAAAACCTGCGACTGAATTTCAATTAGTTTTTACTGATATCCTTTCAAAATTAAATTCAAAATTTTCAGGTAAAGTTTCGATTTATTACATGGCAGAACAAAACAAACCTTGCATCAGAATTGACTTTGAAAAAGCAAAAAATGATGTTTTGAATGGTTTTTTTATTTGGAGTGGTTCAACCTACATACCATCAATGATAGATTCTGTGAGTGATTACTTAAAAACCAATTCCGTAAATATTTTAGTCTCTGACTTTATTTATTCACCCGAAAAAGGTAAAAGTAAAATAACTGAGATAGCCTCAACTGATATATATTCACTTGTAAATCCATTTACTAAATATTCATCTTCATTTATTTGCCTATTCTCCGAGTACCGCAGTTCAATATGTGCAGATAAAAACCCAACCGAAAAAAGTCCATATTACTTATTCTTGCAAGGGAAAGCTGAAAACATTAGAGTAATAGAAACGGTCATTTATGAAAGTATTTCCAAATCAGATTCCTCTTACAAAGAGATTAATTTTGGTCTAAACTATAAAATGCCTTTTTATTCAGTATTACCATACACTGATAATACAAGCAATTTTATTGCTAATCAATGTGAAGCATATCAAAACGCATATTTGAGCATTCAAGAGATTAACCTTCGCGATACAGGTTTTGTTAAGTTTTGGCTAGGAATGGATTTAAACGATTTTCCTGAATATTCTAAAACCAAGGATTATTTAAATCAAAACCTTAAAGTTACATTAAATAGCGAAGAGTGTGAAATTATGGATATAATTAAATTACCAAGTTCTAATATTCATGAGGACGATAAACAAATTGCTCAAAATTGTACTCATATTATAAAGATTAAAATTTCTAATATAACAGAGTGTGTTTCGGTAGCTTCTATATCCTTAAAATGTACTTTGCCTACTTGGTATAATGTCATTAATGAACCTGACTCCCAAAATAATAGAGAAAAGACATTTGGACTTGAAAAAATTATTTCTGGCTTTGAGCAAGCATATTGCCCTAAACAAAGTGAATACTTCTTTAAAAATCTACCAATATCATTAATCAAAGAATAAAATAATATGTGGAAAAATCTTTACGACTCATTATTACAAATACTTGCCGGACCTTGGGCTAAATATTTGTCAGAGAACGGAGCACAAGGGAGACTAGTTAGGGATACTTTTTTTAATAGCATTTATCCTTATTCCGGTTTAATTCTTATAGGAATTACATTAGTGGCAACGCTATTGTTCTATTTTTACTTTAACAATAAATTTGGGAAATATTATAAAGTACGAACTTGGTTTTTATGGATGCTGTTTTCCTCATTAATAATAGGCATTTGTACTTTTGTTTTATCCAAAACATTTTTAAGCAGTTTTATGTGTCCAACTAATCTGCTTATAATTTGGCAAAGTTTGATTAATCTATTCTATGGATTAATTCTGTTTTTCATTTTGTCTTTAGTTTTTCAAGCAGTTTCTATAGTAATCAGAAAACTATTTCACATTGATTTGTCATCAATGGGTAGTAGGACTCCATTTTAATCATAAAAATACAAAAATATGGCACGTTTATTCGTTTTCGGTATAGGAGGTACAGGGTCAAGGGTAATTAAGTCTTTGACTATGTTGCTTTCCGCTGGCATCAAACCAGGCAAATTTGATGAAGTAATTCCAATAATTATTGACCCTCATAAAGATTTACAGGAATTAAATGATTGTAAAAGACTAATACGCTTATATTCACAGATTAATGAGCAAACTTATGGTGAAAACTCAAAGATTTCGGAAGGATTTTTCAGAACGAAGGTAACAACTTTAAAATCTGCTTCTACTGATAAATCTTTGAAGGATGATATTGATTTCGATGAGAAAAGCAATGAATCATTCGGAGATTTTATAAACAAAGGGAGAATTAAAAGGATTAGCCCAACAACTCTTGATTTGTTATCACTTCTTTATTCAGAAAAGAACTTTTCTCAACCGTTAAAAGTTGGATTCAAAGGCAATCCACACATGGGTAGTTTGGTTTTAAATTCCTTATTTGGTGGTAGAGCATTCAGTACATTCAAATCTGTTTTTGGCAAAGAAGATAGAATTTTTATAATCAGTTCTGTTTTCGGTGGTACTGGGGCAGCAGGATTTCCGTTACTTTTAAAGAATTTCAGGCAATCTGATAATCCAGCGATTAGGGATTGTCAAATAGGAGCATTGTCTGTTTTGCCTTATTTTAAATTAAAAGAAGCAAAAGAAACGAGTGATATTGATTCTAACGATTTTATGACAAAAACAAAATCTGCCTTAACCTATTACAATAATCCCGACTTCACTAAACAATATAACTCACTTTATTACATTGCTGACCCAGACGGACAAACAGAAGGTTATGAAAATAATGAGGAAAAGCAACCAAATAAAGCACATCTTGTTGAATTATTAGGAGCTATCTCAATTATTCATTTTGCTGAGAATAATAATCAAAGAGAAGGAGATGTTAAGGAATATTGCCTTGGCGGTAATGTACAAGGCATAAATTTCAGAAATATTGGTAATACAACACGAGACCTAGTTAAATCAAAACTCACTTCATTGCATTTGTTTAGTAAAATTCATACTGATATAAAAGAGAATTATAAAAGTATTTCATTTTGTAAAGCAAATAATTTTTCTGCAAATTTTTTCCAAAATGAATTCTTTACGGATGAGGAATATGGTCTTGAAACATTCTTTAATGAGTTTTATAACAAATGGATAAGTGAATTGGAAAGCAATCAACGAAGTTTTATTCCATTCAATTTGAAAGTAAATAAATCATTTAATCATTTGGTAATTGGAAATGAATCTGATAATAATTTTTGGGATGGATATTTTACCAGACCTATTGATAAATCTGATTTACTAAATAGAATTTCAAAAACAACCGTCAATAAAGAAGTTCGGTTATTAAAGGATAGTTTTAAGAATTGTCAATACTTAACTATGTGCTGGCAAGGCTCAACAAAATTTGTACAAACTAATTTTAATGCACAAGAAAATGGAAAACTATAAACTCAATATATTACAACGTAATCACGATAAAACTGGTTGGCATAATTCAGAACAGTTAAGTGATTCAGATATTACAAATATAAAAGTTCTTGATTCAAGAAATGATAAATCACTGAATGCAATTCCTTCGCCATTTGCAAGGGTGCATCTATTTGATGCTGCTTTCAGTTTAGTTTATCAAGATGAATTATACGGAACGAACAATTCAGGAGAGGCATATAAAAAATTGGTGTCTGATTGTTTTGATGTATTTGAGTTAATATTTAATTGGAATTCTCATGTTAATGAAGGGAAAAAACTTGAAATTATAACATGGAATAGAGAAGCAGAGACAGCTGTTTTGCAAAGAGAATTTCAAGAGAAGAAAGTAAATAAGGAACAGGAAATTAGGAGGAGTAATCAGGAAAACAAAATTTTCCTATTACAAGAAGTTGATGGGTATAAAGAAAACTTAGTAGCCGAAACACTTAGTTTATTCTTAAATGATGGAATTTTCAAGCCTTTTGAAACTATTCACATCATTAAACTTGATGGAGAACCAATTGCAGGCACATCTCCGTTGACTGGTTTCTTTACAACCCCTAACGATTTGTCAAAATTCAAAATTATTAACCCTTTGACAAAAAGAGCATATTTTTCTAAGACACGTTTATTTGCTGAACGAGATATAAAGATTAAAAAGTTTATTTACGACTTTATTATTTCGGAAGGTGAAAGTGTTTTTAAAGATAATTTACCAATATCCAAATATCTGGATAATCACTCAAGAGATATAAGTAATATTAATCTGAATTTATGCGACTTAGCATCCCCTAATAATTCAATTTTAAATAATTCTATTAAATTAAAGTCATCAAAAGAAAGACCTGCTTTTGATTACTTTGAACAATGCCTCGTTCGCCTAAATTATAGAATTAATGATGAATGTTTTTACTATGCCTCTAACCCTAAAACTGAACGTAGTTACGATTACTTATTGCCATTAACCAAAGCATTTTTTGAAGATTTTGAAGCTTCTAAAATACCTTCAATTGTTACAATTAATGAGAAAGATTCAGAAACGGTTGAAATAGTAATAAGAAAAGAAAACCAAAAGTTTTCTAAGACCTATCAAAAAAATAAGATTAGTGAAATAGATGGTAAAATTATTGAGTTGTCTGAAATAGAATCAATAAAGGTAAACCTTGGAATTTTTCCATTCATCAAAGTAACTGATAGTAATTCAGAAGAATTAACTGAATTCAATGATTTTTATCGTTTAATGTTTGTCTGCCAAGACAATAATTACAGATTTGACAATGATGATTTCAGCGTTGAATTTGGTAAGGACAAAATGTTAATCAATCCTAATGAAGCGACTAATTATAGTATTATTAAAGAAAACCGAACTATCCTTCAGAAAGACAAAACATTAGTTGGTTCAACGTATTATTCTACAAATTTTTGCTTTGATTACATTAAAATCAATTTACCAAATGTTTATGATACTCCAGTATCAGGAATAATTGCACCAAAATGGAAAGAGAAAAAACTAGGTGATAAAACTATTGATTACGCCATTGACTTTGGAACTACAACAACATTTGTTGCTTATACAGACGACCAGAATCATCAATCATCTCCCAAAAAGTTTGATTTACCAGAGAAAGAGTTACCTGTAGCCCTTCTGAATAAGCCCAAAGACAAAAAACCACAATTCAGGTGGATTGATTGTTATGAACACCATTCGGTTTTACCTGATTTTTCTGAATTCTTTGAAGTTCAGAAACAAGAATTTTTGCCTTCTGTTTTCAATAGTGAAAAATATGAATTTCCTTTTAGAACTGTTATTTATGAAAAGGACTCAATAGCAGCAAATCAGAAGAAATGTTTAATAAATTCAAATATTGCGTTTACTTATCAAAAAGAAGACAATAATGTAACACATCTGCATCAGAAATACTTGCCAAATCTTAAATGGAACGTTAAAACAGATAGTAAATATCAAGAATCCGTAGAAGTTTTTATTGAAGAATTGTTTCAACTGCTAAGATTAAAGACAATTCTAAATGATGGAGACCCCAAAAAATCTAAAGTTTCTTGGTTTTCTCCTTTAAGTTTTACTCCTGGGGCACAATTTACTTATAATGCTATTTGGGGTGAGAAGTACAAAAACATATTTAAAGGAAATAAAGATTTAAACCTGAGGAACATCACAGAGTCAGAAGCTCCATTTTATTATTATTCAAAAATCCAAGAAGATGCGGCAGGTGCACAGAAAATTGAAGATACAAGCTCGGTTTTAACTCTTGATATTGGTGGCGGAACTACCGATTTAATGTATTTCAGAACTGTAAATTCGGTTGTTAAACCAATTTTAGGTTCATCATTTCATTTTGGAGCAAACATTCTTTGGGGAGAAGGATATAGCGAATTCATTGATGCAAAATCAAATGGAATATTTCTGAAATTAAAAGATAAAATTAGCGAAAAATTGAAATCAACTGAACTAAAAAAGCTCAATGAAGAATTTATATCAAATTTTGGTTCAGATGAAATTCTAAATTTTTGGATTCAGAATAATGACAAAACAAATATTCAAAATGAATTAAATAATGGAGAGTTTAAATTAGCTTATGTTCTGCATTTGTCTTCTTTGATATATCATTCTTTTAAATTGTTAGCTCACAATTCCCATCCAGTACCTAAGTGCATCATTTTTACGGGCAATGGAAGTAAATATCTTGATTTAATTCATACAAAGGATTACATAGAGAAAATTTGCAAATATTTTGTGAATAAAGTTTTTGGTTCAGATTTTAAACCACAGGTTATTTTGCCTTCAACTAACAGGAAAGAAGCTACTTGTTTTGGTGGATTATATCAACCATTTCAAAACAAGAGGGATTTTGAGGTAATTAATTATTTGGGGTTTGAGAATAAAGGAGAATCATTCAAAAAATATAATGAAATTGATGCTCGAAAAGATTCTGTTTTTGACCAATTATCAAATTCATTTAATGACTTCATCGAAATATTTTTCAGTATGAATGATAATCCAGAACTGTCTTTCCGGAGACATTTTGGGATAGAATCTAATTTAAGTGCTGTTAAAAATTACATGATTTCAAAGTGCAAAGTGAATTTAACAACAGGCTATGATAAGCGCAGAAAAATTGTTGACTCAGGGGATGAGATTACAGATTCATTGTTTTTCTATCCAATTGTAGGTTTAATTTATCAAATCAACAAATTGTCCAAGCAGGATATAAATGAATTTATTCCTAAAACTGTTTATTACACATTGTCACCAGATGACGACAATTCTTTTGATGAACAAAGAATAAGCAGTGAAAAGAAACCTGATTCAATTTTTTACATAACAATAGAAAATATGAATCCTGATTTTGGTGAACTATCAATTATATCAGATGGAAACGCTATTAAAAGAGCAATGGCGGGGGTTAATAGTTTTCTTAAATCGGTATGCGATTTTGATGAATTTCCTGACAATCCAAACCAAAGTATCGAAATAGTCACTAATGGTAAAGTATTGAAGGAAGGCTCAAAATGGTATATTAAGGAAAGAATAAAAATAAAATTCGTTTAAAAATGGAAAGTTTTCAATTAATCTTCGAAATTTTAGTGATTGTAGTTGTTGTTTCCTTACAGCTACGTTTTTTTTCGTTGACACGCTCAAGGATAAAAAATCATTCAAACTTTTTCCCCCCTCTTGCCGATACTAATACATATAGTTTTAGCTCGGACTATTCACAGAATTCTTTCAAACAAATTAGTATTTTGCCTGAATATTCAGTTGAGCTGCAAAATGTAATCTCTTCGATTAATAGTTATCTGAAAAAAAATAGCGGAACTGCCGACTTTTCAATAATTAAAAGTATTGTTGAAAGAAGTATTGATTCAAAAGAAAATCATGTTTCAGTGAACATCAGTCTTCCTCTGTATATAGGTTTAATGGGTACTTTTTCTGGTGTCATTATTGGGTTACTTCAAATTGCTTTTGGGGGTGGCGTAACTGAACAGAATATAAATTCATTTATTGGTGGTGTTGTTATTGCCATGATTGCAAGTTTCTTTGGACTATTGTTAACTGTATTAAACAATTCGAAAAACTTTAAGGAATCAAAAGCTATCTGCGATGAAAGGAAGAATTTCTTCTATGATTTTCTTCAAGTTGAATTATTACCGCATATTGGTAATAGCCTTTTTGATGCCTTAGACCGTTTAAAAAGCAATATAAATGATTTTAATAGCAAGTTTGAAAAAAGCATTAACCTTTTCGATTCTAAGTTTTCTGAAAATATTTCTTCATTAGGTGTTTCAGTTAAAAGTTTATCCGAGAATATTAACCTTGTTGTTGATAATACAAATACGCAAAAGGAATTCCTACTTGAACTTAGACGTATTGGATATAACAGAATGGCAGAAGCGAATATTAAGGTTTTTCAATTACTTAAAGATACTGGCCCAACTTTTATTAAATTTATCGAAAGCCAAAAGGAACTTAGTCAGTCAGTTGAAAATGCAAATCAATTTGTCGGTGTTATTGAAAGTATTTTGAATCGGATTCAAACTTTTGAAGAAAGTATAAACAATTTGGGTGAGCATATAAATGCAAGTAAATTCTTAGGCAATGATGTTTTAAATCGAATCGATATTAATCTCAGGTATCTTGACCAGCAATTTGATTTGCTTAAACAGCATGAACATAAGTCTTCTGATACAATAAAAGATTATTTCGAGAAACAATATTCAGAGATTCAAAAACTTACTGATTCAATTAAAAAGGAGATACAGGAAGCAATGAATTTTAAAATTGACCAAAATCCATTACAAAAACTCTTAGTTCTCGATACAATAGATTCTAGTTTATCAGAATTGAATAAAAAAGTAAATTTTAATGGGGAGTTTAAATTATTGTCTGAAAACTTCAATAAAACCGCAATAGAAATTAAGGAAATTAAACAACAAATTTCGATTGCTATTGATGAAACAAGAAAGAACAAAAAGTCAAATTCAAAACCAAAACACAATCCAAATCCTAAATCCGAAGTTGTTCCTACAATTGAACAGGAAGATAAAAAAGGTTTTTGGCGTAGGTTAATAAGAAGGTAATATGGAAATTAAGAAAAAAGACTTTTTTTGGCCTAGTTATGTTGACTTATTAACAGCATTATTTGCAATAGTGTTGGTGCTATTCGTCCTAAGTTTTAAACTATTTAAGGACAGAGAAAATGAGCTTATAAAAGAAAAAAATAAGTTTGAAGTTTACGCCAAAGAATATGAAAGAATTCAAAAAATTAATATTCAAGTAAAAGCTTTGGAACACTCAGGTTCTTTTATTTATGATAGTCTTTATCAAAGATTTTTAGTTAAAGATTTTATTGGTCAGGAAATATTTCAATCTAAAAGTAATATCATAAAACCTGAATATTACAATTCCGCTGTAAAAGCAGGAAAAGAAATTAAAAAGCTAATTGATGAATTATATAAAAATGAGAAAATCAAGTTTCTTGTTTTAATTGAAGGTAATACTGCTAATAAATATGACGGTTCAATAGATAAAGATAATGAGTATGGGTATAATTTAAGTTACCAAAGAGCTTTAGCTTTATATCGCTTCTGGAAATCCAAAGGCATAATTTTCGACCCAAATAGAACCGAAATAATTATTGCAGGAAGTGGTTTTTCAGGCGTTGGTCGTGATAAAACTGAAGAAAACAATAAACGTTTTTTAATTCAAATTATACCAAAACTCGACAAATGAAAAATACTATATTTTCCATCCTATTGATTTTATTGGTTTCTTGTGGAAATAAAAACTCATTTACAGCTTCCAAAATAATAAATGGCAATACAATAGTTCTCAATAATGGAATCACTGTAAATCTTTTAAATGTTTCAAATAGCGAATCTAACATAAAAATTCTTGAACATTATATGACCGGTGCAATTCTATTATTCGATGAAAATAATGATGAAATTACTCAATTTTCGTCCGATAATATTTCTGCAATAATTTACAATTCTGACGGGGACTGTATTAATGAATTGCTTGAAGGAGTAAGTAAAATTGCCGTTAATGACACCCCTATAATTAATGACAATACGGTTGAAGAGAAAACAATTGTAAGCTTTGAACACGAAAACGGTATTTTAAAAATTCCCGTTATAATTAATGGGGTTGAATTATATTTTATATTTGACACAGGTGCTAGTTTGATAACAATTTCTAATCGTGAAGCTTCCTTCTTATATAAAAACGGAAAATTGTTGGAGAAAGACCTTATTGGTAGAAGTCAATTTGTGGATGCAAATGGGGATATTTCAGAGGGAACTATTATTAACCTTATAAGCGTTAAAATAGGTAATAGAGAGTTACAGAATGTTCAGGCATGTGTCATTGAAGGCCAAAATGCACCATTACTTTTTGGTCAGTCAGCATTACAGAAATTTGGTAAAGTATCAATAGATTATGCTAAAAATGAAATATCTTTTGAATAATAACCAACTGTATATTAGGTTAGTTTTAATTTGTTATTTGATAACATTTTATTCTTGTGGTAATCGAAGCAATACTTTCGATAAAGGTGATTATATTTCAGGTACAGTAGTTTCAATAATTGACGGTGATACATATGATTTATTGCTCAAAGGAAATAGAAAAATAAGGGTAAGAATGGAAGGTATAGATGCTCCTGAAAAAGGAATGCCATTTTATAAAGTTTCAAAAAATTACCTCGCTCAATTATGCTTCAATAAAAAAGTTTCTATTGAAATTACAGGAAAAGATGGGCATGATAGATATCTTGGTTTTACATATTTGGATGATGGTTCTGAGCTCAGCCAAGAAATGATAAAAGTAGGTTTAGCCTGGCATTTTAAAAAGTATAATTCAGATACAACTCTTTCAAAACTTGAAATTGAAGCAAGAAATTTAAAAAAAGGCTTATGGGTAAATGATAATCCGATGGCTCCATGGACAAACAGAAGTCTTCATAGACAAGGAATTTCGACTAAAGATTCATTTAATATTGTACAATGAAAAACCACCCCACAGTCGTAAGCACATTTGCATGCCCACACGAGCCAACGCTCAGACCAAAGGCTTGCAAAAGAGCTTCCGCCTCTCCAGCCCACGTATCCGCCTTTCAGGACGGTTTTAGGTTTGCCCACGCTCAAAAAAACAAAATAAATTTGTGCTTCGTGGGTAGTTTGGTGCAGATTGACAATGATAAGAAAATAAAAGCTAAATAAATGAAAAACAGACGGATATGAATGAACACCAGTTGCCAACACGCAATATACGTAAGCCGGGGGATGTGGGTAATTTAAACTTTTGTACATTTACTCAAATTCGCAACGGTTTGACAAGTTGGAGCTTCGAAATCCCGGCCTCCGCATATTGCCACACGTTACCTGCTATGTTAGAAAGACGACCATACAAGACAACGACACGTTTTGACGGACTGCCAATCTATTTTAGCGGACAAACGGGGATGCCGAAAACCGAACAGAGTAGGCACAACTAAAAAAAATAAATAAAATGGCACTATCAGATGTAAAAACAGACGGAAGTTGGATTAAAACTTACGATGAAAAAGGTAAGCACATTTCAACAATGTCTTCATCAGGAAAAAATGTTGTTGGTATTGGTTCGGACTTTTTTGTTTGCGAAGAGGGTTCCTGGATTAAGACCTATGACGAAAAATGCAAACACATTGCTACAATGTCAAGTAGTGGAAAGACTGTTAGGGTTGCCGCAGGACAAACTTTCACTTGCAAAGAAGGTTCTTGGCTAAAAACATATGACAAAAACTGCAAACACCAAAACACAAGAAGTGCGTAAGCAATTTGTAAGCCTCCGGCGAACTGCATCTTGTTTTTATAAAGAGAAAGAAAAGGGCTTAACCCTGATATCCGGG
>OFEK01002133.1_pt1 | contig 11348 bp, 8 predicted proteins | sample 1521131 | NCBI WGS metagenome assembly OFEK01 (sample SAMN05720209, study PRJEB24109) | activated sludge metagenome | isolation source: Anaerobic digester | place: China | collected 2015-12-16
TCTCAAGCTTATCAGAAGCATCACGTGCAGTCAGGAAATCCTTATACTCCGGTGTCTTTATGAGTGACTCCAGCGGGATACCGTCGGTCTTCTTATAAGCCTCTAATGCTTTAGTGCGCGCCTCAATTACATTAGCCAGTGCTTCAACCATCGTCTGTAACTTCTGGATTTTAGCCTGAAGAGCCTTTGCAGCAGCCTCATCCTCAACAGCCCCGGTGGGCATATTTACAGCGTCTTTCTGGATAGAAATCTCGATCGTACTGTTAATATCCACCTCAGCGCCTTTAGGCACTACCAGCCCTTGTCCGGGGGTGGAAGACATATCAATATCGTTGCCATTTACCGGATTTTCGACATATCTAATCCCCCGATCCAATGAGTTTGTAGTTCTTGTATACGACGGGACCGAGGCGCACCCATTTGCCAGGAGCGCAGTCATTGCCGCAAAGATGGGTAGACGCGTGTTCATAGCCTTGCATCCGTAAAAGTCTTGCGGATTGATATAGGGGACGGCTTCCCTGAAGACAAACACAAGGAACTCAGCGAACCGCCCTTTTTAATTCGTGCGCCGGAATCGTCCGCACGAGAGAAGGTAACATACTGATTCTCCGCCCCGCACCATTGCTGCTTTTCTTGCGCCGATAATAGTGCGGTATCAGTCACCCAGAATATTTTCCAATCAGGGTTCGAGAGCACCACCTTTTCGGCAGTCTCGTGAATTTCAGATATTAATCCTGCAGACTCCGCAAATAGAAACAAAACAGTACTTCATATACAGTAATTCTGAAGACCTATAAGCGAAGCTAAGAGAAGGCATGAGCAAAAAGTAAACCATAGCCATCAGAACAACTGAACCGAACATGTACCACTCTGCTTTTTGCCAACGTGTCCAGGCAAGAACAATCCCATACGCGGCACATGTAATTGTCTGCATCCCTAATACGAACAACATGCCCTCTTTAGAAGCCATCAACGCCAGAAATGCCCAAGCCTTCCAACTATGCATGACCATCACTGATCCCACAAAAATCAACCCCGCCCTTCCTATTTTAGATTGAATCCTCATAAACCCAGTTCAAGAATCAAGACCAGTCACGCAATCGGGCAACACCTATACGCCAAAGCTTAACCAGCATTAGCACCAGCAAAAGGAGAAGGGAAGCAACGACACCACAAGCAGACACAATAAATACACAGGTGGGGAGGAAGGAACATGCAACCCAAAGATTTTGGCCATCCCTACCTCCGACACAGGATTGCTGAAGCTCTTCCGATCGGATACACACATTATGCTGATAGTCCCAACAACCACCAGAATCAGCGCATGAATCTATCGCAATCGGCACTTTACACGTTGGTATCGTCAGAGGCAGGAGTGAAAGAAGCACCCCAGAGAGTGCCACCAGCAACAAAACCCAGGCCTCCTTTATTTGCATAAACAACAACCCCTTGCCCCCCGGTCAACAATCAAGACCTAGCCCTAACCCCACTTATTTGTGAAAACAGAAAAACTGAATCCCCCAAAGAACCACGCACGCAGAACAGAAACCAAGCACCAGCATTGATGAGTTATTGTAGTAAGCGTAAGCTATAGCTCCGGCCATCATCAATACACCAAAGGAAACCGGAGCATACTCTAGCCGGACCTTGATCCAACCGTCCCGCTTTTTCCTTGTAACTCCAACCCGCGTGATAACAGCGCCGCAAGCGAACACTATCGCTGAAAGAATCACAACATGATTCTCGTACGAAGAGATCCCAATCACAACACCAATCAAAAACAACGACATCACTATTATTGCTACACCAGCGAACATACCGAGATATTTCCGCCTGTAATACTCGAGTTTAGTGGGCGGGACCCAAGAAAGATGCCCACAACATCTGCCTATATCTGACAACAGCTCAAACTTGTTGTGATACCCCTCGAGAGGGAGATCCAATTTATGTTTTCCGCTACGCATGTGCAACACAGGATTCATCCCGAACACATTGAAAACTATTACTGAAATATCACGCCAATAAACTTCGTTTCCCGGGACGACACATATCTTTTCATCGTCCATCTCAATGTCCGGATATTTACGATAGTCACCGGATGTAATCCAAATCATTGTGACCAAAACACCAATCGCAAGAAACCGGCCATGCAAATCTCGTGTATTTCCCTCTTGAAAAGAGGAATATGCCCCATAACAAGCCAATAAAGCTAGCAGCATCAACACCGCCACCATAGGTGTCACTGAGAACTTTTTCGACTTATATGTTTTTCGCATACAACACTTGTAGTAAAAAAGGCTAGGTCTTTACTTTTGACTTCCTACGCCCAGGTCAAGAATCAAGACCTTTTTCAACACAAAAAGGGCTTATTCATGCACATAGGCCCATTCGCCGATAAGTTCCACAACACCGCCATACATTTCCTTCGGGTACTTTTGCTCAGGCCAGTAAACAAACCTATCAAAATTGATTCCCAGCCCCCCACAGCTGACCATTAACTCATATTCCCTGAACAGCGTTTCTTTGGTGGCTTTTGAATAGATGTATGGCCCATAACCGAGCATCCCGGTATGTGGGACTTTGGGAATAATAGAAGGGACCATGGCCTGCAAGGTATCAGGATATACCCCGACCACCTGCCTGTACCTCTCCAAGGAACGCACCAGGCCAGAAGATCGTACAGCAAGGCGCTCAAAAAACATATGGCGAACCCTATATCCAAGAGGTGCGGCGGCATATCCCAGGGAAAATACAAGAAGCGCTGCCACGCTTTTTTTCACTGACAGCAAATCCCTCTTAAAGATACAGTCCCACAGAGAAACAATAAAGGCTATCCCGCTAGCAAAGATAGTTAGTATAGCCGCTGTTCCGACAAAGATGTTGAGCACGAATACAACACCGCTTCCATTCCAACCCCAACCCGGAAGGGTCGGCCAACAAAGAAGAAGACATAAAAATAAAGCAAAGGCTATGGGGCAATAAAGGAACCAAAAAGGGTTTCGCAGCATCCAAGCTGTGGCTTGTGTTTCGAATTTATCCCCGATCATGATATTGGGTACTTTGTGGCCGTTCCTCGACAGGCAAAATAGAGAGCCAACGCTGGCAAGAACGCTATTCCGCAAGCCAGATACATTGTAGGCATAGAAATCATGCCCAATAACTGGTTACCGGGATATGGATACATTAGTTGGAGATCATTATAAAGGAAAGCATCCATTATCACATGCATCCATGCTCCCGCGACTCCGGAAAGCAGTGATTTCCCCAGTCCCCTGCGGTATTCTAGCCGAAGGCGCGACATACCACGCTCAAGTTGGGCGCTAAACCGGTAACCAAGAGCCCCGAACACCAGTCCCACAATAGCTGATCCCAGTAGAGTATGCGCATAACCATGCAGTGGGTAGCGCAAACCAAACAGCATAACCGCAAGAGGCTCTATATCCACCGCCAGACTAACTAATATGAATACAGGGGTGTCGATGTTTTGCCGCAACGGCAGCGAAACACAAGCCGCAGGCCCAAAGTGAAAAGGAGTAAAAGGCATATATCCCCGGAACCAGTCCCCCACCTTATCAGACTATTCTACAAAACCTGTATTGGCTTTACTGGAATTCTCCCGGGTGGGTCATTATGCCGTATCATGAATGGGCGGGGACAGGTAAGGCGGGCCAGGCCGGGTGCGGCGGCCACTAGGTAGCCAGACGCGACCGGCCTGGCCCCTCCTTACGGTCTTCGCCGCTCTCCCCGCCGGTGGCGGCGATACTTAACAGAAAAGACCGCCGCGGCGGCAGCGAAGCGGACGCCGGGGCGGTGTTTTATTAATACTGCGGCCACAGGCCCAGTTAAGATAGACATCAAGAACAGGCACGCGCCGCGGGCGGGGCGCAGCCCCGCAGGCGAGCGCGGGCAGAGTCTTTATTGATGTGATTTGCTTCTCTCTTTGCAGTGGGCGCGGGAAATAATTTTCTGCGTTGTATAAGAGCGGGATACCTTATGGTGGAGCAGAGCGAGCCCGCAGCCGGCCGCCTAAAGCGGCCGGCGTGTGGGCGAGCCTGCGAACCCTCCTTCTCGCGGCGAGGAGCGGTGTGCGGCCGCGCAGTGGCCGCGCCCGCGACGGCTTCTCGCGGATAAGATCCGCCTACCGCAGCTCCAGGGAAAAGCGGAACTTATAAAGTTACCTCGGGATGTTGCGCAAAGTAGTCTCGAACGATGTCTAGATGACGGCGCCAATTTTAGGTAACGCTTTGAGCCCATCTGCATTCCAGATGGGCTTAAATCTTATATCGAGTATTTCCCCGTCTTATGGCCACCGGTGCGTTTAATAAGACCGGCTTCCAGCAAAGGCTTCAATATAAAATGCGCGCCGGGCTTGGTCACTTTCAGCGCGGACATTATTTCCTGTATGCCGCGCGGGGCCTCTTTTAGCAAGGCCAGCAGGCGTTCCTGGTTCTTGGTGAGGGAAATGTCCTTACCGCCGGCTACAGCGCGTATCGAATCTATGCGCTTCCAGGTGCGCTCCAAAGCCTCCAGCACGGTCTCGGCCGAGTACTCCACCCAACCTGACATATCGCCGCCCTGTCCCACAACACGGTCCAAAGCACGATAATAAGCCTGGCGGTCTTCAAGGATAACCTCATCTACGGCGAAGATATGGCTGGTGTCGAACTGCTTGCGGTAAAGTTCCCAGGTGGCCAACGCACGGCCTACGCGACCGTTGCCGTCGCCGAACGGATGTATATGCTCGAACTGGTAGTGGAGTATCGCCGAACTTATCAGCGCCGGCCATTCCCTGCCGGGCCCGTTGAGCCAGTCGCATAGCTCGGCGGTCATATACGGAACAGAGGCCGGGGCCGGAGGCGTATGCCCCCCCACAAAGACCCGGTAATCCCTGAAAGCCCCGACCGGCCCGCGGTCCAGCGCGTTTTTGCGGCCTATTATGGCGTGGAGTTTCAAAACCTGTTTGACCGTTATGTCCCTGATGTCAGAATTTTTGCCGATGTAGCGCAGAACTTCAAAATAGTTCAATATCTCCTGCACGGCACGCGGCTTGGCGTCCGGCAGGGTGCCGCCCGAGGCCAAGGTCTTAATCTCCGGCAGCGTAAGCGGATTGCCTTCTATGGCCGTAGAACCGTGCGCCTGCCTGGCCAGGGCTTCGCGCTGCATATCCGGCAGCCAGCTTACGCCTATGGAGGCGCTCTGTATCCTGGTTTTAAGTTCCGCCGCCTGCTCTATTACCCGGAACAGGTGGTGAGTCGGAGTGAATTTAGGATCGAATGGCATACTGCCCCCTTACAATAAGTAAAGCATAAGTAAAGCAATAAGTCAAGTAGGATACCGCGCGCGGGAAGCCGCCCCGATCCCCGGCTGCCGGTATTGCCCGCCCTATTTGAAATAGCGGGGTTTTTGTTATACAATTCCCGGGGGTGGTGATATGGGGACGAAACTGGCATCCATCAATACCGTTCTTCTGGCGCTCGCGCTGCTGGTGCTGACGCCGGCGCGGCCCGGCCATCCCGCGTTCGCGGACTTCGGAGTCAGGGAAATGCTCGAACTGGTGGTCATGCAGCGGACCACCCCGGACCCGGCCGACCCGCCCATGACTTTCGCGATCAGGAAACCAGCCGCGCCGGATGAGCTGACGGAAGACGCCGGACAGGACGAAGTCGCCGCGTGGCAGATACAGATCTTCGACAACAAGGACCGCAAGGTGAGTTTTATCCAGGGCAGGAACAAGCTCCCCGGGGCGGTTTTGCGCTGGAACGGGACTTCCTCCTCCGGAGAGCCGCTGCCGGACGGTTTCTACCGCGTCAGGCTGGCATGGACGGATCCCGGCGGGAAGCCGCATGCGACGGGGAAAACCCTAATCAGCCTCTCGACCCCGCTGGGGATAAGGCATCTTTCCGACAGTAAGTTACTGTTCCGCTACACCGAAGAAGGCCTGGTCATAGGGATCGCGGAGCGCGCTATATTCAGGCCGGGCCAGAGCAGTATCCTGGAAGAATCCCTTCCGGCGCTGCGGGAGATCTACTCCTTTCTGAAGAACTATCCGGAAAAGACGGCGGTCGTAAGGGGTTATACCGATTCCAGCGGTTCCCCGCAAAGGAACCTGCTCCTGTCCCGCGAAAGGGCCGCCAAGGTCTACCGCTATCTCGTCAACGCCGGGATAGCCGCGACCCGCCTGGCGCACAGCGGAATGGGAGCGTCCCACCCCCTCGCCGACAACGCGACGGAAGAAGGACGGTCCAGGAACCGGAGGGTCGAAGTCGTCGTACTGAAAACGCCGCTTTGAGCCGCCGCTCTCCAGTCGCCGCAGTCACACTCCCCCCACGAAATCCCGCGCTTAAGCCCCGGAGAAGCCCTCCGGCTCACCAGAGCGCGCCCCCGGCGGTCAGCCAGTAGCGCAGGAAGCGGCCGGCGGCCGAGACCAGCGCGACGGAAAGCCAGTTGAGGCGGGCCCAGCCGGCGGCCAGGCAGAAGCCGTCGCCGACGACGGGGAGCCAGGCGAAGAAAAGCAGCGGCACGCCATGACGGCTCACCCGCTCGAGCTGGGCCAGCGGCTTTTTGGATGCGCCGTAGCGCCCGATGAGGTAGGTGGTCATACCGCCGGCCGTATTTCCCAGCGTGGCGACCGCCAGGGCCGGCCAGAAAAGGCCAGCGTCCATCTTGAGAACGGCGAAGAGCGCGGCCTCGGAGCTGACCGGCAGCGCCGTCGAAGCCAGGAAACTGGTCCCGAGCAGCGCAAGCAGGCTTAATTCACCCGTCAATCGTCCCCCGCAATAACAAAAAAAACCGCGGCCGGGAACTCTCTCCCGGCCGCGGCTATGCCGTTCAGGCGCCCAGCGTGGCCACCATGACGGCCTTGATGGTGTGCATTCGGTTCTCGGCCTGGTCGAAGGCGACGCAGGCGGGCGACTCGAAGACGTCCTCGGTCACCTCGATGCCGTTCTTGAGGCCGAACTGCTCGCTGACCTGCTTGCCGACCTTGGTGTCGGCGTTGTGGAAGGCCGGCAGGCAGTGCATGAACTTGACGTTCCTGTTGCCCGACTTCTTCATCAGCGCGGGCGTGACCTGGTATGGTTTGAGCAGTTTGATGCGCTCGGCCCAGACTTCCTTGGGCTCGCCCATCGAGACCCACACGTCGGTGTGGATGAAATCGACGCCTTTGACGGCCTGCGCCGGGCTGGAGGTTATCATGACGCGGGCGCCGGAGGACTTGGCTATCTCCTTGCACTTATTTATCAGCCCGGCGTCGGGCAGCAGGGCCTTGGGCGCGCAGATGCGCACGTCCATGCCCAGTATCGAACCGATGACGAGCAGCGAGCGGCCCATGTTGAAGCGGGCGTCGCCGACGAAGGCGTAGGAGATCTTCTCGAGCGGCCTGGAGCAGTGCTCGGTCATCGTCAGCACGTCGGCCAGCATCTGCGTGGGGTGCCATTCGTTGGTCAGACCGTTCCAGACGGGTACGCCGGCGTATTTTGCCAGTTCCTCGACTATCTCCTGGCCGAAGCCGCGGTACTCGATGCCGTCGTACATGCGGCCCAGGACGCGCGCGGTGTCCTTGACGGTCTCCTTGTGGCCCATCTGGCTGCCGGTGGGCTCGAGGTAGGTGACATGCGCGCCCTGGTCGTGGGCGGCCACTTCGAAGGCGCAGCGGGTGCGGGTGGAGGTCTTCTCGAATATCAGGGCGATGTTCTTGCCCTTGAGCTTCTGCTGTTCGGTGCCGGCGTACTTGGCCTCTTTAAGGTCGCCCGAGAGCTTGAGCAGGAACTTCAGTTCCTCCCTGGTGAAATCGAGTTCCTTGAGGAAGTTTCTGTTGCGAAGATTGAAGGCCATGATATTGGGTTCTCCTTGTTTAAAGTAGGTAAAACGGCGCCCAGCGGGGCGGCACGGATATTATATCCTTTTAAACGGAAATTGGCTCGCCGCGGGAAGAGCGCCCGGGGTCAGGGCTCCGTTTCCCCGCCGGCGGCGCTCACGCGCCCGCCGGGGCCGTCGAGGACCAGCAGGCCGGCGTCGTCGATATCCGCGGTCCCCTCCGATACTTCACCCGAGGCCGCGCGCAGTTTCACCGGCTTCCCTATAAAACCGGCGCGGCGGCGGTAATCCGCGGCTATGGCCGGGAATCCCCTCTCCTCCAGCGCCGGGCGCCGGCCGAAGAACCCTTCCAGCACCGCCGACAGGAGATCGCCGCGTTCGGGCGCGGCTCCGCCCCGCAGCATGGCGACGGAGACGGCGGGCCGGTCCAGGCCGGCGAGATCGGCGGTCTCCTGACTGAGATTTACGCCGGCTCCCACGACCGCGCCGACCGGGCGCCCTCCCTCCGTCACGGCTTCCGCCAGTATGCCGCATATCTTCCCCCCGCCGCAGAGCACGTCGTTGGGCCACTTTATCGACGGGGACAGTCCGAGCCGCTCCAGCGCCGCGCAGACGGAGACGGACAGCAGGTGGGTATAGCAGGGAAAGACTTCGGGCCGCGGCGCGGCGGGCTTGAGGACGATGGTGAAATAGAGCCCCTTGCCCTCGGACAGCCATGTCCTGCCCAACCGGCCGCGGCCGACGTCCTGGCGCAGGGCGGTTATGACCGCGCCGTCGGACAGGCCGGGGAAATCGCGCAGGGCGCGCGAGTGGGTGGAATCGAGCGACGGGTATCCGGTTACCGAGTATGGTTTGCCCGCGGACATGGGAGGCCGCCGCTCAGCCGAAGACGGCCAGCAGCACGCCGGCGGCCACCGCGCTGCCTATGACGCCGGAGACGTTCGGGCCCATCGCGTGCATCAGCAGGAAATTGTGCGGATTGTAGTCCTGGCCGACCTTGTTGACCACGCGCGCCGACATGGGCACGGCCGAAACGCCGGCGGCGCCTATCAGCGGGTTGATGCCCGCGCCGAAGCGGTTCATGATCTTGGCCATGACCACGCCGGCGCCGGTGCCTACGCAGAATGCGAAGAGGCCCAGCGCGATTATGCCCAGCGTTTCGGGGCGCAGGAACTTATCGGCCGAGAGCTTTGAACCTACGGCGAGACCGAGCATGATGGTCACGATGTTTATCAGCTCGTTCTGGGCGGTCTTGGAGAGGCGCTCGACCACGCCGCTCTCGCGCAGCAGGTTGCCGAACATGAGGCAGCCGACCAGCGGGGTCGCGTCTGGGATCAGCAGTATGCAGACCGACAGGACCAGCAGCGGAAAGATGATCTTCTCCCGGCGCGAGACGTGGCGGAGCTGCTCCATTTTTATCACGCGTTCGGCCGGGGTGGTCAGCGCGCGCATGATGGGCGGCTGTATTATCGGCACCAGCGCCATATAGGAATAGGCCGCCACGGCGATGGCGCCCAGCAGATGCGGCGAGAGCTTCGAGGCCAGGAAAATGGCGGTCGGACCGTCGGCGCCGCCTATTATGCCGATGGAGGCCGCGTCCTTGAGCGTAAAGCCGAAGCCGAAGAGCTGGGAGAGCAGTATCGCGCCTATCAGCGTGGTGAAGATGCCGAACTGCGCGGCGCCGCCCAGCAGAGCGGTCTTGGGGTTGGCTATCAGCGGGCCGAAGTCCGTCATCGCGCCCACGCCGATGAAGATGAAGAGCGGGAAAAGGCCGGTCTCTATGCCGAAGCCGTAGATCTGGCCGAGGAAGCCGCCGATATGCGTCACCACCTGCCCGTCGGCGACGGACATGGAGCCCAGCGCCGCTATGCCGGCCACGGGGATATTGGCCAGCAGGCCGCCGAAGCCTATGGGCAGCAGCAGGAGCGGCTCGAACTTTTTCACGACGCCCAGCCAGAGTATCAGGAAGCAGACCAGTATCATCACGGCCTGGCCTGCGGTGAAGTTGTAGACACCGGTGGCGCGTCCCAGGTCCAGCAGCGAAGAGAACAGGTCCATCTCAGGCCCCCTTTATCTCGGCGATGACGTCGCCGGCGTGGACCTGGTCGCCCTCTTTGAGCGGAAAGGACGAAAGCGAACCGGCCGACGGGGCCTTGACCGGGATCTCCATCTTCATGGCCTCCAGGACCAGGAAGGTTTCGTCGAGCGCGACTGTGTCGCCGGGCTTCTTGAGCAGTTTGAAGACCTGTCCGGGCATGGGAGCTTTCACCTGCACGGCCGCGCCGCCCGCGGCGGGCCTGGCGGCGCCCTTTTCGGCGGCCGGGTCGGCGTCGAAACCGGGCTTCACGGCGGCCTTGTACTCGGCGCCGTTCACTATCGCGGCGCCTTCCTTTATCTCCACCTTGTAATGCGCGCCGTCCAGCGTGACGGTGTAGCGGTCGCCGGCCTCGGGCCCGCGTTTGCGCACGGCGACCTTGGCCTTGCCCTGCAGAAAGGCGATGCCTTTCTCAAGGCAGGTCGCGGCGATGAAGACGTTCTCGGGAGTCTCGGGCAGGCCGGCCGCGGCGAGCTTCTTCCTGGCGGCGGCGGAACCCTTCTCCGGGTTCCCGGCGTCCAGGTCGAGCGGGGTGCGTGTCGTCGGCGGCAGGCCGAGCTGCGCGGAGGCTATCGCGACCACCTCCGGGTCCGGCGGCAGCGGGGTGCGGCCGAAATAGCCCAGCACCATTTTGCCGTAGCCGGCCGCTATCTTCTTCCAGCGGCCGAGCATGACATTATTATAGGCCTGCTGGAAATAGAACTGCGAGACGGGCGTGACCGAGGTGCCGTAGCCGCCCAGGCGCACGACCTCGCTCATCTCCTTTATGACGGCCGGGTACTTGTCCATGATGCGGTTGTCGCGCATCATCTGGGTATTGGCGGTCAGCGCGCCGCCGGGCATCGGCGAGAAAGGTATCAGCGGCTCGACGGCCTTGGACTCCGGCGGGACGAAGTAGTCCTTCATGCATTCCTTGAGGACCTCCTCCGCTTCCACGATCTTCTCTATGTCGAAGCCCAGGTCGTACTCCGTGCCGCGCAGGGCGTGCCACATCGAGAGTATGTCGGGCTGGCCGGTGCCGCCGGAGACCGGCGCCATGGACAGGTCCAGCGCGTCGGCGCCTCCCTCGAGGGCGGCCAGGTAGCAGGCCACGCCGGTGCCGGCGGTGTCGTGGGTATGGAAGCGCAGCGGGTGGCCCTCGCCCAGCAGCCGGCGGGCGGCCTTCATGGTCTCGCGCACTACGGCGGGCGTGGCGGTACCCGAGGCGTCCTTGAAACAGACCGAGTCGAACTCTATGCCCGCGTCCATGATGGCGCGCAGCACGCCGGCGTAGAACTCCGGCGTGTGGACCTTCCCTTCGCCGGGGCAGCCGGGCGGCAGCGACATCATCGAGACCACGGCCTCGTGGCGCAGGCCGGCCTCTTTTATGCAGCGGCCGGAGTAGATGAGGTTGTTTACGTCGTTGAGCGCGTCGAAGTTGCGTATGGTGGTGATGCCG
>OFEK01002134.1_pt1 | contig 11346 bp, 10 predicted proteins | sample 1521131 | NCBI WGS metagenome assembly OFEK01 (sample SAMN05720209, study PRJEB24109) | activated sludge metagenome | isolation source: Anaerobic digester | place: China | collected 2015-12-16
AAAGGCACTTGAGATCATATATGAGGGCAATATTACGAAAGAAGGTGACAGGGCCAGAAAATTTGTAGAAAAACTTGATTGGGAACATATTACCGATGAATATGAATATACTTTAAATGACATGCTAGAGAGGTATAGTTATGGAGATTGCAACACTTAGCGTGAATCCCTGCGTAAATAAAGGTAATTATATGGGAAGACCCGAAAGGATAATCATGTGCATTCGCAGAGAGGTCCCTCAAAGTGCGATAAGTGTTCTCCATGTACTATCAGAAGAAAAACGATACTTTTTGGGGGATATCTCGAGAACAAATTCCCAAGTATTATGTTCAAATCGCATTCGTCATTTAATGAAAGCTATTGATCTGATCAAAAACGATGAGATTGAAAAAGGGGGTATAAGAGCAAGAAAATTTGTTGAAAATGACAGTTGGGATGTGATCATAACAAAGTTTAAAAAAAATATTACAGGATCTATGTAATTAATTAGAACATACATATATTTACTTTATTAGAAATAGAGGGTGTTTGAGCCAATTTAATTATCCAGGAGGGATTATTCGTTGTTCCACTCAACAGAATCTACAAAAAAGTTAAGGCAAAGGTTACAAGACAAAGGAAACGGTAAGTATTACAGTGACTGGACAGAAATACTTCCTAGAACTTTCTCGATCTACTTTACAAAAGTATTCATCCTTCTGGGAATTTCTGCTAATATGATAACATTATTATCGATAGTTGCAGGGATACTGGCCGGAATCTTCATTTCACTTTCACAGCCAATCTATTTCATTCTTGGAGCGCTTAGTCTGTTAATGGTAACAATTCTCGATTGTTCGGATGGAGAGATCGCTCGCTACCATGCCCAAAATAGTAGCACTGGAGAGTACTTAGATAGGATTGCAGCAGCAATCATTGATCCAACTATATTGTTTGGTATCGGGTTGGCGTTGTTTAAACACACAAACGCTCAATGGATCATAACCGCAACAATAATAGCTGGATTCTCATTAGCACTTATGAGACTTTCACTTTCATACGCATATGTTTGCTCAATAGAGCGCTTTATGAGCGGAGCAAACCCCCGCATATCTAGAACTAACGACAATCCATCTCAAAGGCCTACTTGCGCCTCGATTGAGAATCTTATTGAAAAGCCAAAATTAATGCAGAAATCCTCGCTGATTTATTTCATCCTAGATTTATTCTTGATTAAAACATGGGGGATGATCTTTTGGGTCTTTGGAGTAGGAATACTGTCTGCGATCTTTATCAACATAAATAACAACATTGACGTCGTGGATCTTTTCGTACCTTTGTTGCTGTTTTACGCAATTTTTGGGCCTCTGGCAACATGCTATATCATATACAGCACAGTGGTAAATAAGATTCCGGACAAATTACTTGATGACGCTATAGATTTAACATGATTGGAAACTACTTTTTAGGATTAAAAGAAATTGGAATGGACTATGAATATATTACACGTATACCCTTATTTCTATCCAGCATGGAGTTACGGGGGCGTAACCCGGGTAAGCTACGAGATCACGAAAAGGTTAGCAGAGCGAGGACACAATGTAGTTGTTCTAACAACCGATGCACTCGACGGACATTCTCGAGTGCAGGTAAAAAGCAACCCTACGGAGCACGAAGGGATACGTATATTCTATCTAAGAAATCTAAGTAATACTCTATCAGCTAGATGTAAATTAGCTATTCCAACAAATTTTCCTGCCGCCTTCAAAGGAGAAATTAAGGACTTTGACTATATCCATATTCATGGTCACCGCCACGCTCTAAGCTTGATTGGGTATTACTATGCACGTAAATATGATATCCCTTATCTAATCCAAGCACACGGCGATCTTCCTTACGCAAATCAAAAGGTTGCTGTGAAAAGGATCTATGACACCATTATTGGCAGAAAGATCCTGCACTGCGCTCAACAAGTGATAGCATTGAATCGTACTGAATATGATTGCTATAAGAAAATGGGGGTCGATGAAAGCAAAATTGTGATAGTCCCTAATGGGATAGATGAAGATATTTCCAGTAAAATGCTCATAAAAGGTCAATTTAGAGAAAAGTACAACATCAAAGAGAATGAAAAAATAATACTTTACTTCGGCAGAATACACAAAACAAAGAATATCGATATGCTTGTAGAGACATTTCCTCAAATACTTTCAGGAATAAAGGTCGCTCGACTTGTAATTAGTGGACCTGATGATGGTAATTTAGCAGACTTAAAACAACAAGTGCAATCGCTTGGTATCGCTGATAGGGTTATATTTACAGGATATATGGAAGATAATGAAAAATATCAAGTATTTCTTGATTCAGATGTATTCGTCACCCCGAGTTTTACAGGGTTCCCTATAACTTTTCTGGAGTCGCTGCTCTGTGGGACACCGATCATAACCACAGCAAATGGTGATAATCTAGATTGGATTAATGATAACGTTGGACGAGTTGTTAACTTTTCAACAGACGAATTAAGAGACGCAATTATACGTTTGCTCGAAAATGACAATTTGTATAAAGGATACGTAGAAAATGGTCAACATATGATAAAAGAAACATTTACGTGGAATAAGGTGGTTGACCAATTAGAAAGAGACTGCTACAAAAAAATGAATCTTTAACACTCACAGAGATTGGGTGCATGAGGTTCAATGTTCGCACGGACCAGCTAGAAACGACTCAGCAACAACAGGAACTGGATATTATCTATTATCATCTACAGAGCAAAAAAGATATTGAGGCGGGAATGCGAGGGGCGAATCAGCAACAAAAAACATTTGAACACGGAGATAGAATGATCAGACAGGGAGACTGGATTCAGGCAAATTATCGAAAGTCCAGGATGTTACTGTGGATGTTATTGATGGGGGGGTATGAGGTTGCAATCTTGTAGTTCTAAAGGTACCAAAGTAACGTTAAAGTTTCCTCAAGTATTTTTGAGCAACCCCGAACTAAGTAAGGAGGTGGGTGGAACGAGATGGGAGCGAGTAAGTTCCCGATTTCCGCTGGATAGGCATGCCCAAATGCATCTAGATTCTGATTTGAAGGCGGTGTAGCGTGGCAAGTAAGTCCGTGGGCATAATGATCCCTGACGCTGGTGGTAAAGGGTCAAACATTTTTTTATCAAATTTGAGCGCAATACAAGCATCCATATTCGAAAAGACACATGTAGTCGGGAGAGATATTGAGAGTTCCAGGTACATCAACGTTTACGTTCATTCAGTAGCGCATAACGATGGCGGAGGTATCATCAGCAGGTTGATTAAATATGCATTGCTGCAAGTAATCATGTCTTCCAAAATGAAGGAACTCTCTTCAGATGTCGATACGTGGATATTTTTTCTTGGTGGAGAGACATTACCACTCCCAATATTAACAGGTCGACTACTGAATAAGAAAGTGATATTGCTTCTTACGGCATCTCCTGAGAGGGAACCGAGATATGAAAATAACATTTGTCGTAAGATGCTTAACTTTTTCAAGCATATTTGTTGCACCTTCTCAACGAGAATTGTAGTATATTCAAAGAACCACATCCAATTCTGTAACATAGAAGAATACCGCCACAAAGTCCTCATCGCCCATGAGCACTTCCTCGACTTCAGCGATTTCGCCGCCATCACCCCCCTGACCTCCCGCCCATCCCTCATCGGCTACATCGGCCGGTTGAACGAGGAGAAAGGCGTCCAGCACTTCGCTCAGGCCCTTCCGATCATCCTTGACGACCGGCAGAACCTCCGGGCGCTCATCGGCGGGGATGGACCACTAAAAGAGACAATCGTTGCCTCCCTGAAGGAGGGAGGCGTCACCTCCCGCGTCGGTCTCCCCGGCTGGATATCCCGCGACGATCTCCCGGGCTACCTCAACCAGATCCAGCTTCTCATCCTCCCCTCCTACACCGAAGGGCTCCCGAACGTCATGCTCGAGGCCATGGCCTGTGGGACTCCGGTGCTCGCGACGCCGGTCGGGGCGATACCGGATATTATAATAGACGGGAAGACTGGATTTATTATGGAGAACAACTCGCCCGAGTGCATCGCGGAGAACGTGATCCGGGCGCTGAACTCCCCAGACCTGGAGCGGATTGCGGAGGATGGGAGGCGGTTTGTGGTGGAGAATTTTACGTTTGAGAGAACCGTGGAAAACTGGAAGAAAATTCTTCAGAGCATTGAGTAGTTATGTCCGGGCTCGGTGCAATCCACAGGCAACGCTTCCAGAAGATTATTCTGATATTTCTGTTTCTTCTCCTGAGCGTAGCGCTCATTATCACCTGGAATACACCCGCTACGGGCTATGAATCCTCGATCTATTGGTCAACGCCGCCGGTACTCTGGGTAAGTTTGATGGCCTCGGTGATTGTTGGGGTTGCACTTGCTATTGTAGCGATAGCGAAGAAAGAATTGGAGCAGAGTTTCCTCTGGAAGATCGGATTTCTGCTTGTATTCCTGTGTTACGCTATCTGTCTGGCTCTCTTTATCATCCGGGGCTATTACATGTGGTGCATGACCGGGGATCCTGCTGATCATATTGGGTGGATTAAGGAAACCCTTAATATGGGCCACACACGGGCATCGTTAATCTACCCAATAACTCATATTTACCTATCCGAGATGGTTATGTTAACGAATCTCGATGTGCTCCTTTTGCATAAGTTAATCCCCTTTATTTTTGGGTTACTCTGTGTCCCATTTATGTATGTATTGGCGAAGGCTATTTTCACACAAAGGTCTGCCTGTCTGCTGGTAGGGATCATAAGTTGTTGTCTTGCATATAGTTGGTATCTCAGATTGACACCCAATATATTAGCAAATTTCTTCCTGCCTTTCGTGATTTTTTTAGCCTATAGATATCTCCAACGCAAGACCTGGACCTGGGCGGTACCTTTAACGATAAGTCTTATTTTAATGCCAGTGTTTCATACCGTCCCAATGATGCTCCTTATAGTAGTATTCATATCTATTTGCGCTCTTGCAGTTTTTCTTTATGTCTATCCTTATATCAAAGTTCAGCAGCGACAGTGGAAACAAAATATCTCTGTGGACTCGGGTTATAGGGCAATTACTCTGCTATTTATTATGATTATATGGTGGATTTTTTGGATTTCGCTATTTACTGTATTCAACTGGCAAGTAATCTCGTTTTACGAAACGATTACTTTAGAAAAAGATGATATGTGGCTGGATGCATTACTGGATACAGCTTCAACTGCATCAGCATACGGATATAACGTTATCGAACAGGTTATTAGAAACTTATGGGGCCAGATTATACTTTGCGCTATTTCGGCACTGTCAGTACCATTGATTATTAAGGAATTTTATCAATCAAGGGAAAATGTCTATGTGACTTCTCTACTCATAGCCCTCCTCTCAGTAGTTCTTCTTGCAGCAGTCTTTTATTTATTTCATCTCGGTTTCACACCACAAAGGTTGCTATTTGCGATATCTATGTTCGGGACTTTTTTAGCAGCGTATTTCCTCTCATTTATTCTAACTCACAAAGTAAGTGGATATTTCGCCTCATTAGGTACGCACATCAAATCCGTTTCTGTTATCATCGTCGTTTGTAGTCTCTTCGTTGGCGGGTTGCTTGCACTTTACCCCTCGCCACATATCTTATCAGAAAGTTGGCATAACACTCATTCAGAAGCTGAAGGTCTACTTTTCACTTACTATCACCGCGACGTTAGCATACCGTTAACCGGGTTTTCAGTTGCTCCGGGGCGTTTTTCTCAAGTCTTTCTCACTCCTGAAGAGAGGTCCATCCAGAAATTGCCTCTACAACATGAAGACCAACATATTCCATACCGTTTCGGCTATAATACTAACTTCTCAATATCTTCCATATATACGCGTGAAACTGATATAATCATAACTCAAAAAGGCAAAAGAACATATGTAGATACGTTCCCTGAAATTGAAGATATTCGATACACTCCCCAAGACTTCGCTCGACTCAAGAGCGACCCCGACCTCCACTTCCTTTACTCCAACGGTGAGTTTGATTATTATAAGGTTGTCATTTAATATCTCTTTCTAGAACTCTGAAATAGATCGACATACAGTTATTCAATCATAGTTTATAGTTATCCAGTCATAACTAGTACAGAGAGGATCATGGCTCATTCACAATCGACAACCTTTGCGCTGGATGTCCTTAAAATTGTTTCAGGCACCACGATTGCACAAATCATAGTGATATTATCATCACCTATCCTCACTCGCCTTTATGGTCCTGAAGCCTTCGGGATACTCGGAATTTTCTTTTCGATAACAACGATAATTGGGGTCGTCGCCTGCATGTCCTTAGAACATGCCATATTACTTCCAAAAAAAGATGAGGAGGCTGCAAACCTTCTGGGAATGAGCTTCATAATAGTGGCGATTGTCTCCTCCCTTACGTTACCTATAGTCTATTTTGGAGGTGATCTTATTGCAGGACTGCTCGGAGCACCAGAACTCGGACCTTGTCTCATCTTAGTCCCGCCGTTTGTCTTTGTCAGCGGGATCTTCCTCGCTCTGAACTCTTGGAACTCTCGCACCAAACACTTCGGGCGGCTCGCAGTCGCTCAGGTAACTCAGTCGTTTGCATCAACTGGCATTCGACTTGGGTCAGGGTTCGCTGGGTATACAACAGGAGGGAGTCTAATAGGTGCTCAGGTGGTGGGTTCTCTGGTTTCTACTGGGATTCTCGGTGGCCAGATCTGGCGGGATGACCATGTGTTGTTGCGCAGAAGTATATCTTGGAAGAGAATGTTGGATGTACTGAAACGTTATAGAAAGTTTCCCCTGGTCGATAGCGGTTCACGCCTCTTAAATGCGGTTTCATGGCAGCTTCCGGTTTTTTTACTTGCTGCGTTTTTCTCCCCTGAGACCGCTGGGTTTTATACGTTGGGTTTCATGGTTTTTCAAATGCCCATGAGCCTTATAGGATCATCCATTGCGAAGGTGTTTTTGCAGCGGGCATCAGTTGCACGCTTTGATGGTACGCTTTCAATTCTTGTTGAAAATGTATTCCGCATTTTGGTAATTGTTGGCACGTTTCCTTTCCTCGTTATGACACTCCTTGGGCCGGAGTTATTCTCAGTTATTTTTGGAGAAGTCTGGGCAGAAGCTGGATTGTACGTCCAAATACTGGGATTTTGGGCGTTTGTGTGGTTCCTAGCTTCACCTATTAGTGCATTATATGCCGTTCTAGAAAAGCAAGAATTTGGACTGCAGGTGCATGCAATGAATTTTGCAACACGGCTAATATCTCTTGTCTTTGGTGCTCTAGCTGGCAGTCCGATTATTGCGCTACTGTTATTTGCAGGGTCTGGCTTACTCGTTTACGGTTATCTTATTATAAAGTTGATGTTTTATTCGGGTGTAGAATCGGTTCAAGCAAAGAAACACCTCTTCACATGTTTTAGGTTCGTATCTCCGTTTATCATAACCCTTATTGCGCTGAAAATATTGGGGATAGGATCGCTACTTCTCGTGATTATAGCATGTATATTTGGCTTAGTTTATTACATACATATAGTCCGAACTGATCCGCAGGTAAAAAATCTTATCGCAGGATTCGTATTGCACCAATAACCCTGCAAGTCAAAACAAAATATTTACACTGTTGTGGTAAATTAATATCTGGAGAAGATATATCTAACAATTCAGGCGATCATATTTCTAACCATTTTAAGGGAGTGGGTGTAGTAATACATGAATGAATTGCAAAGAAATGATGAAATAGATCACATCATACTACAGAGCACCTCGCTACAGGAACAGGGGAAATGGGCTGAAGCAGATAGATATATAGGAGCAGCATTGCTTAAATATCCCTCCGATGTTGACCTATCTGCTGAATATGCCAATATAATGATGGAAAGAGCATATTGGTCTGAAGGTAGTCATACCAATAGAGTGGGGTATTATCAGGATGCCTCTGAGCGTTTAAGAGCGATCATTGACACATGCCCTGAACATACACCTGCTACTATATATAACAAATTAGGTCTCGCCTATATGAGACTTGGTTGCCTTGATGCTGCAGAGTCTATTGCCAAAAAAGGCATGATAAAACATCCCGAAAATATTGAGCTATTTATAACTTATGGGAGGATCCGCGATACATTGAGGTGTAGCCATGCGTCTGGCGCATTAAGGGGATTTATTAACAAGTACATTAAATTGCTGTTTGGCAAAACCATATCTGCAGGGCTAGAAAATTTTCTCTTTCCATATGAATATTGCGTGAAGACAGAAATTGGTCATAATTGCTATCAAAACTTTAAGAGCGGAAATATAAGTGATTCAATTAATTTTTTCTTAAATTTAGTTAACTCGACTAATTTGTCTGGTTCGAATAATATTTGGTTAAATTCATACTATGAATTGATAAAGGGTTCTACCGATGTTGCAATAACCTTCCCAAAAATTAGCCTTCCACTTGTTAAACTGAAACCTCAACCAATAAAGAAAATTCTAGTATCAGGTATGGGTTGGTCTGGATCTGGCGCAATGCTCTATTTTTTTAGGGATTTTGATGCCGTGAAACTATACGGTGTGGAAGAAGATAAGTTCATAAATGGGACACCTAGTTTAAGGACACTAAGAGATTCCATTGATGACCTAACCAAATTCAATAATGAGTTAATAGACTTCTTTTGGTTCACATTATTCGGTTTTGCAAAATATAACAGCACAGATGAATTATGTAGCACTAGAACCGCCATCAAGAGAACTTTAGGTAAGCACTCCACTGAGTATGCCTTGGCAGTAAACCTATTTCTTAAGGAAGTATATCTCTCAATCCAAGAGAACTCATTGAGCAGATCAAAATTCGACTTGATCTCCTCTAATTTTATCAATGCAGTCCTCCAATCTGCTCTCACTACGCAACAATATGATAAAATCACTCTATTGAATAACGTTATTGCTATTTACAACATTCCGCTATGTTCAATGTTAGATAATTTCAATATACTCTGTTCATTCAGAGATCCACGCGCTCAATTTGTTTCAATGATGGAAAGCAATCTTCATTATAAAGAATCCATTTTTTGCCCATTGTTTATCCGGAACTACAGAAGAATCAGAGCTCAATTTTTGTTAGACTTAAAGGAACTTAAGAGTCAAGAGCCTTATATACATAACATACAATTCGAAGAGTTCGTCCTTAATGAGGAATATCGAAACTCAATTGCAGAAACCATAGGACTAGATTTGATGCAGCATAGAGGGAATATATTTTTCGATCCGGGGGTATCGGGGAAGAATATTTATAATTATAGAAAATACAAGAATCAAAAGATAATCGAAAAGATTGAAACAGAGTTGTCAGAGTACTGTTGGGACCCAGACTGAACTTGGTAATACCTCAAATTTTCTACTATTTAGACAATGTGTGAGTTGTTAAACAGAACTTGGATCTCCAAAATCAACTATTAGTTGTAACTTAGCACGTTATCTGGCGCTGAGGGCATCCCTGACGATGATGTGTACGTCATCTACGTTCGCCGGACGCAGATTATTATCCGCTCTCCCTGGCGCGAACATCTCATGGACTAAGACGAGTGCCTGTTCTTCCGTTAACCTATGTGCTGCAAGGAAACCTAGGACATCTAAACGAAACAACAAGTTATTTACGGCTTCAACCAATCCCGGGATATCATTATATCCAAGGCACAGTGCAAGTCGTTCCAGTCGACCATCATCTGCCTCTGCGTTATACTTCAGAAGTTCAGGCAGGGTAAAACTGCACGCGATCCCGTGGGGAAGGCCAAATCTGATGGTCAGTGGATACGATATCGAATGAGCCAGGGCTGTTCTGGTCTGGCTTATTGCCATCCCTGCCAGGAGACTTGCACTCATCATCGCTGCACGAGTTTCCAGAAGATGGGGATTCTTCTTGAGTTCGGGCAGGGTTTTAAGTGATATTGCTAGTGACTGCGTTGCAAGACCGATGCTTACTGGATTCGCATTCTTGTTCCAGATGGATTCAAATGCATGGGATATTGCATCCAGGCCAGAGGATACGGTGAGCGATTCTGGAAGAAAGAGAGTTAACGCAGGATCAAGAACTGCTTTTACGGGAAATAAATCATCGCCTGTTAAAGAATGCTTCTTCCGCTCACGAAAATCCCAGACCGTCGCAAAAGGAGTGACTTCGGCTCCGGTACCGGCGGTGGTTGGAACCGTTATGACCGGGAGAGCTCTCTCATCTTCAAATGGTAACCCCTCCCTGAAATGACCCGACAACGTCGTCCCTTCGGGTTGGGTGAGAATACGAGCAAGGGCTTTGGCTGTATCGAGACTGCTTCCACCTCCCAACCCCACCAGACAATCTGGAGCGATGGGGTTCAAGAGTTCCACAGTTGCATCGATTGCATCTATGTCTGGGTTTGGCTGTACCGTATCACAGACAATAGCGAGCTTATCACCTAGCGCTCTTTCCAGTCGGGCTACAATTCCACGTTTGGTAAATCCAGGTGTTGTTATTAAACATATCCGCTGGTAGTCAACATCGTTACCTATCCTGTCGAGTCCCTCCGGACAGAATTCAACGTGGGTAGGGTTATAGAAAGACCATTTATGCATTTGTGTCCTCGGCTCTTGTGGAACCCAGATTCGTCATGAACGCGTCGCGGTTTTCGAGGGGTGAACTCTTTGGTCGACCGAGGTCCTTCCGGGAACCTTTCTCGATCCGAACCTCAAGAAGTGCAGGGCCGTTGACGGATTGAAGATGATTCACAGCTTTTGCTATGTCCTCTGGTTCATTTGCGGAGCGAACCTCCCGATAACCGCATGCCTTAGCGATTAGTGGAAGATCAATGTTGAGCCCAACAGTTGGCTGGCCCCCGACTGAATCGTGAGCTCCATTGTTAAACACTATATGAATCAGATTATTCTGCCCAGATTGACCAATCACCGCAAGGGCACCCATGTGCATTATTGCAGCTCCATCTCCATCGAAGCATACCACGTGCCTGTCCGGCCGTCTCATTGCGATACCTAGAGCAATGGATGAGGCATGGCCCATTGAACCGACAGTTAAGAAATCATTCCCGTGACCTTCACCCCGTGCCTCCCGGTACTCGTATAATTCACGCGAGATCTTTCCGGTCGTGGAGACCACTAGATCTCCTGGCTTGAGGAGATCAACGATGATCTTTATGGCTTCTTCTCTCTTCATGCAGTATTGAGTTTTATTCTCTTTTTGCAAGGAGTAGGGCATGAAGAAATCAGATTTCACCACTAGAACTACAGGCATCATCCGTTCCTGCAGGACATGGCATGCCTGGGTTATTACCCTTTCAGGCTCCTCTAAACTCCCATC
>OFEK01002138.1_pt1 | contig 11314 bp, 12 predicted proteins | sample 1521131 | NCBI WGS metagenome assembly OFEK01 (sample SAMN05720209, study PRJEB24109) | activated sludge metagenome | isolation source: Anaerobic digester | place: China | collected 2015-12-16
GAACCGGTCCGCGTCGGCGTCGAAGTAGTCGTTGCTGTAGTGGACGGAGAGGTGGGCCGCCGCCATCGCCGCGTAACCGAGGAGGAACTCGCCCGGGGTGAACCGCGCCCCGAGAAGGAACGCAAAGAGCGCCCCGGCGGTGAACGGGACAAAGCCCGAGAGGAGGAAGGGGAACCGCCCGAGCCGGATGAACGCGCGGAGGGCACGGGTATCCATGAGGTAATCTCCCGCTCCGGGAAGGGCGGGTCCGGTATATAACGTTATCCCGCTACCCCGCCGGGCCGGGCACAAGGAGCGGCACCGCACGCCTGAGGGCGTCGGCGCCCCCCTCGACGGAGATGAGGCCGAGGACGGCCCGGGCAAGGGCCTCCTTCTCCCGGAGGAGGGTCTCGCCGGCCGGGCGGCGGCGGCAGAGGAGACCGATCAGGCTCTCGTGGAGATCCCACCGGTCGGAGAGCGCCGCCAGATCGCGCACCTCCGCCTCCGGCCCGGAGAGGACCTTCAGCCGCAGGGTGACGTCGCCGATGAGGGCGAGGGCCCGGGCGTCGTCCGAGAACGCCCCGAGGCGGGCGAGGTCGTGTGCCGGGACCGGGAGCGCCTCCTCCGGGAACCCGGCGAGTATCCCGAAGAAGAGCCGTTTCGTGGAGGGGTCCATCAGGACCCGGAGGAGGCCGTCGGGGCCGGGGAAGGTGTGCCCGGTATCCCGCTCGATGCGGGGGAGGGTCTCGCGGACCACCCGGCCGGCCCCGGAGATCAGGCGGCCGGTCTCCCGGCTCCACCCCCGTATCCGCCGGAGCCTCCTCGTCCTCCGGGGGGACCGCCGGTGGGCGGGCAGGTATTCAGCCCGGTACTCGCGCGCGAGGCCCGCCTGTATCGCCGCGAGGGTCTCTTCGATCGGGCGGGCGGGCGGGCCGTAGTCGTATGCCATGCAGTCTACGGTGGGACAAATGAATGCATTTACCTTTCCGCTCCGGTCAACAATCTCTCCGGCTACAGGAGGAGCAGAACGAGCGCGGCGGCGAGGACGACGTGCAGGCAGAGGAAGAGGGGGACGAGCCGGAACTTCGCCTTCTGCGTCTTGTGCCGGAAGACGCGCATCGCAGCCGCGGCCCCGAACGGCCCGAAGAGCGCGAGGACGAGGAGCCTTCTCTCGGAGGTCCTCCGCGCCGACCGTTCTGCCGACCGTTTGTCGCGGCGGAAGGCAGCAAAGGAGACGACATTTACGAGGAGGTAGACCGTGATCGCGGCCGGGAGGAGGGACATCCCGCTATCCCTCCCGCCCGGACACCCTGGGTTTGGGCACGCCTGTCCTGTTGAGGTTCTGCACACCGTATCGTTCTCTCCCGGATCAAAAGAGGTTGCCGTCTGACGACCCGGCCCGGTCTTCCGGAAAAGAGCGGCAGGGGGACCAAGCCCCCTCACCGCGGACAGAGCCCGGTCAGGTTCATCAGGGTGGCGTTCTCCGCCGTGACGTTGAACGGCACGATCACGATCGCACCGTCCACCTTCTGCTCGACGTCGGGGACGGGATACTCAAAGACGCCCTCCTTCCCGGCGTCATGGTGCAGGACCGCAAACAGGGTGTCGGTGGCGACGAACGTATGGACCGTGACGGTGACGTTCGTGTTCACCCCGGGCTCGACCGGCGCATACCCGATGACGCCGCCGGGATGCCCGAAGAGGTTGTTGTGGATGACGAGCCACCCGGTGCCGTTGCTCACGGTCTCGTCGACCGTGACGTTCCCGACGACCCCGTCGCCCGGGATCGCCTGGTCCTTCACCATGATCGAGGCGTTCGTGGTCGCGCCGATCTCGCCGGAGACGAGCCCGACACAGCAGGCCGCAAGGACCGCCGCAATAACCAGCCAGTAGTTCTTCATTACCGTCGACCTCCCCCGTGGGGGAGGGGGCAGGTGTTCCGGGGGTATATATAGGGTCCGGGTGGGACCTGCAACCTTTTTTGAGCACGGCCGCATAACCCGTCACGTACCATCATGAGAGAGACCCTTGCCGCGCTCGCCGACCTGACCCGCGCCCACTTCTTCTTCGTCTGGCCCCTGCTCTTCTGCTCGGGGCTCGCGCTCGCGTTTGCGAACTACGGCGGGTTCTCGTGGGAACTCGTCGGCCGCGCGGCGCTCATCGGCCTCTTCGGGTTCGAGGCCGGTCTCGTCTTGAACGACTACGTCGACCGGGAGTACGACCGCCGGGACGTCGATAGCTCGCTCACCCGCTACTGGCGGCCGTTTCGGGCGCGGCCGATACCGGAGGGGAAGATATCGCCCCGGGCGGCGTTCGCCCTCTTCATCGCCCTCGCCGGAGCCGCGGCTACCCTCGCCGCGACCCTCCCTATCCCGCACAACCTTTACGTCCTCGGCATCATGGGCTACTCCTACCTGATCGAATACTTCTACCAGACGAAGAAGCGGCGCCAGACCCTCCCGTTCGCGCAGGTGGTCGGGCGGACGGACTTCGCCCTCTTTCCCGTGGCCGGCTACCTCGTTATCGGCAACCCCGATATGACCGCTCTCTTCATCTTCCTCTTCTTCTACCCCTGGGCGCTCGCGCACCTCGCGGCAAACGACATCGCCGACGTCGCAAACGACCGCGCCCGGGGGATGGCGACGATCCCGGTCCTCTACGGCATGAGAGGTGCGGCCGCCTGGGTCGCCGGGTGTGCGGCCGCCCATGCCGTGACGGCGGTCGCCTTCGGCCTCGCCCTCGGACCGGTGGCCCTCGCCGGATTCCTGGCGGGGCTCGCCCTCCTTGCAGGCGCAGCCTGCCTCATCCTCCGGGGGAAAAGCCCGGCTGCCGCGATGCAGGCGCTCCCGCTCATCCACGCGACCCTGATCGTCTACGCCGTAGCGATCATCGCGACCGTCACGTTCTGACCGAAATCCTACTCCACGACGAACGTCCCGTTCATGAACGGGTGGACATCGCACTGGAAGTAGTAGGACCCCGGCTCCGCCGGCGCCGTGAATGTCTGGGTCACCTTGTCCGGGCCGGTGATGAGGTCGCCGACGAAGATCGTCTCGGCCGCCGATGAGTCGGTGTAGAACGAGACGTTGTGCGGTATGCCGACATCCTGGTTGTCGAGGTTTATGGTCACCTCCGCACCCGCCGGGACCGTGATCGTATCCAGGTCGAACGCCATGTTCACGGATACGATATCGATGGTCACGCTCTTCGCGACCTCGGCCGTAGCCGTCTCCGGGGTCACGCCCGCACCTCCATGACTGCAGTTGCTCGCGTCATGAGCCCCACCCTGTCACCCGGGAGGTATAATGGTTACGCCTTCCGGTGCGTATATCCGGACCCCGTCCCCCTCGTAGATCAGGACGAGCCCGCTCCCCGGCAGACAAACGTCGTAACGCGCCCGTTCCGCCTCACCGACGTAGAGGAGGGTCGCATTGTACTTCGCCATCAGGGCGAGGGTTTCTCCTGGGTTCTCGTAGATCGCCCGGATGTCCGCCGGGCGGTCGGTATACCACGCCCCGTTCCCCCGCCAGGTCAGCTCGTGGCTGATCTGGCCGAGGACTGCCGGGATGCCGGAGAACGACGAGACACGGGAGTAGTAGCCGTAATCCCCGTTCTCCGCCTCCACGAGCCGGTGGCCGCCGCCGAGCGTTCCGAGGTAGTCGATCGCCGCGGCCTCCCCGGGGTCGATGGAGGCGAGCCCGTCGAGGGTGTGGTAGCCTTCCGGGGGATGGGTGATCCCGAGGAGCCCCCGGCCGATGTCGATATCGAGGGCGAGCGGGGCGACGATGAGCGCCGCGGCCGCGGCGACGGCAAACCACCGCCGCGCCGGGAGAATCGGGCGGCGAGCGGCAAACCATCCCCCTATGGTGAGGAGCGAGCCGGTCCCGATGAGGATCCAGGCATCGAAGGAGAACTTGAATATGGTGTTGAACCGGCTGTAGTCGCCGCCGAGCATCTCCTTGATGTAGAAGACATCGCAGAGGGCGAGCACCAGAAGCCCGGCAAGAGAGAGGATGTCGGCAAACGAGCGTTGACGCCGGCGGATGAGGTAGGCGAGCGGCACCGCGACGATACCGAGGGCGGCGTAGCCGGCGACGAGGAACGGGAGAGCGACACCAAGATAGAGCGGGGACTGCCGTATATCGCGGGCAACGGCGATGTAGATCACCGCGAGGAACCCGCCCCAGATCGCGATGAACGCGAGAGGGTCGGTGGGAGGGAACCCCATGCCGATACCGCCCACGCCCGCGGGTTCGAGCTGCAGGTAGTAGGGGATGTAGATGAGGAGAGCGATCGCCGGGACCGCGACGGCGGCGACTACGGTGGAGCGGTCCCGCTCCCGGAGTAAAAGGGCAAGGAGGAAGACCGCAGCCGCCGGCCCGTAGACGAGGGCATCCCAGGAGGAGAGGAGCGGCATCGAGCCGAGGGAGAGGGCGATGAGGAGGGCAAGACCCCCCCGCCCCCGGGTATCGAGCCCACCCCACCGGAGCCACGCAAACCCGAGGAGGAATATGAGGAAGATCTGGTTGAAGACGGCCATCTCGAAGGCGTGGGCGTTCCCGAGGAAGAGGGAGAAGGCCGGGAACTCAAACCGGGCACCGGAGACGATCCAGTTGGTCTCCTGGAACGCGGAGTAGATATCCCCGCCCGCGGCAAGAAACCAGAGAACCGACGGCGGGACGAGGAGGAGGACCGCGAGCGGCACCCACCGCAGCCGCCGGAGGAAGAGACGCCCGAGGGCGTAGAGCATCACGAACGCCGCCCCGTAGACCGTGGCCGGGATGAGGTTGAAGACAACCTCCGGGGGGACGCCGGTGACGACCCCAAGACAGCCCATCAGCCAGTGGCCGAGGTAGTAGTAGACGGTGAGGTGTCCGCCCGCAAACCAGGGGTCGAGCGGCGGCACGACGGGCTCCCGCATGACGCTCGCGAGGAAGGCGTGGTTCATGTACTGCTCGCTGAAGCAGCCGATGACCGGGTTCATGAACCGGACGGAGAGCGCGAACAGGAATCCGACGAGGAAGACCGCATCGTGGGCGATGAACCCCCGGATCCCCCGGTAGTCGCCCCGGTAAAGGCCGTAGGCACCGAGGGCGGCGAAGAGGAGAAGGGCGAGGGCGACCGGGACGCGGAGGAGGCCGCAGTACCAGGTCGCGAGGGCGAAGAGGAGGAGGGAGGCCGGGTAGGCCGCCGGGTAGGCGTAGTCCCCGAGTGCGGGACGGAGACGGGGCCAGAGGGCGAGCTGGAGCCCTTTCAGGAGCCCAGCCCAGAGGAGGAGGGAGGATGCCTGCAGGAGGAGGTCCACACGCAGGTATCGGGGGGAGGGTATATGCGCTTTGTGCTCTCCGGACAAAGGCATGGTTTAAACCGATTCCTGCCATACCCTACAGCCAGGAACCACATGACCGACAGGAAGAAGACCAGTGAGCCCGGGATCATCCGCCTCCGGGAGAAGGGAAAAGTCGCCGTGCGGGGGAAGATCCCCGCCGGCGTCATGACCGCGCCGCAGATGGCGGCGGTGGCGCGGATCGCCGAAGAGTTCGGGGACGGCACGGTCGGCCTGACCACCCGGCTCAATATCGAGATCCCCGGCATCGACCGGCGTGACGCTGGTGCGGTCGCGAAGAGACTCCGGGAGGCGGGGATCGAGCCCGGGAGCACCGGGGCCGCCCTCCGGTCGGTCGTCGCCTGCAAGGGCACGGTCTGCAGGCACGGGTGCTGCGACACGCAGGGGATCGCCCGGGCGATCGAGGAGCAGTACGGCGGATGCGTTCTCCCGTGGAAACTCAAGATCGCCGTCACGGGGTGCCCGAACAACTGCGCAAGGGTCCAGTCAAACGACATCGGCATCATGGGCCGGCGGTTCCCGGCGTTCGGCGCCGGGGAGTGCAACGGCTGCGGCGCGTGCGAGACGGTCTGCCGGGAGGGGGCGGTCCGGGTCGTCGACGGGGAGGCCCGCTACACCGAAGAGGCCTGCGCCGGCTGCGGTGACTGCATCGCGGTCTGTCCCACAGAGGCGATCGGCGTCGCGGCGGAGGGGCTGCGCTTCTCCATCGGCGGGAGGTCGGGCCGGGTCGTCCGGGACGGCGTCGAGGCCGACGGGCTGGCCGGCGAAGAGGAGGGGGCCGCGGTCGTCGGGCGGCTGCTCGACTACTTCCGGGAGAACGCGCGGCCGGGGGAGAGGCTCGGGGACCTCATGGAACGGGCCGGGGTGGAGGAGGTCTTTGCGGCCGCCGGGATGCGGCCGCGGCGGTGAGCGGAGACCCCGCTCACCTCACTACAGGGGCACCTCCACTTTCTTCTTCTCCCGACGCCCCCTCTCGTAGCGGTCCCAGTCCCCGCACTCGGTGAGAACCTCCCACCTCTGCTGTATACCTTCCTCCTCCAGCCGCACAATCCGGGCAGTCCCGCCGAGGCTCTCCTCGACCTCGAAGAACTCCCGCGCCTTCTGCTCGTTGAACGGACCGTAACGCCTGACGTCGTCGTGGTCGCAGAGGACCTCGACCCTGTACTTCAGCCGGGAGATGTTCATCATCATTCACCGGTCCAGAGAATCGCCTGCAGATCTGTGAACTACCCCCCGCTTGCGCAGGGGGCTTCCTGCGAGTGCCCGGGGGTCTCGGGGATCCTCGGACCTGTTTGTCGCAGATTACCGGCGAACTGCCGGTAGCCCGTCCACAGGGCATTCTGTGATAGGAACCGTACCATGATGTTGACCGCACTGTTGTGGTCGCGATCGATGCAGTTCCCGCAGGCACAGTCCATAACGCGTTTCCCGAGCGGCATCTCGTGAACCGCTCCGCAGACACAGCAGGTCTTCGTCGTGTACCGTTCATCGACTGGTATTACTCTCTTACCTGCAAGGGCTGCCTTGTAGGTCAACAATCCGATGAACCGTGAGAGGTGTCCCGCGTTCTGGGTGGCGCGGTTGAGCCCGGGCGTGGCCTGCTTTGACTTCGGCATCTGCTTGACGGAGAGGTCACCGACCAGGATTGTGGCGGCCCGGGTGTTTTCCACGAGTTTCCTGCTCACCTTATGCTGGAAGTCTCTGAGCTGGTTGCTCCGCTTCCGCTCCATCGTCCGCTTGGCACGGTTGAGTCTCTGCCACTGCCGGCTCTTCTTCTTGCAGTGGTCTCGTCGGGACTGCACGGCATCGATCTTCGGGTTCCAGTACTTATCCGGTCGGGCGTTGGTGACTTCAAGGAACTTCCCGTGGCTGTTGACTGCGACGTGCTTCGTGACCCCGAGGTCCCAGGCCTGGTAGATCCCGTTGTCAACGTACTTCTGGTCCGGCTGAACCTCGTGGACGAGGGAGACGTAGTACGCTTTCTTCAGATCGTCGTAGAAGAGATCCACCTGCTTGACGTTGAGGAACGTCCGATCTTCGGGCAGATCGAACGCCAGCGGGATATCGTTGTAGAAGTGCGAGAACCGGATCCGGCCATCGCGGATCTTAAACCCGCTCTGGTTGTAGCGAAGCGTGCAGAAATGATCTCTCCCCTTGAACCCCGGGGGATTGGCGTCTTCGTCGCCGTTCTGTCGGAGCGCAAAGAACGACTTGAAGTTGTCGTCCAGCGATTTGAGGGTGGTCTGCAGAACTTTGGAGTAGACCCACCGGTACTCGGGGAACCTTTTCTTCAGGTCGGGAAGAGCATTGGCCTGCTGCACATACCCGATGTACTGCTTGTCGGCCCGATCCTTGTTCTCCTGATAGTTCTGGTTCCGCTCGGCAAGAGCGAAGTTGTAGAGTAACCGGCACTTCTCGGAGAGATGCCAGAGCACGTCGGCCTGATCGGGTGTCACCTGAATCTTGATCTTCGTGGTGATGTGCATCAGAACCTCTCCTGTCGGTTATCCCATGAGTAATCTCTTGTTCTTTGTTATAAAGAAGAGCCGTGCGGTGTGAAAGTGTGCGACATGAAGCTGCACTATGGATTGCATAATGCTATCCCATTCGTTCGGGATATCCCTACCGCAACATGCATCCCTGGTAACGGGGTTGTGTGAAGCTTGCGGGACAACGTGGAGAACACCGGAAGTCTGAGCCGGTCAATCTGCCAGGGAAACGATGTCATGGAGAAGCAAACGCTGAACCAATCGTATGGGTCGTAATCCGCGACAAGCGAAACCAGACTGATACGCTTGAACCAAAATGGTAAGGAACCGGGCTGCACTGGTAACTTTCACGGTGCAGCGAACGAACAAACAGTTCCCGGCCTACAGATGGCTCCTAAAACATCGATAGTATCCATAATGCGGAACATGGTAACCCGTATCCACCCCTCGAACGAGGTATGAAGGTCGTGAGGCCGACAGATGGTGGAGACGGAACAGGATGTCCCCAAAAGCCAACGCCCGCCCGTAATCGGCGGGATAGAGGTGTATACCTCAGCCTGAAAGGGCGCCCACGGGGGACAGGTATTCCAAAGCATTGAAAGGAGGTAAACCCGTGAAAGTACGTCATTCACCGACGCCAATGAGCGAGAAGCGTACTGACAAGGATCTTGCCAACCAATGGAAAACCATTGACTGGGAGAAAACAGAATCCATTGTCAACAGGCTACAGACCCGGATTGCAAAGGCAACGCAAGAAGGAAAATGGAATCTGGTCAAACGTCTGAGTTATCTGCTGACACATTCCTACTCCGCGAAACTTCTCGCGGTGTGGACCGTCATGCAGAATAAGGGTCGAAGGACCCCGGGTGTTGATAGGGTGCTCTGGACCTCCGCATCGGACAAGATGCGGGCAGTTCTGAGTCTCACGGATCGTCAATACCGTGCACAACCACTGCGTCGTATCTACATCCCGAAACCGGGAAAAACGACAAAGCGCCCGATCTCCATTCCTACCATGTATGACCGCGCAATGCAGGCGCTCTACGCCCTGGCTCTCCAGCCAATCGCAGAGACAACCGCCGATGCCCGGTCATTTGGGTTTCGGTTATTTCGGTCGACACAGGATGCATCTGCGTATGCGTTCACCTGCCTAGCGAAAAAGACCTCAGCCCAATGGATCCTGGAAGGAGATATCAAGGGCTGCTTTGACAACATTGCTCACGATTGGCTCATGGAGAATATCCCCATGGACCGGTCGGTACTTGCCCAATTCCTCAAAGCGGGATATATCTTTGAGGAAACTCTCTTCCCGACAGATCAGGGCACACCCCAAGGGGGCATTATCTCGCCCATCCTCGCCAACATGACGCTGGATGGGATTGAGGAACTACTCGCGGCAAGGTTCCCCGGGATGAAAGTTCACTTCATCCGCTACGCGGATGACTTCCTCGTTACGGTTCCAACAAAGGAGACCGCAGAAGAAGTCAGAGACGTCATCCAGGAATTTCTTGCCGAACGCGGCCTTGAATTGTCGATGGAAAAGACAGTGATCACCCATATCAACGAAGGATTTGACTTTCTTGGCTATAAGTTCCGGAAATACAACGGGAAATTGCTCATCAAGCCATCCCGGAAGTCGATAGAAGCGATCACCGATAAGATCAGGAAAGTAATGAGGAAAGCGCAGGCCTGGACACAGGATGCCCTGATCAAAGCCCTCAACCCGATCATTCGAGGCTGGACAAACTACCACCATCACATTGTTGTTGCAGAGACATTCAGGAAACTGGATAACTATCTCTGGACGGTAACGTGGCGGTGGGGCAAACACCGACACCCCAACAAAGGGCACAGGTGGATCGCGCGCAGGTATTGGCAATCAAAGGGAAGCAGAAGATGGGTATTCCAGACAAAAGAGAATAAACTCCTGAATTTCTCGGAGACAAAAATCCGAAGACACCCATGCCCCAGACTGAAGATGAACCCATACCTCGACAGGAAATACTTCCTGGAGAGGAGGGAACGCCTAAGACAAACAACACCACGGAAACGAGACCAGAAGAACCCTCTTGTGTTACCGCCCTCAACAGGGTAGTGAAATGCGCGAGCCGTATGCGGTGAAAATCGCACGTACGGTTCCTGGAAGGGGGGAGGGTGGTAACACCCTCTCCCTATTCGACGAAACAAAACGAAGGGGCTCCGCTCCCATCCCCCAGCTTGCGCAGGGGGTCTTCCCGCTCTGCCCCTTCAACCCCGCAGAGATAAAAATATTACCGTCGCATAGACCGCCACGCCTCTCGCTGCCCGCATCCCTGCAGTGACGCAGGAGCGGCACACGCGGTGTGGCCGGCGCCGACGAACCCGGTCCCGGCTGCTGCCTGAAGGCCGGCCTTCACAACTCCTCCCGGCAGCGAACGGAGCCGGCGGAACGGGTACCTGGAGGGGCACCAACCGATAGATTGATACAGGATGCGGGGTGTGCACAACTTCCAGCTCCGTGCCGGGGATAGGAGGTTTCACCGTATGACTCTCGTGATGGCATACATCGGAAAACAGGGCGCCGTGATGGCGGGCGATATGCGGGAGATCGCATTCCGGGGGGATGAATCCCGCATAGAAGAGCTGGAGTGCGAGCTCTACAACGGTTCGATCGCATCCGATAACGACTTGCTGGAACGGGCCGGCGAGATCGGGGTGGCAATCCAGGTCAGGGACGACAAAACCAAAGTCACGCAGCAGGACGGGGTGCTCATCGGGGAGGTGACCGAGACCGGGGGATTGACAACCTGTAGAAAGAGGCTGTACGCCACTGCGGGGAGTTACGCCATCGCCGAGATCATCGACTCCCGGTTACGGGTGACGCAGAGGGGCCGGGCGGGCAGTTTCGTGGTGCTGGGAAACGAGATCACGAAACAGGTCGCCAACCGGTGCATCCAGGAGGTCTGGGAGGGAGGGACGGTTCCGGAGGCCATGCGGGTCATCCTGCTCACGATGCAGATGGCGGCGAGCGTAACGGCGTCGGTGAGCAGAACGTTCATGCTGGTGCATACCGATCTTGCGGCAAACCTTGCCGATGCGATCAGCCGGGATTCCAGGGGAGAATGAGTCCCGGATGATACCCGGTTCCGCCGTTGGCCGGCGACGGCGTCTCGGCCGTCGCTGAGAAGACGTTATTGGCTGAGGTAGTTATGCTTCTTGAGCCAGTCCACCTGGGGCCTGATGTAACGATAGACGATATCGCACTTCTCATCCTGGAAACTCCAGGGAACAACAATCAGGAGATCGCCTTCGCGTATCCAGAGTCGCTTCTTGATCTTGCCCTTGATCCGCCCCATCCGCGTGACGCCGTCCTCGCAACGGACGCGGATGTGGTTTGCCCCGAGCATCAGGTCGGCCCGGCCGAATAATTCCCGGTTTCGTTTCTTCGGTAATCGTACCCGTACTATCTCTTCGCTTCCGCTGTTCTGTGATCCTCGTGTATTTGTCAGTTCATCAACTC
>OFEK01002141.1_pt1 | contig 11298 bp, 8 predicted proteins | sample 1521131 | NCBI WGS metagenome assembly OFEK01 (sample SAMN05720209, study PRJEB24109) | activated sludge metagenome | isolation source: Anaerobic digester | place: China | collected 2015-12-16
ACAATTTCCAATATAAAGACCCTGCTCGCAAAATGCTGGTAATTAGTGTTTACTTCCAATTAAATAATCTTATGAGCATAAATAATATATCAGACTTTTTGATGTTATTCAATATAAAGTTTGATATGTTATCCACAGAAAAAAGCTGCTTTTTGCAAATTATCAACAGGTACCGGGAAATTACGTTACAAATACTTTCTTGACACATATAACTATTTTAATATATAATTTCTCTAAGGTTTTGATAGTAAATGAAAAAAAATAGCAAGCTAAATGAAATTAAGATGAGAAAGGAGTGAAAGCCCTGTTATGTTAAGAACTTATCAGCCAAATTACAGACGCAGAAAGAAAATTCATGGTTTTAGAAAGAGAATGAGGACCAAACAGGGTAGGGACGTTTTGAAAAGGCGCAGATTGAAGGGAAGAAAAGTACTTTCGGCATAAGACCGCTTTACGGTGGTCTCTTTTTTCTATATTGAAAACATTCCAAAATGTCTTTTAGACTATATGAAGTGCCTTATTAAACGAAAGAAAATTATGAGGAAAACCATCCCAATTAAGAGTAATCGGGAATTTACTAGAGTTTACAAAAAAGGAAAATTTTTTGCAGGTAAATATATTGTGTTGTATATGTTGCCCAATGGTCTTAATATTAACAGACTTGGGATAACTGCAAGCAAAAAAGCAGGGAAGAGTATAAGAAGAAATAGAATTAAGCGGCTTATTAAAGAAAACTACAGGTTGAATGAGGAATTTGTGAGAAGTGGATTCGATTTGGTTTTTGTGGCCAGGAATAATGAAATGTTGCCTGATTACTATGATATAAAGAAGGAAATGTGTTTTTTGTTCAGGAAACTTAAGCTGGTAGATGAGGAGAAGAATAATTGCTTAAAAAAATGTTAATTGGTTTAGTCAAAAATTACCAGAAATATATATCACCAATGAAGCCTCCAAGTTGCAGATTTTATCCAACTTGTTCACAGTATACCATTGAAGTTGTTTCAAAATACGGAATCATAAAGGGGATTAGCATGGCTTTAAGGAGGATAATAAAGTGTCATCCTTTTAATCCGGGAGGCTATGACCCTGTAAAATAAGAGAGGAAGAATTAGAGAATGGGTTTTTTTGATTTTATTGCTAAGCCTTTGGGGCAATTTCTTTATTTAGTATATAATACCGTTGCATTTAAAAATTACGGCTTGGCTATTATAATATTTACCATTGTTATAAAATTGGTGCTTTTGCCCCTCACTATCAAACAGTACCGTTCAACTGCAAAAATGCAGGAAATACAACCATTAATTCAGGATATTCAGAGGCGGTATAAAAACGATAAAGAAAAGATGAATCAGGAACTTATGAAGTTGTATCAGGAACACAAATACAATCCTGCTGGAGGATGCCTCCCCCTTTTAATACAGATGCCCATACTGTTTTCTTTGTATTGGGTAATTAATCAACCCCTAAGGTTTATATTAAATAAGACACCGGAGCAAATCAATAAGCTTATTGAGTATGTGACGGAAGCTGTCGGAAAAGTTTCAATGGGATCTTCAAGGGAAATAGGAGTATTAAACTATTTTAATGAACACATATCTCAACTTTCAAATGTAAGTGACTTATTAAAGCCGGAAGAGCTGATTAATCTGAAATTTCTCGGAATTAACCTTGGATTGATTCCCAAATTTGATGTAAAGCTTTTATTCGGAGCACAAATGGCAGTATATCTGCCACTTCTGGCTATACCGATACTTGCTGTAGCTACAACATATATTTCATCGAAGCTTATGACACCAAAAGCTTCTGAAAAAAGTGGAAATGATGCTTCCAGTACAACTCAAAACACAATGGCTATGATCGGACCATTGATGACATTGTTGTTTTCTTTTCAATTACCGGCAGGGGTTGCTCTTTATTGGATAGCCAGCAATCTATTTCAGATATTCCAGCAGTTGTATATAAATGAGTATGTAATGAAAAAAAAGGAGGTTTCGGAAAAATAAATGGCTAATATAGTGGAAAAATCGGGAAAGACTGTAGAAGAAGCGGTATCTCTTGCCCTGGGAGAGTTGAATGCTGACAGAAGTTGTGTTGATATTGAAGTTATGGATGAAGGAAACAAAGGAATATTTGGTATTATTGGTGCAAAAATGGCTAAGGTAAGGGTTATGTTAAAGGAAACACCAGTAGATAAAACAAAAATGTTTTTGCAGGGAGTATTTGATAAAATGGATGTAAATGTCCAAATGACTGTAGATGAAAAAGATAATACCGTATATGTAATGATTGAAGGAGAAGATAGTGGAATAATTATAGGCAGGAGGGGTGAAACCCTGGATGCCATCCAATACCTTTCATGCCTGGCTATAAATAATGGCAGGGAAGATTACAAAAAGGTTGTTGTTGATGTTGAAAATTATAGAAAAAAAAGAGAGGAGACTCTCATAAAGTTATCTCACAGATTAGCTGAAAGAGTTGTTAAAACTAAAAAAAATATTACTCTTGAACCCATGTCTCCTTACGAAAGAAGAATAATACATGCAACATTGCAGAATAATAAATATGTAAAAACATATAGTGTAGGGGATGAACCAAACAGGAAGGTTGTAATTGCACATCAACTAAATGTCACTTATAGAAATAAAAATGTAGGTATAAGTAACCGTTAAGTATTGGTGCAATTGTAAGTAGCAGCAGAAACGGAATTATAAGTACTAGCAGGAGATGTAACAGATGTAATATAAGCATAAGTAGCAGTAGAACTAGCAATATAGCCATATGTTGAAATGAGGGTCAAGGTTCAGGATATAACAATCTTGAACCTTTTTTGCTAAATGAATGGTAAATCTTTAAAGGAGTATAAACAGGTTAATGAATGAAAATGATACAATTGCTGCAATATCTACTCCTTATGGTACCGGAGGAATCGGAATTATAAGGATAAGCGGAGAAAAAGCCTTTGATATAGCTGATAAAATTTTTAAAGGCAGGAAAACTATAAGGCAGATCAAATCTCATACTATAAACTACGGGAATATAATAGATTCTGAAGATGGTTCAGTATTGGATGAAGTACTTCTAACAAAGATGGACAAACCCAATACCTTTACAAGAGAAGATACCATAGAGATTAATTGTCATGGTGGTATTGCAGTAATAAAAAAAGTTCTTGAACTGGTTGTCAGGGAAGGGGCAAGACTTGCGGAACCTGGAGAATTTACCAAAAGGGCTTTTCTAAATGGAAGGATAGACTTAGCTCAAGCAGAAGCTGTTATTGATCTTATTAATGCTAAAACATCCCGAAGTTCAAAGATTGCATTAGAGCAGCTTGAGGGAAAACTATCGGTAAAAATTATGGAAGCAAGAAACAGGTTAATAGGGCTTATAGCCCATATAGAGGCAACTTTGGACTATCCTGAAGAAGATATTGATAAAATAACTGAGCCTGAAGTTTATAATGCTCTTGAAGATATAGGGAATGAGCTTTTATCGTTACTCTTGGGATTTAATAAAGGCAAAATTATAAGAGAAGGTATAAGGGTGGTAATAATTGGAAGACCCAATGTGGGCAAATCTTCCCTGTTAAACCAATTGTCAGGCTACAACAAAGCAATAGTTACTGAAATCCCGGGTACAACCAGGGATATTGTAGAAGAATATATAAGTATTGCAGGTATACCTGTCAGAATAATGGATACTGCCGGAATTAGAGAAACCAGAGACCTGGTAGAGAGAATTGGTGTAGAAAAGACAATGAGTGCAATAGAGTCTGCGGATTTAGTAATTATGATGGTAGATGTCTCTGATGGTTTCGCCCGGGAAGATGAAGAAGTTTTGAAATCTATTAACAATATTAGTGGAAAAAAACCGGTAATTTTATTAAACAAAATAGATCTGGTTGAAAATGCGGAAAACAGTAATATAAAAGGTGATACTGAGCAAGATGATACTGTGTGTAATAATGTAGCAAAGGGTATTGGGGAAAATGATAAGGTTAAAAATGATAATAAGTATAAGCATCGTGAAATAGCACACCTGACGGTGGAAGACATGGAAAACCTGCCTGACTTGGGAAATATAAGAGTTATTGAGACCTCTATGAAAGATGGAAGAGGTATTGATGAACTGGAAAGAGAAATATCCAGGCTTTTTACCGGAGGGGAAATAGATACCGATAGTGAAGCATTGGTTACAAATGTAAGGCATGCAAGTCTTATAGAAAATGCTTTAAACAGCATAAATGATGCGATATCTGCATACCGCGATGCTATGCCCCTTGATTGTATAACAATAGACATAAGAAATGCTGCTCAACTCCTCGGGGAAATTATAGGTGAATCGGTGAGTGATGAAATATTGCATCAGATTTTTAGCAGATTTTGTATTGGAAAATGAGTTGTATGTATCTGATAGACTAAATGCACCCGTTTAAAAAGGAGGTTTTGTATGGGGTATTTGGCTGGCGAATATGATGTGGCTGTTGTAGGCGGTGGACACGCAGGATGTGAAGCTGCGTTGGCTGCAGCCAGGCTTGGTTGCAAAACTGTTATGTTTGCTATTAATCTTGACAGTATAGCCAATCTGCCTTGTAATCCCAATATTGGCGGAACGGGAAAAGGGCATCTTGTAAGGGAAATTGATGCTCTTGGTGGAGAAATGGGTAAGATAACGGACAGAGCACTTATCCAGCTTAAAATACTTAACAGTGCCAAGGGTCCTGCTGTTTATTCCCTGCGGGCACAGGTTGACAGAAGAAAATATCAGATGATAATGAAAAATACCCTTGAGATGCAGGATAATCTGGATATAAAACAGGCTGAAGTTATCGATATAATAATTGATGAATCTCAAGGAAGGAAAGGGATAAAAGGTTTAAAAACACATACCGGAGCAAAATACTTGTGTAAAACGTTAATACTTGCAACAGGAACTTATTTAAAGGCTAAAATTATTATTGGTGATGTAAGTTTTAGCAGCGGTCCTGATGGACTTTTTCCTGCAAACAAGCTTACCGATAGTCTAAAGGAAAATGGTATTGAATTGTTCAGGTTTAAAACAGGGACTCCTGCAAGAATAAACCGAAGGAGCATAGATTTTACCAAGATGGAAGAGCAACCGGGGGATGAAGTTATAGTGCCTTTTTCCTTTGAAACGGAATCTATAGAAAGGGAGCAGGTATCCTGCTGGCTTATTCATACTAATGAAAATACTCATAAAATTATTAAGGACAACCTTCACAGATCACCCCTGTATAGTGGAGTAATCGAAGGGACAGGAACCAGATATTGTCCTTCCATAGAAGATAAGATAGTAAAATTTGCCGATAAGCCTACTCATCAGGTTTTCGTTGAACCTATGGGTCTGGGTACTCAGGAAATGTATCTTCAGGGAATGTCCAGCAGTTTGCCTGAAGATGTGCAGATTCAAATGATAAAAACATTGCCGGGACTTGAAAATGTTTCAATAATGCGTATTGGATATGCTATAGAATATGACTGTATAAACCCTGCGCAACTTGACCTTTCCCTGGAGTTGAAGGATATAGACGGAGTATTTTGCGCCGGCCAGATAAATGGAAGTTCAGGTTATGAAGAAGCTGCAGCCCAAGGACTTATCGCAGGAATTAATGCTGCTTATAAAATCAAAGGGAAACCTCCAATAATATTGGACAGATCACAGGCCTATATAGGTGTACTTGTTGACGACCTTGTAACAAAGGGTACAAGGGAACCGTATCGAATATTGACTTCAAGGGCTGAATATAGGCTTTTATTAAGACAGGATAATGCAGATTTGAGACTTACACCTATAGGCCATGAAATAGGGCTTATAAGTAAAGAGAGATATGAAAAATTTCTGGAAAAAAGAGAAAAGATAGAGGAAGAAATAGCAAGACTTGAAAAAACGATAGTGCCACCTGGCGAAAATGTAAATAGATTTCTTGAAAGCAGAAACAGCACCCCTATAAAAAGCGGAGCAAGACTTTCAGAGCTTCTGAAAAGGCCGGAAATATCGTATGAAGACTTGGCTGAAATTGATGAAGACAGGCTTGAATTAAAACATACAGTCAGAGAACAGGTGGCAATAGCAATAAAGTATGAAGGATATATAAAAAGACAAATGCAGCAGGTAGAACAATTTAAGAAGCTTGAAAATAGAAAAATCCCAGGAGATATAGACTATGATGAGATAAAGAGCTTGAGGATAGAGGCAAAACAAAAGCTTGGCAAAATACGCCCGGCATCGGTAGGGCAAGCCTCAAGAATAGCGGGGGTTTCACCTGCGGATATTTCTGTGCTTATGATATACCTAGAGCAGCTCAAAAGAGGCAGGTGCTAGGTGCCTGCTCGGAAAAGCGGACTCGTGCAAGAAGAAGTGTCATTTCTTACATACAGGATACTTCGAGTGCATGTTCTAATGCCATTTACTCGTTCCAATGCGTGCGCAAGCCATTCGGCTTCCTGCCTCAGGACATGCGCCTGCGGTATCTGTGCCGCAGGTTTGATAAAATTGAGGCCGCATTTGATCTTCGCCATGGCAAAGAACCTGCAACCTCTTGTATCATGAGCAGCTCATGACCATTCTTCTTGCAGTCTGCTTGTATAACATGTAATTTCCGAGCAGACTCATAGGGAAGCTTGAGCGAGTTTAATATAGTCAGATAGTAAAAAAGCTGAGTAATAAATAGTAAATTAGATTAGGAGATAGAAAAAGCTAAATAGTAGGAGAAAAAGAAATGCAATTAAATGTATCAAAGAGGAGAGAAACGGTAGAGGAAACTGATAAAGGAAATGGAGAAGACCTAATTATGCATGAAAATAACCTGGAAGAATTACTTACAAAGGGTGTGGAGGAATTTGGAATAACATTGAGTAAATTTCAGATAGGTAAGTTTTTTACATATATGAAGCTTCTTAAAACATGGAATGAAAAGATGAATCTCACATCTGTAATAGAGGATAGGGAAATTATAATCAAGCATTTTATAGATTCCTTAAGTATTCTTCCCTTTATAAAAGATAAAAGCTCACGTTTAATAGATATTGGCACAGGGGCGGGTTTTCCTGGAATACCTCTAAAAATTACCTGTGATGAATTAGATATAGCCCTGTTGGATTCTACAGAAAAAAAAGTCAAATTTCTTGAAGAATGTATAGATTCCCTTAAGCTAAATAAGATTAATGCTTTCCATGGAAGGGCAGAAGATTATGGCAATAACCCTCTTTATAGAGAGATGTTTGACATATCTACAGCAAGGGCAGTAGCAAGTTTACCTGTGCTACTGGAATATTGCCTTCCATTTGTCAAACCAGGGAAGGAATTTATAGCGATGAAGGGTAAAAGTTCTAGTGAGGTTGTTGATTCAAAAAAAGCATTGGATATACTTGGAGGTAAAATTGAGGTTGTGAAAGAAATAACTTTACCCTATACCGATAACATAAGAAATATTATTGTTATAAAAAAGTTTCGACAAACACCGTCAAAATATCCGAGAAAGGCGGGAAAACCATCAAATATACCGTTGATATAGGTATCAATATGCAGTAATATAGCATATTATAGGGAACGATTCTTTGTATGGAAAAAAGGGTATGGAAACAAAGCGGAGAATATATTTTAGGTAACTAATTACACAAATTATGTTAATCGAGTATACAAAGGACGGTGCCGCTATGTTAGAAAACAAGATACAAATCCTAAAACCCGGACAAGGAGAGGTTATTAAAGACATAATATATATTAATATTGATAACATAAGGCCAAATCCCTACCAACCAAGGAAACACTTTAATAAAACCTCTCTTGAAGAACTATGTGAATCTATAAAACAATACGGTGTTATTCAACCCATAAATGTAAGAAGAATTACTAATAACAATTATGAGCTGGTGGCTGGAGAAAGACGTCTGAGGGCTGCTTCAATGGCCGGATTAAAAGAAATACCCGCTATTGTTGTAAACGTGAATGATAACGATTCTGCTATTCTGGCACTAATTGAAAACCTGCAAAGAGAGAACCTTAACTATTTGGAAGAAGCTGAAGGCTATAGCAACCTGATTATTGAGCACAATCTGACTCAGGAAGAGTTGGCTCGAAGGATAGGCAAAAGCCAATCAACTATAGCAAATAAAATAAGGCTTTTAAAATTATCTCCAATAATAAAGAAGATATTAATTGATAATAACCTGACTGAGAGGCATGCACGAGCATTATTAAAACTTCATGATGAACAGCTTCAGCTAAAAGTGCTAAAATATGTGTGTGAAAAAGGATTAAATGTCAAAAAGACTGAAGACCTAGTGGATAAGGTAATAGAAAGATATTCAAGAAAAATAACCTTAAAAGAAACTGAAAGAAAAATGTCCAGAGCGGTAAAAGATGTAAGGATATTTGTAAATACTATAAAACAGGCTGTAGACATAATGAAAAAATCCGGTGTAAATGCGAAAGCGGCCCAATTTGACAGAGGCGATTATTTCGAGTTTATTGTAAGAGTACCGAAAGCTTGATGATAAATACTTGTAATTTAGACGCCGTCATAAACTTGTGATGTCAATCATGGTAACATAATGGCGCGTATTTTTAGTATACGATTCATATAATGATATAAACAATGTGTAAAGAAAATGCGCCCATACAATATAGGTCATATTAATTTAATATGACCTGTATTTTTTATGGTGTATAGTGATATATGGAATACTTTTGTTTTATGCTATGAATGAAGCAAATTTTTTTATACTAGACTAAAAAGTGGACAGACAACAAAAACTTTATTAAAATATAAGGTGTGATTATTGAGATGGTAATATAGTAACTATAATATAAGTGCTATAATACAAGTGAGTATTATAATGCAAGTAAGTACTACAATAGAGTATAATATCACTATAGATATGCATTTTAAAAAGCCTGATTTTAAGCTATTTTTTTCTCAATGTAAAAGTAGCCGGTCTTGAAACTTTCAGCCAAAAGTGCAAAACTATAGAAGTAAGAAGTAAAAGCTAACCGATTGGGAAAAGGAGCAAGTAGAATAAAATGCAAAATGAAAAAGATAGGAACCAACAAAAGATAATACCTGTTGATATTGAGACTGAAATGAAAAAGAGCTTTATAGATTATGCAATGAGTGTTATAGCAGACAGGGCTTTACCGGATGTAAGGGATGGTCTGAAGCCAGTGCATAGAAGGATATTATATTCTATGTACCTGCTGGGTTTTACGCCTGACAAACCTCATAGAAAGTGCGCTTCAACCGTAGGTGAAGTACTAGGCAAGTTTCATCCTCATGGTGATGCTGCAGTATATGATAGCATGGTAAGAATGGCACAGGACTTTTCATTGAGATACACTTTGGTTGACGGACATGGCAATTTCGGTTCCAGGGACGGAGATGCTCCGGCTGCGATGAGGTATACTGAGGCCAGACTTTCTAGGATTTCTATGGAAATGCTATCTGACATTAATAAGGACACGGTTGATTTCAAGCCTAATTTTGATGAACATGAAATGGAACCGGTCGTTCTTCCTTCAAGGTTCCCGAACCTCCTGGTAAACGGGTCATCCGGAATAGCTGTAGGAATGGCCACAAACATACCGCCTCATAACTTAGGGGAAGTTATTGACGGTATTATTGCTATAATTGATAATCCGGAAATAACAATGGATGAACTTATGAAAATAGTAAGAGGACCTGATTTTCCTACAGCTGGGATTATTGTAGGAAGGCAGGGTATCAGGGATGCCTACAGAACAGGTAGAGGTCGGATTGTAGTAAGAGCCCGGGCAGATATTGAACAAATAGAGGGTTCAAAACATCGGATAATTGTATCTGAGTTGCCTTACCAGGTAAACAAAGCGAGACTTATAGAAAAAATTGCCGAGCTGGTAAAAGAAAAAAGATTAGAAGGCATTTCAGACTTAAGGGACGAGTCTGACAGAAATGATCCGGTCAGGATTATTATTGAGTTAAAAAGAGAAGCTAATGCAAACGTAGTCTTGAACCAGCTTTATAAAAACACTCAAATGCAAGATGCATTCAATGCTAACATGCTAGCCCTTGCACAAACTCCTGAAGGCAAATATGAACCCCAGATACTTAACTTAAGGCAGGCCTTGGATTATTATATATCTCATCAGATTGAAGTTATAAGGCGAAGGACTGCTTTTGAACTTGAAAAAGCTGAAGCAAGCGCCCATATACTGGAAGGATTAAAAATTGCAATTGATAATCTCGATGAAGTAATACGCATAATCAGGACATCCCGCAATGAATCAGAGGCCAAAGAAAGATTGGTAGAAACTTTTAACCTAAGTGAGAGGCAAGCTCAGGCAATAGTTGATATGAGACTCGGAAGACTTACTGCTCTCGAAAGAGAAAAATTAGATGCTCAATATAAAGAATTGTTGGAAAAAATTAAATATTATAGAGATGTATTGGCTAATGAGCATCTTGTTCATGGTATAATAAAGGAAGAAATTACCGTAATTAAGCAGAAATATGGCGATGATAGAAGAACAGCTATTACCGCTGATGAGGGTGATATAAATGATGAAGATCTGATTCAGGAGGAGGAAAGCGCAATAACCCTTACCCATTTTGGTTATATTAAAAGAATGGCTGCAGATACTTACAGGAGTCAAAGAAGAGGAGGAAAAGGAATACATGGTATTACTACAAGAGAGGAAGATTTTGTAGAAGAGCTATTTATAACTTCAACTCATGATTACATCCTGTTTTTAACCAATAAAGGCAAGGTATATAGGTTAAAAGCTTATCAGATACCTGAAGCAGGGCGTCAGGCAAGAGGAACAGCTATTGTTAACCTTCTTGAAATAGATCAGAATGAGAAAATAACTGCCGTTATACCAGTATCTGAATATCAAGAAGGACAATATCTAATAATGGCTACAAAAGAAGGACTAATCAAAAAGACCGATCTTATGGAATATGATAATATAAGAAGAGGTGGCCTTATAGCAGTAAGCCTAAGGGAAGATGATGAGCTTATTGATGTTAAACTTACCGATGGTACAAAGGATATAATTCTTGTAACTTACAATGGTATGGCCATCAGGTTTAATGAGTCTGATGTAAGAGCAACAGGCAGGGTAACACAAGGTGTTAAGGGAATTAATCTGGATAGGTATGACTATGTAATAGGAATGGCTGTTTCTTTTGACGACGAGTATTTGCTTGTGGTTACCGAAAATGGGTTTGGTAAAAGAACGCATCTTTATGAATATAGAACTCAATGCAGGGGCGGAAAAGGAGTCTTCACCTACAGGCTCACTGAA
>OFEK01002143.1_pt1 | contig 11296 bp, 10 predicted proteins | sample 1521131 | NCBI WGS metagenome assembly OFEK01 (sample SAMN05720209, study PRJEB24109) | activated sludge metagenome | isolation source: Anaerobic digester | place: China | collected 2015-12-16
CCCGGCTCACTTTTATGCTGACAATCGGAAAACCTGCATTTACCAAAATAGCTTTCCACATCGGTGAACGCTTCACCCAAGCCTGTGCTCACCTCCCACATTCCAAGCTCGCGCATGCCGGGAGTATCTATAATCATAACACCGCTTGAAAGCATAATGAGCTGGCGGTGCGTTGTTGTATGACGGCCGCGGCTGTCCTCCTCCCGGATTTCATTTACCATCATAATTTCCTCACCGGCAAGCGCATTGACAAGACTCGATTTACCAACACCGGAGGAGCCAAGAAAGACTATTGTTTTATGTGGCTTAAGATATTCGGAAAGCCTATCAATGCCATACCCTGTCTTTGCACTAACAGCATAAACACCGACATCAGCTGCTATCTTTTCTACAGCCCGGGCTTGTTCAGTAAATTCGTCCGTTAAATCTGCTTTAGTTAGTACAACAACAGGAATTGCACCGCTTTGCCATGCTAGAGTGAGGTAACGCTCAATTCTTTTAAGATTGAAATCGTGGTTGAGTGATGCCATAATAAACACATAGTCAAAATTTGAAGCTACAACCTGCTCTTTTACAGTTTTAACATAGCCGACTGCATGCCCTGAAAAATCATTGCGTGCAAACTTTGACTTACGTTCTAATGTTTTTATTATTTGACTGTCACCACTACAATTATATTGAATTAATACAAAATCCCCAACTGTAGGAAAGCTTTCCTCACATTCTCCGAAATATATGCTTGTTTTTAGTCTTCCAAAAACCTGACCATATTCACAGATGATTTCATAACGCTCCTTGTGCACTGCCGTAATGCGTGCCGGGGTACCACTTACGTCTTCCGGCATCATTGTTGGGATAAATCCATAATCTGCTAAATTCAACTTTCCATAATTTTTTATATCCATTATTCAAATCCATCCTTTATTAATTTCTTATCTTTCTGCCTGCGTTTCTTTTTGTTCTTCATTTCATTTTCCTGTACCCTGGTTCGAGGGTTTATCGCCCAACCACCACGAATTTCCTTTATATATTCAAAAGTACCTTTCATTTTTGTCATACTCATCATTCTCCCCATATTCAAAACAATTAGATTCCTCAACCTGAAAAAGCATATAAAAAGCCCGCAGATAACGACCACCTGCGGGTTCAAAAAGAGACATTCGTCCTACTGATGTGTGTCCCTTCAACTTGTATGAAAGCAACAAAAAAACACGCTACCAATGCGTGTTGCTACTTGTTATATACACGATTCAGGGCCGGTCGCAAGCTTTGCTTGCTGCTCGCCCATGCCACCCGGTTGCTCGAAAGAAGCTGCATAGGCAACACAAACAAAACCTAATTAATAATGGGACATTCCTTGACTTAAAAGGAATACAACATGTTCAAAAAGGTGTCCCATAACCGCTTACGGTATTCCTGTTCACCTGTGCCGATATTAAGTTAGTTAAAAATCACCTCAACATTTTTTACAGACATCAAAACAACTCCTTTCTCACCAAAATCTAATACTTGCAGTATACTGCATCAATTTTATTATATGGGTGATTCCAAACATTGTCAACGGAGATTTTAATTTATAGTTGTTTTATCCAAAATGTCCATGAAGGTGAAGCACCAAATACTCAACTGGCATTTTGGCTTTTTAGCTTTTTGTCTTTTTGGCTTTTTGTTATATTGGTTAGAGTTCCTGATCAGTATCAATTACTTCCACTAATTCAGATAATGCTCTTGTGAATGCTATATATTTTTCATTCTTGCTCATAAGAGGTATCCCATTCACAGTTAAAAAGAGACCAGTCATGCCAAGCAATTATGTTTAAACATGACTGGTCTCTTTTATTACGACTTAGAACAATTAAACTATGAGCCAAATCAAAACATCGTACTAGTAAGGTTCGCTAATATCAGGATGCCTTTCTTGCTTAATTATTAAATACAACAATAGTCGAGAGTGATTTTTTCTGTTCTTCTGTAGGAAGCTTCAGCTTGCCGTTGTTGACAAGCTCTTTCAAGCAATGCAGAATGAACCAGCCATCGGAATAAAAAATGTATTGCATTCCATAAGCCTGCATTTTTCGAAGCTGCTTCGGTGTAGAATCCATAACAGCTTTGACGAATGGTGCTTTCAGCGAATCAAACTCTGCCTTGTGCATTCCCTTGATTTTGTCGCCGACGTCAAGGATTTTTTGTTTTGTTTCAGCTGAGCGTATCCACACAACTTGAGAAGCTGCAAAGTGTTCTCCGTTATATTGTCCGTATGTCCTTATATAGCCACGTTCAGCTAAATAGGCATACTCATCTTCGGAAAGTCTATCCTCTTCAAAGTGGCGCTGCAACAAATTCAGGTCCCGTACTATCCAATTTTGGTAATTGTCATCCACTCTTTTTGCCGACCATATGGTATCCAATCCTTTCTCTAAATCTTTTTTTGCTTCGAACAAATGCCATTTGACTGTACAGAGAGGAACTTCAAGTGCTTTTGTAATTCATCGATGTAAGCAATAACTTCATCTGCATCCTTACCTTCTACTTGTTCAACTAATGTAGATGAATCTTTCGGGTCAATATAAGTTCCATCAACAGAAGTAAGAATAAGTAAGTATTTTGGATGGACTAACGTAGCAATTACTGAAGCTGTCTCATCGTTGTCAATACATTCCACAATTCCTTTATGACCTTTGCTGCGAAGCTGTTCTAATTCCCAGCGACGGTTTTCTTCGAAACTAACGGTATCATTGTAATTTACGCTATTATATGTATTTATATTATTGATGTAAAGTAATATGAGGCACTTGGGTGCATATTTTAAAAGTGAAGAAATATTTACCAGGAGCTGATGTTACTCTGCTTAGAGCCTTTAAATTAAGCTCCTGGCAAAATTGAACTCATAAAATTGTCTGAAAGAATATTAAGTAACAATTTTACTCAAACAACAATTTTGCTCTTCCTTCGCTCAGATATGGGGAAACTCTCTAGCGTAAAAGGAATGCCTGATACTTGAGAGAAGAGTTTCCCCTGCCCAGCTACAGCAGCTTCACTTATGCTCCTTACCAATATTTTCTTCACTTAAATTAAATGCACCCTAAGCACTTTGCTTGAACTTCGACACAGCAATTATACTTCCCGGAAGGCATTAACAACAAATAAAAAGACTCTTCAATCCCCATAAAGGGACGAAAGAGTTGTCCATGGTACCAACCTAATTAGCTTAATGCTTACTTAACCAGTACTAACATACTGTGCCTATGTAACGTAAGGTTGATTTTTTGGATATTATGTAGTTGCCTGAAATATAAACCAGCCATCCTTGACTGAAAACTGAAATACACCGCCATGCTTTTCTACTATATAAGCCATGCTTTTTGTGCCAAAGCCATGCCCCTGCTCTTTTGATACGGGCAGGCCCTGATGAAATATCGGTTCTACATGATAGCTGTTGCGGATGTCAATGCACAGCTTATTATTTTTGGAATACATATGCAGCTTGATATAGCGTTTATTGCTGTCAGCTATATTTTCCGAGGCTTGTATGGCGTTTTCCAAAGCGTTTGACAATAATGAGCAAAGCTCGGTGTCGCTGAAGGGAAGCGCGTCAGGCAGCTTCGCATCTACCGTCAACAGAATTCCCGATTGTTTTGCTTTGCCGGCGAAAGCGGACAAAATCAAATTGACAGTTTCATTTTCGCAAAAGCGTGTGGGCGTGATAGCGTCCATGTCGGACTGAGCAGTCCGCAGATACTCCTTGAGCTCCTCTATATGCTCCTTTGAGGCCAGCCCCTGTAAAAGAGCGAAATGGTGACGCATATCGTGCCGATAGGCAGCAGCATTCTGCTGCATCTGCCGCAAAGAAGCAAACTCTGTCTGCGCCAGCCGTAGCTGCGTATCCAGCATACCCCGCTCTCTTTGGAGGCTTGCCTGTTTTTGCGTTTCGGCATAGTACAGGAGGACAAACACAAAATAGAATGCCGATGTCACGAAGGGCATGAATTGTACAGCTGCGCGTGTTCCACTGTACATAAAATCGGTGTAAACAGTGGCGGCATAGTCGAATAGATAGTAAGAAGCCGGCATGGCACCAAACAGAAGGCAGGATTTAACCGAGCGCTCCATCAGATGCCGAACCGATTTCACCGCATATTTATGCAGAAAATAGTACATCAGAAACGCAGCCACAATATAACCGACATGATCCATGGGAGCACTGTCGAAAACTTCGCCTACAACAGCACCGATCCAGCGGAGAGGCTGGCAGCACAGGAAGGAGACAAACATACTGGTTAGTGAAAAAAGCCATGGGCGCTTTAAGTAAAGGGCGATAAAAACAGCAACCGGCAAGTGGGAAAGCAGCGGATATATTTTTATCGTCATCTCCAGGCCCCAGAGCCGCAGACTTGCTATTTGTAGCATAAATAAAATGGCGGCAAAGCACCCAAGAGCCAGATAATTTTTCCGTGTACGCGCCATTCCGGCGAAACTGACCGCAACCGTCGCACCGAACAGCAGGGCAATCAAGTAACGAGAGAATTCAATGACCGTTTCTATCATTCGCTTATTCCCCCTCCATTTGATAGGCAAGATACTGCTCTTTAATCTCCTTTGCCTTGCCCTGTGCAACAGGGACAGAGGAAAGAGTCTGTAAGGATACCTGATGATTTTCGATGGTATCCACATACTGCATATTCACAAGATAGGAACGGTGGGGTTTGATAAAACACCCATATTTCAGAAGATTATCGCAGACAGGGGAAAAAGGTTCTGTACATTCGATTACCTTGCTGGAGCGCAGGTGATACAACACATTTCTGCCGATGACCTCGGCAAAAACTAAATTGGAGATCAATATTTTTTGTATTCCCTCATTACTCTTTACGATAACCGCATTCTCATTTTTTTCTGCTTTTATCTGCTCCAACATTTCGTCAAAGGTGAAGAACAATTTTTCTTTTGAGATTGGCTTTAGTACATAGTTGATGGCTTTCACTGAATAACTTTCCAAAGCAAACTCAGGCGATGAGGTAAAGAATAAAATCGGTGCGACTTTGTCAAAACCACGGATTTCCTTTGCGACATCAATGCCCATAAAGCCCGGCATAATAATATCCAGGCAATATATATCAAACCGCTTTCCTTTTTCCAAAGCCGAAACCAAATCAAATCCATTTGGGAAGGCGGCGTATTCGCAGCTAAAATTTCTTGATGCCCTATATAGGTTTATAAGCTGAACCATATTGGATAGCTCGTCAATATTGTCATCACAGACCGCAATCTGCAGCATAAGTACCCCTCCATTTCTCTATTATTCTATTTCTCCAAGCTAAGTTTACCATAAAAATCGAATTCCCGAAACTATGATTCATGTCGAAAAAATCATGTTTCGTGCAATGGACAGTTTTTTAGTGAAATTTTTGATAGCATAAAGATGTAAAACAAAATTTTTAAAGGGGAAACAACATTAACGTAAAAAGCAATACCATAACAAAGGCGGATGTGGAATATCCACATCCGTATTTCAAAAAAACGAGGAGGAAATGACTATGCAACCAACATTCATTGTAATTATTGCAATTGCTGCGGTGATTGTTCTATGGGCAATCTCCACCCAGCGCAGGCTGGTCGTGCTAGATGAGAATATCAGCAACGCCATGAGCCAGATCGGAGTACAGCTTTCCAGCCGCTTTGACGCCCTAACGGCTCTTTTGGATTTAACAAAGGGCTACGCCAAGCACGAAAGCGAAACGCTGATTGAAACAATCAAATCAAGAAGAAGTGTAATTACAGCAAAATCCACACCGGATGATGTGCTGCGGCAAGAAGGGATTATCTCCGAAGCCTTGGGCAGGATCGCCATGGTGACGGAGCAATACCCCGAATTAAAGGCAAACCAAACATATATCAAAACCATGGACGCGGTGCAAACCTTTGAAAACATGGTGCGCACCAGCCGCCTGATCTACAACGACAGTGTGACAAAGCTTAACCGTGAAATCCGAATGTTCCCGATCTCTATGATTGCCGGGATGTTAGGCTTTCGGCAAAGAGAGTATCTTGTTGAGCAGGCTGGCAAGGCGGATATGCCAAGTATGAAATGAGGTGCCCTATGCGCGAAAAAGTGTGCAGACTGATTCTATGCTTTGCCCTGTTATTTGCCCTCCCTCTCCCTGCTTATGCCGCGAATCAGGTGGATACCATGGATATTCAGGCTGTCCTTTATGAGGATGGCTCCATGCACATCACACAGAACTGGTCAGGGCGCTTTGAGGAAGGAACAGAAAGCTACATTCCCATGAATGTGCCCGATTATCTGACCATCAGTGAGCTCACAGTCTCCGACCAAAACGGGAGCTATGAAACGGTGCCGGATTGGAACCTTGACTGGAGTTTTGAAGAAAAAACAGGAAAATGCAGCATTCATGATACGGACAGCGGGTATGAAATCTGCTTCGGCATCAGCCGGTACGGGCAAAACCGCTATACCATTGCCTATAAGCTGGATAACGTGATAGGTGGTTACAGCGACAGGGACGGCGTAAATTTCCGATTCGTCAATGATAGTATGAATACAACCCCCACCGACGTAACGGTTCAAATCCGGCTTTCGGACAGCACACCCATCACCAATGAAATTGCCGATGTCTGGGGATTTGGCTTCGCGGGCAAGGTAACGTTTGAGAATGGAAGTATTGTTGCCCGCACAGATACTTCGCTCTCCACAGAAAACCATGTGACGGTACTATTTTCTTTGGAGAAAGGAATCCTGTCCCCCTCGCGGCAGGAGGCGGGGAGCTTTGAAGAAATGCGTGAAAAAGCCTTTGAGGGCAGTGACTACGATAGCATCGGGGACAGCGGCGAGGAAGTATCTATATTCACAGCGCTTACAGTGACACTGCTTTCTATAGGTCTTCCCATCGCGCTGATTATCTGGATTCGCAGGATGAAAAAGAAAAGCGTAGAGAAAAAACAGCAACGTTTCTCCGAACGGTTCGGGTATTTCAGGGATATTCCCAACGGTGGTAATCTAAGCGCCACCTATGCGCTGGGGAGAATGTTTGATGTGTGTGAAGATGGCGTTATCCTCGCCACAGGGATGCTGCGGCTGATTCAGTTGGGCCGCCTGTCACCGGTGGAAACACAGCAGGTGGGCTTTATGGGCAAGACCAAAGAAACAGTCAGCCTGCGGCTCATGGGCAGCCATCATGACAAAATGAATGAGTATGATGAGTACCTTTATACGGTATTGGAGAGCGCTGCCGGTTCTGATGCCATCTTGCAGGCAAAGGAGCTGGAACACTTTGCAAATCAAAAGGATACACTGCTTCGCGCCTATATTCAAAAGCAGGACAGTGCCGGCAGAGCGTATTTGAATCAAAAGCACTGCCTGAAACATTGGAATATACCTGCAAAACTAACAGACCTGACGCCAACCGGTGAACAGGAGCTGGGCGAGCTGATGGGACTCAAACGTTATCTGACGGATTTTTCACTGATTAACCAGCGGGGCGTTAAGGAAATGCCGATTTGGCAAGAGCTGCTGACCTATGCCATGCTGTTTGGCATCGCCGATCAGGTAGCGGAGCAGATGAAAGAGCTATACCCGGCGCTTTCTTCCGAACTGACCGATTACAGCCAAAGCATGGTTACCGCCTACTCCTATCACTACTTGCTTTACAGCAATATGAAGAAAGCTGAAGAGCAGCGCGAACAGGAAAAGCGCAGCGGCGGAGGCGGCGGATTTGCTTCCTTTAGCGGGGGCAGTGGCTCTATCGGCGGCGGTTCAGGCGGCGGAACGAGGTAATGATTTAAAATATAGGAGGATTTGATTATGGGCTTATTTTCTAAAAAACCCCCTTGCCCCATCTGCGGCGGCAAGATTTCGTGGCTTCTGCCATCGAAAATTGAGGACGAATATATCTGTAGCACTTGCTACAACAAGATTGATATGGAGAGCGAAAAGGAAAGCCAGCTGACAATGCAGGGCTTTCGGGAATATTTAGCGTTTTACGATCAAAACCAGCTGCTGAAAAATCAGTTTGTGATTTCCGAGCGGATTGACTTCGGCCTTTGGGATACTAAAATCATCTTTGATCACCAGAACAAACTGTTCTGCATGAGCAAAAACCCCGACAAAACCGTGTTTGAGGGCAAGCAGCTGAAATCCTTTACCATTAAAGAGGACAACACTCCACTGTTCGAGGGTTCGGCGGCGGGTATACTCCGCTATACCAGCACCGTGCCGGAGCGCACTATGGCTATGGCACCGCAAATCAGCCAGTTTATCATGAACAAGCAGATGGTCCGTGCTCTTGACAAGCTGGATGACGGCAAGGAAAACAAGTCAGCACCGGTGCAGTATTTTAATGTGCCGGAGCCTTTTCACGCGTTCAACGTGGAGCTGCATTTCGACCATCCCTACTGGACGGTGATTAAATGCGACATGAACGGCCCACAATTTGATAATACCCACCCGAATGTGAAAGACTACCTTCACTCCTACCAGCGCAGCATAGAGGAGCTTGAAAAGCTGGTGGCTTCGCTCAGGACGGTGGCCTTTCCGGGCGCACCGGAGCAGTCTGTCGGCCTTGGCACAGCGGGAACGCAAGCAGTACATACGACCATGGCTCCCCCTACCGATGCCATTGAAGAAATTAGAAAATACAAGGTGCTCATGGAGGATGGCATCATTTCCCAACAGGAATTTGACGCAAAGAAACGGCAACTGCTTGGAATTTGAAAAATTGCTATATCCATATGAAAAGAAGGGGGATGGCATGATTTACGCCTGCTATGATTTACGCTTGCTAAGACTACGGCAGCGGCAAACAGGTACAGAGCTTTGGTGCAGGCAACATATCGGTCGCCATCTCCTACACCCTCAGCGCAAATGAAAAGGCCGGAAATGTGCAGGCGGTCTATATAACCCTTCCATTGAAATTGGCAGTTGTTCAAGAAAGTGTAGCACCTTCCCTAACCCAATTATTTGCTCAGGTTTAATATAGGTAGACCTAAGAAATTTATGTACTGTACTGGCTGCAACACTAATTGCATAGTAATAATCATCAGATAGTTTAAATCTTCTATCATCTTAATATCATCTCCCAAGATAATAAAATAGTCATGTCAACAGAGTCCGGTCCAGGCCTAACCTTCCACCATGATTTTTAAAATTTCCCGGTCTGTTTCTCTCATACCATCTCGTCCCAGCCTGCCAATGCTGCTGATGGTTTCTTCCACATCTCCCTTTACCAGCCCCTCACCAGGCCGGAAGCATTCATTTTCCATCGAGAGGTAATGTGCCATTATCGCCGCATCAACAGCTGATGCGATCTTGGCTGCGCACGAGGGTTTTGCTCCATCACACACAATACCTGCAACATTCGCCAAGGTATTGGTTATGGTTTTACAAATCTGATCATACGTACCACCATGCAGGTAAGTAATTCCCGCACCGCTGCCGCATGCTGCGCTGACTGCTCCGCAATAGGCTGAAAGCCTGCCTATTGCAGTTTTTTGATGAATAGCAACAAGATTGCTTAAAACAAGCGCCCGGATCAGCTTTTCTTCACTTGCCCCCAGATGCTTTGCAAATTCGATTACAGGCAGTGAAACTGTCATGCCCTGGTTTCCACTTCCGGAATTTATGACAACAGGAAGGATGCACCCGCTCATTCTTGCATCTGACCCTGCAGCAGCTGCTGCTCTGGCAACAACTTTGATATCGCAGCCATAATGCTTGATCAGATTGGCTCCTACACCAGCCCCATACAGGTGGTTCAACCCTTCCTGCGATATTCTGCTGTTATAGTTTATCTGCTGCAAAATAATTCCCTTCAAGTCATCCAGTTCAAAGGTATCTGCAAATTCCAATATATCCTTCACATTTAGCCCCGATCTGTCTGTTAGGCCATCGTTGCATTTAGAGCAATCATAGTCTTTCTTGAATAAAAGCTCGCCGTCTTTTTCAATACGCACAATATTTGTATGTGTATGAACTATCTCCACCATCGCACTGTGGTTTTCAGATTTTACCCTGGCGATAACGTGAAGATTCGCTTTAGTTTTAAGCAGCCTTACCTTGCAAAAATTCTTTTTCATCAGTTCTGCTGCTTTATCTATATCCTTTTGCTCGATTCCGGTTAAAACTTCAAGTTCCTTGTCAGGGTCTCCCCCCACAATGCCGATTATAGCTGCAGCATCTATTCCGCGAAGGTTACCTGTGTTGGGAACAATTACACCCTTAACATTTTTTATTATGTTTCCGCTGCTCTCCACCACTACTTCTTCCGGAAACTCCCCCAATACCTGCCGTGCCTTTGCACATACATAAGCTATACAGGTAGGCTCGGTACAGCCCAATGCCAGAACAAGCTCTTCTTTTAAAATCTGGACGTATTCACTGTATGTTTTCTCCAATAAGCTCATCCGGGTAATCACTTCCTCTTTCTTTATTATCACATTTTAATTAAAAAATACATCCTTCATAGATGAGACATCCTTACCCAATATTTGTTCCGCCAGCTTAAAATCCCTTTTACGGAGAGCATCGATCAAGCTTATATGATTATTGCGATCCACACTCTGACTGCTGTCCCACGTCTTTTGGTAATACTGTATAGCGCCCCTTGAGCAAAATTTCAAGATGTCGTTTAAGGTATTATATATACTGTTATTGTTGCAAAAACTGCATAGCAGCAAATGAAATCCTATATTCCTGTTCCAGCAATTCACAATATCTTTTTCGCCAATAAATTCAAGTGTTCTCTGAATGTTTTTTTCAAGCTTTTCAATTATATTATCATCCAACAAGGCGAATGTTTTTTTCAATGCCGCCACTTCTATAATAAGTCGCAATTCCAAAATATCGTAGATTTCTTTAGGTGAGATTTGAACTACCTGATAGCCCATACGTGGGATACTTTTTAATATATTTTCCTTGCACAACTCGATCAGAGCCTCACGGACCGGAGACTTGCTGACCTTGTATTTCTCAATCAGCATTCTTTCATTAATAATAGTATTAACCGGATACTCTCCCCGGATAATATCCTCAAAAATGCTATCAAATACCTTTTCTTTAATCAGTCTTGTATCACCTGACACTCTATGTACCTCCGCCTGCAAAATTGCTTCTTGACTGTACCTGCAGATTTTTTGAAATTATTGCATTGCAGCTTTATAGCTCAAAATCCTGATACGCTTTTAAAATATTCTATTGTTGATTTTATGATTATATTATTGATAATATCACTGATAATATCAAGAGTCAATACGTATTATTTTTTGGCACAACAAAATGTATATG
>OFEK01002144.1_pt1 | contig 11296 bp, 9 predicted proteins | sample 1521131 | NCBI WGS metagenome assembly OFEK01 (sample SAMN05720209, study PRJEB24109) | activated sludge metagenome | isolation source: Anaerobic digester | place: China | collected 2015-12-16
CGACTAATTAAAAACTGTGGAAAGGAATAGATTTTTTTCTGTGCTCCCCAGTCTCTTATCCTCCCGGCATAGCGCATCATCAGCATAAAACCCAGCACATAAGCAAGTCCGATTCCGACCGCTGCAAAACCAGAACTATAACCCATTGCAATGAGGCCAATAGAAGTTCCGCCGCCAATAAAAGTGGCCAGAATCGTAAAAACCAAAGGTACTAATCGCGTACTTCGGTTATTAACCAAATAAGTTTCGGGATTGCTGCTTTTCAGATGACGGAATGCCAGTAATAAAACCATTATCAGGTAAACCGTCATCCAAAATAACAACCAATTCATTTGCACGCTATTCTTTAATTATTTTTTGGATAAACTGCTGATTGTCATCACTTAATCGCAAAACATACTGCCCCGATGATAAGTGTTTCAGATCAAGCCTGATAGTATTCCTGGTCTGGAAAAATAACTTCCTATTCAAAACAATTTTTCCCTGCATATCAAGGATTTGCAAATCAAAGTCACCTTCGAGATGAGTTTTCAAACCTACAAAATCAGTCACAGGATTGGGGTAAACCGTAAAGGCAGCCATATTTTTTTGTCCTTCACTTTCGAAAGTATAAACATCTTTTTCCCAAACAGTTGTAAACAATCCCCTGCCATGTGTTGCAGCAATTACCGTATTATCGCTCAGGCGCATACGCAGCATATCAATTCTTACATTTCCCATGCCTTCGGTGGTCGGTTCCCAAAGCGGTTCTTCTTCAAAAAGCATATTAGTTGTCCAGATACCTGTTTCGGTTGCCAGCATAGCCTGTGCCGAATTCTCGGGATGCAGTATTGCCCAGCGCACCGGCATATCCGGAAGGTTGCCTTCGCGCTCCATCCAATTATCGCCTCCATCAAAAGTGAGCCAGATGCTCGAAACGCCATAGTTTGAAAAACTCACAAGCAAAGTATCCTCCGAACCCCCAATGGCAACAGCAGAAACACTGGCTAAAGGAAAATCAGAGCTTCCGATTTCCGTAGTTGACGGGCTGGTATTGGCATTTTCAACTTTGTAAAGCCTTCCTGAACCTGTGCCCGCAAAAATGGTACTGTTTCCAAGGGTAGAATGCTGCGACCAGGCAATATGTGAAAAAGGAACGGTATTAGATGTTCCCAAATCAATAAAACCTCCGGATACCTGACTACCAATGTTCTTTATACGATAAATCCTTCCGGCATAATTGCCCAAAAAATCTACCGCATTGGCATATAGGATATTATTGATGTAATCATAATCAGCCGGAGAAACAAAAGTTCCTGAACCGCCATCAATGTAATCGTATTGATTGTTGTTTTTATAGAAATAATATCTGTTGTAATACACAGAAGTCATATACAGATTTGCTTCATTCTGGTCCCAAAAACAAGCCGCACCATCACCTCCGCTCAACATGTCATTGATATCGAGCGTGTTGCCTGTATATATTAAACTTCCGTTATCCTGCAAACCACCTAACATCTGCACGCTTCCAGCTGTTGGATTGATAGCACCACTGTAGAACTGCAGCGTGTTGAAGTTTTGGTTGCGTTCGGTAAAAGTCGGGATACTCAGATGAGCATTTTCCGAGAGAAAAACACCGCCATCACAACCAAAAATTGCCGTTGTCGGATCATCGGGCCTGAAAGCAATTTGATGCTGATCGGCATGCACATATTCATCACCACCACCATAATACATCAACACCCAATCAGAAATATGATTCCAGCTTTGGCCGCTGTTTGAACTTTTCCAAAGATCCAAACCACCTGTAAATATTGAATTTGGGTCATCAGGCTGCACCTTCAGGATAAAGGCATGCCAGGCCAGTGTGCTCCAATCATTTGCGGGTTTGTTCATTGTTGACCAGGTTTCACCTCCATCGGTTGATTTGGCCATATAGCGCCCACGATAATGATAAAATCCATTGGAGCTTTCCATATAACCGGCAGCAAATTGCGCATACACGATATCAGGATTGCTGGGTGCGCTGGCAATAATGGTTCTGGCTGGAATATTGTAATAACTTTCACCATTGATCAGGGTATTATAATCGTCAAAAGTCGTCCAGCTGCCTGAAGTTCCTTCGTCTGACCACAGAATCGTTGCTCCGCCCTTGAGTTGTAAGTTTTCGGTAGTTCCCACAAAAATTCGTCCATTCGAAGCTATTTCTAAGATGGCCGGAGCATAAGGTTCATCCGTTTCAGGTATTAATGGCAATACCTGTTCCCAGCTTTCGCCTCCATCTATTGAGCGATACAAACCGTCTGATGGCTCGCTTTGATGATCGGCACCCTGATAATTTCCTGAAACCACAGCAGCATAAATTACACCAACGCCATCTTCGTCGCGCACTTTTACATCTGTTACATAGGCAAAATCAGCTGTTGAAGGAATGATTTCCCAACTTTCTCCTCCGTCTTCCGATTTAAAAACTCCCATACCCAATCCACTGGATTCGCGGTAGATGATACGTGCCGTTTGTGCTTCTCCTGTCCCGGCATACATCACCATTGGATCGGTCGGATCGTAGGTGAGGCTGCTGATGGCAAGATTAGGATAAAAATCGCCAATAGGTTCCCAGTCTTCACTCAAATCGAGTATATCATTGTTTACCCAAAGTCCTCCTGTTACGCCACCGGCAAAAACTTTCTTTGCCTGGCTGTCATTAGGATCGAAGAGCAAGGCTCGTGTGCGGCCACCCATATCAGCGCGGGTTCCTTCCCATATCAATTCACGATTGCGGGCGGCTTTGGCTTCCAGTTTTTGTGCCTGTTCGTAAGCAGCATATTGCCTCTTAACAGGTACAACACCCAAAGCCGGATCAAGGGTTTGAAAATAGTTCTGCAATGCAGCAACGTCAGGCCGGTCAACTTTGGCAATGGTATCAAGTTCGCGCGATTGCGTTGGAATTTGTTTCATTACTTCATGTAATTGCTTTTCATAAGCTGTCCTTTTCGATTCCTTTTTATAATCCTGAAATACAGGAATTAACAAGCCAATTGAAAGCATAATCAACACTATAAAACTGCTGATCTTGTAAGTTTTTTTCATTTTTGAATGGTTTTATTAAGTGTTTAAAAATCTTCAAGCTTTTATTATTGAAGCTAAGAATCGCTTATTACAAAAGCAATCCCAAAGGCAAAAGTAAACAATCACTTAAACAAGGCATTTATCTGGTTCTTTTCTTTATCCACTTCTGAAATCCAGGCTTATTCCTGAGACAAGACCTGATCAATTTCATTTAACTCATCTGTTTCAAAATTTGTGTTTTGAAGTGATTTTAGATTTGCTTCCAATTGTTTGGTGCTGCTGGCTCCTATTAAAACACTGGTAACCCTGGTATCTTTCAGCAACCATGCCAGAGCCATCTGCGCCAGGCTTTGATTTCTGCTTTGTGCGATTTGATTAAGTTTCACAATTTTCTGATAAGCCTGCCCCACTTTCTCTTTTGTTAAAAAAACTCCGCGTGCGGCACGCGAATCAGCAGGAATTCCGGTGAGGTAGCGATCAGTGAGCAAACCCTGAGCCAAAGGAGAATACACAATACATCCAGTCCCTTCTTCTTCAAGCAGATTGAGTAATTTATTTTCTATCCGGCGATCCAACATTGAATAACGTGCCTGATGAATCAGGCAGGGTGTTCCTGATTGGCGAAGCAACTTAAAAGCCTTTTTACTAACCTCTGCAGGATAATTGGATATGCCGACATACAAAGCTTTACCAGATTTTACAGCATCGGAAAGGGCCGTCAATGTTTCTTCCAAAGGCGTTTTGGGATCGTAACGATGCGAATAAAAAATATCTACATAATCCAACCCCATGCGATTCAGGCTTTGATCAAGGCTGGAAAGCAAATATTTTCGGCTACCCCATTCACCATAAGGCCCTGGCCACATGCCGTAACCTGCTTTGGTTGAAATAATCAACTCATCGCGGTAAGGTTTTAAACTTCGAAGCAGGATTTTACCAAAATTTGTTTCGGCACTTCCAGGTGGAGGGCCATAATTATTGGCCAGGTCAAAATGTGTAATTCCCTGATCAAACGCCTTTAGAATAATATTTTCAGCTACTTCAAAATTGTCTGCATCGCCAAAATTATGCCACAAACCCAGCGATAAGGCCGGAAGTTTTAAACCGGAACGACCAGAACGATTGTAGGGAATTTGATTGTAACGTGTTGAAGAGGGTTGATAATTAATCATGGTATTTTTTCTAAAATGTTTACTAGATAAGAAGATCCTGCCAGGCCTAATGTTGATCAATGCATTAACAATTTTAGTATTTTTTTGGTTATCGCATTAACCATTTTTACAGTAAAACGATCAGTTCATTGATCAAATTTATACAAAACAATGTCTTAATGGATTAATTTGATGGCTTGCGTATGCGAACCGGAATCTACCTTCAGCAGCCAGGGTCTGTTATTTTTGGGTTGATTTTTAACAAAATCCTCCAGCGAAAAGCGATGCAATCCGGCAGATAATTTTTCATTGGTTTGCTGCCAGACCAAACGGCCATTCAAATCAAAAATGCTGATCTGCACCGTTCCGGGAAGTGGCAGCTCAAACGTGCACACACTATTATAATTGAGTGGATTAGGAAATGCTAACAATGCGTTTATTTCTTCATTTTGATGTGGTAATCCCACCATCATATATTCCATCACGCCCATATCAATACGCCCGTATTGAATGCGTTCCATGCCTAATAAATCCGTTGGCGGAATCAAAAAACCTGTGGTATCAGGTGTTCCGGCGTTGATACATGGACTATCATTAAACAGCCAAAATTGTTCAAAAAGCAATGGATCAACATCCAAATTGTTTTCGTAAACACCTATAAACGAACTTCCACCAAACCACTCAAGTCCGCCCTGAATATCGCAATAATGAAACTCAGGCTCGGAATACACATCCCAAATCCAAACCTGAGAACCCAGGGTGTCGCCGGCTGTGTTGTTCCACAAAATGCTGTTGGCCAAAACAGGATTAGCATATTCGTTGCAATAATAACCACCACCCATGGCCGAACTATTATTAATAATCGTAAGGTTTGTCATGCGTGGTGAAGCCTCCAGACAAGCTATTCCGCCACCAAAAAACAGGGAACTATTTTCATGAATTAGCAGATTTGCAATCTGTCGCTGTGGTTCTGCACGAATAAAACCAATAGCGCCACCTAAAGCGCTGTAGTTTTGATAAAACTCGCAATTGACCAATTTCGGATCAGAAAATTCAAAAGACAAAGCACCTCCAACGCCAGTAGAAGAATTAGCTTCGAAATAGGAGCCCGAAACTTCCGGAAGGGATGCCCTGAATGCCACCGCACCACCGTATCCATAATCCATGCCATCGTTGCCGGCAAAGCTATTCAAGAACTCACATTTTCTGATCAGAATTTCAGCTTTATTGGCATAAATGGCTCCACCACGATAAAAGGCATAATGATGATCGAACGTACATTGTTCAATTCGAATTTTACTGAAATTATCAATCCTGAAAGCGCCTCCATATCCATTGGTGGAATCGCCGGCTGCCTTGCCATAATAAAACCGGCAAAACTCAAAAATGGAAGAATCGCTTTCGGGTAAAGTTTGCTCAAACCGGAAACCATTCCAACCGCCTGAAGTGCTGTGATAGTCCGAAAATCCGTTGGTATCAGCGATTGTAAAACTTACAGGCTGGTTATAACTGGCGCGTGCGTTCACATTTCCCAACACATGCATGCTAAAATAGCCCTCAAAAACAATGGTCGTATTTGGTGCAATAACAAGCTGTTCGCCTGCCGGAACAATGATGTCACAACTCACAAAAACAGTATCATAATTCCATAATCCGCTCTGGCTTCCGCAGGCATTGTAATTATTTTGTGCCAAGGCAAAATGAGTTGCCAAGAGCATAAATCCCAACAAAATCTTACGCATGAAATCAGGTTTTGGTTTGTGACGTAAAGGTAAATATTACTGCCCGAAAAAAAAGATTGCTGTATAAAATATTATCTGGTAACAATCGTTTGCATAAAAAACATTGCCATAGTACCAGACTTTACGCAACCTATTTTTGTTGAACCAAAATCTAATCAAAATGAAGCATGTAATCATGATTTTGCTGGCAATGTTATTTTTATTTTCCTGCAAAAAAGACGAGAATCAACCAGAACCTCAACCTACTCCCGAAGAGCCCGCCTTCAATTTAGCCCTTGAAGTTGGTAATTATTGGGTTTACAATCATTATCGGATTGACTCGGGACACATTGAAGTTCCGATGAACCGAATGGATTGTACCTGGGTAGATCGCGATACCACAATTAACAATTTCAATTATGTAATTTTAGAAAATGAAGGACATCTGCTTAATCCGGACAAAAATAAAATTGTTCGTGATTCAGCAGGTTATCTTGTAAATAATTCCGGAGAGATATTTTTCTCCAGCACAAATTTTACGGATACCTTATACCGTTTCACAACGTATTATTCCGATGAAACTGTCCTTTATGAGCTGACAGCCAAAATGGAAAAACCTGATCAGCCTGTTGAAGTAGATGCCGGAAGCTTTGAAGTATTAAACTTTAAGTCAACCATTTCATTTACGCAGGATATGGGTGGTGGCACAACGCAATACCTCAATGCCTATTATGCTGACAGCGTAGGTTTGGTGATGGATACTTATAAAATGGTTTCCACAACTTCTTATTACGAACGCAGGCTGGTTCGTTTTTACGCTTCGGAATAAAGAAATGTTGTATTAATCTGTTTGTGTTTTGATTATCAAAACAATATGAATTAAAAGCCTGGTAATTTCCTTTCACCAGGCATTTTTTTGTAAACTAAACCAGAATTATTTCATCGAATTTTTGATGATCGCTTCATTTTCTTTAAAAGCCTCAGCCATTACTTCATCAATAATACCTCCCATCATACCGGCCATGAGCCTGGAGTTCATCCGCGAAAAGTACACTTTGCCGTCAGCACGCTCGTATATTGCTACGCGACAGGGCATCATGCTACTCACAATTCTTTCCTCATCTTCTTTGAGGATTTTAACCGCATGATCAGGATGACAGAGTTCAAAAACTTTTACAGCCCTTACATTATGACCAAACTTGTGCATAGTAGCCTGCAAATCATGTACGGCAGGAATTTTCCAATTGGCCTGAGCTACGGATTTTTCAAAACGTTCCACTGTTGTGTTAAAATCATATGGGCTTTCGCTTTCGATCAACATCATTTTAGGTGCCATGCTATTAACGATCAGCAGCGCCAGCACCACACCGAAAACCAATCCGGCGATTCCTATTCCAATTTGTTTCATTTTGGTTTAGTTAGTGTTATTGTTAATGTTCAAAAATAAATAACTTTCATATTTAATTACCTACATTTGTTAATTAGAGCATTGATTACCTGAACATTAATGCGTTATATTACGCATCAGCTGTAGGTGGTAGTTATATAATTCAAACAAAAATACCATTAAATCGTTCAAACAAAAAATCTTAGTTTTGCCGGTATAAAACCTTTATGTCGTTGAAAAAGTCTGTTGTTTTTTTACTTTTTTGTTTGCTAACGGCTTCCTGTTCGAGTCTTCGCAGTCCGCACAGGCCGATGCAAAAGCCAAAGAAAAAAAGCCGTTGCAATGAATGTCCTTCCTGGACGTTTGTTAAGCCTGCTTCACACAAATTAATCACCTATGACGCCTGAAGAAAAAGCCATCCTGAAGCGTTTCTTGCCGGCCAATTCGCTTGATCTGGTGAGCGACAGCATCAAAAAAGAAAACATCAACCTGCGGATTACGGCCAGTCGTTCGACGCGTTTGGGCGATTTCAGGCCACCCAAACAAAGTGGTGATCCTTTTCGCATTTCACTCAATCACGATTTAAACCCTTATCAATTTCTAATCACTTTTGTACACGAACTGGCTCATCTTAAAGTGTTTCAGCAATACAAAAATAAAGTTCAGGCACATGGTATTGAATGGAAATATTGGTTTCAACTTTTAATGAAGCCTTATCTTGAATTGGGTGTTTTTCCAGCTGATCTGCAGCATGAGCTAGTGCGTTATCTAAGCAATCCTAAAGCTGCCAGCGGAACAGATTTGAAACTGACCCGTTGTTTGCAACATTACGACACAAAGCAAAGAACCAAGCCCACTGTTGAGGAAATCGCCATCGGAACAGTTTTTAAAATTCCCAACGGACGCACATTCAGGAAAGGTGAACGACTTCGAAAACGCTACAAATGTCAATGTCTGGATTCAAAACGCTGGTATCTATTTAATCCTATTGCAGAGGTATTTGTTGTTAATCAATAGTTTATTACTCTCAATAACTCCTATTTCGGGATTGCAAAAAAACCATACATTTGCCTAACACTCAAACGAAGCCACATGCCTATACTTGGGACCATTATCAAAAAAGCCTATGAGCTTAGAAATTTACCAGAAGAAAAGAAAAAACAAAACCTCCAACCCATTCAGGCTCAGCACGATGTTTTAAAAAAACTATTACGCAAAGCACAGTTTACGGCCTTTGGCGAATATTACGATTTTGATAATATACTCGAAAGTAAAAATCTAACAGAAGCTTTCAGAAACAATGTTCCGGTTTTTGATTACAACAGCATGTACAAACAGTGGTGGTATCGCGCTTTGAACGGAGAACCCTATGTAAGCTGGCCCGGAAAAGTAAAATATTTTGCTCTTAGCAGCGGTACCTCAGAAGCCTCAAGTAAACATATTCCTGTTACTGCTGATATGCTGAACGCCATCAAACGGGCTAGTGTCAGACAATTGGTTTCCACTTCTAAATATAATTTTCCGGTTCATTTCTACGAAAAAGGCATGTTGATGATTGGTGGAAGCACACACCTGCAATACAACGGAACCTATTATGCAGGCGATCTTTCGGGTATTACAGCCGGAAGCCTGCCGTTCTGGTTTCAACATTTTTACAAACCAGGCAAACGGATTTCAAAAACTGCCGACTGGGCTACCAAGCTAAACGAAATGGTTCGAAAGGCTCCAAGCTGGGATATAGGCGTAATTGTTGGTGTTCCGGCCTGGGTACAAATATTGCTCGAAAGAATCATTTCAGAATATAATCTGAAAACCATCCACGATCTGTGGCCAAACCTTACCGTGTATGTTCATAGTGGCGTTTCTTTTGCGCCCTATGTAAAAAGTTTCGAAAAGCTTTTTGGCAAACCCATGATCTATTCCGAAAGCTATCTGGCTTCCGAAGGTTATATTGCCTATCAAAACAGCCTCGACCGAAGGACAATGGAATTAATTGTTGATAATGGAATTTACTACGAATTTATTCCTTTTAACGATGATAATTTTGATGATGAAGGCAATCTGAAGGAAAACCCAACAACACTAAAACTTGAAGAAGCACAAAATAATGTTGAATATGCACTGCTGCTTTCGACCAATGCAGGTGCCTGGCGTTATCTGATAGGTGACACCATTAAATTTACAGATGTTACTCATTGCGAGATTATTATAACAGGACGCACAAAACATTACTTAAGTATTTGTGGAGAACATCTTTCGCAGGAAAATATGAACCGGGCCATTGAACTGTTGCAGGAAGAATTCAATCTTGAAATATGCGAATTTACAGTTGCCGGCATACGACATGATTCGCTTTTTGCCCACCACTGGTATTTGGGTATCGACAGCTATATTGATCCGCAAGTGGCTATTCAGAAGATCGATGAATACCTCAAGCAGCTTAACGATGATTATATGGTTGAGCGCACCGAAGCCATTAAAGAACTTTTTATTGATATTTTGCCCACACAGGTATTTTACGATTATATGAAAAAACTGGGTAAAGAAGGAAGTGCCAATAAATTTCCGCGTGTGTTAAAAGGACAACGACTTGAAGACTGGCAAAACTATCTTAATAATCTGCCATAATCTGATTTTTTTTGGATAAATATGAGTGCATTATTTTTTGAAGGCATTTTACTGGGGCTTACTCTGGTTACCTTTTTTGGTTTTGGCCCTGCATTTTTTGCTCTCGTACAAACCAGTATTCACCGGGGTTTTGGTCCGGCAGCCCTGCTTGCAATCGGGATTTTTCTGAACGATGTAGTCATGGTAGTATTGTGCCTGATGGGTGCCGTGCAAATTGTAACAGCTCCGAGTAATTACTTATGGTTTGGCATCAGCAGCGGGGTGATACTGATAATTTTTGGTATGGTAACCTATTCCCGAAAAGTGTCAACACCATCCGAAAATGCCGATGATGAAGTGGAGCTTCCGTTACGTGTGAAAGGCCCGCGCTGGTTTACCTATATCGCCAAAGGTTTTTTTATGAATATCGTAAATCCCTTTGTCTGGATTTTCTGGGTGGGGGTTGTGGTAGGTATCTCGGCAAGGATGGGAGGCGACGAAACCAGGCTTACAACTTTTTTTAGTGGTACCTTGATTACGGTTCTGCTTGGTGATTTATTAAAAGCTTATGGTGCCTATTCCATCAAACGGTTTTTTAATACCAGGATGATTGGCTTGCTCAATAAAATTGCCGGTATTGGTTTGATTATTTTTGGGTTTTTCTTGATCGGAAGAGTTATCTTTGAATATTCATTTTAATTAAAAAATTGCCTATGAAAAAGCAAATTACACGCAACTGGTGGTCATTTGCACTGAATGGCCTGGTAGCTTTACTCTATGGTATTTTAGCACTCACCTTGCCACAGGGAACGCTTATTGTTGTGGCCCGATACACCGGAATAGTAATTTTGCTTACTGGTGTAGTTTTTGGATTAATTAGCTACAACCGCCATAAAAATGGTTTAAAATATGGCATCATGCTTTTGCAAACCATTACACTTACACTACTGGGTATTTTGATCTTGATGTATACCAAAGAAACACTCAATTTTTTTATAACATTGATCGGAATATGGGCACTGATCACCGGTATCTTACAATTGATTGCCCTGGTAAACATTAGTGGAAGTTTAGGAAATAAAAACTTCTTCCTGGTCAATGCCATTATCAGTCTGTTATTTGGACTTCTACTGATAATCAATCCATTTGCCATGGCCAAAACGCTTGTTGTGATTAGTGGATTACTGGCCTTGTTTTTTGGTTTTGTAATGATTTGGTTTGCTTTTAGCCTGCGCGAACTGCAAAAAACGATCCCTCACGAAGAGGTTTAACAATCGGTATCAGCTAATCTTCTTCAAATTTAATATCCTTGATGTTTAGTTGCAGGCTGATATTGTTTTTCCATTCATTTTCTTCGAGGTGATACACTATGCTAAACGGCT
>OFEK01002146.1_pt1 | contig 11292 bp, 8 predicted proteins | sample 1521131 | NCBI WGS metagenome assembly OFEK01 (sample SAMN05720209, study PRJEB24109) | activated sludge metagenome | isolation source: Anaerobic digester | place: China | collected 2015-12-16
AATGTTATGGTTGTTCTCTCTGCCCGCAGACATAATCTGCCGGTAGAGCATCAGGTTATCGGAAACGGAACAATCGCAGAAACCATACGGAAAAGCAATGCCAGGGATCTCGGAATCGGATCGGAATGGCACTATGTCGAAAAAGTTGTTCAGATAGCTGAATCAGAAGATATTCTTGCACGCGAAAAAGCTGCAGATTTGCTGCGCTGGAGTTTCCTGGATGAGCTTAATACCTTTAATTACTTCAGCCTTGAAGTACTTATTGCATATTTCCTGAAGCTGTCGATGATTGAGCGCTGGCTGCAGCTCGACCCTGCCACCGGAGAAGAGATGTTCCGCAGATTGCTGGATACACTGAAAAAAAGTTACGAATTTCCCACTGAGTTTTCTATAAAAGATGGAAGAAAATAAACGAACAACCGGAAAAGTATCGGGTATTATCTCAAACCTGGTAATTGTTGACGTAAATGGTCCGGTTTCACAAAATGAGATTTGCTTTATAGATCTCAAGGGCACCCGCCTTATGGCCGAAATTATTAAGGTGCTTGGAGATAAGGCTTACGTGCAGGTTTTTGAAAGCACCCGGGGACTCCGGATTGGTGAACCCGTTGAATTTATGGGTCACATGCTTGAAGTTACACTGGGCCCCGGCATCCTTTCGCGCAATTTCGACGGACTGCAAAACGACCTCGATAAAATGGAAGGAACCTTCCTGAATCGTGGTGAATACACCGCCCCAATCGACGTTGACCGTGAATGGGGTTTACTCCTATTGCCAGGGAAGGCGATAATGTTATCGCAGGAAGCTGGATCGGAGAAGTTAAGGAAAACTGGATAGGACACAAAATCATGGTTCCCTTTAAATTTGAAGGAAAGTATGTGGTTAAGTCCGTAAAACCTGCCGGTACCTATAAGGCGTCGGAAACCGTTGCCATACTTACCAATGCCGGTGGCCGAGACTTTGAGGTAAGTATGATTCAGAAATGGCCGGTAAAGGTTCCCATCCGGGCCTATACCGACAAGCCCAGGCCGTTCCGTCTCATGGAAACCGGAGTTCGTATCATCGATACCATGAATCCTATTGTTGAAGGCGGCACAGGCTTTATTCCCGGACCCTTCGGCTCGGGGAAAACCGTACTTCAGCATGCCCTTTCAAAACAGGCCGAAGCCGATCTTATCATCGTTGCCGCCTGCGGTGAGCGTGCCAACGAAGTGGTGGAAATCTTTACCGAGTTCCCCGAACTCGACGACCCCCGCACCGGACGAAAACTGATGGAACGTACAACCATCATTGCAAATACTTCCAACATGCCGGTTGCCGCCCGCGAAGCATCGGTTTATACTGCCATGACCCTTGGTGAATACTACCGGACGATGGGACTTAAAGTTCTGCTGCTGGCCGACTCCACCTCCCGCTGGGCACAGGCTCTTCGCGAGATGTCGAACAGGATGGAAGAATTGCCCGGACCGGATGCATTCCCCATGGACCTGCCCGCCATCATCTCAAGCTTCTACGCCCGAGCAGGCTATGTATTCCTGAATAACGGCCAGACCGGCTCCATTACCTTTATAGGTACCGTTTCACCTGCAGGAGGTAACCTTAAGGAACCCGTAACCGAATCAACGAAAAAAGCCGCCCGCTGCTTCTTCGCCCTTTCGCAGCAGCGAGCCGACAGCAAACGGTATCCGGCAGTGGATCCCATCGACAGCTATTCCAAATACCTCGAATATCCGGAACTCCAGGAGTTCCTGTCCGAAAATATATCTCCGCAATGGCTCGATAAAGTGCTCGAAGCAAAAAATATTCTCCTCCGCGGCAAGGAAGCCTACGAACAGATCAATATTCTTGGCGACGACGGCGTTCCCATCGATTATCACCTGCGTTACTGGAAGTCGGAAGTTATCGATTTCGTGATTCTTCAGCAGGATGCCTTCGATAAAACCGATGCCTCCACACCCATCGTCCGTCAGCGCGAAATGCTCGGAAGGGTTCTGGATGTATGCCGGGCCGATTACAGCTTCGATGGATTTGAAGAGGTAAACCCTTACTTCAAAAGGGTAATAAACGTTTTTAAACAAATGAACTATTCCGGATTCCAGAGTTCCGAATACGAGAAGTATGCTGCTGAACTGGAAGAAATTCTGACAGAAAGGAGGACCGCGTAATGGAAACAAAAGCATTTCAGAAAATATATACCCGAATCACTCAGATTACTAAAGCTACCTGCTCGCTCAAAGCTACCGGTATAGGCTACGAGGAGATGGCTACCGTAAACGGACGCCTTGCTCAGGTGGTGAAAATCGTCGGCGACAACGTCACCCTTCAGGTATTCTCGGGTACCGAAGGAATCCCTACAAATGCTGAAGTAGTTTTTCTGGGCAGGCCTCCCGTTCTCCGGGTCAGCGACGACCTTGCCGGCCGCTTCTTCAACGCCTACGGGCAGCCCATCGACGGTGGCCCGGAAGTGGAAGGCGAAGAACGCGAAATCGGAGGACCATCGGTTAATCCGGTCCGCCGCAAGCAGCCTTCAAAACTCATCGCTACTGGTATTGCAGGCATCGACCTGAACAATACTCTGGTAACCGGACAAAAAATTCCCTTCTTCGCCGATCCCGACCAACCCTACAATCAGGTGATGGCACAGGTAGCGCTCCGGGCGAAAGCCGATAAAATCATCCTTGGCGGGATGGGACTTACCAACGACGACTACCTTTATTACAAGAATGTTTTCGACAATGCCGGTGCTCTTGACCGTATCATAAGCTTCGTAAATACGACCGAGAATCCCCCGGTTGAACGACTGCTGGTGCCCGATATGGCACTGACTGCCGCCGAGTATTTTGCATTTAATAAGAAGGAGACGGTGCTGGTACTGCTCACCGACATGACCCTTTATGCCGATGCCCTGAGCATTGTTTCGAATCGAATGGATCAGATCCCATCGAAGGACAGTATGCCGGGGTCGCTCTACAGCGACCTGGCAAAGATCTACGAAAAGGCTGTACAGTTCCCCGAAGGGGGGTCCATCACCATTATTGCGGTTACTACCCTCTCTAGCGGCGATATTACGCACGCAATTCCCGATAATACCGGATATATTACGGAAGGACAGCTCTTCCTGCGTCGCGATTCGGATATCGGAAAAGTTATCGTAGACCCGTTCCGTTCGCTGTCGAGGCTGAAACAGCTGGTTATCGGTAAGCAAACACGCAAAGACCATCCGCAGGTAATGAATGCCGCCGTGCGTCTGTATGCCGATGCTGCCAATGCACGGACCAAGCTTGAAAACGGTTTCGACCTCACCGATTACGATGAGCGTACCATGAATTTTGCCCGTGAATATTCCGAAAGCCTGCTGGCCATCGACGTTAACATCGATACCACCTTAATGCTCGATACTGCCTGGAAGCTTTTTGGCAGATATTTCACCAAAGCGGAAGTCAGCGTTCGTCAGGAATTCGTTGACCTGTACTGGCCGGCTGATGAATAAACCGGTGGATTTTGGCAGGAGACAATGGTTAGTATCCCGTGTTTCCGTCCCGGAAGTTTTAAGTCGCTTTCAGCAACCCGAATACAAGAATGTGAAATGGCAATAAAGTTTCAATACAATAAAACCTCGTTACAGGAACTCAACAAGCAGTTGAAGGTGAGGGTGCGGGCTCTGCCGACCATTAAAAACAAAGAGTCGGCCCTGCGCATGGAGGTGAAAAAAGCCAGGGATACCGCTCTGAATCTGAGTCAGCAACTGGACGAGGCCGTCGAGAGTTACCAGGGGATGGTGCGATTGTGGGGCGAATTCGATCCGGGACTGGTGAAAGTGGAAGATGTGGAGCTCAGCATTCGTAAGATTGCAGGAGTGCGCATCCCCGTGCTGGAAAACGTTCAGTTCAGCCTGGCGGAAATAAGCCTGTTCAACAGCCCTCTGTGGACCGCCGATGGCATAGGAATCGTGAAACACCTCGCCAGCATCGGAATAGAAAGTGAGTTCTTTAACCGGAAAATGGCACTGCTCGATCATGCCCGCCGCAAAACCACGCAGAAAGTTAACCTCTACGAAAAAGTTCAGATACCGGGTTATGAAGACGCAATTTTAAAGATCAAACGTTTTATGGAAGATGAGGAGAATCTCTCCAAGTCGGCTCAGAAAATTGTTAAGGTTCGTCAGCAAAAGATGGAGGAAGACGTATGATAGCACCGATGAAAAAGTATTCATTCCTGGTCTTCCACCGCGAGTACGAAGATTTTCTGCTCAAACTTCGGGAATTGGGGATGGTGCACATTGTGGAGCGTGAAGGCAGCGTTACCGATGAGGTAAGCCGTCAGCTTCAGGAAGCCGGACAGCTTAACAGGCTGATCCGCTCACTGGAAAGCCGCGGATTGCCTTCTGCCTCTAAAGGCATGGATGCCAATCCCGAAGAACTCTATGCTGAAATCAATGAAATTCTGCATCAGCAATCCGTTCTTAACCAACAGCTTGTTCAGATCCGGAAAGAAACTGCCGAAGTTATGCCCTGGGGCGACTTCAGCGAAGTCCTTATTAAACGCCTTCACGATGCCGGAGTAAAAATCAGACTCTTTATGGCTTCTCAGAGAACCTGGATGCCTGAGCTTTACGCTGATTACGACATTTTTGAAATCAACAGCATTGCAGGAATCGTATATTTTGCTCTGGTCGATACCGGGAATCCGCTGCCCGCGATGGATGCAGAGGAAGTGAAAATTCCGAAGCACTCCCTTTCCGGACTTGAACATCGCCGGCAGGAAGCTGCAGCCGCATTGGCTTCTTACGAAGCCAGACTCGATGATATTGCAGCATCCGGAACGGATATTCTTAAAGCTTATCGCAACAGACTTCTTCAGGATGCAGAACTCGAAAAAGCTATTAATAATGCATTGCCCGAAGCCGGCGATAAACTTCAAATACTTGAAGGGTGGATTCCGGCTGAAAATACAGATGTAATTAATCATTTTCTCGATAAGGAAGATGTTTTTTACCTGATTGAGTCGCCCGTGCCCGGGGATTCCGTTCCCATTTTGCTTAAGAACAAAGGTTTTGCTTCGAAATTTGAAGTACTGGGTGAACTGTATTCTCTGCCTTCTTACAAAGAGCTTGATCTTACGCCGTTTTTCGCCCCGTTTTATACCATCTTCTTCGGCTTCTGCCTGGGCGATGCCGGGTACGGGCTGCTGATGATTCTGGCAACACTCTTTGCGAAACGAAAAGTTGCTGACGCCATGAAACCTATCGTGACTCTGGTAACCTATCTTGGTATAGCAACTTTGGTATTCGGATTTATCAGTGGTACTTTCTTTGGAATTAACCTCTATGAATCCGGACTTCCGGGATACCGGAACCTGCAGGCTATGTTCGTGGCAAACGATACCAATATTAACGATGTACTGTTTGCGCTTTCGCTGATACTGGGCGGCATTCAGATTGTCTTCGGAATGGTGCTCAAGGCAGTAAATGAAAACATACAGTTTGGATTTAAGTATGCTCTTGGTACCATTGGATGGATTATTCTCCTGGTCGGATTGGCAACCGTTTACGGCTTCAGCTCTCTTGCCGGTGTGCCAATGGCTGAGCTGAAACCCTGGCTGTATGCTGTTCTTGCTACCGGTGGCATTCTGGTTCTGTTTCTCAACAGCCCCGGAAAGAGTATCTTTATGAATTTCGGACTCGGATTATGGAACAGCTATAATATGATTACCGGTGTTCTGGGTGACCTGCTTTCCTACATCCGTCTTTTTGCCCTGGGCATTTCCAGCGCAATCCTCGGATTTGTCTTTAACAGCCTTGCCTTGTCGGTGGGCACAAGTATTATCGGGATATTCTTTATGGTAATTATCCTGGTGATCGGACACAGCATCAACTTGTTTATGGCCGGACTCGGATCCTTTGTTCATCCGATGCGTCTGACTTTTGTGGAATTCTACAAGAACTCCGGCTTTGAAGGCGGAGGTCGCAAATATCAACCGTTTAGAAAATTAACCTAAGTCAAATATAACCTTAATCACTTTACTATGGAACCGATTATTTTAGCTTACATTGGCGTTGGACTCATGATTGGACTTGCCGGCATCGGCAGTGCATTCGGAGTGTCGATCGGGGGAAATGCTTCTCTCGGAGCTCTGAAAAAAAATCCGGACGCGTTCGGTAATTACCTTGTTTTGAGTGCTCTGCCCGGTACTCAGGGACTTTACGGGTTTATGGGCTACTTTATCCTGGCCGGCTTTCTGACGCCCGAAATTACGCTTGCTCAGGCAGCTGCCGTATTCGGGGCCGGACTTGCCCTTGGATTTGTCGCGCTGCTGTCGGCCATCAAGCAGGGTCAGGTATGCGCCAACGGCATCGCTTCCATAGGATCTGGTCACGACGTATTCGGCAATACACTCATTCTGGCTGTATTCCCCGAACTTTACGCCATTATTGCCTTTGCGGCAACCTTCCTTATCAGCGCTTCGCTCTAAAAAGAAATTGTTTTCGTGTTTTGAGCATTGCCGGCGTAACCGGCAGTGCTTTTTTGCGTTTAATAATCAGGTAATTCCCGGAAACGCCCGAAAAAAAAGAATAGTCTAAAACACAAAATACCATGGAAACAAAAAGTGAATTTAAGGTTAAAGGTGAAGACCTGCTGGCAAAGGTAAAGGAGTTGATCCACCAGGGAAATATCACCCGCATCATTGTTAAGAACGATGAAGGCAAGGTTTACCTCGAAATCCCGGTGACCATTGGTGTTATCGGTGCGCTAGTGGTACCGGTACTGGCCGCGGTTGGAGCTCTGGCTGCACTTGCATCCAACTTTACGATTGAGGTGGTGAAAAAGGAAGAATAATACCTGAAGGTAAATTCATCCGTGAATAGTAAGGTATAGGAGCAACCTGTGTTTAACAGGGAATATGCTGCATACGTTTTATTAATTATTTACCACAATTGCCTTTTACCGGTAATCGTGGTTTGGTTTGGTTTCGGACAATTGCAAAAAGCTGTATGGCCAATTTTTGCGTTACAGTAAATTAATTATACAGTATGTGGATAAAATATTTACCGAAAACGAATGCAGGTGTAAATATATTTGAAATATATTTTTATTACTATTTGTTAATTTTTATTTTTGCGGTTCTCACAACATGATTTGCACTCTGCTGGCAGCAGAATGCAATTTACATTTATAAGAAAAAGAATCTGACCGGTCGTTCGGGTTTATAGGCCGATTCCGTCTTTCAGGGATGGCTTGTGAATCTGCAGATATTTGATAATGGTATGAAAGGAAATTTCCGTGATTTAATAAATCGCCTTGAAGATGTAATTTTTATTCATTTAATCAATGAAGATGGCACTCCCGGCAAAATGGTGAAGGTTAATGCCGTTGCCTGCCGTACCTTGGGTTATACATATAGCGAGATGCTGTCGATGACTCCCGTTCAGCTTGGAGATCCCGCAGTTGTTGCTCAATCGCCTTTAATTGTTCATTCGGTGCTGAATCACAATGTCAGTGTTTTTGAAGATAATCTTCTGCACAAACAGGGGCATCGCATCCCGTTTGAGATGAAATCGTACCTGGAAGAATACGATGGTAACCGCTGCATCTATACCATAGGTCGCGACCTGCGCCAGCACCGTGAAACGCTCAGCCAACTCAAAGCGGCATACGACGAACTGGATTATGTGTTTAATGCTTCGGAATTGCTGATTATTGTCCTTGATATTAATGGTAAAATAATTTCTGTCAATCAAACGGCCGTTACCCGACTGGGATACACGGCTGCCGAGATGAAAGGGGCCGATATAGAGCTTATACATTCACAGGAATCCAGGGATGATGTTAGCAGATTGAAAAGCCAGTTCGATAAAGGGGATAAGTTCAGCTGCAAGGCGCCCCTGCTTAAGCGGGAAGGCGGGATTATTCCGGTTGAATCGCGTCTGATCAGAGGACACTGGCACGGACAGGATGTATATTACTGCATGAGCCTGGATATATCCGAATTGAGCCGGCTGAAAGATGAAGCAATGGATTCCGTTAACCGCCTTGAAGCCGTTCTCGACAGCGCCAAACTTGGGTACTGGGAATGGGATCTGCTGACCGATAATATCATAGTGAACGAACGCTGGGCCGAAATTCTGGGATACAGCCTGAAGGAACTCCAGCCTACGACCATCGATACATGGAAAGATATACTGCATCCCGACGATCTGGAACATGCTTTGCTCCAGACCAAAAAGCACATAGATGGTTTATCGCCGCATTATGAAATAACAGCCCGCATGAGGCATAAAAAAGGCCACTGGGTGTGGGTTCAGGACAGCGGCAGGATTACCTTGCGCGATAAGCAGGGCAGGGCATTACGGATGAACGGAATTCATTTGGATGTCACCCGTTTGGTGAATTCCCGGTTTAAACTTAAAAATCGCTACCGAATAGAAAAAGTGCTTGCCGATATCTCTGCCAGCTTTATTAATGTCGCTGAAGAAACCATCGATTTAAAACTGGATAATGCTTTACAGATAATTGGTGAATTCGCCGGTGTTGACCGTGCTTACTTTTTTCTCTTTAAGGATGAAGGCCGGATTATGGATAACAGCCACGAATGGGTGGCCTCTGGTGTCTCCGCTGAAAAGAATAACCTGAGAGATTTGCCTTCCTCGATTTTTCCGTGGTGGATGCAGAAGCTGAACAGGCTTGAACACATTTATGCACGTAATATTAACGAAGATCTTCCCAAAGAAGCGACCATGGAGCGGGATATACTTAAGGCACAAAACATACTGTCGGTACTTGTGGTTCCCGTACACCTGAAGGATAATCTGATGGGATTTCTTGGTTTTGACGCAGTAGCCCGGGAAAAAGAGTGGTCGCCTTACGATATTAAAATTTTAAAAACTATTGCCGGAATCATTGCACAATCGATGCATTCGGTGCAAACCATCCGTGAACTCATTGCGGCACGCAATAAAGCCGAGGAGTCAAACCGTTTGAAAAGTGCATTTCTGGCTACCATTAATCATGAATTACGCACCCCGCTCAATCACATTATGGGCTTCAGCGATATCATGCATGCGATGGCAACCGATCAGGACTTTCAGGAATACTCCAAACTTGTAAATGAAAGTGGCAGGCACCTTCTGGCGCTGATTGAGGATATTTTTGAGCTGGCACTGTCTGAGCAAAGTGCCATTACCATCAGAGAACAGTCGTTCAGAGGGATGGATATTCTAAGCGAAAATAAGCTGGTTCTGGAAGATTTGATTCATCGCTCAGGGAAAACCGGTAAGATAAGTCTTCGTTTCTCTCCGGAAAAATCACTTCTTTTAACCACGCTCACAGCCGATCGCAGCAAAATAAACCAGGTTCTTAATAACCTGTTTCGAAATGCCGTGAAATTTACACGTGAGGGATTTGTGGAATTCGGATTTTACCGCGAATCCGCAAACCGGCTGACCTTCTTCGTGCAGGATTCCGGTATTGGCATACCCGTTGAAAAGCAGGATATTATTTTCGATTTCTTTCGCCAGGTGGATGATTCGCATACCCGCCGATACGAAGGCGTTGGCATCGGACTTGCACTTTCGAGGAGGATCGTTCAGGCCATGCAGGGCGAAATCCGGGTAGAATCTGACGTTAATGAAGGATCCCGCTTCAGCTTCACCGTGCCCGTTGCTTTTGAAAATGCCGGTGTTCAGGCTTCAATGCCGGGAATCTCAGGCAGTACTGATTTCAGCGGATTAAAAGTTCTGGTCGCAGAGGACGATCAGAGTAGCCGGATGATTATCCGTCAATTGCTGAAACCCTCAAAGGTTCAGATGCTGTTTGCCGAAAACGGACTGGAGGCGGTGGATCTGGTTCGAAGTATTGATCGTATCGATCTGGTTCTTATGGATCTGAAAATGCCGGTTATGGACGGCTACCAGGCAACCCGCGAAATCAGACAGCTGAATCCGGATTTGCGTATCATTGCACTTACAGCTCACACCCTGCCCGAAGACCGGGAATCGGCCTTCGCTGCCGGGTGTAACGGAGTAATAACCAAACCCGTTGATAAAGAAATACTGTTTAAAGAACTTCGGCAATTACTTTCCTGATCAGGCCCGGCTCCTCGATTAACCTGCTTTCTCCGGCAATTCTCCGGGTTGTTTAAATACTATTGCCTTGGCGGATCCGGCTCTGATTCGTTTTCCGACCCTGGAATCACCGGATTGTCGTATTTTTGGTTGTCGTTTATCCTGATTTTTTTTCTACCTTTGCACGCTCCGGAGGGCCGGGGAGCCACAAGCTTAGTTGCCTGGCTATGAATTATTAACAAATTTAATCCTACATTTTTGCAATGAATATTGAACTTCAACACACCGGCGATCTGACCGCAACAGTAAAAATTGACATTTCTCCAGCCGATTATGAAGATAATGTGATGAAGGTGCTGAAAGAATATCAGCGCAAAGCGCAGATGCCGGGCTTCAGGCAGGGTAAGGTGCCGTTTGGACTTACCAAAAAAATGTACGGACAGGCTGTTATGGCCGATGAGGTGAATAAACTGCTCGGCGAATCTCTCGAGAAATTCATCGATGAACAGAAACTGGATATTTTGGGCAATCCCCTTGCAAATACGGAGAAAACTCCTCAGATTGACTTTACGGAGCCGGTAAGCACCAGCTTCTATTTTGACCTCGGATTCAGCCCGAAATTTGACCTGAATCTCGAAACCATTAAAGGTCTCAGCTATTACCGTATCGAAGTCTCCGATGAAATTGCTGCCAAATACCTCGACGATATGCGTCGTCGCAACGGGGAGCCCGGCGAAGTGGAAGTGTCGGAAAACGGCGATTTACTCAAAGGCGACTTTACTCAGCTTGATGCAACCGGCGATTCCGTTGAAGGCGGAATAAGTACCTCAGGTTCAATAGATCCTTCCCTTTTCTCCGATGAAGAGGTGCGCAAATTGTTTGAAGGCAAAAAAGTCGGCGAAACCATACGTTTCAACCCCATGAAAGCCTCCGGAAATGCAACCGATGTTGCTGCAATGCTGGGCATCACCAAAGAAACGGCGGCCGATCTTGATTCGGAATTCAGCTTCGCGATCACTTCCATTACCCGTATGATTCCCGCTGAAATTAATACAGAGTTTTTTGAGAAAGTATACCCGGGCGTTGAAATTGCCGATGAGGCCGGTCTGATCGAACAGATTAAGGCGGATGCCGCTTCTTCGTTCGTCGGCGAGAGCGACAGAAAGTTTTTCAACGATGCGGTGAAAGCCATGATCGATACTGCAGGCATCGGTCTCCCCGACGAATTCCT
>OFEK01002148.1_pt1 | contig 11267 bp, 10 predicted proteins | sample 1521131 | NCBI WGS metagenome assembly OFEK01 (sample SAMN05720209, study PRJEB24109) | activated sludge metagenome | isolation source: Anaerobic digester | place: China | collected 2015-12-16
CAATTCTCGGGCCCGTAGCTTAGTCCGGTCAGAGCGCCCGGCTCATAACCGGGCGGTCGTGGGTTCAAATCCCTCCGGGCCCATGGTAATTCTTGCCCCGATTGGGAAATGAGGACGAGATTATGTGGTGTTACTTTTCTAAGTTCAGAAATTGCTCTATCAAGTAATTGGCCTGCATTTAGGGCCGTTTCCTTCAGATACTCGTAAGTCTCTGGCGATACCGTTGTGTGCAATCTTCTCCTAATTCGATGGATTACGGTTTTTTTGCTTTTTCTCCGTTTTTCATTTCCTATTCTCCTGTCCAGACATGTCCGGACATGTCCAGACATATACGGATAGCAGTATCTCCGCGTGAGGGGACTTAAAGAGAGGGCGCCACAGTCGGGCGGGGCGGTTTTTTGACACCCTCTTGTTAAGTGGTTGCACTTGCCATGTATCGGCTATGAAACGAATCAACGCAAAGGGAGAGGTCTTTCAACAGACTTCCGTCTACATCCGTGAGAACGTCTACCTCCTCGCCAGGGAGGAGCGTATCCCCATGTCTGAGTCTGCAGAGCGGGGTGTGATCGCCGCGCTGCGTGCGCGGGGCGTCGAGGTCTGAGGGATGTATGACGAAATACGAGATCGTATACACAGAGACGGCGGAAAAACATCTTGATGCAATTGAGCGCAGAGATGGCGAGTATTTAGCAAAAATCATCCAGAAGATAGAGTTTTGCTTGGGTGAACACCTCTTCGACCGGATCGGACTATGCAACAAGAAGAAACTGAAAGGGAAGGAGAACACTCACCGGTTACATGTTCAGATGAAATACACCGTGTTTTACAAGGTTATGGGGGCGAAAGGGAACAGATTTGCTCAAATTCATCTGATCGTGGGTTTCGAGGAGGCACACCAGATGTACCCGCACATCGATTTATAACCCATATTTCTTTTTTATCTCAGCATGAGTATATTTCCGACCTTTCCCCGCTCTCTCCATGTCTGCATCCAGTCTATCGATACTGGCTTGGATTTCAGCCTGAGTAAGGGCCCTTTTAGGCGTGGTCTTCGAGGTTGCCTTCTTCCGCTCGACTACCGTCTTCGTCGGCATACATGATGATGTCTGTATCTGGAAAGATATAGTTTTGGGCGAGGATCACTTTCACACCGCACGGTTACTGATTTAACGGTTCGGAGGGTGTAGATACCCTTGAGGTGGCCTGTGACCTCCGAAACAGTAACGATAGAGTGTGCGGTTGCGGCCCCGGAACCCGATCATAGGCGCGCAAAGGGTGCAGCAACGGAGAACCGACGGCAGTACTCCGGAGGATGCCATAGAAGACTGAGGCTTCTTCCTTCCGGAGATGTGGCATACTGTGCCAGAAAGAACCTAGTAACAGATGGGAGTGAACGCTTCAATCCATGCGTGACATAATCCACTGCATCATCAAGGTTTAAGACAACAAACTGCTCTCCGGCATCCGTTTTGCCGGATATGCCTGTATCTCCCGCTAAACCTCCCCCGTTTTTCCATCTTAGTAAATATCGCTCCTTTCGTCAATCGGGGCTATTTCCGACCCATAACCGGGCGGTCGTGGGTTCAAACCCCACCGGGCCCACTGTTATTCCGTGAAATTTCCAGTTTTAGCGCTCGCGGTGAGAGATTCAGTGAATCGGGAAGCGCGATACTGCCGCAACATCACAGGAGGCCCACTACCGCAATCAAAACCCTCCCGGTTTATTGCCCCGTGCAGCAACTGTTCAAATGCTGTTATCATGTCCCGCATCCTCCAGATCCTCATCCTCTTCACCGTGACGGCGGCGATCCTCGCCGCCGGATGTATACAGACCGCAACGGAGCCTGCGGCCCCGCCGGTGAACGTGACCGTCCCATTCCCGCCCATCCCGGTCGCCAGCGAGGGCGGCGTCAACCTCGCGTACGAACTTGAACTCTCCCCGTCAGAAAACCGGACGTTCGTCCCGGAGAAGGTCGAGGTCATCGATCCCGACACGGGGAAGATACTCTGGACGCTCGACGGGGAACTGCTCGCCGCACTCTACCACCCGGCCGCAGACCCGCCCCCGACCGCGGCGGAGCTCGAGAACGGTACCGGAAAACTACCCGTCCCGCGGATCTCGCTCTGGTTTGGGGTCAGCCCGGACGCCGTGCCGGACCGGCTCGTCCACCGGCTCACCCTGAACGGGAGCGGGCTCGCGCCGGCCACGTTCACCGGCGGCAACGTCACGGTGCGCAAAGACCTTGCGCCGGTGGTCATCGGCTCACCGGTACGCGGTCCGGGCTGGACGGCGATCGAGACCACGGCGCCCGTGACCCACCATTTTCTTGCCCAGATCACGATGAACGGGGTGACCCGCGTCCCCCAGCGGTACGCACAGGACTGGATATACGTAGACCCGGTCACCGGGCAGGCGGCCGCCGGGAACGCGACGCTCGCAAAGAACTTCCTCGGGTACGGAAGAGAGATCTACGCGGCCGCGAACGGGACGGTGGTGGACGTCCTGGACGGCCTCCCCGACCTTGAGACCATCTACTCCCCCCGGCAGGCCACCATCGCAACCGCAGCCGGCAACTACGTCATCGTCGATATCGGGGACCAAAAATACGCCTGCTACGCCCATATGGCCCCCGGCTCGATCCGGGTCGGAGTCGGCGATGCCGTCGCGGAGGGGCAGGTCCTCGGCCTGATGGGCAACAGCGGGAACTCCGATCTCCCGCACCTCCACTTCCAGATCGTGACGGATACGCCCTCCTTCCTCGGGGCCGAGGGCTATCCCCACGTCTACCGGTCGTTTGACGTGATCGGCACCGTCAACCAGACCCTTGCAGAGGAGAGAGCCTCCGGGCCCGATTACCCGGTGACGCGGTTGTGGTCGGAGTTCGGCGATCTCGTCACGTTCTCAGGGGAGCCGGTATCGCAGGAGAACAACCTGACGGAGAACCGGGCCGTCGTCCGGCTCCCCTGACCGCACCCTTTCTCTCCTCCACGGCCCGGAAGGAGGAGATCCCCCACTCACCCCCTCCCGGAAGAGATCAATCCCTGACCAGCGGGTAGTTTGCCGCCTCCCACCCGATGGTGCCGCCGAGCAGGTTCGCGACGTGCCGGAACCCGTGCCTCTCGAGGATGCTTGCCGCAAGGCTCCCCTTGAACCCGGCATCGCAGTGGACGACGATCTGCCGGTCCTCCGGGATCTCCGCGATCCGCTCCTCGAGGTTACCGACGTAGATGTGGTGGGAGCCCCGGATGTGGCCCGACTCCTCCCGGTGCCCGATCGTGCGGACATCGAGGATGTAGATCGACGGGTCGTCAAGGCGCTCCGCGAGGTCGGAGGGCGACCAGGTCCCGGTCCGCGCGATCCGCTCGCCCTGCTCGAACCAGGCCGCGAATCCGCCGGCAAGGTATCCCGCGATGTTGTCGTAGCCGAGCCGCACGAAATGGCGCACCACGTGGCCCATTGAGAGGTCAAAGTCGTCGACGAGGACGATCGGGTCTTCGTAGTTCAAGGAGTAGCCCATGTAGAGCGGGAGGCCGTTGCGCCAGATGTTGATGGTGCCCGGGATATGCCCGCCGGCGAACCCCGTCGGCGACCGGATGTCGACGACCTGCGCCTTCTGGTCAAGGAGAGAGCGGAGCTCGCGGGCCGTATAGGGCCGCAGGTGCGGCAGGTTGTAGATCAGGGGCGGGCCGGCCCTGTTGAGGTCCCGCATCCGGGCAAAATACGGCGGCTCGTAGAGCCGCTCGTTCACCTTGTACTCGACGAACTCCTCCCTTCCCAGGGAGAGGAGCCGGTTCGTCGCCCGCTCAAAACCGATGGACGTGTACTCCCGGTCGCTGATCTTCCCGCCGCAGACCGACCCGGCGCCATGAGCGGGGCAGACGATCACGCCGTCGGGGAGCGGGAGGAGCGTCTCGTGCAGGCTTTCGTACAGCATCTCCGACATCTCATGCCGCCGGTCCTTGCCGGCAAGGTCCGTCCTCCCGACTTCGCCCGCAAAGAGCGCATCGCCGGTAAAGACCATCAGGGGGTCGTCGGAGACCGACCGGTCACGCACAAGGAGCGATATGCTCTCGACGGTGTGGCCGGGCGTCTCCAGGACCTCAACCTCGAGCGGCCCGATCCCGAACGTCTCCCCTTCCCGCACGGGGGTGCCGAACCCGAACTTCTCCCGAGCCCCGTGCAGGATCTCCGCCCCGGTCGGACGGGCGAGTTCCCGGGAGCCGCTGACATAATCCTCGTTCTTGTGGGTCTCAAAGATCTTCGTGATCTTCATATCCAGGTGCCCGGCGACGGTCGCGTAGACCCGGCAGTCGCGCCTCGGATCGATGACCGCCGTCTCCCCGCCCGCTCCGATCATGTATGAATTGTGCGCGAGGATATCGGACTTTATCTTCTCAAACAGCATCCGTATGCATCTCCCGGGTGGCAGGACCCTTTTTTGATGTGCCGGGATGCGGGGGAAGTATATAAAAGGTTTACGGGAGTGCGGGCGCTACCGCCCGCCGCCCGGGCACCGGTCAGGCGCGGGGGGGCGGGACGACGCGCCCGACCGCGCGGTCCTGACCGAGAGGATGTTTCCCACGGCCTTGAACGCGTCCTCAAGCTCCGAGAAGTTCGGGATCCGGCAACTCCGGAGGATACGCAGCCCGCTCCTGATGCTGTCGCCGCCAAGCATGCAGCCCACCACCATCTTCTCCGTATTCCGGGAGAACCGGACGATCTCGTTTGCGACGTGCGCCGGGTCGGCGAGCGTCGTCGGGACGGCGATGACGAACGCGATGTCCCAGAAGTCCTGGTGCCGGATCAGCACATCGAAGAGGGCGGCGAACCGGGCGGCGTCGGCATCCCCGATGATATCCATCGGGTTTGCATGGTTCCAGAACGGGGGAAGGAACGCGTTGAGTTCGCGGAGCACCTCGTCGGGGAGGTCGACCATATCGACACCGTGCGCCTCGGCGTAGTCGGAGGCAAGAACGGCAAACCCGCCCGCGCTGGTGACGGCAATCGCCCGGTTCCCCCGCGGGTAGCCCTCGCTTGCCAGGAGCTCGGCGAGATTGAAGGCGTCGCGGAGGGTCCGGGCCGGGATCACCCCCGCCTGCCTGAACGCCGCGACGTAGACATCGTAACTCCCGGCAAGAGAACCGGTGTGGGATGATGCCGCAGCCCTGCCCTTCCGCGACGATCCGGACTTCACCGCTACCACCGGTTTCCTCCTGGCGACCTCGCGGACGATCTGCGCGAAGCTGCGCCCGTCCTGGATCTCCTCGACGTAGAGGGTGATCGACCGGGTCATCGGGTCCTGCTCGGCGAACCGGAGGTAGTGTTCGAACCCGAGGTCCGCCTGGTTGCCGACGCTGATGACGCTTGAGAACCCGAACTCCTCCGGGAGGCTCCAGTCGACGACGGTGGTGATGATCGCGCCGCTCTGGGAGATGAAGGCCACGTCCCCGGATCTCGGCGAGACCGGGTCGAACGTGGCGTTGATCCCCTGGTGGGGCATCATGACGCCGAGGCAGTTCGGGCCGATGATCCGGACGGAGTGCCGGCGTGCAATCTCGACGACCTCCTCCTCGAGGGCCGCGCCGGCGCCGCCGATCTCGCGGAACCCGGCGGTGACGATGATGGCGAGCCGGACGCCTTTCTTCCCGCACTCCTCCATCACCCCGGGGACAAGCGGGGCCGGCACGGCGATGACCGCCCAATCGACCGGTCCGGGGATATCCAGAACGGAGGGGTAGGCCGTCCGCCCGAAGAGCTCTTTCCGGGACGGGTTGACCGGATAGAGATTTCCCGGGAAAGAAAGCAGGTTTCTGAGGACGGAATAGCCCACCTTGTTCGGGCTTGCGGATGCGCCGATCACGGCGATGGATCGGGGATAGAAGATATCGGGGGGTGATCCGACGCTGAGGCGGGCTGCTTCGCCTCCGACGGTATCCCCGACGATGATCCGCGCATCGACGACGCTCGCTCCCTCCTCGTAGAGGATGACCGGGTTGAGGTCGAACTCCCGGATCTGCGGGTTCTCGGCAAACTGCCGGGCCATCGTCGCGATGATCCGGACGAGCGCCTCCTCGTCCTTTTGGGGCTCCCCCCGGTATCCCCTGATGAGACGGTAGCCCTCGATCTCCCGGACCATCGCGCGGATATCGTCGTCGGTGACGGGCAGGACACGGATGGAGATATCCTCGAGGAGTTCCACGAGCTTCCCGCCAAGCCCGAACGTGACGACCTTCCCAAACGAGGGATCGGTCTTCCCCCCGATCAGCACCTCAAGCCCGCCGGGCACCTGCTTCTCCACGATGATACCGGTGATCGCCGCTTCCGGGGCACGGGCCGCGCCGTTCTGCATGATCGTCCGGAACGCCTCCTCTACCCCTTCGGGGCTCTCGATCGCGGTGACGACGCCGCCGACATCGCTCTTGTGGATGATATCCGACGAGACTATCTTCATGACGACCGGGTAGCCTATCCGCCCGGCGGCCGCCCGTGCATCGCCGGCGCTGGTGACCACCTGGTGGGGCGGCACGGGTATCCCGTACGCCGAAAGCAGGCCATACCCTTCCGGTTCGGTTAACATTCGTTCTGGCATCTCTCTTCCTCGCTGCAAGGACGGTCATGCCGGGGTTGCACGACCGGCGTTCTCCTTCTATCAACTATTCCGGCTGCCCGGCATAATAGTTATCCGGCCGGCGGAGCGAGCCCGGTTTCTCCTCCCGGAGGAAGGTGAAAAGACCATAATGGCCGACGATCCCAAACGGGGGCGTCGACGATGGTGTTCTGAGGAATGTTCTTTGACGTCTGCATATGTACTACGAAACGAAATCCCTTAACACTGGATAGGTTACCTTTCGTCAGGTATATTAATTAGTGTTACATTCATAGTAAACAGTATGATGTTCTTCAGGTATACCAGATTGCTCACGGCCGCGGCGCTCGCGGCTCTCGTACTGCTCATGGCCGCTGCCGGATGCACCGGCACAACCGCCGGCGGGGGTGCTGCCGGCGAGGAGATAACGGTCACCGATGGGTTCGGCCGGAGTGTCACCGCCCCGTCGCCCCCCGAGAGCGTCGTCTGCTCGGGCTCAGGATGCCTGCGCTACCTTGTCTACCTGCAGGCCCAGGACCTCGTCGTCGGTGTCGATGACATCGAGAAGAAGGAGCAGGAGGCAGAAGGCCGCCCTTACGCCCTTGCCTACGGTTCGAAGTTCAAAGACCTCCCGCTGATCGGCGAGTTCAGGGGTAAGGACGACCCCGAGAAGATCATCAGCATAGGCCCCGATGTCGTCTTCAAGACGGGTTCGACCGGGACGGCATACGGAACGAGCGCTGCAGAAGCCGACAAACTCGAGGATAAGACGGGTATCCCGGTCGTAGCCTTCCCCTACGGCTCGCTCAGGGACGACGCCGAGAAGGCCGAGATGTACGGCGGCCTCCGCGTGATGGGCGAGGTCCTCGGGAAACAGGACCGGGCCGAAGAGGTGATCGCCTACATCGATGCGACGATGGCCGACCTTGAGCGCCGGACCGGCGACATACCCGCGGCCGACCAGAAGAGCGTCTACGTCGGCGGGATCTCATCCGCTGGTGCCCACGGCATCATATCCACCGAACCCGCATATCCGCCGTTCCTCTGGGTGCACGCGAAGAACGTTGCAACCGGGCTCGGCACGGCGCACGCCGATGTCGCGAAAGAGGCGCTCGTCAACTGGGACCCCGAGTACATCTTCATCGACGCCGGCACCACCCAGATGGAGAGCGGCGGCGCGGTCGGCGAACTGAAGAACGATGCGGCGCTCGCGGGCCTCTCTGCAGCAAAGAACGGCAAGGTCTACGGCGTACTCCCGTACAACTTCTACAACACGAACTACGAGACCGTGCTTGCCGACGCCTACTTTGTCGGAAAGACCCTCTACCCCGATCGGTTCGCCGACGTCGACCCGGTAAAGAAGGCAGATGAGATCTACACCTTCTTCGTCGGCAAACCGGTCTTTGGCGACCTGAACGGCCAGTACAGCAACCTCGGGTTTGCCGCGATCCCGCTGTAAATGCGATATACGGAGGATAAGACGAGATGCACTTCGCTGACGGGACAGTTCCCCGGGAATATCTCGGGTACGTGAGGAGAAAGCACCTCTGGATACTCGGGGGGATCGCCCTCCTCTTCATCCTCCTCGTGGTCTCCATATCGGTCGGCGCGGCCGGCGTTCCCATCTACGACGTCTTCCTCTCCATCGTGAACGGCACGGCCGACCGGATCTTCGTGTTTCTCAATCCCGGTGCCACTATGAGCGTATCCAACGTCGACCGGATCGTCTGGAACATCCGCCTCCCCCAGGCGCTCGCCGCGATCGTCGCCGGTGTCGGGCTCTCGGTGGCGGGGGTCGCCATGCAGTCGATCCTCCGTAACCCGCTCGGATCGCCGTTCACGCTCGGCATATCCAATGCCGGCGCGTTCGGTGCGGCCGTCTCGGTCATCCTCCTCGGCACCGGGCAGATGCATTCATCGGTTGCCAATGCCGTCACCCTGAACAACCCCTACCTGACGACGGTCGTGGCGTTCATCTTCTGCCTCCTTGCGACGGCGGTGATCCTGATCATATCCCGGGTGCGCGGGGCGTCGCCGGAGGTGATGGTGCTCGCCGGCGTCGCCCTCTCCTCCCTCTTCACGGCAGGGACGATGTTCCTCCAGTTCTTTGCGAGCGACACCCAGCTCGCTGCGGTCGTCTTCTGGACCTTCGGCGACGTCAGCCGGGCCGGCTGGCAGGAGCTCGGTATCATGACTTTCGTCGTCGCGGCGGCCAGCATCTTCTTCCTTGCGAACCGCTGGAACTACAACGCGATCGATGCCGGCGACGAGACGGCAAAAGGGCTCGGTGTCAGTGTCGAAGCGGTGCGCAACATCGGTATGGTCGTCGCGGCGCTCGTCTCCGCCGTCATCGTCTCGTTCCTCGGTGTCATCGGGTTCGTGGGGCTGGTCTGCCCGCACATGGTGCGGAGGCTCATCGGCGACGACCAGCGCTACCTGATACCGGGCTCCTGCGTGGCGGGCGGGATCCTCCTCCTCGGTTCGGATACCGTCGCCCGGATCATCGTTGCGCCCTACATCCTCCCGGTCGCCGTGCTCACGGCGTTCCTCGGCGCACCGGTCTTCATCTACCTGCTCCTCCGGGGGTACCGGCGATGATCCTCGAAGTCGACGGCGTGGCGTTCACCTACAGGAGCGCCCCGGTCATCAGGGAGGTCACGTTCGGCGTGCGCCCCCACCAGATCCTCGCGATCCTTGGACCGAACGGCGTCGGGAAGACGACGCTCTTGAAGTGCATGAACGCCATACTGAAACCGAAGGCCGGATCCATCTTCGTCGATGAGATCGATCTCCTCAGGGCCGACCGGATGGAGATTGCGCGGAAGGTGGGTTACGTGCCGCAACGGTGCGAGGCAGGCAGGTTGACCGCGTTCGACGCCATCCTCCTCGGCCGGCGGCCGCATATCCGGTGGGACGTCACGGAGGCGGACCTCCGCATCGTCGAGGCGGCTATCCGGATGCTTGACCTCGAGGCTCTCTCGCTCCGGTATATCGACGAGATGAGCGGCGGCGAGCTCCAGAAGGTGAGCATCGCCCGGGCGCTCGTGCAGGAGCCCCGGGTGCTCCTCCTCGACGAACCGACGAGCAGCCTCGACCTCAAGAACCAGCTTGAGATCCTCGGGATTGTGAGAAGCGTGGTGACCGATCACGATGTCGCGGCGGTGATGACGATGCACGACCTGAACATGGCGCTCCGCTACGCCGACCGGTTCATCTTCTTAAAAGAAGGCGTCATCCACGCCGCGGGGGGACCCGGGGTGGTGACGCCCGAGACCATCGAGGCGGTCTACGGTGTCCCCGTGACCGTCGAGCGATACAACGGGTTTCGCGTCGTCGTCCCCCTCGCGCCGGAGAGCGCCGGCTGAGACGCCCCGGGCCGGCGTGACGGGGAGCGGCCCCCTTCACGCGAACCGGTTATCCACATCGCCGATCCGCGCGGGCGCCGGCAGCCGGTCTCGCGCCCGCCCTACCTGGTACTTCGCTCATTTGGGCGCCCGGTGTCAAACGATGCGGTCCCGCGCAACACCGCAACGAAGAGTTAGCGCTCACTTTGCGAACCCTTTCGGAGCTCCGCCTACAATTTCGTCGTTTACAAAACATGTACCATCTGCGTTGTTGGCGGCCTCTTGCCAGAAGCATGGGGAGACTCTGGAGAAGACCCGTGCACGGCTTCCTATTGGTTATCACCACGCACTGCCCCCGCCCCAGAGGGGCGGGGGAGGAGGCCGAAGGCCGGGCGGGGTGGGGGCTACAGGAGCAACCCAAGGGGTGGAGGAGGGGGAGGTCGCTTTACGGGGAGTTACTGAGCCGTGGTGCTCCGGGTGCTGCCCCCGGAGTGGGGACGGGAGCAGAATATCTGCTGCGGTCTGGATAGCAGGTGAGAAAAATGCCAGGGTAGGTGAGGGTAAGGTCTCGCAACGAAGAGTTAGCGGTACCCCGGGTACCGGACTTCGCGTCCTTCCGCGGCTTCGCGCGAACTAACGGGTGTGGATAACGAGAGAGCCTCGCGCGAAGAACCGCGAAGGGGGATGGTTGATGGTTTGACCTGCGGAGGGGCTTCCTAAGAGATTTAGCGAAGGCTGATACCTATAAGTTCATCCGCTGCCGATACACCCGCCGGGCATGGTGCTCGAAACGTTCATCAGGGTCGCCGGGCTGGTCATCGGGACGTTCGGGGGGCTCTTCATCGTCTACGGGGCGGCGATCGCGATCATCGAGCTCCTCGCGCGGGAGACGCGCATACGGGAGAAGAGTTACCACGACATCCGGTGGTCGTTCACCACGCGCATCCTGATCGGCCTTGAGTTCTTCGTCGCTGCCGACGTCTTGAAGACGATCCTCGAGCCGACGTCCCAGGACCTGATCATCCTCGGGTCGCTCGTCGCGATCAGGACCGTCGTGAGTTACTTCCTCGGGAGGGAGGTGAGCGAGCTCCCGGAAGACAGGAAACAGTGAGGATGGACAGGACCTTCGCGGTCACCCGCTCTCCTGAGTTTGCAGCGCCATAAGGTGCTCGTGCGCCTCGCTGACGATCCGTTTTGAGTTCCCGAAGGTGATCGCCCGGACGGCCTCGTCGTAGGGGAGCCACTGGTAGCCGACATGCTCGTCCGAGAGCGTCACCGCCGCTTCCGGGGTCTCGATCAGGTAGTAGACGACCTCCTTGTAGACCGTGCGCCCCCG
>OFEK01002152.1_pt1 | contig 11256 bp, 8 predicted proteins | sample 1521131 | NCBI WGS metagenome assembly OFEK01 (sample SAMN05720209, study PRJEB24109) | activated sludge metagenome | isolation source: Anaerobic digester | place: China | collected 2015-12-16
TAAACCGTTCTTCCGCCTGATGCACCCAATCCCGGAAGTTTTCATCGGGCCGGTAATGCGGTATAAAGTTCAACAGTTTGTTCAGTTTAAATTTCGTACTGCTTATTCCCGCTCCGGAAAGGCTGGCATCATAAGCATTAAACTCCTGCTCCACGTGTACGGGAATCATCAGAATGGGTTTTTTGTAATAGAGTGCCTCGCACACCGACTCAAATCCCGAGGTGGTGGAATATGCCATACTGCCCGCCATGCTTTTCAGGAAAAGATCGTCATCGATGCGATACAGTATCAGGTTTTCGTCTATCACCGTCACCTCATCGGCATCCTTCTTGTCCCAGAAGAAGCGCAGCGGAATGTGGGGGTTTTTAGTGTGCCAGTCCAGCACTTCCTCGTAATATCCGGTATTGATCATATAGCCGTGGATATAATCTCCGTCGGAGGGTTCATTTTCAAAGACCTCCTGTCTGAGCAGTGGCGGAACAACCACCAGGTTCTTCTCAATGCTTCCGGGCATATCACGGAACGAAAGTGCCAAGATTTTGGACGAACACTGGCAGGTAACCTTCGTTATCATCCGAAGAAAATAATACTTGATGTCCTGTTCGCTGGTGGTTTTGTATTTCGGATTCAGCAGCATGTACTGGTGTGCGATGCTGATTAATTGAACATTTAACTTCTTATCAAACCGATAGGTTCTAAAAGCCACTCCGGTAACCATTTCATAAAAATTGACCACCGCGTCGGGACGATATTCCTCTATCTTGGATTTGACGAAAAGAATGCTTTTCCGAAAGATGAACGATTGCGAAAAATTACCAATGACGCTCAATACGAGGTTTGGCCGTTTTTGTTTGTATAATGCGGTGAAATTAGGGCTTCTAAAATCAAAAACAGGCGCATTGATTTTATCGAGATAAAACCGGGGAATTTGTCGCGAGTCGTCTTTACCCACCAATACGGCCACCACTTCGTGTCCGTGTTTTCTTAACATAGACGCCAATGCGAGCGATTGCGTAAAGTGTCCCCTGCCCTCGCCCTGTACGGTAAATAAAAATTTCACAGTTATTTATTCTTGATTTCGCGCAAAGGTATAAAATTATTGCCACATAACAGCCATAACCTCACACGGATTTACCGGTTGAATGTCAATGCTTCTCCCGGAGCAGATTCAACTACATTACCTTTATCAAACACCAGATTCCCGTTCACAAACGTTTTCTCGATGCTGTGCCGGAAAGTTTCACCTTCGAACGGCGACCAGCCACATTTGTACAGAATATTGTTTTTACCGACTGTATAGGGTTTATCAGGATTCACAAGCACCAGGTCGGCAAAATATCCTTCGCGGATATACCCCCGGCCTCTCACCTGAAAAAGTTCTGCAGGCGCATGGCACATTTTTTCCACAACAAATTCTTTCGACCAGAGCCCTTGTAACGACAACTCCAACATAGCCTGCAGGGAGTGTTGAACCAACGGCCCGCCTGAGGAAGCTTTCAGACAACCGCCCTCTTTCTCGCTCAACAAATGCGGAGCATGATCAGTTGCCACAATATCCAGCTTTCCCGATATCAGCGCAGAACGCAAGGCATCACGGTCTGCACGCGTTTTTATCGCCGGATTCCATTTGATGCGTGTGCCCAACCGGGCATAATCCTCATCGGTAAACCAAAGGTGATGAACGCATACTTCTGCTGTTATTTTTTTGTCTTTTACAGACGACTTACTGAACAAACTCATTTCCCGGGCAGTGGAAAGATGCAACACATGCAGGCGGGAACCGTACTTGTCGGCGAGTTCCGCAGCTTGTGCCGAAGAGCGGAAGCATGCTTCTTCACTGCGGATAAGCGGATGGTACAGAACGGGAATATCTTCTCCGAACCGTTTCTTATAGTTATCTACATTTTCACGTATAATCTCTTCGTTCTCGCAATGTGTAGCAATCAACGAATCTACCTCTGCAAAGATCCGCTGCAGCGTTTTTGCGTTGTCTACCAGCATGTTTCCGGTAGAAGCGCCCATAAATACTTTCACCCCGCAAACGTTCTTTTTGTCGACTTTTTTCAGTTCCTTGATGTTGTCGTTGGTGGCACCCAGGTAAAACGAATAATTGGCAATGGATTTTTGTGCGGCCAGATCAAACTTTTCGTGCAAAGCATCTATCGTCACGGTTTGCGGGTTGGTATTGGGCATTTCCATAAACGAGGTTACGCCTCCAGCGACAGCGGCCCTGCTCTCCGAATAAATATCACCCTTGTGCGTAAGTCCGGGATCACGAAAATGCACCTGATCATCCAATACCCCGGGAATAAGGTACAAGCCCCTTGCATCGATAATTTCACCGCACTGCTGAAGGATAATTTCGGGGACTTCGTTCTCAAATACTTTCGAAATCCTGTCTCCTTCTACAAGTACAGAACCCGTAAAGGAACGGCCTTCGTTAATAAGGATTGCCTTATGGATAAGTTTCATAATTGTTTGGGTTTAATGTTGCCCGATATTTTTCTCCAGCGCAAATTCATAACACCAAAAAAAGCTTCCCCAAAAATGCTGCTGTTCATTTTGGAGGTCCCCAACTGACGATTTACAAATATCACCGATACTTCTTTTATTTTGAATCCCAATGCGTAAGCCGTATACTTCATCTCAATCTGAAACGCATAGCCTTTGAATTTTATATCGTCCAGGTTGATGGTCTCCAATACCTTTCGTTTGTAGCAAACAAATCCGGCAGTAGTATCCTTAATAGCTACCCCTGTTATCACCTGAACATATTTGGAGGCAAAATAAGACATCAAGACACGTCCTATAGGCCAGTTGACTACATTTACACCGCTACAATACCGGGATCCCACCGACATATCAAACCCTTCATCGTGACAGGCAGAATAAAGCCTTGGCAAGTCATCGGGATTGTGGGAAAAATCGGCATCCATCTCAAAAATATAAGCGTAAGAACGGGCTAGAGCCCATTTAAAACCATGAATATAAGCGGTCCCCAAACCCAACTTGCCTTCCCGCTCTTCCATAAAAAGCCGGCTTGAAAATTCCGTTTCTGCCAAATGGCGTACAATGGTTGCGGTTCCATCGGGCGACCCATCGTCTATAACCAGTATGTCAAATGGCTTTGACAAACCAAAAACGGTACGGATAATGTTCTCGATGTTTTCTTTTTCGTTGTACGTGGGTATAATTACAAGACTGTCGGACATGGTTTTGAAATTTATACCAAAAGTACATATTTTGTCGCAGAAAAAAAAAGAAATGCAAAAAACTTGTTTTATAAATAAAAACATTGTATCTTTGCACCTCAATTAATGAAAACATATCGCGGAGTGGAGCAGTTGGTAGCTCGTTGGGCTCATAACCCAAAGGTCATAGGTTCAAGTCCTATCTCCGCAACTACTGAAGGAAAGTTTTAATACTTTCCTTTTTTCTTTTCTACGGGTTAACGCGTCAATCTTCCCAATATCTCCTGCATCTCCGGATCTGGTTTGTGAGCCTGCAGATAACCACGATAAAAAATGATCTGGTATCTTTATGGGCAAAAAAAATAAAAAAAATGGGAGACTCTCATTTTTTTTATACATTTGCAGTGTGAAAATCAAAACAAGAGACAATGAAAAAGTCGTTCTTTTTTATTATCATTCTGTTTATAAACACATTAAACAACCCTGTTTTTGCACAGCAAAAAGGAGGAGCGTCCTATTATGCCGACAAGTTTCACGGCCGGAAAACATCAAGTGGCATACCCTACCATAGAGACAGCCTCACTTGCGCTCACAAAACCTATCCGTTTGGGACCATACTGGAAGTGATAAATCCGAAAAACGGAAAGAAGGTACTGGTGGAAGTAACCGATCGCGGCCCATACTCCAGAAACAAAATCATCGACTTGTCGTATGCCGCTGCCAAGCAACTGGACATTATCCATCAAGGTGTCACTACGGTGGAGCTCAGCGAATGGATTTGGGACCTAACAAGATTCAAGCCGTTTGTTTTCGAATTCAACAATATCTTTGTGAAAGTTTCTCACCCGGCTGCGAAGAATTTGAAAATAGACAAAGAAAAAGTGCTGAAGTAAATTTCAGCACTTTTTTTGTTATTTATTCTCGTTGGAAAACGAATACGGAAAATCGGACTTTCGGATTCCCCTTGTCCTGTTCGGTTTATCCGACATCTTCACATCAATTCTGGCTCCTTCCATCAAATCCTGATGCTTCACGTAGTTTTTGGTATACGTTTTTCCGTTCAATCTAAAGTCCGAAATGTAACGAGTTGACTTACTGTTCCCTGGAGAATTTATCAGTAGTTTTCTCCCGTTTTCCAGGTGAATGGTTATTTTCTCAAACAACGGTGACCCCAGGATATATTCATCGCTTCCCGGACAAACCGGGTAAAATCCCATAGCAGAAAAAACATACCATGCCGACGTTTGCCCGTTATCTTCATCACCGCAATAACCGTCGGGAGCGGGCGTATAAAGTTTATTCATCACTTCACGCGCCCAGTATTGGGTTTTCCAGGGTTCTCCTGCATAATTGTAGAGGTATACCATGTGCTGAATGGGTTGATTCCCGTGAGCATACTGCCCCATATTCATAATCTGCATCTCCCGGATTTCGTGAATAGGAAATCCGTAATAGCTATCGTCAAAAACCGGTGGCATCTTGAAAACAGAATCCAGCATATTCACAAATTCCTTGTTTCCACCCATCAGATCGATCAATCCTTGCGGATCGTGAAATACCGACCAGGTGTAGTGCCAGCTGTTGCCTTCGGTAAATGCATCCCCCCATTTCGTGGGGCTGAAAGGCGACTGAAACGTTCCGTCCTTGTTCTTGCCCCTCATCAGTTTGTACTCAGGTGAATACAAATTACGGTAATTCTGACAACGTTTCGCGTATAGGTCGATCTCCGCCTGGGGACGGTTCAAGGCTTTGGCCAATTTATAAATTGTCCAGTCGGCATACGCGTATTCCAGCGTGCGCGCCGCATTTTCTTTGATCTTCACATCATAAGGAACGTAGCCAAGCGTATTGTAATATTCATGCCCCAACCGCCCGGTAGACGAGACCTTCGGATGTACATTCTCCGTTCCGTGTATCATTGCCTCATAAAGCGTTTCGATATCGTAGCCGCGCAACCCTTTCAGGTAAGCATCGGCCACCACCGAAGCCGAATTGTTCCCAATCATGATTCCACGGTGTCCAGGACTTGCCCATTCAGGCAGAAAGCCGCTCTCTTTGTACGTATTAATCAACCCCTCCTGAATCTCCTTGTTGACAGACGGGTACATAAAATTCAGCAAAGGAAACAGGGAACGGAATGTATCCCAAAATCCGGTATCGGTGTACATATATCCGGGGAGTACCTGCCCGTTGTAAGGGCTATAATGTATTGCATTTCCCTGGGCATCAATTTCGTAAAACTTACGGGGAAAGAGCGTTGAACGATAAAGGGTGGAGTAAAAAGTGCGTTTGTTGTCAATATTGTCATCTTCAATCTCTACTTTGCCCAATACTTCATTCCACGATTTTCTGCCTTCCTGCTTAACATTTTCGAAACTCTTGCTTTCAACTTCTTTTAAATTCTGCCAGGCTTGTTCGTAGCTGATAAAAGAGGATGCCACTTTTGCAACGACTTTCTCCCCTTTTTTCGTGGAAAATCCGATAAAAGCACCTGCATGATTGTCTTCCACCTTATGGATCCCTTGCAGTATCTCTCCGCTTTTCACTACAGATTTATATTCAAAGGGTTTATCAAAAACAATCACAAAGTAATTTTTGAAGTTTTCCGGCACTCCCCTGCTGTTACGTGTAGTATAACCGATGATGGCTTTTTTTTCCGCAAGAATCTCCACGGCCGAACCCTTGTCGAAAGCATCCACCAGCACATACGAACGGGTTGTTTCCGGGAAAGTAAAGCGAAAGACAGCCGCGCGTTCCGTTGGCGTAATTTCGGTTGTCACATCGTAATCAGCCAGGTAAACACTGTAATAATAAGGTTTGGCTATTTCAGCCTTGTGTGAAAACCAACTGGCTCGCTTCTCCTCATTAAACTCAATTTTATCCGTCATCGGCATAATCGAAAACTGGCCGTAATCATTCATCCATGGGCTTGGCTGATGCGTTTGCTTGAATCCGCGGATTTTATCCGCATCGTAGCGGTAAATCCATCCATCACCCATCTTTCCGGTCTGCGGAGTCCAGAAATTCATTCCCCACGGCATGGCAATGGCCGGATAAGTATTTCCGTTGGAAAGTTCAAACTTGGATTGAGTTCCTACAAGAATACTCACATAATCAACCGGTTCTAATTTATCCTGTGCGTGAACAAGATAAACGCTCAGCAACAAAAGAAGAAACACTGAATTTGATTTCATTACGCTTATTTTTAAGTGTTTAATAGGTTCATTTTATTTTCCTTCTCTAATTTAAGAATCAATTCTCCAAAAAGAGTGTTAACCCATGCGAACCATGTTCGTGTAAAATTTGCAGGATCATTTTTATGAAACGATTCATGCATGAATCCGGTACCGGCGTCAGTATCACGAAGCATTTGTATACAATGTCGAATCTCATCGTCGCTCTGGCTTGTAATTGCACGCAAAATAATACTCATGGGCCAAATCATATCATAACCGATGTGTGGTCCACCAATTCCCTCCCCTGCAGTTCCTTTAAAGAAATACGGATTATCTTTGCTCAACACGAAATTACGCGTATTTCGGTAGATAGCGTCATCGTCACATTCGCCACCCAAGTACGGAATTGCCAATAAACTTGGGACATTAGCATCGTCCATCAGGTAATAATTTCCAAATCCGTCCACTTCAAATGCGTAGATTTGACCGTGGTTGGGATGTGTGGTGACCGCATATTTCTTAACAGCTACATCAACCTCGTCGGCCAGGGATTTGCACTCTTTCGCAAAAGAAGCATCCTTGGTAACCGATTCCGAAATTTCGACCAATTGCCTCAGCGAGGTTACGGCAAACATATTGGAAGGAACCAGAAATCCAAAAGTGGTAGCATCATCCGAAGGACGGAACGAAGAAACGATTAATCCGACAGGATTCACAGGATTCCCCAATCCCTTATTGTTTACCGTATCCAACTGGCGGTCGGTAACACGTAGGAAAGTATATGGCCCTTCATTTTCTTTTCGTTGTTGTTCCCTGAAGGTTTTCAATACCAATGCCATCGCTTTTCGCCAATCGGCATCAAAGACCGAGGTATCGTTGGTCGTTTTCCAATAATGGTAAGCCAGACGAATAGGATAACAAAGTGAATCAATTTCCCACTTGCGCTCGTGCACCTCGGGTTTCATATCGGTATTGTCCGTTCTCCATTCCCCTTTGGGATTAGGATTAGGATAAAATGCGTTCGCATAAGGGTCGACAAGTATACACTGCGTTTGCCTGTTTACAACGCCTGCAATCATCTGTTTGAGTTGATTGTCTTCGTTCATTAAAGGAAGATAAGGCCAAACTTGCGCCGAGGAGTCACGAAGCCACATGGCATCGATGTCCCCCGTAATTACAAAAGTATCGGGTTTCCCGTTTCTCATTGAAAAATTCACGGTTGTATCCAACGTGTTCGGAAAACAGTTCTCGAACATCCAAGCCAATTTTTCATCTTTAATCTTGGACTTAACCCTTGTGATGGTCGTTTCCACAGCCCTTGAAACAAATTTTCTTTCAGAAACAGGAGGCCGTCGTGACACATATTTACCCGCCTGGCCGGAAGTTGTGATTTTTCCTTTCGCCCAGGAAGGATTTACAGCCAAGGCCGTAAGCCCCAGGGCACTTTTTTTGATAAAATTTCTCCTTGAAGTCATTTTTATTCACTTAATTTTAGTAATGTCGCCGAGTCCGGCGAAAAGTTCAATCATACAAGCATTATCGAGCAACCATTTATAGGGTTGTGTCGACTTTTTCCTCCAGTCTTTTCCAAGCAGGTTATGCTCATCTGCTGTATTGCTCCAGGCAAAGTGAGCGTTTTCAAGCATGGATTGAATATATTTCTTGTTTCCGTCCACGATATAAAGCGCTTTTAATCCCCTGAAAAGTATTGCATTAAACCACGGAGTATCGGGATAGAACACTATTCTTCCCTCCGCAGTTGATTCAACAGTTGTAAAATATTGATAAGTTCCCGATGCTGTTTTTTGAGCATCAGTCAGGTATGTTCTGTCACCGGTAATCTGGTAAAGCAAAACTCCCGCTTCGATCATTTGCCCGCTGTTGTAAGTATATTTCCTTTTATCAATTTTTCCATCAAGCGCAACATTATCCCAATAAACAAAATCAGACCGGTCCAGTAAATTGTTTTTTGTCCAGAGATAAGTCTCTACTGCACGTGAAAGGAATTTTTCATCGCCGGTTAACTGATACAACCTGGCACTGAGTACGGCTGACGGAGCATTGGAGCAGGTGTTTTTACTGGTTTTTTTTTGCTCACACCAATAAACTCCCCCACCCAGGTTACCGTCCCATCCGCTGTAAACAAAGTCATATATTTCAAGTGCTTTATCGAGGTATTTCTTGTTTTGAGTATTTGCGTAGAACGTACAAAAATCAAGTGCCAGCCATACATTATCATCATAGAACCTATCACTGTGTCCCGCAAAAATAGGATAAGACTGATAACCTCCGGGGTGACGCGATGTATCGAAGTATTTCTCCAACCCCGGCAACAAGCGCTTCTCCATCAGATCAAGGTATTTTTTTTCCTTCGTAAAAGCATACAGGGCAACCGTTCCAGAAATCACACCCGAGTAAGGCCATAAAAAAGACACTTCCTGTTTTTGTTTTTGAGTGCTCCCCTCAGCCAGGTAATTTACTTTGTGATCGGGATTTATCGGATAGGTTTCCGACAACAATCCGTGTTCAGGAACATCATAAAGTCTTATAACATTAGTGAGAATAAAGTCAGCAATCTGCTTTTCATTGCCTATTCCTTCCACTTTTTTACCTGGAACTCCGGCATTACCAGCACAGAATAGCAAACCGGTAAAAACAAAAATAAATATCAATATTTTTTTTTTGCCCACCATCTGACTTTGAAATAAAACAGGTAATAATTTTTTTACGAAAAATCTATCGGCAATTTCTTGCGAAAAGCATCTTTGAAGCACATCAACGTTTCGGTTCTGGCCAGACCAAGAGGTTGAAGCTGACTGTGGATAATACGAAGTAGATCTTTGTTGTTTTTAGCGAACACTTTAATTAACAGGTCATACTGCCCGGTAGTGTAATAACACTCCACCACTTCGGGGATTTTCTCCAATTCTTTCACTACGCTATCGAAAGACGAAGGCGATACAAGAAACAACCCCACATAAGCACACGTTTCGTAACCTATCTTTTCAGCATCAAGGATAAATTCAGATCCCTTGATAACGCCTAAATTGACTAATTTCTGTACGCGTTGGTGAATGGCTGCACCCGACACACCACATTCGCGGGCTACTTCAAGAAAGGGAATTCGTGCGTTGTTTACAATAAGTTTCAGGATTTTCCCATCCAGTTCGTCTAAATCATGATAAGCCATAGTTATACTTTTAATTTGTTAGAAAAATGATTATTTTTTTACAAAAATATAAAAAAACAGGTTCCTAACAGCAAAAAACGAATAAATTATTACCTTTCAAGTGAATCGAGAGCAATAAAAGCAAATAACGATGAAGCGGTTAACAATGCCTTTTCGTCGATGAGAAAATTGGATGAGTGAAGCTTGCCGCAAGCCCCGCTTCTGTCGGCCACACCAAACCGATAAAAACAGCACGGATATTGCTGGGAAAAAAAGCCAAAATCCTCTGCTGTCATGCGTACGGGGTACTCCGAAACCCCGGCTTCGCCTAAAAAATCAATAGCCTGCGAACGTACTTTTTCAGTTACAGCAGCATGACTGACGGTGCACGGATAACCTTCAGGCATAACAATCTCACAGCTACACCCATAGGCAGCAGATACCGAATCAATAATTTGCGGGATGACACCAAGCATCTTCTGTCGTTCGCTTTCGTCCATACACCTGAGTGAGCCGGCAAGCACTACTTCCGAAGGAATAACGTTGGTTGCACCGTCGGCAATGAATTTCCCGAAAGAAAGTGTCATGGGTTGAAACGGATTTCTGCGACGGCTTACCACTTGTTGAAGAGCAATAAGGATGTTCGAAGCAGCCAGCACCGTATCGTTCAGTTCATGAGGTAATGCGCCGTGGCCACCCTCTCCTTTTACCTTAATGTGAATTTCATCGGCAGATGCCATTACCGTTCCGGTTTGGAATGCCACCATTCCGGCTGGTAAGTCCACATAAGCATGCTGTTTTATTACGAAATCGGGGTTAAAATCCCGGAAAACGCCGTCTTTTAACATCAAGGCGGCTCCACCGGGCGATTGTTCCTCTCCAGGTTGAAACACAAACAATACCGTGCCGGAAAATTCACTTCGCAGCGAATTCACTATTTTGGCTGTCCCCATCAACGATGCCGTGTGTGAATCGTGGCCGCAGGCATGCATGATACCATCGGTCACCGATTTATACGGCACATCATTTTTTTCGTGTACAGGCAAAGCATCCATATCGGCAACAAAAGCGGCGGTTTTTCCACCCCCTTCTTTTTCACCTACGACCCACGCCAGAATTCCATATCCTCCGATATTTCTGCGGTACGGAATTTTTTCGATATCCAAAAACTCCGTAATGTACCTTGCCGTATTTTCTTCTTTATAGGAAAGCTCGGGATGTTGATGTAAATAGCGGTAATGTCCGACAATTTCGGTAAAAATTTTTTCCGATTCTTTTCTTATCATTACCGCATTATTTACCATTTCCATCCGGTCTGTTACTTTGGGCATTATTCCCTGTGATTTACGAAAGTTTATGGATTACCAGGCCTGAACGAAGTTTCGGTTCAAACCACGTTGTTTTGGGAGGCATGATGTTTCCAGAATCAGCAATATCCATCAACTGCTTCATGGATACAGGATAAAGTGCTATCGCCAATGCCATTTCTCCGGTGTCCACCCGTTTTTTCAATTCTCCCAAGCCACGGATTCCCCCCACGAAATCAATACGCTTATCGGAACGCAGGTCTTTTATTCCCAAAATCTCGTCCAGGATAAGGAGGGATGTAACCGTTACATCCAGTGCACCTATAGGGTCGTTATCGTCATAGGTTCCGGGTTTTGCCGTCACACTGAATGAACGTCCGTCGAGATATACCGAGAAGTTGTGTAAGTTTCCG
>OFEK01002161.1_pt1 | contig 11231 bp, 12 predicted proteins | sample 1521131 | NCBI WGS metagenome assembly OFEK01 (sample SAMN05720209, study PRJEB24109) | activated sludge metagenome | isolation source: Anaerobic digester | place: China | collected 2015-12-16
GCATTCGCATGCAGAATTTTTTCAGGACGATCTTGTATGCGCCCAGCGTAACTTCTTCTGTCGTGATTACGTTGATCTTTGTCTGGCTTTATCTAAAGGGAGGCTTCCTCAATGGCTTGATCAGTGCTATTCTAACCCCTCTTGGCGTTACCTATGATCCGATCAACTGGCTGGGGGATCCGCGAGGGCTTTTTCAATTGTTTGGGTTTGAGATCAAATCTGCCCAATGGTATCTCAGAGGACCCAGCATCGCCTGGATGGCTATTATGGTTCAAAATATTTTCACCACCGCGCCCACCTTCATGATCATGTTCCTGGCTGCGCTGCAAGATATTAACCCTGTTTTGTATGAGGCTGCTTCGATCGATGGGGCAAGCAGTTGGCAGCAGTTCACAAAGATCACGCTACCGCTGTTGCGACCGATCATTCTGCTGGTTGTTGTACTGGGGACCATCGGTACCTTGCAGGTGTTCGATCAGGTTTACCTGGCAACCCAAGGAGGTCCGCTGGGCACATCCCTCACCCCGGTCTATTTGATCTACCGTGAAGCGATGGGTTCGCAGGGACCGATCAATATGGGGTATGCCGCGGCGCTGGCGTTCATCCTGGCGGTCATCGTTTTTCTGCTTACTTTCATTCAGCGACGCGTTCTGGAACATGGCACGGAGCGGTACTAGGAGGTAGAAATGGCTCATGAAACAGTTAAAAAGAGAAAAGCACAGAGAACTCCCGGGTATTATCTTTCGTCGATCTTGAAATATTTAATCTTGTTGTTGATCGCCGCTATAGCTGTCATGCCATTCTTTCTGGCAACTATGGGGACATTCAAAACCAATGCTGAGATCATCGCATTTCCACCGAAGGTCTTTCCAGAAAAATGGCTGTGGGAGAACTGGTCGAAAGTGTGGAATACGGACATTGGCAGTGGCGGAACCTTCCCCCGCTGGTTGTTCAACACTGCTTTTCTGTCGGTTACGGTGGCATCTTTGCAAGTGATCTGCTGTTCCATGGCTGCCTATGCCTTCGCCAGACTGGATTTTCCGGGGAAGAACGCAACATTCAATTTCATGCTGGCTACCATGATGATCCCCGGAGCGGTGACCCTGATTCCGGCATATGTTCTCATGTCTAAATTACATCTCATCAATACATACTGGGCGTTGATCATTCCTGGCGCTGTGGGAGCGAGCGGTATTTTTATGCTGACGCAGTTCTTTAAATCCATCCCGGTAGATCTGGAGGAAGCTGCGGTGATCGATGGTGCCAGCCACATGAAAGTGTTCTCGAGCGTGATCCTGCCGCTGGCAAGACCGTCACTGCTGACCGTTTTCATCCTTCAATTCCAGGGTATGTGGAATGCTTTCTTGCAACCTCTCTTGTATGAAAACTCTCCTGATATGTATGTGTTGAATGTGGCTCTCAGCATTTTCAAGCAACAGTATAAAGCCCAATGGAATCTGACGCTGGTGGGCGCCATGTTCAATGCCATTCCGGTTCTGATCCTCTTCTTTATCTTCAGCCGCTACTATATTGAGGGTGTTGCGTATACAGGCGTGAAAGGTTAAGTTATCCATGCAGTCAGCCAGCGCAGACCGCCCTTCGTTGCTGCAGGAATTTCATGCGGTATTCTGCATCATTAAGGTATCCTTGCGCGATATCTGGGAAGATATCTGGTCTGTGCTGGTCATCAACCTGGTGTGGACTCTGTGTGTTCTCACCATCATCCCCGGCCCTCCCGCCACGTTGGCTCTTTTTCAGTACGCCAATCGTATGGCGCATGGCGAGACTGTGGATGTGAAAGATTTTTTTAAAGGATTCAAAGGATCATGGGGAACTGCCTGGCGATGGGGGGCGGTAAATCTGCTGGTATGCGCTGTTCTTGTAGGGGATGTTGTATTGAGCAACCAGAAGAACATGGGTGCCTCTGCATACCCTTACGTGCAGAGCTTTTATATCGCCTTGCTGGCGGTGTGGCTGCTGCTGCAGCCCTATGTGTTGACGTTTCTGCTCGAGCAGGAACAGCCGTTGTTGAAAACCGCCTTTCGCAATTCCTTCCTCATGCTGGCTAAAAATTTGCCCTTTTCCATTGCATATACTCTCGAACTGATCCTTACCGTTTTGGTGGGTGTGGTATTGTTCATGTCCATTTTTGCCATTGGCGGGGTGTTGCTGGCGGATGTGGGAAATCGGGCGGTGCTTTTCAATCTGGAACGCAATAAACAAAAATTATCCCAGTGAATTTTAAACTGTGCTGCATTGTTTCAGCAGAACATCGATATTCATTCTGTGTGTTTTTCCGTTCTGATATTAAAATACTGTCAAGGAAGGGTAGCCATGCCGCTCACATTTGATTTTCCATTTGAACAGCTTAAGTCATACCTGGGGATCAACCCTCGCCCTGACGATTTTGATCAATTCTGGGATAAAGGGTTGGCAGAAATGCGGGGGATGGATGCGCAAGTTGCGCTCACCCCGGCAGCATTTCAGGTGCCGGGCGTTGAATGCTCACACCTGTATTTCAGCGGGGTAGATGGGGCACGGGTGCATGCCAAATTTCTCCGCCCGCGACAGATTTCCTCACCTTGCCCTGCCATTCTTTTATTCCATGGCTATTCCAACAATTCGAGTGACTGGTCGACGAAACTGAACTATGTATCTATGGGATACGTGGTGGCTGCGCTCGACTGCCGCGGGCAGGGAGGGTTGTCGGAAGATCGCGGAGGAGTGCATGGAAATACCCTGCACGGGCACATTATCCGCGGTCTGGAGGATGCGCTGCTGGGCAGACCCGAAAAATTGCTTTTTCGGAACATCTTTCTGGATACGGCGCAACTGGCGAAGATCGTCCTGGACATGCCCGAAGTAGATGCTGAGCGGGTCTTTGCCACAGGAGCGAGCCAGGGGGGCGCCTTGAGCGTGGCATGCGCTGCGTTGGAACCACGCGTTAAGCGCATTGCTCCCATCTATCCATTTTTGAGTGATTACAAACGGGTGTGGATGATGGATTATGCCAAAGATGCGTATGTTGAGCTGCAGGAATATTTTCGCCGTTTCGATCCGCAGCATGCTCGCGAAGATGCCATCTTCGAGCAGTTGGGATATATCGATATCCAGAACTTGGCGCCGCGTATTCGAGCCGATGTGCTGTGGGGCATTGGTCTCATGGATACGGTATGTCCTCCATCCAGCCAGTTTGCTGCCTACAATAAGATCCTTTCTCAAAAAAGGATGGCGATCTTCCCTGATTTTGGGCATGAGGAACTTCCCGGGTTGAGCGATCAGATCATGCAATTCATGATGAACAAAAGCTGAATCGGATTGTTGACGATAAGGGCGAAAACATGCGACCATCCAACGTGTCAGGAAGGGATTCATTCGAAAGTTCGTGCCACAATTCTGCCAGAAAGACCATCCCTGAGAGCTCGCTTGACTCATAACGCCGCCCGTGGTAAACTAGCTTCTCACGTTGCGGGGTAGAGCAGTGGCAGCTCGTCAGGCTCATAACCTGGAGGTCGTTGGTTCGAATCCAACCCCCGCTACTAAGCATGAACCAGAGTCCGTCGGGCTCTGGTTTTTCGTTATAATTATGTAGTATAGAGGTGAGTGATGAACGAGATGGCGCACGAAAAGAAATTACTTAAGAAGATTGATGTACTATTGGTAATTTTCCTCTTACTCTTGCCTGGAATACGGGGTTACAGTGACTGGCATTTTTATGAATATGCCTTATTTATTGTTCTTCCATTGCTGGGGTTGTTCTTCCAGCGAGTAAATGTGAAGAAAATTTATTAAATATCACTTCATCGAATTTTCCACAGTTTTTAAAGCAATGTTGGCAATGCTCTCTGAGCACACTGCTTGGCATATGAGAGTGTTTGGTTTTCCAATTGTATGCGTTTCTAAAAGCACCAAAAACTTTTGTATTTGTGCTTTCACTTTTTTCATTTCCTGCGAGACTGGTTTATCGATTGGTTCACCCCATGGCGATTTTCCCAATCGTATGAACTAATACATGGAGTGATGCTTGTATCTTCGAGCGCTGAGCTCCCTCCGAATGACCGTCTACTGACCTCGACTTCTACATAGGGTTGCATCCATTTCTGATTCTTATTAATACCAGGACGACAGGAGGTTTCTGGATTTTTGAAAATCGCCCGATCGACCAAGACGGATTTATTTGTCTACCGCCACAACGAAGGAAAAACTGTAATTTGCGATCAGGTCAATCTTTGGGGAAGGAGTGACCAACATCTCCTGCAGATCGGGTCCGCAAGGTCCTATCGTCAGATCCACATGCACGTGTAATTGTTCTACCTCAGAATGTTGCATTCCATATTCATAAGTGATCAAAATAGGATCGTCTGGGTCAGTCGGAATGCTGCTTTCCTGATAATAGGATGAAAACTGGATATGCTCATCGGTTCTCAAGTAGGGTTGGCAAATGACGTTATCAAGGTCAGAATAATTTTTAACCAAATCCAAACCTGAAATTGAGATAACAAAGGCGAGTTTATCAGAGCTGGCACTTGCTGACTGCAATTCAGCTACCGCGTGGTGTTGCGTGGGAGCGAACTGCGTAACCTGTGCAGTTTGTACCGCTACTTGCGATAGTTGACTTGAAGTTGTACAACCAGAAATGACCCCAAGAGTAAATAGGATTATAAAAATTCTTTTATTCATCGTTTCACCATTACATGTGGTAGCGACAATGTTTTTTTATTTTATATCGCTACCACAGTTGTCAACTTTCACGGAATTGAAACCCAGCTAGAAACATCATATGCCTGCCAGTATGACCCCATATATCCCGAAACATCAGTTATCCATTGTCTACCTGGAGAATATGATAGTGAAGCAGTTGTCGAACAGTAGCTTGTACTATAGCAGGTTTTCGTAGTACTTGTGTAACGATTGGTCCAATCTTTCAGTCCTACAACCACTTTCAGACTCGAATGTACTGTCGCGCAAGATATTTCTCCTGTTCCATTGACATATGAACCGGAGCGCACAGGATCATAAGCCCAAACTCCGCAATCCAATGGAACTTTCGGTTCATTATCAGCAGGTATTGATGAATCCGCTTTTACAGGTATCGGTGATGAACCTACAAAAAGCATGCCCAGAAGCAAGACAAAAAGAAATTTAATGTTTTTCATTTCCCTCTCCTTGTTTATTTAGTCTTCCTATTTGTTGAAATGATAGGAAGACACCATACAAAACACGGTATTGTTGACCTTCACCTATAATTTGTTGTACGAATAAAGGGGAAGTTAAATTATAATACTTGCTTTTATATTTTCAAGTGACATTTTTTCACTGTTATTTGAAACTGAAAAGTGAACCGTTAGCATATCAAAAGTGAACTTCTGATCCATGATAGATTTCTCAAAAAAGGAGGTCAGCATATGGGTCAATTGCACAAGCGGTTTACAAATGAACAAGTCAAACTTCTGCTTGAAGGATATGTCCAAGGAAGGGTTTCTCGATCTGAGGTTGAAGGAATATTGGAGATCAACAAGCCCCGTTTCTTCGCGCTTATGAAAGACTATCGTAGATCTCCAGCCCGTCTTTCGAGTGAAGTTGAAGAAGCGATTACCAGGGAATTGCTTCGTGAAAAAGCATTGGTAGACAATCCAAACTGCCAATTGGAAGTTATAACTACTCAGCCATACGTGACCGTCTGCAGGAAAAGGGGGTTTCCGTATCAGTCAACACCATCATCCAAAGGGCAAAAAACTTAGATTGTTATCTTCCACACCCGAGGAAGAAAGTTCATGACCGAGAGGTTGTCACGGTGGCAGTGGGTGCATTGATACAACATGATGCTTCCACACATTTCTGGTCACCCTTTGCTTCAGAGAAATGGACCCTGATCACCTCTCTGGATGATTATAGCCGTATGCTGGTATATGCTGATTTTGTTGAATCAGAGACCAGTTGGGCGCATATTCAGGCTGCACAGGCCGTGATGAAGGTCTACGGGGTACCTTTGGGTTACTATGTTGATAATCTGCGTGTTTTCCGATTTGTTCAGAATCGTGACAGCTACTGGCGTAAGCATGTCCTTGGCACTGATGATGTTGACCCTCAATGGCGACAAGTAATGCGGCTGATGGGCGTGAATGTGATCTATGCTCTCTCGCCACAAGCCAAAGGGAAGATCGAAAGACCTTACCGCTGGCTTCAGGATCGTATTGTTCGCACCTGTGCTCTTGAAAACCTTACTACCCTTGATGAAGTTCGTGGCGTCTTACGTAGTGAAGTGGATCGTTTGAGATACCCTGCTTTCGCTTTGAAAAGGCCAAAAACTCCGGTTCAAGTTTGTTCAGACCTTTTTCCTTACCTAAACCATTCATTTCCCCTAAAGATGTTTTCTGTCTTCATGAAACTCGAATCATTAATGGATATGGTTACATCACTTTCTTCAATCATAAAGTTGACATGCCCCCTGATGTTCCAGATCATGAGGATGTTGACCTTCACTTGATCCCCGATCTTACTCATAATAGCCTTGAAATCCGCGTCTGGTATGAATCTAAATTGATCCGCTCTTTGACCTTGCCTCTGGACAATATCAAAGTTCACTTTTGAATTTCAATGGTGTTCACTTTTCAACTTCTCCCAACATGAACAGTCCTATTCCCGCTCTTTCTCCCGTTTTCCGATCTGCAGGCGCAGCAGGAGCATACTCGCCAGCACCAGCAGGGATGCAGCGATCAAACCGCGCGTGTCATCTGCCCGGGCGGCATTCTGCAACTCCGCGATGGATGCCGTGATGAACCAGGGTGTCAGCAGTCCCATTGCCAACGCCCATTGCTGGCGTTCGCTCCATTCAGTGCAGTCCCAGCGCTTCATCTGCCATACTCCCAGCCAGGGCAGGGCAGCCAGAAGGCAGAAGTCCAGCCAGGCGGGCAGGTTCAGGGCAGGCAGCAACCACATTTCAAGCGCAAACAACAGCATCCAGACGAAACCGCTGAGGCCGATCTTGCCCGGTTTGGCAGTTTTCTTTTGCTTCACTGCGAGCCATCCATCTTTCCAATGGTACGCGAGCAAGATCAAGCCTGCCATGCAAGCCAGGCACAGCAGAAATTTACCGGCAGGGATTGCGTATAGCTTTAGTAGAGGGGCGAAGAAAAAGAAAGATGCAAAAACCACTCCCGTGATCACCAATCCCGTTTTTCCAAGCCAGGATTCTGCGCGGTGTTGCGGGAACAGCAGTTCCACCACCAGGATGGGTAATCCAATGCTCACCACTGCGTGAAAGATGGTCAGGGCGATGCTCCAGATCCAGTTGATACCGCCCATTCTGCCATAGCTGCCCAAGACACCGATATCCACCCAGTTTGGATCGAAGAAGCTACGCACCACCAGTCCTTCTTCATAGATGCCGTATGCCATTCCCAGCAGCAGAACGGATATCCAACCTTTCTGCCACCTGCGCACGCATTCCCGCACAAGCAGCGCGCCGCTTCCATACAGTCCGACCAGGATCAGAAAGGTGGCTGGCTGGAAAAATTCTGTGGGCGGGGAGGAGGTGGATAATACTTCCCCGAAAATCGGCGCAGTCAGAAACAGGGTAAGCGTGGGAAAGAGAAATTTCTTCTTATTCTCTGCCATACCATTCATCTATTACACAAATAATGCCGTAAGAATATCATCGGCATCATCTGTGTGAACCTATGAATTCACCGCTGCTTTACTCGATGGTGGTCAGGAACGCTTGTGCCATCTCGCCCACGTTCTCCTGGGTGGAGATGCCCGTCCAGCGGTCCCCGGGCTGCACCAGGTTCGCTACTACGATGTTGGCGCCGTTGAAGATGGCGCTGCGCGAGCCCTTCACGTCCAGTCCGCCGGCCGCTGAGATGAGCATGCTATATTTACTGCGCAGCCGGTTCACATGCCGGTACTGGATGACCTTGTTACGCGTGCTTTCCTCATCCCTGCCGCGGTGCAGCACCACCACCTCGGGCGGTTTCTTGAGCGCCATGATCACCTTCAATGGGTCATGCACCCCCACCATATCCACCATCGAGATCATGTTCAGCTTCTGGCAGGTGGCGATGACCAGGTCAAGCGTTTCGCGCGGGGCGTTTCCCAGCACTGTGATGGCATCCGCTCCCGCGCGGTGCACCATTTCCACCTCGCCCAGTGCGCCGTCTACCACCTTGATGTCTGCCACCACCAGCCCGCTCCACATGCGCCGGATGAGCATGATCCCCCTGATCCCCTCCCGTTTGATGTAGGGTGTCCCCGCTTCAATGAGAATGCGCGGGTGTTGCGGAATCTGCGGCAGAATGTACTGCGCCATGCGGGCGTCATAATTGAACGCGATCTGCAGGTAGCGCGTTTTATTATCGAGATGCTTGATCATTCTTTTCGTTTGCTGACCATCTGCGTCACGGCTTCACCGATCTCCCACGGCATGAACATCACGATCTTCTCCGAAGGGTCGGCAGCGATGTCGCGCAGGGTCTGCAGGGTGCGCAGGTGCAGCGCGCCGCTGCTCTTTGCCAGGTTTTCAGCCGCCTGACGCAGGTTCTCCGATGCCGAAAGCTCGCCTTGCGAGGCGATGATCACCGCACGCCGGTTGCGTTCGGCTTCCGCCTGCACTGCCATGGCGCGTTTCATCTCCGCGGGCAGTTCGATCTCCTGAATCTTGATGGATTCCACGTCCACCCCCCAATTGCTCGTCTCAGAATCCACGATCTCCTTGATGCTGCCCGCCACCTTTTCGCGCTCGGTCAGCACGAAATCCAGGTCGCTGTTGCCGATCACATCGCGCAGGGCTGCCTGCGTGTACTGCCGGATGGCGAAGATGTAATCTTCGATCTCGATGATCACTTTTTCCGGGTTGATCACCTTGAAGTACACCACCGCGTTCACCAGAATGGGGATGTTGTCTTTGGTGATCACCTCTTGCCGCGGCACTTCTGCGGTCTTCAAGCGCATATCCACCTTGCGCATGGTCTGGATGAAGGGCACCAGGAAGGTCAATCCGGGGTTGCGCACGTTGCTGAACTTGCCCAATGTGAACACCACGCCCCGTTCATACTGATAGAGCATGCGGATGCCCATAGGGAGCAGCACAAACAATACCAATGCCAATAACGCTATCAAAAGCCAGAATGTGAACATAAAAACTCCTTTCTTCTCTATCTTACATTGTATGGATGGAAATTGAAAATTGTATTAATGGATAGTTAACAGTGTGAGCCTCTTCTCTTATGGGTCTCCTCCTCATTATATATATACGTTCTCGAACAAAACGTGATTCGTTCCTCAGGAACGAATCACGTTGTATTGTGCCGCTGTCAGGTTTTGTCAGCTATTGTCAAGCATGCTGATCAATCAACTTGGTTCTAAGGGCAAGTTACCACAATGGTATGCGGTCCGAACAACTGGTGGTTAGGATTGTCGATATAAATATTGAACCAGTAGGTGCCACTGGTGGCTGTGCCAACATTCCAGGTGCCGGTGATAGATTGCGTTCCTGCCGAACTGAATGGGAGTGAACCATTTGTAGAGGTGCTGTCACTGAAAGTGATCGAGTAGGTGACCGTTCCTGCGCCATTTGCGGCGACATCAATTTGATAATCAAGTGCTAGCGGCGAACAGGTTGAGGCTGTGTAAGGTGTTGTAGGAGCTGGAAAAGTCACCCCGGTCACGGCGAAAGCCGGTGTGCAGGTCAGGCTCAGGTTAAGCTGACCGAACAACTGGTGGTTGGGATTGTCAATGTATAGTTTGACCCAGTACGCTCCGCTGGCGTTCAGATTCCAGGTGCCGGAAACAGTCTTGGATCCTGCCGCGTTGAAGGTGACGGATTGGGTTGAGCCGGCAGAGCCGTCGCTGAACTCCCAGTGGTAGGTTACCGTTCCTGCTTTGTTGGCTGTGATCACCGCGTTGTAGTCAAAAGTCTGCGGACAGGTGCCGGTCTTCACGGCGTCACTCGAATAAAAAGTTACGCTGGTCACTGCAAATCCCGGAGTGGGTACGCTGGTAGCGGAAGTGGATTTCACTTTAAACTGCACCCAAAATTGGGCGAAAGTGTTCCCCTCGTCATCCTTGAGATAAAAAACGGTTTTGTATGTGCCGGCGGTGCTGGGCGCTTTAAACGTGTACACGATATCGATCGTCTCTCCAGGCACGACATACGTGTTGAGCTGTTTGGTACCCGCTCCGCTGATGCTGTTGCCGCTGGCATAAACTACTTTATAGTGCGGGTTCCAGGTGCAAGTGCCCACGTTCTTGAAACGCCAGCTCTTGGTGAATGTTTCACCCGGGGCATAGGTTACCCCATCCAGTGGGTTCTCACTGATGAAGCTGATGGCATTGCAGGAGCGCGGAACACTGGTAGGCGCTGACGTGGCAGTAGGGATAGGGACGGCTGTGTTGGTTGGCAAGGGTGTTGAAGTGCTGTCTGGCGTGACCACCACGTAGGTGACCAGAGGAGCTTGCGCGTTCATGGCTTCTACGGTTTGCGCGATGGCGGTTGCTACCTCTGCATTGCGAGCACTGCGACTTCCGCAAGCTGAAATGAGTGTGGCGAAGATGATCGTCAGTGCCAATATGGTGAATGCTTTTTTCATATTTGACCTCCGCGAAAAACGCATTAAGCGCTGGTTCGCTTATTCTATTAACTTAACGTCCTGAATTCTATTTTGTTCCCGCCGCTCGAATTCTGGTTGTTGCATACCGCTGTCCTGGAAACATAGGCAGTGCATTTCGCACTGCCTATGAGGACCGGCAGGATGGGTTTTATGGCGTGCAGTCTAATGTCAGATTGAGTGGTCCGAATAGCTGGTGGTTGGGATTGTCAATGTACAGCTTTATCCAATAGCTGCCGTCGGCGCTCAATTGCCATGACCCGCTAAGGGTCTTTGATCCAGCAGCGTTGTATACCATTGACTTTGTCGCGCCGGTGGTGCCATCGCTGTAGGTGAAATAATAGGTCACCGTTCCAGCTCCATTGGTTGTGACCACAGCTTCGTAGTTGAAAGTTTGAGGACAACTGCCTGTAATATCTGCGTCTTCCGCTGAAAGGCTCACGCTGGTGACCGCGAATGGGGCTGATTGTACTTTGATTTGCACCCAGAAATTGGCAAAGTTCTTTCCCGTGTCATCCTGCAAATTCCATATTCCCTTATATGTCCCGGCAGTGGTGGGTGCGGTGAGGGAAAGTGAGAGCGCCAGGGTTTCGCCGGGTGCCACATTGGCTGTCAGCGCTTTGCTGG
>OFEK01002162.1_pt1 | contig 11222 bp, 6 predicted proteins | sample 1521131 | NCBI WGS metagenome assembly OFEK01 (sample SAMN05720209, study PRJEB24109) | activated sludge metagenome | isolation source: Anaerobic digester | place: China | collected 2015-12-16
CCATGACCTTCCAACGGTTCACTCCCGTGGCGCTGTTGGTAAAGATCATGGTTGTTCCGATTTCCGGCTTTGCGGACAATGTTCCGCGGGTTACCGGATACCGCGCACCCGTTTTTCCCAGTTCCAGGCCGACAGGAGGGTCTCTTCCAGCCCTTTTTCAGCTTTCCAGCCCAGCTCCTGGTTGGCAAAAGTGGTGTCGGCCCAGATCTTTTCGATATCGCCGGCGCGACGCTCCACAATCCGGTAGTTCAGTTTCAGGCCGGTGACCTTTTCAAAACCTTTTACAATTTCGAGCACCGAATAGCCGTTTCCGGTTCCGAGGTTAAAAACTTCGTAGCCGGTTTTGTTTTGGTTTTGCAGCAGCCGTTCGATGGCAACCAGGTGGGCTTTGGCCAGGTCAACCACATTGATGTAGTCGCGGATGGCCGAACCGTCGGGAGTGTCGTAGTCGTCGCCAAAAACCAACAGTTCGCTGCGCAGGCCGGCGGCGGTTTGGGTGATAAACGGCACCAGGTTTTGCGGAATTCCGAGCGGTAATTCGCCAATCAGCGCCGACGGATGCGCCCCGATGGGGTTGAAATAACGCAGCGCAATTCCTTTCAGCTGCGGGTAGGCCCTGACGGCATCCTGCAAAATATCTTCGTTGACCCGTTTGGTATTTCCGTAAGGAGATTCGGCATCCTTGCGCGGGGTGGTTTCGGTTACCGGCAGCTTGTCGGGTTGTCCGTAAACTGTGCAGGACGAGGAAAATACGATGTTGGAAATCCCGTACTTCACCTGGCAGTCCAGGATGTTGAGCAGCGAAACCAGGTTGTTGCGGTAATAGTGCAACGGCAGCTGAACCGATTCGCCTACTGCTTTTGAGGCGGCAAAATGGATAATGGCGGCAATGTCGCGGTGGCGGTTGAAAAAGTCATCGGTTTTAGCGGCATCGGCCAGGCTGAATTGTTCAAATGCCGGCTTTTTGCCGCTGATCTGTTCGATATTGTCCAGTACGTCGATGTTGGAGTTGGAAAGGTCGTCGACTACAATCACTTCGTAGCCAGCAGTCTGGAGTTCTACAACGGTGTGCGAACCAATGTAACCGGTTCCGCCGGTTACCAGTATTTTGCTATTCATAATCAGTTTTTGGACAAAATTAGAAAAAATGATGGTTTGCCTCCTCCTGGTCGGGGGATTCCCTTCCGGCTGATCTGAAAATTTGGTTACTTTTGTGTCAAAATTAACCGCGTGAACATCAGCCATTTTATTTCGGAGTTACTGCAGGAGCATGATTATGTGATTGTTCCGGGGTTTGGCGCATTCGTTTCCACTTACCAGCCGGCCCGTATTCTTCCCGGTGACCAGACGGTGCTTCCTCCCTCCCGGATACTCTCGTTTAATCCTCATCTGAAAAATAACGATGGGTTGCTGATCAAGGAGCTGGCAGCCCGGCTGAACATTCCCCAGTCGGAAGCGTGGCAGCAAACCGAGCAGTTCCGCGACGATCTGCAGTACCGGCTCGACAATGGCGAGGCCGTTTGGCTGGAAGGGCTGGGGACGCTCGCCCGCTCCGGGAGCGGCTATCTTTTTGAACCGGCGGCAGCCAGTTTGCTTTCGCCCGACCTGTTTGGGCTTGAGTCGGTGCTGCTCGAAGCGCTTCCCCAGGCGGCGCCTCAACCGGCAGGTTCGGCGGCTTCAGCCGCATCGCCAGCCGCTGGCCGCCCTGCAGTAAAAAAAATTCGTCTGATCTGGTTGGCGGCTGCCGGCGTACTGATTATTGCCGCCTTGATCTTCTTCATCAATCAAAAACCCCAGCCGGCTCCGGAAACGGCTCCGGCGGTTGTTTCGGCCGACTCCACGCAGGGAGTGCCGGTTGTCCCGGCCGACTCGATGGCGACAGATTCTGCTTCGGCAAACGAGGAAGTGGCCGAACCCCAACCAGCACAATCGGCTGAAAAATTGTATTACCTGATTGGCGGCAGCTTCAAATCGAAAGAGAACGCCGACGAATATTTGGAAAAGGCGACCCGGAAGGGATACCATCCGATCTATCTCGGGCAAATCGGGAATTTTCATGTGGTCGCTTTAGCCGCGTTTACTTCTGAAAAAAAGGCTGTTCAGGCCAGAGACAGTGTGCTGAAACTGGATCCGCAATCCGGCATTTGGGTTTTTGAACCCCGACCATCGAAATAATTTTCTCGTCTTTTTTCCTGAAATTGAACTGCATGGCTTCTGCCCTTTTCCTGAAAGCCATTGAACTGATGAAAGATTACCGCCCCAATACGGAAGCCGAAACCGCCTGGCTGTTTGCCCTGGCCGCTCAAACCGAGCCTCTCTTCACGTTGGGATGACGGGAGGAAAAAGAACAGGCGGCACCTTTTGGAGATACCGCCTGAGAGCTAAGCCAACGAAGCAGGATGGCTGATATATTAACTAACTGGTATAAAAAATCTGTTTTTGGCTTTGAAGCAATGCGAAAAAAGAAGCAAACTCCATGCCATCAAACAGCAGTATTACACCAGGTTGGGGTGTTTTAAAGCAGAAATTGCAGAGACGATCAGGGTGATTACGTTTTTTACATTCTCATTAAAAACCTTCAGCACCTCTTCCCAGGTTACCGGTTCTTCGTCGTGTTTCCAGGAGTCGTAGTCGGTGCTCATCGCCACGGCGGCATAAGGAATCCCCAATTCATTGGCAAGAATACATTCGGGCGCCAGCGACATGTTGATGATGTCGGCTCCCCAGATTCGAAACATATTTGATTCGGCACGGGTTGAAAAACGGGGGCCTTCGATGGTTATCACCGTACCCGACGGGTGGTGTTTTATTCCCGATTGTTTTGCGGTGTCAATCAGCAGGCGGCGCAACTTTTCATCGAACGGTTCGGCCATCGGCACATGCTGCATGTTACCGGGTTCGAAACGGTCGTGAAAGGTGTTGGCGCGGAACCGGGTAAAATCGATAAACTGGTCGGGAAAGACCAGGTCGCCGCGGCCGATCTCCGCGCGAAGGCTTCCGCAGGCGGTGGTGGCCAGGATGTGGCTGCAGCCCAGCTCGCGGATTGCCCAGATATTGGCGCGGTTATTTACCTGCGAAGGCGGATATTCGTGATGCCGTCCGTGTCGTGAAAGCAGGCACACCTCAACCCCGTCGATCTTACCGATTTTGAAATCGGAACTTGGGTTTCCGTAAGGAGTTTCTAAAACGACCGTCCGGGAATCTTTCAGAATTTCAGGGTTTTCAAATCCCGAACCGCCGATGATGGCAATTTTTGTCATAATGGGTTTTGTTTTTCAGGAAATAGATGGAGCAGACTATTTTTTTCCGCGCGGCAAACTCCCCGTTCGGTGATGAGGCCCGTCACGAGCCGGGCAGGTGTGACGTCGAAGCCGTAGTTGGCCACCGGGCTTTTTTCCGGAATCAGGCGAACTGCGGTGATCTGTTTTCCGTACCAGCCTTCGATGAAGGCCACTTCGTCGGGACTTCGTTCTTCAACCGGAATATGGTAAACGCCATCCTCCAGTTCCCAGTCGATGCTGGAAGAGGGCAGCGCTGCATAAAACGGGATGCCGTTGTCGGCGGCAGCAAGGGCTTTCAAGTAAGTGCCGATTTTGTTGGCAACATCGCCGTTGAGGGTGGTGCGGTCGCTTCCGGTTAAAACCAGGTCAACTCGGCCATGTTGCATCAGGTGACCGCCGGCGTTATCGGGGATTACCGTGTGCGGAACACCTTTCAGTCCCAGTTCGAAGGCTGTGAGCCGGGCGCCCTGGTTGCGCGGGCGGGTTTCATCGACCCACACATGCAGCGGAATCCCTTTTTGATGGGCCAGATAGATGGGCGCGGTGGCGGTTCCCCATTCTACGCAGGCCAGCCAGCCGGCATTGCAGTGGGTGAGGATTTCTACCGGTCTCCCGCCATTATTCCGGAAAATTTCTTCGATCAGCGGGACACCGTGTTCGCCGATTTGCCGGCACGAATCGATCTCCTCCTGGCGCATCCTGACTGCTTCGTGGTAAATATTTTCGACATTGACAGCGTGGGGTTTGCCGGGATCAAACGTTTCCAGCAGCCGGCGGGTGGCAAAAAAAAGGTTGACGGCAGTCGGCCGCGACGAATTGAGGTATCCGGCTGCTTCCGACAGGCATCTTCCGGGATGGTCGCCGCGGTAGTTCCGGAGGGCCAGGTACATGCCGAAAGCGGCTGTGACACCAATGAGCGGCGCGCCCCGGACAACCATTTCGCGAATGGCAAAATAGGCATCTTCCACAGTTTTTAGGTTGAAGATTTTGGTTTCAAACGGTAAAAAACGCTGGTCGATTACCTCGATCAGCCGGTTGTGTTCCTCAGAAACCCATATCGAAGATTCAAAATGGAAACGGTCGGTCATTTCTGCAAATTTTACACGGATGGATGAACTGCCAAAGCAGCCCGGATTTTCGCTTCCGAAAATAAGTATATTTGGTTGTATGAAAAATATTTTGCGAATCATTCTGATTGTGACGGCGCTGATGAATGCCGCCGGTGGCAGGGCACAGATCAAAAGTATCGGGGTGCCGGCCATTCAGAATTTTTCGCGAAGTGTGTACCGGGCTTCCACGCAAAACTGGGCCGTTGCGCAGGATAATCGCGGATTTATGTATTTTGCCAACAACGACGGACTGCTTGAATACGACGGAACCTCGTGGAATCTTTACCAGTTTGCCGAGCCTGCCCTTACCCGGTCGTTAACGGTCGATAAAAATGGGGTCATCTATGTGGGGATGTTCAACGAGTTTGGCGCGGTTAAACCGGATGCTTCCGGAAAGTTGTACTACACCTCTTTTCGCCATTCCCTTCCCGATTCCCTTGTCGACATCAGTGATGTGTGGCGGATCCATGCCACCGGGGACGGTGTTTTTTTTCAGACCTACAGCTACATTTTTTATTTTGATGCTGATGGAAGGCTGCTCCGGACCTTTTCTTCTCCGGGAAACTTCCGGTTCTCCTTTTTTCTGAAGGAGAAACTGTATATCCAGGAGATGGGGCGCGGCCTGCTGGAGCTGAAGAACGGCGAGTTGGTTCCGCTTCCTGGTTTTGAAACGTTGCGGGAGAATGAAATCTGGGCGTTGCTGCCCGGCAAAAGAGGGAACCTGATGGTGGGAACAGCCGAAGCGGGAGTTTTTTCTTACGAGGATGGCGTTTTAATTCCCTGGAATAATGAAGCCAACGATTTTCTGAAGGCCAACCAGATTTTTTCAGCCAGCGCCCCGCAGGCCAGCTATTATGTTTTTGGCACCATACAGGACGGGTTGCTCATCACCGACCTGGAGGGAAAAATCCTGCAACACCTCAGCAAAAGAAACGGCTTACAGAACAATACGGTGCTGAGCCTGGCTTCCGACCGGTCGGGAAACCTTTGGTTAGGACTCGACAACGGGATTGATTATGTCGAAGTGAATTCGGCGTTTACGTTCCTTTTTCAACCCGAAGGACTTGGGGCCGGCTACACCGCCGCAATTTTTAACGGGAACCTTTATGTGGGAACCAACAACGGGTTGTTTGTAAAATCATGGACCAACGAGCGGGACAAACAGAATGCCTGTTTTAAGCTGATTCCCAGCACGGTGGGACAAGTTTGGTATCTCGGCGTACACGAAGGAGTCCTGCTTTGTGGGCACGACAACGGAACCTTTCAGGTGGAAGGCGAGAAGGTTAAAAAGATTTCGGATGAGAAAGGGGCCTGGAAGTATATTGGGCTGACCGGCAAGCCGGGATTACTGATTGGCGGGACCTACCAGGGGTTTACCCTGTTTGAAAAAGAGGAAAAATCAAAAAGCTGGCGTTTTGTAAAAAAAATTGCCGGATTTTCAGAGTCTTCGCGGGTGCTCGAGGAAGATGCCGAAGGTTACCTGTGGATGACCCACGGGTTTAAGGGCGCCTACCGGATCACCTTTAACAGCACGCTTGATAGTGTGGTAAAAGTCAATTATTACGACAAAACAGCCGGCTTCAGTACCAATAACTATATCAATGTTTATAAAATTGACCACCAGCTGGTTTTTACCGCCCGCGAGGGAATCTACCGGTTTAACCCGCACAACAACCGTTTTGAGCGGGATGAGAAGCTGCAAAAGCTCTTCGGAATCGCAGGGCATATCAACTACCTGAGGCAGGACAAAGACCGGAACATCTGGTTTGTGGCTGAGAACAAACCCGGAGTTCTCCGTTTTCGTGAAGATGGCACCTATTCGCAGATCACCTCTCCGTTTGAGATCATCCAAAATCAGATGCTGGGCGGATTCGAGTTTATCTACCCCTATTCCGATAACGATGTGTTTTTTGCCCTCGAAAGTGGATTTGCCCACTATTCGCCGCAGGCCAGCCGGCCTTTCGAAATCCCTTTCCGGGCGTTTATCCGCAAGGTGGAAATTCCTTATTGCGACACAACTCTTTTTTGCGGGGATCATTTCCCGGGACAGTTGTCAGCCAAAAAAACAGTTCCGGAATTTCCCTACCGGAAGAATGCCTTCCGGATGAGTTTCAGTGCCCCCCGCTTTCATGGGAAAAGAGGATCGGAATACAGCTACAAGCTGGACAAATACACCGAAGGCTGGTCGCCCTGGTCGCCGGCCACCTCCTGCGAGTTTACCAACCTGCACGAAGGAGTTTATGTGTTTACCGTAAAAGCCCGTGATGTTTTTGGGAATGAAAGCAACGAAGATTATTTTACCTTCCGGGTCCTGCCTCCCTGGTACCGTTCGAGAGGGGCGTATGCCGGCTATATCCTGCTGATGGTTATGCTGGTGCTGTTTTTTGTCTGGTTTATCCTGAAAAGAATTGAGGTTTCGCAACGCCGCGAGCGACTCAAACATCTGCGGGAATACCGCACCAGAGAACAGGTTTACCAACGGGAAGCCCTGATTGCCGAAAAACAGATCGTCAACCTGCGGAATGAGACACTCCATGCACAGATGATCCACCGAAACAAGGAGCTGGCCAACCAAACCCTGCACCTGATCCAAAAAAATAAATTCCTCACCAAAATCAAGGAAGAGCTCCGAAAGGTTTCCACCCAAACCAAAGATGAAACCGTAAAAATTAAGTTTAGCCAGCTTTTGCGGCGCATCGACAAGGAGATTGACAATGAAAACCAGTGGCGGGTGTTTGAATCGGCTTTCGACGAAGTACACGAAGATTTTCTCAAACGGCTCAAAGACCGTTTCCCGGAACTCACTCCCAAAGAGATGCGGTTGTGTGCATATCTCCGGATGAATATCAGTTCGAAGGAGATTGCCACGTTGATGAATATTTCGATTCGCGGAGTGGAGATCAGCCGTTACCGCCTCCGGAAAAAACTCAATATCGACCGCGATATGAACCTGACCAAATTTATTCTTGAGCTGTAAAAAGCTTTCTCCTGGCTTCCGGATAGCTTCCCGGAGAGATGAATTGTTATCTAATAATTAACACTGCTTTTTGATCTGATTATCAGTAGATAAAAATTACTGGTGATGTATTGGTGATGTAATTTGAAACGATCCCTGCTGTAGTGGTGAAGTAGGCATTTTTTTGCTTCTCTTTTGCCAACCTCCTAATTTAGCTTGAAATGATTACAAAAGTTTAAATCGCAACCTATGAAAAGATTTGTCTTGTTCTTTTTGTTTTCTCTCTTTGGCTTTGGACTATATGCCCAGGGTTTGAGTGTTAAAGGAAAAATAACTTCAGCAGAGGATAACCAGCCTTTGCCCGGAGTTTCGGTGGTGGTTAAAGGTACCACCCAGGGAACCATATCCGATATTGACGGGAATTACACACTGACAGTCCCCGCCAACGGAACGCTGCAGTTTTCTTTTATTGGTATGCGCACGCAGGAAGTTTCTGTCAACAACCAAACCACCATTAATATCAGGATGGAAAGTGAAACCATCGGCGTAGATGAGGTGGTGGTGGTAGGTTACGGCGTCCAGAAGAAAAGCCTTGTGACCGGCGCTATCTCGAAAGTTGACAGTGAAGAGCTGAAAAAGGGCGCTAACCTTCGGGTAACCCAGGCAATTCAGGGCAAAACCGCCGGGGTGGTGATCACCAACAATTCAGGACAGCCCGGCGATTTTGTGTCGGTGCGTATTCGCGGAACCGGTACCAACGGAAATCCCGAACCGCTTTACATCGTTGACGGCCTTCCGTTGAATGGGTACGGTATCGATTTTCTGAATCCTACCGACATCGAATCCATTGAAGTGCTCAAAGACGCTGCCGCCAGCTCGATTTACGGGGCGCGCGGAGCCAATGGGGTTGTGCTGATTACCACCAAAGGGGGTAAAAAGCAGGAGAAGCTCCAGATTCAGTACGACGGTTACCAGGGATACCAAAATCCGTGGAAAAAGATCAGCATGCTCAACCGCGACGAGTATATCATGCTGATTAATGAAGCGGCCCTGAATGCCGGACAGAACTACAAGTTTACCCAAGCCCAGCAGGCCACCATGAAATGGGATACCGACTGGCAGGACGAGATGTTCTACTACGACGCCCCGAAAATGAACCACTCCATTTCGTTCAGCGGCGGAACCGAAAAGTCAACCTACTCTCCATCGCTCAATTATTTTAAACAGGACGGGATCGTGGCCAAGGGAAATTCTAAGTTTGAAAGGATTACCTACCGCATCAATACCACCACCGACCTGGGACTGGCCACTTTCGGGAGCAACCTGAACTTTGCCAATATCAACACGGTAGGAATTGCCGCCAATGACCAGTATTCGGGATCAAGCCTGATTCAGGCCCTGAATACCCCGCCGATTGTTCCGGTCAGATACCTGGATGAAAATGGTAAACCCACCGGCGTGTGGGGAACGCCTTCCGATTTTGGAATCGGGATGCAGGAAATTACCAACCCCATCGCCATGCTGAGTTATTCAAACAGCAAAACAGCCACCAACAAGGTCGTGGGCAACCTCTATCTCGATTTTGATTTTGCCAAAATATTGCCTGCCCTACAGGGACTGCGGTTCAAAACCAGCTATGGAATGGAGCTCTCATTGGTTACCAACGCCGGTTACACTCCGCTGTACAACCTCGATCCCACCCACAACACGGTGGTGGACCGGGCCAGCAAAAGCATGGATAAATACACCCGCTGGAACTTTGAAAATGTGCTCACCTACGACAAAACCATCGAAAAGCACCACTTTACGGCCATGTTGGGGCACACCGCCTATAAATATTGGTATGAAAACATTGGCGGTTCAAAGGCCAATCTGATTTTCGACGACTTTGAACATGCCTACATCGACAATGCCCAGGACCCGCTGAGTGCGATCGTTTACGGCGGATACGATGAAAATACCCTCCTTTCCTATTTCGGACGTTTGAATTACGACTACAACAACCGTTACATGATGACCGCCGTTCTGCGTATGGACGGGTCGTCGAGGTTCGGGCCGCAAAACAAATTCGGGTACTTCCCGTCGGTTTCTTTGGGATGGGTAGCTTCCGAAGAAAATTTTATGGAGTTTATCAAACCGGCGGTTGATTTCCTGAAATTCCGCGTCAGCTGGGGACAGAATGGGAACGAAGACATTGGTAACTTCCGTTACACCTCGGTGATGTCAACCGGCGCCATCTATTATTTCGGCGACAACAAAGACCAGTACAACGGGGCACAGCCTTCGCGGATTGCCAACCCGTTGCTGAAGTGGGAAACTTCGGAACAGACCAACCTGGGGATCGATCTTGGAATGCTTGATAACAAAATGCGGATCGGATTGGATTATTACAACAAAACCACCAAAGATTGGCTGGTTGACGCTCCTGCCCCCGCGATGGTGGGCAACACGCCGCCGACCATCAATGGCGGATCGGTCAGAAACCGCGGGTTTGAAGCCGAAGTGGGCTACAAAGGAAGCATCCGCAAGTTTAAATACGATATCTCCATCAACGGAGCCACCAACCAGAATGAGGTATTGGATATTAAAAATGCCGAAAAACGTCTTTCGGGCGGAACCGGCGGCCACGGACAAGCGGGTATTATTCTGGCTGAAGTTGGCAAACCGCTCGGGTATTTCTACGGATATAAAACCGACGGGATTTTCCAGAACGAAGCGGAAGTGCTGGCACACAGCAAAGACGGCGTGCTGATTCAGCCCAATGCCATGCCCGGCGACATCCGTTTTGTCGACCAGGATGGCAACGGACAGCTTAACGACGATGACCGAGTTAATCTCGGCAGTGCATTCCCCACGTTCACCGGTGGGTTGAATGTGTCGCTGGAATGGATGGGATTTGATTTCAACATGCTGCTCTATACCGCCTTGGGACAGGAGATCTGGGATGCCACCCGCCGCTACGACATGAACTACACCAACTACCGCTCCGAATATCTGCAGCGCTGGACTGGTCAGGGAACCTCCAATTTCTATCCCCGGGTTACCCTCAACGATTTGAATAACAACTGGAAACCACCCAGTGACTTCTTTGTGAAAGACGGCAGTTATGCCCGCATCCGCAACCTGACACTGGGATATACCATTCCGCAGCATCTCACGAAGACCGTGCAGCTGAGCCGGGTACGCCTTTACGTTTCAGCCGAAAACCTTCTGACCATCACCAACTATCCTGGCTACGACCCGGAAATTGGCGGCGGAGTCTTCGGCGCCGGAATTGACCATGGTATCTACCCGCAGGCCCGGACCATCCTGGGTGGTATAAACCTCACTTTCTAAGTTGAACCTTAAAATATCAAGGAAATGAAAATTAAAATTTCAAATATCATCATCCTGGCGGCCTTTGTTTTGGGGCAGGTAGCCTGTACCAAAGATTTTCTCGAACTGGAACCTAAAACCGGCCAGGTAGAAGCCAACTATTACAAAACCGAATCAGACGCTTTTTTCGCCCTGACGGCGGTTTACGACGTACTCTCTGTGCAGAACTGGGCGCCGGTCCCCATCATGTCCGACATCTGGTCTGACGATGCTTTTTGCGGGGGTGGCGATGCCGGCGATATGCGCCAGTGGCAGGATATGGAACAAAACATCATGGATGCTGAAAGCGGCGCCTCTTCCGACCTTTGGTCGCGCTGCTATTCCGGTCTCTACCGGGCCAATCTCTATATGCAGAAAGAGTCGGGAATCGATTGGAAAACCGAAGGGTTGCAGAAAAGATTCCTGGCCGAAGCCAAATTCCTGAGAGCCTACTTCTATTGGGACCTGGTGCGTCATTTCGGATCGGTGCCGATTATTAACGAAGTATTGCCCAGCGTAGAA
>OFEK01002164.1_pt1 | contig 11215 bp, 12 predicted proteins | sample 1521131 | NCBI WGS metagenome assembly OFEK01 (sample SAMN05720209, study PRJEB24109) | activated sludge metagenome | isolation source: Anaerobic digester | place: China | collected 2015-12-16
AATAGGAGGCAAAGATGAAGAAGTTCGGAAAAGTAGCGGCCTTGCTTATCCTCGGTCTCATGGTCGGCGGCCTTGGCTTCGCCCAGGTCGGCCCGGCTAACATGAAGGGCGGAACCTTCACCTGGGTGGCGGGCGGCATGGGCGGCGGCTGGTATACAGTGGCCGGCGGCTTCGCGAAACTGGTGAACGAAAAGGAACCCCGCGTTACCATCAAGGTCATCCCGGGCGGCGGGCTCACCAACCCGATTATGCTCGCCCAGGGCGATGCAGAGATGGCCTGGGGCGTCGCTTGGCTGGACAAGGCCGCCTACGACGGGACGGCGCCGCTTTTCAAGCAGGCCTACAAGAACATAGCGTCGGTAGCCGGCGCGTTGTCTGCCGATCGCTACCACCTGCTCGCGGCCAAGGATCAGAACGTAACCACAATCGAGGAGTTCGCGAAAAAGATCAAGAACGGCGAAAAGCTTAAGGTAACCGGACCTATGACCGGAACCTCCGAATTCGTCCTCATCGGCAAGGTCCTGGAGTACTACGGCGCCTCCTTCGACATGATCAAGAAGAACGGCGGCACCTTCGTCCAGGCCATCTACGGCGACATGACCAGCCTCTACAAGGACAGGCACGTTGACTACGCCCTGACCTGCGTCGGATTGCCTGGCGCCATCATCACCGAAATGTCCCTCGGAAGACCGTCGGTCCTCATGTCGGTGAGCGACGAATGCGTGGATTACTTTGCCAAGAATCTCGGCCTTGTTACCAAGGAATCGGGGCTTGCCAAGGTACCGGGCGGCACCTATGCCGGAATGCCCAACGATATCCAGGCTCTCGCCCACGCGACCGAGATACTCGTAAGCCCGAAAATGTCCGATGATGTGGCCTATGTAATCACGAAGGTCCTCAATGAGAACAAAGCCTACCTCGTGCAGATGGGAGCGAGCTACGAAGTCTTCGATCCCAAGACCACGGCCTTCGCGGTCCAGGTTCCTCTCCATCCAGGAGCCGTGAGGTATTACAAGGAAGTCGGAGTAATTAAATAATATCAGCACTCGGCACCGGCCTACGGAGCCTCGGGGGGCCAATCTGCCTCCCCGAGGCCTCTACAAGCCGGTGTGTACATTCTTCGTCATTCTTTAAGCAAAGTATCGACAAGGCGGAAAATATGAGAAAGCTATCGGGGCCTCTAAAGACAATAGTAGCGGTGTGGGCGGCGTTGGTGGCGCTCTTCATCATGTATACGGCCATATTCGGCATTTTTCAGCCGCGTATACAGCGTGGGGTCGTTCTATTCTTCCTACTGCCATTGGGGTTCATACTTTATCCGGCGACCAAGAAATCGCCCACCGAGAGACCGAGCTTCCTCGACTGGATCTTTGCGATCGTCTCGATGCTGCCGGTGCTCTATATAATTATCTCCAACGATCGACTGAACCTGCGGATGATCATGGTCGATCCTGTAAGCACCCTCGAAGTAGTCCTGGGTATCATAAATATTGTTCTCGTTCTCGAGTTGGTAAGGCGGGCGGTCGTGCCGGCCATGGCTATCCTCATAGTTTTATTCATTGCCTATGTCTGGATAGCGCCATTGCTTCCCGGCGTTTTCTATGCGAGACCGACCAGGCTCCCGAGGTTGATAGAGCTTAACTATCTCGTGCAGGACGTGGGCATCTACGGTTCCCTCATGGGGATCATGTCCACCTTCGTAGCGATATTCGTGATTTTCGGCAACTTCCTTGAAGGTACCAAGACAGGCGTATTTTTCACCAATTTCGCTTCCCGGGTGGCGGGAAGAGGACCGGGCGGAGCGGCTAAGATATCCGTCGTGGCATCCGGCCTTTTCGGCATGATCTCGGGCGTGGGCGTGGCGAATATGTATGCCACGGGCACCTTCACCATCCCTTTGATGAAAAAACTCGGCTACCGTCCCCAGTTCGCCGCCGCGGTAGCCTCCGCGTCGTCCACCGGCGGCCAGCTCATGCCGCCCATCATGGGCGCGGCGGCCTTTGTAATGTCGGAAATCACCGGGATTCCGTATTGGACAATCGCCGTTTCGGCATTTATACCCGCCGCGTTCTACTACGCCAGCATTTTCATGCGCGTTCATTTCCTGGCGCTGAAAAACAATCTCAAACCTATGGATGAAAAGGATATGCTCAGCTGGAAGCAGTTGCTGAAGGATTCCTACCTGCTGCTTCCTCTGGTGGCCCTTGTCATCATGCTTATAATCGGCTTTTCTCCCTTCATGTCCTGCACCTTGGCGATCGGCATGACCTTCGTCCTGAGCTTTTTAAATAAAGAAACCATGCTGACGCCCAAGAAGCTATTCAAGGTTTTCGAGACCTCTGGATACAACTGCATCATGCTGGCGATCACCTGCGCAGGCGCGGGCATGGTGATCAGCGTCATCACGAACACAGGTCTGGGTTTAGGGATCGCCACTCTGGTAGCGAAGTTCTCAGGCGGATTACTCCTTCCGGCGCTCATGCTCGTGGCGGTCACCTGCATTCTCATGGGATTGGGTATGCCTTGCACGCCCGCCTATATCATATCTGTAGTTATCGGCGCGCCGGCGATGAACGCCCTGGGCATAGCCACGCTGCCCGCCCATCTCTTCGTGTTCTATTTTGCTATTTTAGCGGAACTAACGCCTCCGGACGCCATCATCGCATACTGCGCCGCGTCTATCGCCGAGGCAGACCCTTGGAAAACCGGCTGGGAAGCCAGCTTGATGGGAATCATGGGTTACATCATCCCCTTCGTGTTCGTGTACAACACCTCTCTGCTCTTCATCGGACATACCTACACTACTATCGCGACTGTCCTTTTACTCTTCATCGGTGTCACCTTTTCCTCATCAGCGATAACCGGCTATCTCTTTAGACCGCTAACCCTCATACCGCGGATTCTCCTCGGCGTGCTTACCTTGGGTATTGTTGTGCTTTCTACCCAAGCGACGCTCCTGGCTTCATTCGTGCCGGCAATGATCGTCATCGTTATTGGAAGTGCCTTCCTCGTCGGATTCTATATTTTCAATCGAAAGATGGTAAAGCACTTCAGAACTGAAACTCGAGCAGCCGCATGACTGTAAAGGGCGGCTATGGCAGTTACGGCCAGGACCTGGGCATTCTTATGCTGGATACCAGCTTCCCCAGGATCCCCGGAGACATTGGGAACGCCAAGAGTTTTCCCTTCCCTGTCCGCTACAAGCGGGTAGTGGGAGCATCGCCCAAGCGGGTGGTGGAAGAAGCCGATCCCCGGCTCCTGGACCCCTTCATCGCCGCTGCCAGGGAGCTGGAGGCCGAGGGGGTCAGGGCGATCACCACGAGCTGCGGCTTTCTCGCGCTTTTCCAGCGCGAACTTGCCGCGGCGGTGAACGTACCCCTGTTCAGCTCCAGCCTCATTCAGGTTCCCCTGCTCTATGAAATTTTCGGCCGCAGGGGCAAGGCGGGAATCCTGACCGCCAGGGCCGCCTCGCTCACCGGGCGGCATTTCGAGCGCTGCGGAGTACAGGGGATACCCTTGGCCGTGGCCGGTATGGATGAGAAACCAGAATTTACCCGCGTCTTCCTAGAAAAGTCCCCGCCGGGGGCAGAGCCGAGCCTCGATGTGGAAAAAGCCGAAGAGGAGCTGAAAGCCCAGGCCTCCGCCCTCGTGGCCGCCGAACCGGAGATTCGTTTCATGGTGCTGGAATGCACGAACATGCCGCCTTTCAAGAAGGCGATTCAGGAAGCCTGCGGAAAACCCGTATTCGATATCATCAGTCTTGCCGGATTCGTGCATTCCGGCTTGCTGGGAAGCTGAGGAAGGCTATGGCGTACGCGCGTTGCGATGTGGCGATTCTCGGGGCTGGGGTAAACGGTACCTCCATAGCCTATGAACTCTCCAAGCGGGGCAAGAAGGTCCTGCTGATCGACAAGATTGTCATGGGCGCCGGCGCCTCCGGTTCCTGCGACGATATGATACTGCTTCAATCCAAGAAGCCCGGCATTCTCCTGGAAATGGCCTTCAAGAGCCTGGAGCGCTTCGAGAGCCTCAAGGACGAACTTCCCGCTGATATCGAGTTCGAGACCAGGGGGGGGACGATTCTCATAGAGGACGAGGAGCACCTGGCGATAATGGAAGACTTTGTCGCCAGCCAGAACCGTTACGGCCTGGAAGTCGAGATCATCGACCGGAAGCGCCTGTTGCAGCTCCAGCCTCTGGTGGCCGAAGACATAATCGCCTCGACTTACAGCGCCAGGGATTCCCAGGTGAATCCAATGCTCCTCATGAAGGCGTTTCTTCTGGGAGCCAGGCAAAAGGGGCTGGAATTCCTATCCAGGACAAGGGCTGTAGAGATGAAGCGCCTTGATTCGGGCTGGGAGCTGCTTCTGGATTCCGGCGACAGGGTGGAAGCCGAAGTGGTGGTCAACGCCGCGGGAGCTTGGGCTAACGAAATAACCAAGCTGGTAGGCTTCGAAGTGCCCATCACTCCCCGCAAGGGACAGGTGATCGTCACCGAAGCCATACCGCCCCTGGGAGCCACCAACGTGTGGAGCGCCCAGTACATCGTTTCCAAGCTAAAGCCGCACGAACCGGCAATAAGCAGGCCGGACGGAAGGGCGGCTGTCCAAACGCCCGCCGAGCGCTTTGGGCTGGGCTTTGCCTTTACGGGCACCCATAACGGAAATTATCTGATCGGCAGCACCAGGGAAAACCGGGGCTTCGACAAAAGCACCGATCCGGAGGCGATAGGACTTCTGTCCGCCCAGGTGGAACGCTTCTTCCCGGTCATGTCCAAGATAAACTTCATCAGGACCTTCGCGGGACTGAGGCCCTCCACTCCCGACGGTATGCCCTTCCTGGGGGAGATCCCCGGGGCACCGGGTTTCTTCATCGCCGCCGGCCACGAGGGCGACGGGATCGCCCTCTCCCCGATCACTGGTCTTGTGATGGCGGACCTCATTACGGGCAAGAAGCCGGAATTCCCCATGAAAGCCTTCGATCCGGGCCGCTTTTGCGGAAAGGGGGGAGTGTAAACCTATGAAACTGGACCTTGACGAAAGGGATCTGATCCTCCTGGAGTGCATCAGGTCCGCGGGCGAGCCCTTGGGTTCGTGGAGTCTCGTCGAGGAGATGGAAAAGCAGGGCTTCAAAGTGAGCTCCGCCTCCATAGGAAGGATTCTCTATAGGCTGGAGTCGTTGGGACTGGTGGAAAGCCAGGCCAACAAGGGCCGGGTGCTTACCAAGGAAGGTTTGAAGGCTATCACCAAGGCCAGGGTGAGTAAGTCTATAAGCAGGCACAGCAAGGAGCTGGAAAAGCTGATAGACAGCAGCATCCTGGACGAATATATCATGGTCCTCCAGGCCAGGAGGGCGATAGAACGGGAGACAGCCAGATTGGCGGCGGAGAATATAAGCGAAAGCAGACTCCGACAGCTTGAACAAATCATAGCGGATCAGGAAGATAAGGCCTCCAGAGGAGAGAGTATCGCCGAAGTGGATATCGCCTTTCATAGGAATATCGCCGAGGCTTCCAAGAATTCCGTTCTTTCCGCGGTCTACGGAATCCTGGCCATGCTTGGTCAGCAAACGGAGCTTTTCGAATATATGCGTAAAAGTGTGGGGGCGACCTACAGGACAGCCCATCGCTCGATTCTGGAAGCTCTGCGGAAGCACGATCCGGACGAGGCCGAACGTTGTATGCTGGCCCACGTGGATGGGCTCATGGAAAACGTGAGAAAGTACTGGGAACATTACAGGGAGTAGGCAATGGACGAGAACAAGGGTCTTGGAGACGAGAAATATATCTGCCGTTGCGAGGAAGTGACTGAAGCGGAGATCCGGGACGCGATCAGGGCGGGAGCGCGGAGCGTGGTCGAGATCAAACGCTGGACGAGGGCTGGCATGGGGATCTGCCAGGGCAGATCCTGCAGACGTCTGGTGGAGCGCATCCTGGCCGAGGAACTGAAACTCAAGCCCGAAGAGATCGAGATCTCCTCGTTCAGACAACCTGTGAGACCTGTCTCGATAAAGGCGATGGACGAATAAGAGCCTCCTGTCCGGTACTACCGGATTGAAGGCAGGGACAATGCTGAGCAAAGAAGGGGAGGATCGTATGGAATTCGGGAGATTGATGGTTGCCATAGCCACACCGTTCAAGGATTCGCTGGAATTGGATATCGAAGCCGCAGCCGCCTTGGCCAAGCGATTGGCAGGCGAGGGAGTGGAAAGTTTCGTGGTGAGCGGGACCACCGGAGAATCTCCGACGCTTTCCCGCTCCGAGAAGATCGGGCTCATACAGGTGATAAAGAAGGCCACGGGACTGCCGGTGATCGCCAATGCGGGCACCAACGATACCAGGGTTTCGGTACAGAACGCCAAGGATGCCGAAGAGGCGGGGGCCGACGGGCTCTTGCTGGTGGCCCCTTACTACAACAAGCCCGACCAGGGCATGCTCTACGACCATTTCTCCACCATCGCTTCGTCGGTGAAAATCCCTTCCATGCTCTATAACGTCCCGGGCAGGACGGCGATCAGCATACGGCCCGAGACGATCGTAAAGCTTTCCAAGGATGTGCGACAGATCACCATGCTCAAGGACGCGGCGGGCAACTTGGATGACACGACGGTGGTTATCCGCGACGCGGCGCCCGGCTTTAGGGTGTATACGGGAGAAGACGCCCTTACCCTTCCGACCCTGGCGATCGGAGGCTACGGCGTGGTGTCCGTGGCGGGCCACGTGGTGGCTCCATTCATGAAGAAGATGATCGAAGCCTATTTGGTCGGAAAAATCGCCGAGGCGGCCGCGCTTCACGTAAAGCTCCAGGCGATCAACAGGGCTCTCTTCCTCCAGCCCAATCCCGTCCCCGTCAAGCGGGCGCTCCAGCTCTGCGGATTTGAGGCTGGCCCCTTGCGGCCGCCCCTCAAGCCCGCCTCGCCGGAAGTAACCGATGCGCTTGCCAAGGCGCTGAAGGATTTGGGGCTGGGTAAATGAACGCAGAAAAATCCCCCGGCTCGAGGATAGCCAAACATGCCGTCCTCGGGGATATGCCGGTTCAGAAGGAATTGACTATCTACTTCGAAGGAAAGCCCCTCAAGGCGTTGGAAGGCGAGCCGATCATGGCCGCTCTGGTGGCCGCCGGGGTAACAGTGTTCCGTTATACCAAGAAAGGCTCGCCCCGCAGAATGTTCTGCGGCATCGGGCGCTGCACCGACTGCGTCATGACCGTGGACGGGGTACCGGGGGTGAGAACTTGCGTAACCGAGGTGCGGGAGGGGATGAGGGTGGAGCGTCAACAGGGCGTGGGCAACTGGAATATCCAGGCGGAGGCCGACCATGCGTAACGATGGAAAGCCCGCCGTCGTGGTAGGCGCCGGTCCCGCGGGACTCTGTGCGGCGATCGAACTCAAGAAGGCAGGGGCTCCGGTGGTGCTCATGGACGAAAACGCCAAACCCGGCGGCCAGCTCTTCAAGCAGATCCATAAATTTTTCGGTTCCCGGGAGCATAAGGCAGGCATCCGGGGCTTCGATATCGGAAAGGAACTCCTGGCCGAATCGCTGCGTCTCGGCATCGATGTGCGGCTCAAGACCGAAGTGGTGGGCATAGAGTCCGGGCTCAAGGTCTGGGCGGTGGAGGATAGGTCGAAGTCCTATACCCTGGACGCAGGGAAGCTCATCCTCGCCACGGGGGCTACCGAGAACGCCCTGAGCTTTCCCGGCTGGACCCTGCCCGGCGTCATGACCGCCGGCTGTGCCCAGACCCTCATCAACGTGCACAGGGTTTTGCCCGGCAAGAAGGTGCTCATGGTGGGTTCGGGCAACGTGGGGGTGATAGTGGCCTACCAACTCATGCAGGCCGGCGCCCGGGTGGCGGCGGTTATCGAAGCCCTGCCAAGGCTGGGCGGCTACGGAGTGCATACCGCCAAGGTGCGCAGGGCGGGAGTGGCCTTCCACTGCTCGACCACCATCCTGCGAGCCGAGGGAAAAGAAGGTGTCGAAAAGGCCGTGATCGCCAAGATCGACGAAAAGTTCAGGCCGATTCCGGGCACGGAACAGATCCTGGACGTGGATACGATCTGCCTTGCCGTAGGGCTGACTCCTTCAATAGAGCTCTCCTGTCTGGCGGGATGCAGACAGATCTATGTGCCCGAACTGGGTGGCAATATGCCCGCCCACGACGACTATATGCGCTCCAGCAACGAATCGGTCTACGTGGTGGGGGACATCGCCGGCGTTGAGGAGGCGAGTACAGCCATGGAAGAGGGTAGGCTCGCGGGGCTCCATGCGGCCTGGGCCATGGGCTATATGGACGACCAAACCATGAAAACAAGGACTAACGAGACCCGGGAACGTTTACAGGCGCTCCGGCAGGGTGTCTTCGGGCAGAAGCGTTTTGCCGCCAAAGAAAGGATCCTGGCCATGAGGAAGGACGCATGAGCAACAACGAAGCGCTTAAAACGACGGGGGCCCCTTCTCTGGAAGAGCTGCGGGCGGTGGGACAGTTGGCATCGGAAGAGGAAATGGAAGGCCGGGGCTGTCTTTGCATCGAGTGTATCGAGGAAATCCCCTGCAATCCCTGCCAGACGTCCTGTCCCCAGGGCGCCATTACCGTCGGCTTTCCTATCACAAACCTCCCGGTGATCGACAGGACCAAGTGCACGGTCTGCGGACTCTGCATCCCCGCCTGCCCGGGGCTCGCCATCACTATCAAAAGCGTCAAAGACGACAGGGCCCGGGTGCGCTTTCCATGGGAATACTTACCCTATCCCTCGGTTGGCGATACGGTGCGGATGGTCGATAGACTGGGCCGGGAACTCTGCGACGGCAAGATCGTCTCGATAATAAATCCGGAACGCAATAACAAGACGGCGGTGATCACCGCCGAATTCCCCAGAAAATTCGTACAGGATGCGATAAGCATCGCAAGGAGAAATATCGATGTATAGAGTCGCTGTCGTGGGCGCCCTGGGCGCCGTAGGCACGGAGATGATCAAAACCCTGGAAGACAGGAACTTCCCCATCTCTACCCTCATCCCCATGGACATACCCGAAATGGCGGGCAAGAAGGTCAGATATAGGGGAGGAGAGGTCGAGGTGAGGGCGGCTGGCAAGGGCGCCTTCAAGGATGTGGATATCGCTCTCTTCTCCGCCGGCGCGGACGCGAGTCTGGTGCTGGCTCCCATAGCGGCATCGGAAGGTGCCATCGTGGTGGACAACTCCTCCGCGTGGAGAATGGACCCTGGAGTCCCCCTGGTGGTGCCCGAGGTAAATCCCGATGCGGTGGACGCCCACAAGGGCATCATTGCCAATCCCAACTGCTCTACCATCCAAATGCTGGTGGCCTGCAAGCCCCTCCACGACGCCTATAAGATCAAGCGTATCGTGGTGTCCACGTATCAGGCCGTCTCAGGCGGCGGCGGTCCGGCGATGCGGGAACTCGCGGCCCAGGCCGGCCAGTACGCCCGGGGCGAAGAAATCAAGGTGTCGGTGTTTCCCCGGCAGATACTTTTCAACGCTATTCCGCATATCGATGTTTTCGTGGACAACGGCTATACTAAGGAAGAAATGAAAATGGTCCACGAAACCCACAAAATCATGGATCCGGCGGTGGAAGTGAGTCCCACTGCGGTCAGGGTCGGAGTTTTCAGAGGTCATTCCGAGTCGATCAACATCGAGACCGAAAAACCCATCGACCTGGCCGAGGCCAAGCGCCTGCTGGAAAAGGCTCCCGGGGTAAAACTGATGGACGATCCGTCCCGGCTTCTCTATCCCACGGCACTGGATTGCGACGGGCAGGATGCCGTTTTCGTAGGCCGGTTGAGAACCGATCCCACGGTGCCCAACGGGCTCAACATGTGGGTGGTTTCGGACAACCTTCGCAAAGGCGCCGCGCTCAACGCCGTGCAGATCGGCGAGCTTTTGGTCAAAAAGGGCCTCAAACCCCGGAAATTGTGATAAGGAGAGAGCCTATGGCCCTCATCGTTCAGAAATTCGGCGGCACTTCCCTGGCCGACCCGGCCTCCCGGGAACTCCTGGCTTCCAAGGTCAAGACTGCCCTGGAAGCCGGGGACAGGCTGATCCTTGTGGTCTCCGCGATGGGGCGAAGGGGAGATCCTTACGCCACCGATACCCTTCTTGATCTTTTGAACCAATATCCCGGCGGCGCGGATGGGCTGGGCCGCGACCTTATCGCTTCCTGCGGAGAGGTTATTTCGGCATGCCTCATCGCCGCCCTCCTCAACTCCAGGGGTATCAAGGCCCAGCCCATGACCGCCTCGAGCGCTGGCATTTCCGCTACCGGGGACTTCCTGGACGCCAATCCAGGGGACATCGAAACCTCCCGGCTGCGGAAGGTTTTGGACGAAGGCGCGGTGCCTGTGGTAACAGGTTTCCAGGGTATGGACGGTTCGGGAAGGGTACTCACCCTTGGACGAGGCGGGAGCGACACCAGCGCAGTGGCAATCGCGGGGGCCCTGGGCGCCGACTTCGTGGATATCTATAAGGACGTGCCCGGGGTGGCCAAGGCGGATCCGAGGCTGATTCCCCAGGCTCCCTTCATGGATTTTTTGGACTACGATTCCATGGTCAGGCTGGCCCGGCACGGCGCAAGGGTCCTGCACGACAAATCGGCGGACCTCGCCAGGAAACTGGGCATACGGATACGGGTACGCTCCACCTTCGACGACGGGCCAGGCACCCTCATAGGACCCTTGGGCATCGTACCCCCTCCTCCGGCATTTTTGGGCTTATCCAGTTCACCCAAGCCGGGGGCGGAAATGAAACTGGTGGCCGTATTCGCCGCCGGCAAGGGCGCCGAAGGCCGCCGAATCACCGAGTCTTACGCAGAATCCTGGGAAGGCAAGGCTATGGCCCTGGATACAGGGGACGCCGACGCCTGCGGTTTCGTGGTATCCGATGATTCGTATAAGGATTTCGCGCAGGGATTGTTTATCCGGCTTGAAGCGGGCCTGGCGGAAGAGTAGGAGAGATTTCCAGCTTTTGAGGATACAAGCTCTTGTGCCCGACTAGGATGGGGCGCCTTATGGCGACGAAGCGTTTTGTAGCGAGGGAGGGGATTGAACCCGCGACCTGGCGGAAATGAACCACCGCTCTGCCATGGAAGACATAAAGAAGGGACTGTCTCGGATACGTCCAAGACAGTCCCTTCTTTTTTCAACGGCTTATTCTTCGGACTTGGATTCTTTCTTGGCTTTCTTCTCAGCCCTTTTTTCCTTC
>OFEK01002166.1_pt1 | contig 11205 bp, 10 predicted proteins | sample 1521131 | NCBI WGS metagenome assembly OFEK01 (sample SAMN05720209, study PRJEB24109) | activated sludge metagenome | isolation source: Anaerobic digester | place: China | collected 2015-12-16
AACAATATATTCTTGGCTTTCTACCAGTCAACGAGCAATATAGCTACACCTTCGGTCTGGTTTACCGTCATTTCTTCTCCTCGGGCTTTGACACCTGGGTTTTAAGTCGCAACTTCCTCAATAATAGCGCATACAAATACCGGGACAACAATGAAAACCTGCCCCGTATATTTGATTACAACAGCAACGAAGGGGAGGTTAAGTTCCGTTTCGAAAGGCTTCAGCGGCAAGGCCCTCTGAAGCTGACTTATGGTGTAGGCCTGGAGCGCGCCAGATACAGTAATGCCACTACCCGGCAGTTTGTGTTTCTGGGAGAACTGGACACACTGAACTACAATAGCGCATTAACACTCTATCATTATTCGGCATTTGGGCAGGCGAGCCGGAGCTTCATGGATGACAGGCTCACCCTGTCTTTTGGACTGCGAACGGATGGTACCACTTTCGACAGGGAGATGTCCAACCCGCTCACCCAGCTTTCACCCAGGCTGGCTGTTTCATACACCCTGCGCGAAAACCTGCTGCTGAATGCAAGTACAGGCAGATACTTCCAGCGGCCGGCATACACCACGCTCGGATTCCCGGATCAGTCAGGTAACCTGGTCAATAAAGACAACGGGTTGACCTACATTGGTTCCAATCATTATGTTGCCGGATTCGAATACCAACCCAATCGTAACGCCCGCCTCACACTGGAGGGCTTTTACAAGTCATATTTTAACTATCCCTTTTCAGTTGCTGACAGTATCTCAATCGCCAGCAAGGGTGGTGGGTATGGGACCTTTGGAGATGAGGAAGTGGTCTCCGAATCGGACGGCCGGGCATATGGATTGGAGCTTTATTACCGCGACCGGGATTTTTACGGAAACAATGTGATACTGTCTTATACTTTCGTCCGTAGTGAATTCTCAGATGCGGAGGGCAACTACCTGCCGTCAGCCTGGGATAACCGGCATCTACTCAACTTTACGTTTTCCCGTAGCTTTAAGCGCAACTGGGATGTTGGATTCAAATGGCGTTATGTGGGTGGTGCCCCATATACACCTTATGATGAGGAGCTATCCTCCAACCGCCTGGCCTGGGACGCCAGAGGGCAGGGATATCTGGATTACAGCCGGTTTAACAGCCTGAGACTAAATGCTTTTCACCAGCTCGATGTACGTGTTGATAAGCAGTATTTTTTCGACCGGTGGTCGCTAATGCTCTACCTGGATATCCAGAATCTCTATAATTTTAAGGCAGAGCAACCTCCCATCTTATTTAATAGAGACATGGATGGAAACGTGGCCATCGTGAATCCAAATGATCCGCTGCCTATGCAACGCTATGCACTGCGCAGCATTGCGGATGAGAGTGGCACGGTCCTGCCTACCCTGGGAATTATGATTGAATTTTAAAATATGCAGGCATGAAAGCACACACATATCTATTGGTATTGCCCCTTATCTTCATGAGTTATGCATGCTCTTCTTCACGGACATCTGCTGACCGGGGACAGGATGCAGTGCCTGAACCCGTCATCTCGGCTGAGAAGGGCCAGGGTCAGACAATACAACTCCGGTTTGATAAAGGACCTGCGCATAATCATCCGCTGATGGCAGTCTGGGTGGAAGATCTGGAAGGCCGGTATATTCAATCTCTCTTTGTAGCAAGGAGTATCGCCACGGGCGTTTTCGCATACGGCACCAATGACGCTGGGAAATGGGCACCGGGCGAGCGCAGAAGACCCGCTGCCTTGCCTTATTGGGGGCATAAGCGCGGGATTAAAGCTGCAGATGGGTATTATGTACCGGATGCGGGAACGGCTGTCCCGGATGCCTACAGCGGAGCCACTCCCAAGTCATCCTTCATCCTCACTTCCAGATTGGATCAACCTGCAACGACGCCATTTCGTGTGCTGATAGAAATTAACCAGTCGTGGGACTGGAACAAGCATTGGACAAATACCCTGTATCCTGAGGATGCAGAATACAAGACCAGCAGCCAGCCTGCAGTGGTTTATGCTGCCGTGCTGGATCCTGCCAATAAAGGGGCAAAGGTGAGTATGCAGGCCATTGGTCGCAGCCATCATGCCGGTCGTGATGGAGGGTTATACTATGACCTGCACACGCTGACAACTGCATTACAGATTGCCAGGTCACTGGAAGTCAGCATCCTGCCTTAAGATTGTTCTTGCTGAATGGTGGCTTCCTGTGCTGATTATTCTTTGGCCTTTTCTGGCAGCAGCGGGACGAAACGGAAACTTCCATGATCTTCTTCCTGGTACTCCTGAGCTGACACGCGTATGAGGCGCTTCATCTTTTGAACATCGTCGCCCACAGGAATCACCAGTATGCCGCCAGGCTTGAGTTGCGCCAGCAATGGTTCAGGTATGAAAGGTGCGCCGGCCGTGACCAGTATCCTGTCGAAGGGCGCAAAAGCGGGAAGGCCTTTGTATCCATCCCCGTAAAAAGTCTTGATGATATAACCCAGCTGTGGGATGAATTCCCTGGTGCGCTGGTACAGAACCTTTTGCCTTTCAATAGTGAAAACCCTGGCCCCCATACGTGCCAGAATGCAGGCCTGGTAGCCTGATCCTGTCCCCACTTCAAGGACCTGCATACCCGGGGTGACCTTCAGTAAAGCTGTTTGAAAGGCCACCGTATAAGGCTGGCTGATGGTCTGTCCCGCTCCGATAGGGAAAGGCTTATCCTCATAGGCAAACTCCAGGAATCCGGAATCGAAAAAGAAATGCCGGGGGACATCCATCATGGCCGTCAGCACCGCTTCATCGCTGATCCCCTTCGCCCTGATCTGTTCAATCAGTATTTTCCGTAGCCCTTTGTGGCGGTATGTATCTTGAAGTGCTTTCTGCTGCATGCTTTATGACGTCTGAGGGTTCCGCTGACCTTGGCAGGGCACAAAAATACTTTACATTTGCAAAAAAACCGCAGCTATGCTGAAGATAGGAGTATTGGGCGCCGGCCACCTGGGAAAAATCCACCTTAAATGTATCCAATTGGTAGATACCTATGAACTGGTAGGTTTCTATGATCCGGATCCTGCCAAGGTGAAGGAAGTGAGTGATACAATGAAAATCAAGGCATTCCCGACTATTGATGCCCTGATTGATGCCGTGGATGTGGTTGATATCGTAACACCAACGATTTCGCATTTTGATTGTGCAAGCCGCTCACTGCGAAAATTCAGGCATGTGTTTATTGAAAAACCCATCGTAGCAACACCGGCCGAGGCCCTTGAGCTCATGAAGATCGCAAGGGAAGCCAGCGTGAAGGTGCAGGTTGGCCATGTGGAGCGGTTTAACCCCGCCTTCCTGGCAGCCAAAGACCATATCCACGATCCCATGTTCATCGAAACACACCGCCTGGCCCAGTTTAATCCGAGAGGAACGGATGTTCCCGTTGTACTGGACCTGATGATCCATGACCTGGACATCGTTTTGACAACGGTGAAGGCGCCTGTCATGCGTATCCAGGCCAGCGGCGTATGCGTGATCAGTGATACACCCGACATCGCGAATGCCCGCATTGAATTTGCCAATGGTTGTGTTGCCAACCTCACCGCCAGCCGCCTGTCCCTGAAAAACATGCGGAAGTCCAGATTCTTCCAGCGTGATGCCTATATCTCTGTTGATTTCCTTGAGAAGAAGACGGAAATCGTTCGCATGAGCGACCCTGATCCCGTTAACCCGAATCCCATGGCCATGGTCATTGATCTTGCAAATGGGAAGGGAAGCAAGGAGATATATATTCAATATCCTGAAATACAAAGTATTAATGCGATACAGCAGGAGCTGGCATCCTTCGCTGAAGCCATCCTGCATAATACCAGTCCTGTGGTCACCATCGATGATGGCTATGCTGCACTGGACCTGGCACACCGGATACTCGAAAAAATTTCCATCCCAGGCGCAGAAAAATGATCCGGGCGGGCAATGATTCCCCCTTTCTTCCGTTATCAAATCTAATTCCCAAACAAAGCCAGCCATATGAGGCAGGGCATCAAACTCGGCCAAGTTATTGCATTGATTGTCAGTGTATTTTTCTCCTCCTGTTCCATTATCGATCCGGCGGAAGATATTCCTGCATACCTGCATATCGATAAATATACGCTGACGACCAACTTTGATCAGGGAACAGCCTCGCATAATATTACAGATGTATGGGTTTACCTCGATCAGGAAATTGTTGGCGTATATGAATTGCCGGCAACCATCCCGGTACTTGGTCAGGGAAGTAATAAAATAACCATCCGGCCGGGAATCAAAATCAATGGCATTGCAAGCACCCGTATATACTATCCTTTTTTTAAAGCGGGAGAGATCACGCTTGACCTTGTTCCAGCAAATGTGGATACCCTGCAGCCCGCTACTGTTTACAATACTAATGTGATTTTTAAGTACATAGAGGGATTTGAAGACCCCGGCATTCCTTTTGCCAGCACGCCTACCAGCGATACAGGCATGTTTAAGACGAATGCCCCGGAACTGGTCTTTGAAGGTACCTCATCTGCAGCCATTATCCTGGATAAGGACAGGCCGTACTTCGCAGCCGTCTCCAATAACGCCTACAAGCTTCCGCAGGGAGCAATTCCAGTCTATCTTGAGATGAACTTCAGGAATGATACCCCCCTTGTGGTTGGATTGATCTCCAATGCACTGGGAGGTACCTCAAAGCTTGAGATCCTGGTGCTGAACCCAACTCCCACCTGGAAGAAAGTATATGTAAACCTGGGGCCTACCATCAACCGGCAATCACAGGTAATTGACTTTAACCTCTATCTCAGCGCCGGACTCGAAACCGGCAAGGAAAAAGGGGAGATATATCTGGATAACCTGAAACTTTTGCATTACTAAAGAAAAGAACACGATGAACAAACAACGCCAGGTAGCCAGATATGTGATTGCGGATGTGGTTTCAGCCATGCTGGCCTGGGGTCTCTTCTTTATCTATCGCAAGTATACGGTTGATTCTGGTGTTATTCGCCAACTGGATATCATTTGGTCTGATTCCAATTTCTGGTACGGCATCGTGCTCGTACCCGCTTTCTGGATGCTTCTATATATCTTAACTGGCACTTACCGAAAAATTTACCGCAAATCCAGGTTGAAAGAGCTTAGCCAGACCCTCTTTATTACTCTGATCGGTGTTACGGTATTGTTCTTTACCCTCTTGCTTGACGATATCATCCCGAGTTACAGGGCTTATTATTTGTCTTTTTCTAACCTCTTCCTCTTGCACTTTGGATTTACCTATACCTTCAGGCTAATCCTTACCTCGCGCACAGTCAGGAGAATACATAAGAAACAAATCGGATTTCCAACCATTGTCGTGGGCAGCAACGGCAGGGCGGTTTCAGCCTACCGTGATGTCGAAAACCAGGAGAAACCATCCGGTAATAAGTTTGTGGGTTTTGTGGATGTGGTTGAGACCGATGACAATAAACTCAAAGAATACCTGCCCTACCTGGGCAACTATAAAAACCTCAAGCGCATCATCGAAGAGCATGGCATCGAAGAAGTGATCATCGCCGTGGAACCTTCTGAGCACCGGACGGTCGAGAATATCATCGGCAAGCTGGAGGATACCGATGTGGTGATCAAGATCATCCCTGATATGAAGGACTTCCTGCTGGGATCGGTCAAGATGAGCTCCATTTTTCATGCGCCACTGATACAGGTCTCTCCTGATCTGATGCCGATCTGGCAGCAGTACCTCAAGCGTGCCATTGACGTCGTGGCTTCCATCTTCTTTATGATCCTGCTGATACCGGTCTATCTTGCCGTGGGAATCGGGATTATGATGACATCCAGGGGCCCTGTCATCTATGCCCAGGAGCGTATCGGGTACAAAGGCAGGCCATTCAGGATGTACAAATTCAGATCGATGTATGTCAATGCGGAGGCAGATGGCGTGCCCAGGCTATCATCTACCAACGATGACCGCATCACTCCACTGGGACGTTTTCTCAGAAAGGTGCGTTTGGATGAAATTCCGCAGTTCTATTCTGTTTTAAAGGGAGATATGTCCCTGGTTGGTCCCAGGCCTGAGCGTCGTTTTTTCATAGAGCAGATCGTGCAGCGGGCTCCCCATTACCGTCTGCTGCACAAGGTAAAACCGGGAATCACCTCCTGGGGGCAGGTGAAGTACGGATATGCCTCCAATGTGGATCAAATGATTGAGCGGCTGAAATACGATATCCTTTATATCGAGAACATGTCGCTGGCCATGGATTTCAAGATCCTGATCTATACCGCCATTATTATTCTGCAGGGAAGGGGGAAATAGGACTCAGATCACCCCTGCTTCAATCATCAGTACGATGTTCTCAATATCCTTGTCCGCACCCTTCGGGTCATACTTCACCTTTAAATCATACCCGAATACGCGGGCGAAGGATTGCCAGAAAAAAGCCATGATGCGCCCCCGCAATTCCTGCACCAGGCTAAAAGTGGAATGCCCTGTCTCTCTGTCTACCAGTTTGAGGAGTATCTTACCCTGCGAGAAGGTGAGGTTTTTGAGTTCATCGCCGTATTGGACCTTGAGTTCATCTTCTGCTTTACGCATCAGCCGCTTGCGTTCAGTGTCACTGCGGGCAGCCAGCAGCTGGCCTTCGTACTCATTCAACTTCTCGCCGGCCAGTTTGGCATATGGATAGACTTTTTTGACGTTTCGCATCAGCCGGTTGAACCGGATCTCATCCCTTTTACTCTTGAATATGATGGGAGCGAAAACATTAACCTGGGATAATTCCAGCATTGGCATGGTGTCTCCGTCTACGACCACGAGTCGGGCCACCACCCATTGCTTCTCCTGTGCAGGCAAGGGACTTAACAAAATGATGAATAGTATGAACAGAAGTTTACGCATGGTCAATCATCTGCACAACAAACGATGTGCCAGGGTAAAGAACGCAGATGGATATCCTTTTGTTTTGCCTCAGCCTCAGGCTACACGTAAACGGCTCTCTCCCTCTTTTCCCAGCTTCTTCAGGGCATAAGATCTGTCAACCTTCAACTGTTTGATCTCTTTCTGTGAAGGAAGATCAAACATGGCATCGGTCATGATCGCCTCAAGGATAGAACGTAAGCCCCTGGCGCCTAGCCGGAATTCGATGGCTTTATCGACAATGAAATCTAGTGCAGTCTCATCAAAACTCAGTGTGATTCCATCCAGTTCGAAAAGCCGGATATACTGTTTTACCAATGCATTCCTGGGTTCTGTCAGAATGCTGCGCAATGAAGCACGGTCAAGCGGTTTTAGGTGTGTGACAACAGGGAATCTGCCGACAATCTCAGGGATGAGCCCAAAACTCCTCAGGTCCTGTGGCGCAATGTATTCAAGCAGGTTATCACGGTTGATGGTCTCACGTTTCTTACTGAATTCGTAGCCTATCATATTGGTGTTCAGTCTTCCGGCAATCTTTTTCTCGATACCGTCGAAAGCACCTCCTGAGATAAACAGGATGTTTTGCGTATTGATCTGAATCATTTTCTGTTCGGGGTGCTTGCGGCCTCCCTGTGGAGGAACATTCACCACCGTACCTTCCAGCAGTTTGAGCAAAGCCTGCTGCACACCCTCTCCGCTTACATCACGGGTGATGGAAGGGTTGTCGCTCTTGCGGGCAATCTTGTCAATCTCATCAATGAAGACGATGCCACGCTCGGCGGCCGCCACATTGTAGTCGGAGGCCTGGAGCAGCCGCGACAGGATGCTCTCCACATCCTCCCCGACGTAGCCGGCTTCTGTTAAAACAGTGGCATCAGCGATACAAAAAGGAACCCGTAGCATCCGTGCGATGGTGCGCGCAAGCAAGGTCTTTCCGGTTCCGGTTTCTCCAACAATGATGATATTGGATTTCTCAATCTCAACCTCATCCTTGTCGTTGCGCTTCTTTTTCTGCTGCTGGGTTATTCTTTTGTAGTGGTTATAAACGGCAACGGAAAGTACCCGTTTGGCCTGGTCCTGCCCGATCACATATTCATCGAGGTAGGCTTTAATCTCAGCGGGTTTGAGCAGTTCCCCCATCGAGAAAGACTCCTGGGTCTTGGTGGTCAACTCTTCTGAGATGATAAGCTGCGCCTGGGTCACACAATGGTCACATATGTGTGCATTCAGACCTGCGATGAGCATATTGACATCTCGCTTGGACCTGCCACAAAAGGAACAACGCTCTATTTCCTTGGCCATAACTTAATGATCACTTCTTTTTGGAACGCACCAGCACCTCATCCAGCATGCCGTATTCTTTTGCTTCTTCAGCGGTCATCCAGAAATCGCGATCCCCATCCTTCCATATTTTCTTATAAGGCTGACCGGAATGCTCGGCAATGATCTCGTACAATTCTGTCTTCAGTTTCTGTATCTCACGTGCTGTGATTTCAATATCAGAAGCCTGCCCGCTGGCACCACCCATCGGCTGATGGATCAGGATACGGCTGTGCTTCAGGGCTGACCGTTTGCCCTTGGCGCCTGCACAAAGCAACACAGCACCCATAGATGCAGCGATGCCTGTGCAGATCGTCGCGACATCCGGTGACACATATTGCATGGTATCATAGATGCCCAATCCGGCATAGACACCACCGCCCGGCGTGTTCAGATAAATCTGAATATCCTTGGAAGAATCGACGCTATCCAGAAACAGCAACTGGGCCTGAATGATATTGGCAACATAGTCATCGATCGGGACACCGAGAAAAATGATGCGATCCATCATCAGCCTGGAGAAAACATCCATGGTGGCAATGTTCAACTGGCGTTCTTCGATGATGGTCGGACTGATATAACTGTTGGAAGTGGAAATGTATTTTTCCAGTGTAAGGGAATTGATACCCCTATGTCGTGTTGCGTATTTGAAAAATTCCTGCTGACTCATGATTTCTCCGGATTAAGATTGTCAATGGCTTCCTGCAGCTCGTCCAGGGTGACTGCCTTCGGCTGGGTAGGTATTTCTTGTACAAAGATGGAAGTCAGTTTCGTAACCATGATCTCCCGTTCTGCCTGCTCAAGATTTTCCCCTTTCTGGAGGTATTTGTCAGCTGTCTCGAGGATGAGCTGCTCCAAACCGGGATCTATGTCATTCCCATGGATACCGATGCGGCGTTTCATGTCTTCCACAAAATAGGACCGCAGGTCATCTGTCGAAACATCCACGCCATATTGCTCAGCGATGGCGTCCTGAACCAGCTGCCAGCGCATGGAAGAAAGGAATGATTGGAATTCCTTGTCAAAGTCTTCTGCGCTCAGTTCGGCTTCGATCTCAGATTGTAGCCACCTCTTCAGAAAGACTTCCGGTAATGGAACGTCCGAATTCGAAAGGATGGCTTTTTTCGCCTGCAAATGGAAGAACCGACGTATGTCATTGTCATAGAAGGCACTCATTTTCTTATCAACAGCGCCTCTGAACGCACCTTCGTCTTCAAAGCTTTCGCCAGGGAAAACCTTCTGATAGAGCTCTTCTCCCAATGGCAAGGGGTCCAGCATCTCAATACCTGTGATGGTCATCTGGTATGAAGCGCTGGTATCACGGTTATCGTCTTTGGCCGCACCAATGAGATAGATGGCGTTGCTGGCATCCCCGGTGGCCTTCTCAGGTATGATGGTCAGGGCATCATTGACTGCCAAACCTTGCAGCATGAGCTTCGTCTCCTCATCCTTGATCTGACGCAGGGTGAAACGGCTGCTTACCTCCGGGAGTGATTCAATAATCTTCCCTTGTTCATCAAGTTGTCTGAAACTGGCTTCGATCATGTCCGTTTCGTCAACAATGGAATCTCGTTCAACAAAGTTTCCAAATTCCTTACGATAACCCATGATGAAGTCATCTACAACTTTATCTTCCACCTTTACGTGATAGTAAGGCAAGACAGGAAGGCTGGTCAGATCAATATTGATCTGCGGGCTGAGACCAAGGTCAAAAGTAAATTCGAATTCTTTTTGCTGATCCCACTCAAAATCGAAGCTATTTTCTTCTCTTCCGAGCGGATGGCCGAGGACGCGCAGTTTATTCTCGCGGATGTATTCGGTCATCGACTTGGAGACTTTGTCCATAAGCGTCCTGTTCAGCACAGTTTTCCCCATCATGCGGGTCACCATGCCCTGCGGTACTTTTCCCGCTCTGAATCCTGGTAATGCCAGTGTCCGGCGTTGTTCCCTGAGAGCCTGATCCACTTCTTCCCGGTAATCCTGTTCCTCTACTTTGATTCTCAGCAGGGCATTCAATCCACCGCTTTCTTCCAGCGTAATATGCATATCAAGATGGTTAATGGCCAAATGGCCTGTATGGTGCGGATGGAGGGACTCGAACCCACACGCCTTACGGCACCAGATCCTAAGTCTGGCGCGGCTACCAATTACGCCACATCCGCATGTGTGCCTAAAAGGGCTGCAAATATACGGCTTTTTCAGATAGGCACGACAGTCAGACTGACAGTGACATGAAGCAGGACCGTAACCGTTTGTTAAGCCTTCAGGGCGTGCAGGGCAGCATCATAGTCCGGTTCCTGGGTGATTTCCGGGACGAGTTCCTGATAGACCACCTTGCCTTCTTCGTCCAGCACCACCACGGCACGTGCAAGCACACCGGCCAGAGGGCCTGTCTGTATGCGCACACCGTAATCCTGACCAAACTGGTTGTCCTTCATCTCCGAAAGGTTGACAACCTTATCGATGCCCTCTGTGGAACAGAAGCGCTGATGTGCGAAGGGCAGGTCGCGGGAAATGCAGAGGACAGCGGCGCCAGGCACTCCGGCAGCTTCCTGGTTGAAGCGGCGCACGGAAGTGGCACAAACGGAGGTGTCAAGACTGGGGAAAATATTAAGCAGTACTTTCTGACCTTTGAAATCATGGAGTGAGCGGTCGGAAAGATCCGTTCCTGTGAGGGTGAAAGCGGGTGCTGCGGTTCCGGTCGCAGGCAGGTTGCCGCTGGTTTCGATGGGGTTACCTTTTAATGTGATGCTCGCCATAAAAATTATTGTTTTTGGAGGGTTAGTAATCCAAAGAAAAACCCGGATCTCAGGGTGTTTGTTCAACATAACTACAAGTAATAAGGTCAGATGCAGCCAGCGTCAGTGTTGGTAGGGGATGATCACAGAAATATTAGAGAATACAAGGGAATTCCTGCGGAGCTACAATGCCGGAATTCAGTCTTTTATGTCTTTGTGTTCGTTTTGACATCCAGGGCATCCCTTAGGGCGTTCCCCAG
>OFEK01002170.1_pt1 | contig 11197 bp, 6 predicted proteins | sample 1521131 | NCBI WGS metagenome assembly OFEK01 (sample SAMN05720209, study PRJEB24109) | activated sludge metagenome | isolation source: Anaerobic digester | place: China | collected 2015-12-16
ACGAGATGGTGGGACAATGACGATGCCTGGTTCGAAAAGCATTTCGAACTGCTGACCTCACCGGAAAGGCTGTTGGACCATTCTGAGCCCTCAGGCGCATAAAAACCGTGCCAAACCCGTTCCGATGCCAGGCCATGTCCTGGATTTGGCGGCGATGGTACAAATTTATATTATATATGCAGGTCTTCACTTGACATACTTGAGGAGAGAACCGATGAAAAGTTGCATTTTAAGCATAACTGCCAGCGGGCATGGATTTTGCGGCGCTATCTGTATCGATGGGAAGATGGCGGTTGCGACGAGCATGGAGCGCTTAACCCGCAAGAAGTATGACCTTCTTCTTCCGATATCCAGGACGGATCTTAAGGATTTCGGATGGAAGGGAGATCCTAAGCAGTATGTAGAGAACACCACTTTGCCTTTTGACTTGGATAATGATTATTCTTCCGTGGATTTCAATAAACTGCCCAACTTCCAGATGCTGCTCAAGTATCTTCTGGATGAGGCGAAGATAAGTCTCAAGGACGTTACACACGTTGCTTACAGTTACAGGCACCTTGAGAGCGTCAGGAAGTATTTCAAGGAGCACGCTCCCAACGCCGAATTCATAGTCCCGGAACATCATTTCGCGCACGCGTGCCAGGCCTTTCTCCCTTCGCCGTTCGAGGAAGCCGCGATTATGGTGCTGGATGGACAGGGCGTCCCCATGAAGCGGACGGGCGGCGACCAGTTGTCCGGATGTTTGGCCCATGGTAAAGGCAATTCCATAACCGTTCTGGAGGAGTTCCCGGTTTCCTGCAGCCTGGGCGGTATGTATGCCGAGATCACCAGGCTGTGCGGGTTTGGAACCAATGATGACGGCAAAACAATGGGCTTGTCCCCGTACGGCGATGCCGAGTATTACAACCAGTACAAGGACAAGGTCAAGTACAACGTCAGGAAATACGATTTCAGGAACCTGAAAAAGATACTTCAGAACAAAGGTAAGCCTCAGGAGTATACTTATCACCTTGGCAGGTATGGGAAATTCTTGTCACAGTTCAAGCCCCGGACCCGGAAGGGCGAGTTCACTAACCAATACAAAAACCTCGCCTACCTGGGACAGAAGATAGTGGAAGACGTGATGATCTTTCTCGCCCGGACATTGCGGGAGCGCACCGGAGCCAAGAACCTTTGTATCGCCGGGGGAGTGGGGCTTAACTGCGTGGCTAATTACAAGGTTTTTGAAAAAGCGGGCTACAAGGATATTTTTATCTATCCTAACGCCGGGGATAACGGGCTAGTGACCGGCCAGGCTTTGTACGTGTACAGTATCCTACAGGGGAAAAAGCGGGTCTATACCGCAAAGCACGACTACCTCGGGAAGAACTATTCCCGGGATGAAATAGACTCGGCCGTAAGCAGATACGTGGCGGACGGCAAGCTTAAGGCCACTAGGTTCGATACAAACGAGGAACTTTGCGAAAAGATGGCCGATTTTATAGTGGCGGGAAAAATTACGAGCTGGTGGCAGGGCAGGAGCGAGTTCGGCCCGCGGTCTCTCGGCAACAGGGCGATAATCGTGGACCCCAGAAAGGCCGAAATGAAGGATATTCTCAACTCCCGGGTTAAGTTCCGTGAAAGTTACAGGCCTTTTACCCCGTCCGTCCTGCGGGAGCGGGCCGCGGAGTTCTTTACCCTGGACGGGATCGAGTCTCCATTTATGCTGCTGGCCCCCTACGTAAAGGAAGGAAAAGCACAACTGGTGCCTGCTATTACGCATGTGGATAACACAGCCAGAGTACAGACGGTGACAAAAGAGACCAACGCCCCTTATTACAACCTGATAAAGGCTTTTGAAAAGAGGACCGGTATTCCGCTGGTGTTGAATACTTCTTTCAACGTCGCCGGAGAGCCGATCGTTGAGTCTCCGGAGGACGCTATACGCTGTTATATGTCCACGGACATAGACGTTCTCGGCATTGATAATTATCTGTTAGAGAAGAAGGTCTAGCTGGATGACGTCCAGTCGGCGGCCCATGACCATGCCCCGGGCCGCCCCTGGCCGTCCTTCCCGGTCTTACCGGTTTTACCCCCCAGCACAAAAAGCCGTTTTTCGTGCACGAATTGATAGCGTGGGGCAAAATCTTGCCCCGGATAACTGATAACCCGGCGTTTGTTCCGTCGCTTATCGTTTCTTGACCCCATATGGCAAATGTTGCACTCATCTCGTTTCTGGTCAATAGCCTTAATACGAGGAGCCTGGCTTCGTATCTAAAAGCGCACGGACATGACGTCATGTGCTTCTTCTTTGACGGAACTCCGGCCGGGGAGGATATAACCGCCCTGACCGTCAACCTTCGGGCCCGCAGCGTGTCCCTTGTGGGTGTAAGCCTGGTTACCGACGATTATGCCTCCGCAGTCAAAGTCACCGCCGCGTTAAAGGCAAGCCTGCCCGTCAGGGTCATCTGGGGCGGCGCCCACGTCAATGTGATGCCGGAAGAGTCTCTTCGCCACGCCGATATGATCTGCCTGGGGGAGGGGGAGGACGCATTACTCGAACTAGCCGGGAGCCTCGCTTCCGGCGGGACGCCGGATACAACGATAAAGAATATCTGGTTCAGTACCGGGAAAGGGGTGGTCAGGAACGAGATGCGCCCTCTTGTCGAGAATCTTGACCGGTATCCGGCTCCGGATTTTGATCTCGATTCCCAGTATGTCATTTCGCGCGGCACGGTAGTTAAGATGGGGGAGGATCACCTCAAAGGCGAATACAGTGTGATGACCTCTCGCGGCTGCCCTTACGCCTGCACTTACTGTTATAACAGTTACCGGAAAAAGCATTACGAAGGGAAGGGCCGGTACCTGCGGAACCGCAGTATTTTCGCGGTCATAGAGGAGCTCGGGGCGGCTAAAAAACTTTTTCCGCGCCTTCAGCGCATAAATTTCTGGGACGATAGTTTCGTGGCTAGGCCCACGGCGGAGTTCGAAGAGTTCGGGGCCATGTACCGGGACAGGGTCGCGCTTCCTTTTTTCGCTCTGATAGAGCCGATGGCTTTCGATTTTGAAAAGATAAAGCTCCTGAGGCAAGCGGGACTCTCGGCCCTTCAGGTCGGGATACAATCGGGCAGCGAGCGGGTGAACCGGGAGGTCTACGGCCGCCGCGTGACAAGGGATAAGATCCTGGAAGTCGCCGGGCAGATAGCTTCCCTCGGGATAAGGGCCACGTATGACCTTATCTTTAACAATCCCTACGAAACCATTGATGACCTTAGAGAGACTATCTCTATGCTGGCAAAATTCCCTCAACCCCTTTACCTTCAGGGGTACAGCCTTATTTTCTATCCGGGGACCGAGTTGACCCAGCGGGCCCTGGCCGACGGCTATATCACTCTGAAACCCCCTGTGGACGACTTTTCACCGATACAGGATAAGCGTAATTCGCCGTTCGCAATGAAGGGAAAGGCCGATGTCAGCGGGCGTTTTTACTCGGTCAATTACGATTCTTCCGATAAAGAGTATTTCAATTCGGTCATTTCCCTTTTCGGGTACACGAAAATCCCCCGTAAAATATCGGTTTATTTCGGGCGGTCTGAAAACGCTTTCAAGCATATGCTGCTTAAGGCCCTTATGGAAGTCTATATCGCCGCTTCTCGGATAAAGAACGCATGCCTCCCCTCGTAAGCGCTATCGTAACCAGTTATAACCACGCTGAATTCCTGCGACAACGCATGGATACCCTCCTGGCGCAGACTTATTCCCCTATAGAAATAATCGTGGTCGACGACCATTCTACCGACGATAGCGCTGATGTCCTGCAGGAATATGCCAAGTGTCCGAATGTTAAGCTGGTACTGCTTCCTGAGAATAAAGGTTATCCGGCTGCCTGCAACCTTGGAGTCAGCCTCAGCCAGGGTGAATTCGTGATGTTCGCCGAGTGCGACGATTACAGCGGCCCTGACCAGATTGCCGTACTGATCCAGGCCCTGATAAAGCATCCCAGCGTAGGGGCCTCTTACTCCCGGAGCAATATTGTGGATGGCGGAGGTCGATGGCTGGGTGATGACTTTAAAGGCAGGGACCGCGCATTTCGTCTTTTATGCCGTAGTGATGTGCTCATCCCCCGGGAAACAATGCGTAATTTCTTGTTAGTTTCCTGCGTAATCCCGAATATGAGCGCCGTGCTTTTTAAAAAAGCATGTTTTCAGCAAGCAGGAGGGATATCGCCCGCTTACAAATCCTGCGCGGACTGGCATTTCTGGCTGCGAATGGCGGAAACCTGCGACTTTTTTTACTCCTCTGAATCTTTGAATAATTTCAGAACACATCCCGGCACAGTTCGATCAACATTCTCTCTGGCCCTCCAATTATCTGAAATGTTCGACTTGTTATATGAAGCATATGGCCGGAATCCTGCCTCTCTTGTCTCAAGCCTTTTATTTAGGGTTAATATAGGGTATATTTGGGCGGCTCATTTTTTTTCGAGGCCATCGGAATGGTTAATGTCTTTTCCAAGGATCTGGGCTAACAATTTTAAGCATGAAAGAGTTGGGATAGTGTATTTAATTGGGGGTTTTGTGGTTTGGATTAAGATTAAACTTTGTCGTATGTTGGGCGGTATTAGGTTGTTGGTAAACTGTAGCCTTTAGCCCCGGCTTTTATGGCTTTAAAGACGACTCCTCTTGTCTCAGTAATAATGCCGGCCTACAACAGTGAAAAGTTTATTGAGTCGGCTGTGTCTTCAGTCCTTGCTCAAACATTCACGGATTTTGAGCTTTTAATCGTTGATAATGGTTCCATGGATAATACCCCCGCTTTGGTCTCTTCTTTCCGGGATTCACGTATTCGGTGTTTCAGAATTGGGAACAATGGAACTGTTTCCATGCCGCGAAATTTTGCCATATCCGAAAGTCGGGGTCAGTATTTAGCTTTTTTGGATGCGGATGACGTTTGGTTGCCGTACAAACTTGCTGAGCAGGTCGACATTTTAGGAGAACAAAAAGATCTTGCAATGGTCTACGCCCGATATCAAACCCTGTCAGGGGATTCGGTTTCAAGTGCAGTCTTTCCGCCTGAAGATAGATGCCCTAGTGGTTCAATCTTTCGACAGTTGTACGTTAGACCATTTATAGCCTGTTCTGGTGTTTTATTGCGAAAGAGTCTCTTGGAGGAGGTGGGGGGGTTTAATCAAGATCGTTCTCTGATAGCGGCCGAAGATACCGATCTCTGGCTTAGACTTTCCCTTAGACGGGAAATCGCTTGTTCGTCATCTCATCCGCTTTTCTTGTATCGCGTACACCTGGACAGTATTTCTGGTAGTTCTTTTGCCAGATATAAGCGCGCGCTTGTTCTGACCTTTAAGTACAGGAGAGAAGCCGGTGGTTTACTGTTCATTAAATCTTTTTTTCTGGCAACGGGGTCTTTTTTTCGGCAAGCCATCGCTCATCTTATAAATTTCAACTCTCCTGCGGGATTTGGGTGATAACTAATAGATGATGTCCTTTTGTTTGAAGTGTAACGCGCTTCTTCATAGTAAATATGGCTAGCCTTAGGGGATAAGTGCGTTCTGCGCTGCTTAGGGAAAAAATCTCACGGATTTGCCGCGGGAGCCCGGTTCTTCATTCGGAAAGTGCGGCGAGGAAGACGGCGGACTTTTTAAAGTGCCTTTCTTATTCGCGCTAAGGAGGACTTTATCGGTCGCTTCCCCGGCATATATCCGGAGGGTGTGAGCGTAAAGGGCCAGAAAAACAAATTCATTGGTGGTTTTTAAAATGGACCCGTAGTGCCACAGCGAAATTACTCCCACAAGAGCCGCCACCAGATAAGGCAGGACTTTTTCCCGGGTGGCGGACTTTGCGGACAGATACCGCCACGCCGGATACAAAAGTATGGACATTAGGACGAGATAACACGGAAGCCCCAGTTCCATCAGCAGCTTTACGAAACTTATTTCCGAAATATCCCCAACCTGCGAAAGACCGAGGCTGGACCCGTGCCCGGTAACGGCCGTCAGCAGGTCCAGACCGGGTTCAGTTATACCTAAATTTACCATGTCTCCCCAGGCGCTACTCGGTGCCAGCCGCTTCGTCCATTGCCATAACACAGCCGTTTTTACCCCAAAAAAACTGGTCAAAGACAGCAGGCCCAGAGTAGTGGCGAGTACACCCAGAACGAGCTTAAGCCCACGGGTGGAGCCAAATACTTGGCGGCCTTTAAGTGCGGCTAGAACTAGTATTCCGGCGAAAAAGGCGACTATGTCTGCCGCGGACTGGCCCAGCATCATTCCCATAACCGCGAGAAGGGCCAGAAGCGCGGCCGGCAGTTTTTTTGCGCCGTCCCGCAGAAGCGTCGCTATCCAATAGATCGAAAGTATGGCGAGCAGATTGCCGGACTCGTGCGGGAGGGGACCTGTGAGGCCGACCGGCCGCAACAGAAGCGCTGTGTTCCCGAAGGTCTGGAATCCCCCGGGTCTCATAAGGCGTTGCCGGGCCACCGCGGACTCAAAACCTCCAGGCACTATCCCGGAGTTCAACTCTATGAATTCCCATATAACGGCTCCCGCCACCAGCAAGGTCACTGCGGCCAGAGAAATTTTTAAATGCTTTTCCGGTATCCTGGCCAGGCCGAAGACCGCGAATGGGAATATTCCGGTATAGGCGAAGGAGATTATGAAGTCGGACGAAGTCTTAAATTTAAAAAAGGGCAGGAACCACAGGATATGAAGGAAAAGACCGGTCAGGAGCAATACGCTCAGTTGCCGGGGAATAAGTCCGTTCTTTTCAAAAGCGGCGTAGTAGACGCCGGGTAGAGAAAGGAGGAGGCCGGCAATGAATGAAAGCGTATAAGTCGGGCGAGCCAGGTCCGCGCTGCCTGTCAAAATAGGGACCAGTCCTCTGGATACGCTGAAGACCAGGACGAATATCGCGAATGTGGCTAGTAGCTTGGCCCCGGTATCTTCAGAAATTGTATTTTTCCCCTGTAACATATTTGGTCGTGAATCATGCCCGCATACTATTGTATATTATTGCAAATCTCCGGGTTCCCCGCGTCTCGAGAGCGGCGCGGGCCCGGCTAGGGAGAGGGGAATAAATATGGGCCGCCAAAGCAGGTATATTTTAGCGCTGATCTGGGCTATCCCGGCGCTGACGCTGCTTTTCCTGCTTATTTCCGCTCTCTGGCACGCCCACCTGCTTCCTATGGCCCGTACTTTAGCCCTTTCCTGCGCGGTGGCCTCCGTGATGAGCTTCACGTATCGGCGGGTCCCGTCCGCCGGGGCGGCCCTGTTCGCCGGGATCGCGACACTTATCGTGTCGGGCAGCCTTCCTTCCGGCTTTCGACCGTTCTATTGGGCGGCGGCGGCCGGCTGCGGTCTCGCGGAACTAGCGGTTTTTTTACGGGCCGCGGCCTGGCGCGCCGTTCTCCCCGGCGCGGGGGCCATGCTTGTAATGGCCGCGGTCCTTGTTCCCTATTTTGCCCTGGAATATTCACAGCCCTTCAACGGCCCCAGGCTGCTGTCCGCACAGGTCCATATCGATACTTTCTACCACGTGGCGATAGCTGCTATGCTGAAGACTCACGGAGCCGTCAGCCACGGCCTTCACGGCCTTGGACAGTTGGATTATCATTTCGGTTCCCACCTCCTGATGGCCGCGGCGAGCCGGCTGTCCGGCTTAAGCGTTTTCGACGTCTACAACTACGCGTTCGTTTTTCTGATCATACCGCTCCTGTGTTTTTCAGTAATAGCCGTGGCCGAGGAATTATCGCCTTCGGAGAGCGACAGGGACTTCCTGGTTAAACTGCTCGTTTACGGGTGGTTGATGCTGGGCACGGGCGTCCTTTTAAAGGACAGCTTTTTGCACGGCTTCGCTCTCTGGCCCAGTTTCTTCGAATCGGAAAGTTACGCTTTTTCCCTGGCGCTGCTGCTGTCACTCGTGTCAGTTCTGGGTATCAGGCCGGCCGCCGTCTCCTTTTGGCTTCGGGCGGGTTTCATCTTCGCCCTCTTAATCCTCCTGCCTATCACCAAGATATCCACCGGCCTATGCGCGGTGGGATTCATATTCGCGTGGGCGCTGTTCCCCGGAGCAGCCCGTTATTCGAGGGAAGCTGCCGGACGCTGGGGGGTGCTCTTTGCCTGCGGCTTTTTGTTCTTTTTTCTCCTGAGACGGGTCAATCCCGGGATGAGCGACGCGGAACTGCAACCTTTGCAGTTTATTTCAGGCTATGTCTCTTTTCCCGGCCCATTATGGCTCAAGTCCGGACTTTTTCTGGTCCTGCATTTTATTTTCCCGATCGCCGCCTTGCTGTTCTATTTCCTGGCTCCCGCGCGGGTGAAAAATAAGGGATTCTTGCCCGGCTGGTGGGCCCTCGGGACCGGTTTCTCGCTGGCGGGGGGGATCGCGGTAGTTTTCCTGTTCTATATCACGGGCGGGGCCGGATATTATTTTTCCAATATTTCGATGTTCGCGGCCCTGCCGGCGCTCTTGTGCGTTCCCGGGCTCATGCGGGCGCCGAAGGGAGCCGGGCCGGTTAAGTCGCGGGCCGGTAAGGCGATCCCCATCCTCTTGCTGAGCCTGGCGGTTCTAGCCTTCTCCGTTTACGCTCCTAGGGCCCTGCGCAGGGGCAAAAGGGCTTTTTTAAACGGGATGGCCGAGCTCCCTCCGGCAACGGCGCTCGCGGGTTATGTGGAGAAACTGCTGGTGATCCGTGACGATCCCACGTCCGCGGCCGGAGTCGTTCACATCCCCAGGAGCGAGAAGGCTTACTGGGAGAGTATGTACTGCAAAGGAACAGGCTATTTCATCCCGGCTATCTCCGAGCGGCCCGCTCTTTATGCCTGGCCTAGCAGGGAGTGTTACGATTTCCTTTGCGGTCCCAGGTTCCATTCTAACGGTTTGTGTGAGGCGTCCCAGGGCATCTTTACGGACGCGGAACTCATGGCCGAAGCCGCCAAGCTGGGGTTCGACCCGGTCTATGTAGTGACGGCGCTTAGGACCAGAACCTTGGTTACAGGCATTTCCCGGAGCAAGAACTGAACACTCCTGAACCTGGGTCCTTTTTTCCCGTATAAATATCAATAATGATATAATCGTGGTCCCGACCGCCTCTAAAGATTAGAGTGCTCGGTCTCCGTCCGATGAAAGTACTACTTATCGCCCCGCTCCCTCCACCCATGACCGGGCAGTCGCTGGCTTCGAAGATATTCGCCGAGGAACTGGGGAAATCGCATCTGGTTCGCCCGGTCAATATAAGCAAGGAAAGTTTCACTTCCGGCGCGGATTCGCCCGGCCGGTTCCTGAAGGTGCTGGGGTTCCTCAGGGAAATATGGCGCGAAAGGCGTTCCGCCGACGCTGTTTACCTGACTGTCTCCGAATCGTTGGCCGGCAATCTCAAGGACCTCGTCATATACCTCATCTGCTCCTCCAGACTCGGCAGGACCTATATCCATTTGCATGGCGGCAGCCTGAAAAGGCGGATCTTTGATGGGCACCCTCTGCTTGCCCGAATAAATCGCTTCTTTATGCGGAGTCTGGGCGGGGCCATAATCACCGGCCGCGCCCATGCCGGGACGTTCGAGGGGATCCTGCCGCCCGAAAAAGTACACGTGGTTCCCAACTTCGCGGAAGACTACCTGTTCTCCGGGCCTGGTGAGGTGGAAGCTAAGTTTTCCGGGCCAGGCGTCATAAGGGTCCTTTTCATGAGCGGGATGATGCCTGAAAAGGGTTTCGCGGAGCTTTCTGACGCGTACATGTCATTACCCGCGGACGCGAGGAATCGGCTCCGCCTCGATCTCGCGGGGATGTTCGATTCGGAGTCCAAGGAAAATGATTTCAGGGCCAGGATAGCCGGAGGCGGAGATATTCATTACCATGGGGCCGTCTCGGGGGACACCAAGAAAAAACTGTTCGCTGACGCGCATGTCTTTTGTCTGCCTACGGCTTTCTTCGAGGGACAGCCTATCTCCATCCTGGAGGCTTATGCTGCGGGATGCGTGGTCCTCGCTTCCTGTCCGCCCGGAATACTGGATATTTTCGAGCCTGGGGTCAACGGTTTCGAAGTGGAACCCCGGTCGGTCGTTTCGATACGGAACGCCTTGCTGAAACTTGCCGAAACCCCCGGGGATCTGCTGAAGATAGCGCTTACGAACCGCGAAACCGCCGACGTTCGGTTCAGGGAGAAGAGTTACCGCGCCGCCATGGTGCGGATAGTTACCGCGCCGCATTCAATTGCGGGACATATGAACAAAGAACAACACCGTGTCTGCTCCAACTGCGTAATGGATACTACCGCCCCGGGGATCGCTTTCGACGAACAGGGTTGGTGCGATTATTGCCGCAACTATCACGATAACATCCTTCCGGTCTGGCGTCCGGGAGAGGGAAGTGAAGAAAAGCTCGCCCCGCTGCTGGAGCGCATCCGAACGGAGGGCGCGGGCCGCCCGCACGACTGTCTCATCGGCCTGAGCGGCGGGGTGGACAGTTCCTACGTCGCCTATCTGGCAAAGGAAAAGTACGGGCTGCGCCCGCTTCTGCTTCACGTAGACGCCGGTTGGAACTCACAGATAAGCACCAGCAACATAGAGCGTCTGGTCGATAAGCTCGGCCTGGACCTGCACACGGAGGTAATTAACTGGCTGGAAATGCGGGACCTCCAACTGGCATTTTTTAAAGCCCAGGTCCCGCATGTCGACACCCCCCAGGACCACGCTTTCTTCGCTTCCCTTTACAACTTCGCCGCGGCTAACGGCTTTAAGTACATCCTTACCGGAGCCAACTATTCGACCGAATGCGTGCGCGAGCCGCTGGAGTGGCATTACCACGCTTCCGATCTGCGCCAGTTGCGGGATATACATCGCCGCTTCGGCGCACGGCCCCTGGAGACATTCCCCACGGCCGACATCTTCAAGTATAAGCTCTACTACCGTTTTGTTAAGGGGATAAGGGTCGTGAAGCCGCTGGACAGCATCCCTTACCACAAGGAAGACGCGATGCGTGAACTGGAGGAGCGTTTCGGCTGGCAAAGGTACGCGCATAAGCATTACGAGTCGCGCTTTACCCGGTTCTACGAGGGGTACTGGCTGCCGAAAAAATTCGGTTACGACAAGCGCCGCGCTCACTTCTCCAGTCTTATCCTGACCGGGCAGATGACCAGGGCCGAGGCGCTGGCCCGTCTCTCCAGGCCGCCTTATGATGAAAGGGAGATGGAGCAGGATTTCGAGTTC
>OFEK01002172.1_pt1 | contig 11187 bp, 5 predicted proteins | sample 1521131 | NCBI WGS metagenome assembly OFEK01 (sample SAMN05720209, study PRJEB24109) | activated sludge metagenome | isolation source: Anaerobic digester | place: China | collected 2015-12-16
TATATAATGCCCTAGCTTGAGGTTAGCTTGATGCAGTTGATTAATTCAGAAAGTGGGGATTGTTACCGCGGAAAGTAGGCTTTTAGGAAGCATTCTCTCATAAGAGAGTAGGAGGTAGGGGAAAGCCAATTAACCTCCTTGAGTGGATATCTAGGCACCAGCATGAGTTAGCCAACCTAACTATTATTGTAGAATATCTGGGCATAACACCATAATGGGCGCCTCATGAGGTTGAAAGTATCAACATATTCAATTCTAGCGCTTTCACCTAACCTATGCCGGAGCCTTGCAGCAGCCTCTGCTATGGGGCTTCCCTCAACCTTATTCTGTACGTCCCATAGCGGGTGGCTAACAATAATGCCTATAGCAACGTCCTCATTCACAATTGTTATACAGGGTAGGCTCACGTTCCCATTATTGCTTGATGGTACGTATTCTAGCCTAGTATCAGACTGATCATCCCTAAACTGGGATTCCAAAAGGCTATGGAACCTTCTGCACTCCACATCAGCCAACTCTAGCCAGCCAGCTAATTCTGGAAAGTTAAAATTCCCGTCAAGGCCACAAGTATAGTTTTTATCATCGAGCAGCCTTAAATATGCCAAGCCTAGCCTCCAATCAAGTAGGCCGTGATATTGCATATTTCTGTAGTTTTTAAGGCATTTATAGCATGCAGAGGCGCATGCAGGCCCATTTTCATCACCGCAGATGTGCCCTCTTGAGAGTAGATAACTCATATATGAACCTTCAGGGGGCTCAAAAGCAAGGCACTGCCTTAGTATCTCCCCTTCCCAATTGTCGTACAGCCACTTGGCAAAACCTGAACCATTTGGAAGTTTATCGGACATTACTACCTGGGCAGCAATCCCTTCTGCACCATCCAGAAGGCTAACTTCAGTGGGCTGGATACGACAGATCTCGAGCTCCTCTGGATCCACATCCAGCATTTCGGCCATGATCCCTTGTACAATGAATGCAGCAGAATAAATGGCAGCACGTGCAGTGCTCCCTTCTGCAAACAGGTTAACCTGGATCCCTAAGGGGGGAGTATTTATGTTAAATCGGAAGATTTCTGTAACCTTTTTTGCCGCAACGGCAATTTCCTGTATGTCCTCTAACTCGTTTTGGCCCTCTACAAGGCCTTTAATATACTGTTTTTCTGCACGAGGATCAGTGTTGCCCCCCAATTCTTGCTCAGCGATCCATTGATCAGTTAGTTCTATGGGGACCCAATTTTTTTTGTATTCGTTGTATAGTATGTTTTTTGTTGTGGTGAGGGTTCCTTTGAAAAGCTGTGGGTGCTCCCATCGTCTATTGTCATTAATCTTCCAAACAGTGCACCGGTTTTCATATGTAATTTTCCAATTCTTCCCATAATTTTTCAGAGTATTTGCTCGAGGCCGCTCGGCGAGGGCAACTGGCATGCCAAAGTAAGGCTCATCCACTTGAGCATCCGCACCCTTGAAATCTGTCCTGAAACCAGCAGGTATTACAGCCCAGTATGAATCGCTCCCTGCTGCAGCGGAGCATCCTGGGCATATTGGATCAAAATTTATCTGCCTTTTTGCCGAGACTGTGATATTTCCGCAATTACGGCATCGACGGACCCACTTTAAGTTACGCACGGGGTTGCTGTCACTTGATGCTGGCACCCATCGGCGCACTCTTTTGCCATCTTCAGAGCACCAAATCATCTTCAGGGGCACGGAGAAGCCTATTGCTTTGTGAACCATCTTGTCTTTTGTTTTCTGGGCGCCAGGTGCAAATTCAGTGATAGCAAGTTCTAAATCCCTTGATATAGAAAGAGGCTCCGACAATTCATCATTCGACTTATCAAAGGGTAAACCATGTATGAGTTCCCGCTGGGTTGTGGGCATTCCAAACATGGGAAGAACTGATGTCTCTGCGAGCCTCTGGGCAAGCCCACTCCCGATCAAATCCTCGCTCTCAACAGCATCGTCAATCTCTCTGGGCAGTGTGCAAGACGCATATGCATGAAGGCGGGCTACCATCAGATCAGTTTCGCTACCTTCTGCTTCGATATCAATAAAGGCATGGATAATGCTGTCTCTCTCTTCCGAGTGCTCTCCGCCAGAGAGCCAGTTACTTACAGCTTCACGCACCTGGCGATCATCTTCCCCTGTCCCTAGCCACAGGTCCGGTGTGCCAAATTCGCCGTGGATATCCTTTCCTGGCGGGCTATCACGGAAAGTCACTCCTGCATTAATGAAAGCAATCCTAAGGCACTCTTTTGCCACAAGACGTTTTATTATTAACTCCTTTTGTTCTCCAGTTGCAAGAAACGGCATTGGAGGCTTGTCTCCAGTTATATGGACGGGATTTGAGTAGTGGTATTCGTCATGGCTCCTCCCTCCCCGGCATAGAGTTAGGACGGTTGCAAATGCCTGACCTCGCCTTCCTGCACGTCCAGCCCGCTGTTGATAATTAAACCGCTCCGGAGGCATATTTGCCAGTATTACCGCCTGAAGGCTCCCAATATCTACACCTACTTCCATTGTGGTCGTAACACAGAGCATATCGATCTCATTTACAAGACTGACCTTTTCGAGGTTCTCGTTATCACTCCCTACAAAAATGTTCCTGAACTCCCTTTGCCGCAGAGCTGGATCATCGGTTTGACCGGTTAACTCTTCGCAATGGATCCGTAAAGAATCCTGAAGGGCAGATGCCCTGTTTGAGTAGTAATTGCCCTCCCACAACGCTTGGCAGTTGGTGCTGGGTTCGTCAGGCAGTTTGGTAAAGCATGCGGTACATATGCCCGCGGAATGGTATAAATGCGGGCGGCGGCACAAAGGGCATAGCCATACAGGACTTGTTTCTTTTGCGAGCGCTAATACCATGGCATCAAAATGGATGTAACCGTTTGGATGCCCACAATGAGCCAAGTAATTGGATATTGCATTCCAGACAGTTTCTGGTGCCTGGTTCCACTTCTCCGCGAGTGTACGTATGTATTTATTCACTCTTGCTGATCTCACAAATTTATAGTCGGGCCAATCTTTCACCCAATCTGAATACTCATGCTGGTAAGAGTCACCTAGGACGCGCATTGTAGCGTCACAGGCTTCCTCGAATTCCAGAGGGTTTTCAAGCTTGAATGCTCTTGCGTAGTGTTCAAGCACACCCTGATGAGCCTCTAAGTAGCCTAAAGATTCATCCTTGAGCAGATCGCTTGCAAGCCTTGATGCCCCCTCTACGGATAGAATCGCCTTAATATAGCCTAGTCCGGAGGACTCAAAGCTGTATTGCAACGTATCAAACAAAAATGAACTGATGTTCTTGCGTAGATTATTGACGAGTTCTCCTCTGGCAATTAATTCGTATTCATCAGTCGTCTGCTTCCATCCCCCTGATGGGAACTGGAACAAGGTTTTCCAATCGATGAATCGAGTGCGCTTCTTTCCGCCAATCCAGCGTTCTGCCCTAATATTTTGTTCCGAGGGCTTTGTACCGCCGGGACAAACGCCAATTTGGGAGAAACCACGAATTACCGCCCCAGGATCACCCCCTCTTCCTAAGCACGCCTCTGCCTGGGTGGAAACAAGATCTTTCAATTTCACAGGAGGTAGGGCACCTGAAATTGGCGTGAACATTGCCATGTCAGCCTTAGCTTCAGAGATCTTCTGCATTAGGGCACGCCGAGAAGCAGGTCGAAGCGCATCAGATACGCCTTCTTCAATGAGGTTTATGTTGTCTGCCAACTTGCTGATATCCGGATTGTAGTGGCTAATAAAGCGTTGTGACTCCGTGCTAAAGTATTTCACAGCAAACTCAACGGATTCTGTGCCATCTTCAGGTAGTTCACTCAGGTAATGATGAATGTCCTTTACCAGCACCTCTTTGCCTTCTGCCATTTCTATTGCTTCACGCACTAAAATTTCCCTGACAAGCTGGCGATAATGCTCGTTCTCTACTCCGGCAGCATTCCGTGCTGCTTCTTCCCTGCTATCTGAAAAAACGACGGTTTTCCGGGCAGCCGATGGCAATTGGCTGAACAATTCTTTAGTAAGGGTCTGGGTCATTTTGGCAAAACCGGTCCTAAAGCCACGAATGGAGGATGGGAGATATTTTTTCTTAGTATAATTTGCAGCGCATTCGGCACAAACGTTTGGAAGGGCTTTCATTTCAGAAGCTTTCCGGTGTTCTTCCGTGCTTAACAGCTCTGCAAATATGCCACGTACCTCGCGACCAACCTCAAATATATACCCTTTACCCCAATCCCTCCTGTTATCTTCAGGTTCATTCTTAGAAATATGCCCCGTGGCGTAATTTAACCAAGCTCTAGACCATCTGCCCTTGAGTTGCTCGTCGCCTATAGAATTATCCTGTTTATCCCAAAGTGGAAAGGTTCCCTGCGCATCATCATGCGGATACTCGAGGTGATAAGGATTGGGCCAGAATATCGCATAATCCTTATAATTCCTTAAAGAAACTAATTGCGTGGCTTTTTTCTCAGGAAGCCCCTCAATATCGGGCTCAACCGGCATTAGTTCCGTATTGTCGCCCCTTTGTAATCTGTGCCCCCCAAAGTATATTGCACCGCACCTCTCGCAGTATAGAACTTCTAATATCCGGCAAGAGTTAGGCCCTTGCGTAACAAGGGCCGGTTTTGGGTATAATTTTCCGATGGTACGCCCATCATCACTTTCTTCTGGGCGGACAGAACCCCAAAGCCCCTCTACGTTTTTAAAGAACCAATGGATCCGGAAGGTTGGAAGGGGGCTTTCATTCGACTCAGGTGGAGGGCCCCTGAAGCACACATTCAGCCTGTTTCCACTGGTAATATCCTCGCCACATAACGCCCTTGCAATAAGCAGCCCCCTTACTGCTTGCCTACTAAATGGCGGTCCAAAAACATTTTCACCGAATGTTTGGATCGATACTGCTCTTGTCTCCTTTCTCAAATTGTCAAAACATGCAAGCGCCATTCTATTGCCAAGCCCAAGCTTTTTTGAGTTAAGCATTGCTACAAATGCCGCCCCACTGTTTCCGCATCCCGCATTGTAGCAAAACCCTAACTCCGCTGAAAGGTCTATTACAGCCCGTTCGCAAATATTATCGATCTTTAGAGGATCACCATTATTATCGTCAAAATCTTCAACAAGGCTCTCAAAAGCCCGTGGCAGGCGTGCCCACGCTGCTGCTCCAATTCCCTCCTGATTTTCAGGGAGAGGCTCTTGTTTTCCCTCGATTACCTTGAAGGAGTTTTTAGGGGCACCAAAAAGTTGGTGCAAAAATTCTTCTTGTTTAAGCTCATCCCCCTCTTCAGCTTCCAGCGAAGCGCTTGCGCCCAAAATGCGCAGTTGTTCGCTATCTGACCGGAGCCCTAAGCGGTGCAGCAGTAACCGTATTAGGTATGCAACCTCAGTTCCAGCGGTTCCCCGGTATAAGTGCAACTCATCCAGAACGAGATGAAAGATCCGCTGCTCTCCCAACTCTCTCCCCTCTTCAAGCCATGTGCGCGTTTTTTCAAAAATACTGTTATCTTCTTCCCGCGACATCATGATGCTGAGCATAGAGTAATTAGTTATGAGGATATCAGGAGGATACGCCTGCATGTCCCAGCGTGACCTCATTTCGGATCCAGTAAGTTGCTGGAAAAAGAATGGCGCTTCCTTTTTAGCGTCAAGAAGAGCTTTGTTGCCACCTTGGGATACGCTGGCAGAGAACGATTTCGCCTTTTCTGCTGCATCGGCCATCTTACGGAGCCGCTGCTTCAGTTCAGTTCTCTTGAAGGGATACGCATCTTGATCTTTTCTATTTCCTGTGACTGGTGTAGCACTGGTGTAGCGCCCGAAGTAGAACTTGTTGCCACATCTGTTTTGTTTCAGCCATTCAAGTGCCTCTTCGGAATCCAGTGCTTTCCTTAACCGGGTAAGTTGGTCTTCCACAAGAGCATTCATGGGGTAAAGAATAAGGGCACGCACTGCTGCCGGTCGGTACTCATGCTGCCTTTGTGGGATCCAATCGCTTCTATTCCGTTTCTCCCAATATTTATCCTGATCTTCTAGTTTTGTTCCAGGGGCTCCCCAAATTGTAGCATCTGATGATTCTTTAATTAAATATGCAAGGAGCGGGAGCATGAATGACTCTGTTTTGCCCGATCCTGTCCCTGCTGTTATTACACAATTTTTACCGTCCAGTGCCGATTTCAGCATCTCTAATTGGTGCTTGTACAATGGACGCCCCTTTGGAAACAGGCCACAAGTGACAAACTCTTTAAAGTCCTGGAACGCCTGGCTTGGTATGATGTTGCCTAAATCAGCCATTTCCAGTTCTTCAGTTCCATCTATGCGGATGTCGCGCTCCTCAACAAGCATGCCTTTGTGCGAACTTAAATACCTAGGCAAAGGTTCAATCCAGGGATCTTGAGACAATGCCGTCGTGGCATTTAACAACTCTTCCTTTTCGGAATTTACGGATTCATATCTTGTCCCGAAAGCAGTTTGAATATAGCGAATCAAATTGGCTTTAACATTATCGTAAGCACCAAGAGGGTCAAGCATAGTTAAATCTCCAAAATTAGGACATTAACAGATAGGGATCTGTATTTTAGATGATATAGGTTGCTATTCTAAGTTTGTAGGTGCGGCAATCCCAAAACTATCTGGATCCTCCGGTGCAAGCTAACTGAACTAACCCCATGAATGACCATCTAATTTTAGAATCATCTCAAAAAGAAGTTAATTGTGAATAACATCTAAAGTTGTCCAATTGCGCTAGTAGTGGTAATGGACCCTTAGATATTTAATGAACAGAGGTTGCAATGCCCTCAGGAAAAACGAGGGTTTTGAGATGCCACGATGGTGACGAAAATATAAGATATGTATCTCTCAAAGATTGTAGCGGTCAGCTTCCAGTATCCTCCTCCCAATCCATTCAACTACAGGCACTGCAACGGCGTTGCCTAGACATCGATATCTATTTCTGTCCACCCCGGAGGGAATCCCTGTAACCGCTCGCATTCCAAAGGGGTCAGCCGTCGAGCATATAACATCGGCATATCCTCTTGAATCAAGTGTGTATGTTTCACCATCACTTCGGTATCCTTTGGCTTGCGGTCCTGCAGTATGCTTTCTTCTAATTGCGGCGTGCTGGATAGAATAGTGATTTGTTCTTCTATTGCGCCTTTCAGATCCTCGGGCATCAGCTTCCCACTTGCCGAGGCCCGCTCGAGAAGCGATTTCAGTTGTTCCGGGCTCAAAAAGTATCTCGGCGGACAAAAGGGATCCAAGACTTCCGACAATGTAGACTCTTCTGCGTCTTTGTGGTGTTCCAAAGTATTTTGCATCCAATACACGCCACGAAACGCCATACCCGAATTCATCCAGCGTTTCGAGGAGTATTCTGAAATCCTCTCCACTGTGGCTGTTGAGGGCCCCGGGAACATTCTCAATAACAGCCCATCGAGGCTTTCGTGCTGATATAAGCTCTGCAAATCTGTAGAACAATCCACTCCTATCACCATCGAGTCCCCTCCGTTTTCCCTGGTTTGCAAGCGAGAGATCCTGGCATGGAAACCCCCCACACCAAAGATCTGCAGCAGGGATTTCATTGACAGATAATTCATTAATATCGCTAATGAGTGGTACATCTGGCCAATGTCTCTTTAGAATACGTTGACAAAAACTGTCGATCTCGCATTGGAAAACAACCTTCATGCCCACATTTTCAAATCCGATGTCAAAGCCGCCAATGCCACTAAAGAATGATGCAACTTCCATTGTACCACAGAGTTAGTCAGTAATTATCGTCTCTTCTCGCTTATCAAATAGTGGTTTTAGCTTGCGATATAAACTCTCTTCGCTTTTTACTTCACATTCCCATATCAAAATAACATTCCAGCCTTTGGCAGATAGTTCCAGCTGGTTATCTCGATCACGAGTTATATTCCTCGAAATTTTGGAATTCCAGTAACTAGTGTTTGATTTCGGCCTCCGAAGTCCGCTACCAATCTTACATGCATGGCCATGCCAAAAACATCCCTGGACGAATATAACTGTGCGATATTTTTGGAGGACAATGTCGGGTTTCCCGGGCAGATCTTTCATATGTAGCCGATATCTAAAACCATGCGAATATAGGAACTTCCGTACAATAATCTCAGGCTTTGTATCCTTTGACTTTATCTTGCCCATTATTTCACTTCTTTTCTCTTTTGAGACAATATCTGACATTTCGGATATTATTGTCACATTGCAATAAAATTGTTATCCGAAGCAGATAAATCTCAGGAGCCACAGGTATATGGCTACTCAGCAGGCGATAATAAAGATGTTTTCCACTGAATCACAGTAGAAAAAGACTGGAAATGCAATCCCAATGAAATGGCTTAAAGACATCACCGGAAAAAAGTATTTGGATGATTTTGGGACTTAATAATTATTTAGTTCTATGAGTAATCTTTCCTGATCATAACCATTATGCTGCAGAATTTTACAGATATCTTCTCCTGATATGACTAAAATCGGATGACCATCTTCTTTGATCTCCTTGTATGCTTGTGCATTTACATAACTTGTTGTGATTAGTATACCAAACTGTCTATGCTTAATTCTTGAAATTAACCTTGACATCTCCTTAACACCCACGCCATTGTGGGTATCATAGCATTTTGCTTCAACTGCACATTCAATCTGAGAGCCCTTCAAATCAGAGGGTGTCCTAATTTGACGGCATGTTTCTCAGCGTATTTCCCCCTGTTCCTCCATCAGGTTGCTCTTTCTTCCTCTTTCTTTTTTTCCCGCTCTTATCTCTCACTTTAGCAGTGTTGTTCCGGCACTCGAACACACCATGGTCGGCCATACGAGTCGGTTGCTCCGCTGATTCTTCTCATTCGCCTGTTTTCACCCGTTGCTGTTCAGATCAACGCACTCAGTACACTTGGATTCTTGACCCCTGCCTCACACCCGACCAGGAGGAGAAGTTGATATACTATGAAGTTCAGGAGCATGTAGAGTTCTCGACTCTCGCTTCGTATTCCTTTGAGGTGGAATACGACAGTTGTCTTGATGTGATTATGCACGCGCTCGCAATTACCGCGGCCGTGCATGAGTGTTGGGAATTCTGAATTGAGGATGTTCTTGTTCCTAAAGAACATCCCCACCTGCTCGACTCTTCCCTGGTTGAAGAGAAATCTCAACTGCTCTTCCAGGGAAGCATGCACATCGCCTCCTGCTTTCCAGAATTTGTTCACCCAATGACAAATCCGGTCCTCCGTACCATCTTTCTGTACGACTGCTCCTTCTCGGAAAGCAATACATGGCCAGGCCTGTAGGTGATACCAGATCTGAGCATGCGCCTCGAAGGCATCATATGCAGAGTCGAGCTGTACCCCGTAAAGATTTGGGCACATAGGCGCAACCGTTGCGATGAGTGCGAGAAGGTGCGTGACATCGGCATCCGTTCCCGAAGAATACACCATCCCCAGGGGATACCTGCCCAGATGGAAGATGTGTGCTTTATCCATCCGGACCTGGTAGTGAGGATTGTATGGAGCATTCTGGTCATAGCGTGATGCCTCCAGTGGGGTGGAATCAACGATACCGACCCTCTCGGTATCGCACACCTGTGCGAGTGCAGTACCAACCAGCGTCATGATCCGGTTCAGACCATCCACGCCAAGACGATATTTCACAAAGTGGTGAAGTGTTGCTGGATGCGGCAGCGAATCTTCCAGAGATATACCGAAGTTGGTGCAATCCTCCTCGGTGAGGGTCTGAATGGTGCGAGCATACGAGAGTTTCCGAAAACACTTGATAATCAGGAGTTTGAGCATCACCACGGCACGATAGTGCTTTCGTGGGCTCGTCTGGTCGTAGTACTCACGCTCGATGGTTTCAGCGATGGTCTCCAGAGCGGGCGAGGCCAGGAAGGCCGAAAGGGGGGTTCCTGCCACCACCGTCTCCGGAAGAACACCTTCATTTAGGGGCTCGATGAGGGAGGCCATGACGAATACGGGGATGAAGAAAAAACTTACTGATACCCTCCTACGAGGGGATGGTGAGGGGGAAGATGGGGTGTTCTCAGAGAACTGCCGAATGAACAGAAAAAGGGAAACGATTATGCTTCAAATGGCTGATTTGATGAGCTCTCTGAAGTCGGTCCCCAAAACAGCTAATTACATAAGTACCAAGCGCATCGCGACCCCCATCTCTCCAAGGCCGAGTGATGTCGAAGTTTATAAAATTTGGATCCATCATCTTGATCAAACTTGCTGCGAAAGGTTCAAATTTATAGGGATTCTCTTTAAAGTGTTCATAAATTAGTTTTAGGAACTTTTGACTACTACTCCCTGAAGGTAATTGCTGTTCCTTTGTACGAGCATCCGAAATCCTCCTTGAAACTAAAGGTTTAACTCCACCTATTCCGTGACAAATGTAATCGCTCCAAGCCGGAGGTGCATTCTGCTGCGATAGATCTGGCTTAAACTTTAGATCATCTATCCATTTCCTACTGATAGGTTCTTCTCCAGTATCCAATATTGTAAAATATGCCTCATAATTTTGGAATCGAGAGTTATTTTTTGATCTCCAAATAGCAATTAATCCCTTATCTGGAGGAATGCTTTTTGCACCAGGGACTGCAAGCCCACGAAAACGGACATCGCGACCCTGTCCACTTTTTTCAAAAACAAAAAATGGGGGAATTTTCTTACGGCCCTCAATGGAACCTGAAGCATTAAAGACATCTCTTAATAATATATTTCCTTCGCGTCTTGTTTCATGTAAACTGTGACCAGGTTTTCGGTTATCCCCATAATAACGAAAAATGCCAGTCTCAATATCTAGATAATCAGGCCATTCTTGCTCTTTTCCACTTGTATATAGCACAACATACGCTTTTTCATCTGAGTTGACCTTTTTAGAAGGCCTGAAACCTCCTTGATTTCCAACTGGAAGTAGTCTCGAAATGGGGTCGTCACCAGCGTTTCCATTACAACCCCCCATGTAAATTGCATCAATAATTAAAGGCGCATCATCTAACTCTTCAAAACTAAAGCTACGCATACTTCAAATTAAAGTGACATGGTATAAATGTTCATCTACGAGTTATCTCTCGACATCTTTTCTAAGCGAGAAATGCGTCCTCAATATGACCTATTGGGTTCTCCCCACATTCCCATACTTTTAGGCTGCCGACCTTACGTGGTCACATAATTTTTCA